>Ga0208881_1000083_pt1 | contig 29937 bp, 20 predicted proteins | sample Knorr_S23_td_AAI_FD_185610 | JGI IMG/M metagenome (GOLD analysis project Ga0208881, IMG submission 185610) | Marine microbial communities from Southern Atlantic Ocean transect - Knorr_S23_td_AAIW_ad_876m_LV_B (SPAdes) (version 2) | ecosystem: Environmental > Aquatic > Marine > Oceanic | place... | reverse complement strand
GGGGGTTGATCAGATAATTCAACAGGCCAAGATACTTGCCGCCCGGCAGTTACAAGAAGATGATTCTAATTTGCTACCCAAAGTAACTTTGTCAGATGTACCAACCAAAATAAGTGAGCCTGCTCGTGAAGATGAGGTGCTCGGGTGCTCCAGCCTACCTGTTTCCTTCTATGGCCAAGGCACAAATGGGCTCAGCTATCAGCAAGTGGTCGTGGAATTACCTTTATTGAGCTCGGAGCTTTTGGAAATCCTACCTCTCTATACAAGTTGTTTAAGTGAATTCGGTATCGGAGAAAAGAGCTATGAAGAAGTACAGGCCTGGCAGGCACAGGTAAGCGGGGGAATAAATTGCTTTAGCAGTATTCGGAGCAGTCTGGACGATGTCCAGCAAGCTAGGGCTTTGTTGACCTTTTCCTCAAAATCTCTTGCAAACAACCACAGTGAAATGTCAGGCCTGCTCTTTGAAACGATTTCGTCTGTCCGGTTTAACGAGGAACAGCGTCTGAAAGAGCTTATCGAGCAACTGTTTACTCGAAAAAAGGCCAGCATCACCGGACAAGGTCACAGCCTAGCAATGATTCTGGCTTCCAGTAAGATGAGTCCCACTTCTCACCTAGCGCATAATTTTGGGGGTCTTGAAGGGATTCGTCGGCTAGAAAAACTGCACGATCAACTCGAGTTAAGAGAAACTAGAACACACCTATTTTTACAACTTGCGCGCCTTCATGAAAAGGTGTGCTCCGTTCCCCGCCAGTTCTTGCTTATTGGTGAGCCTGAGCTCAAAAGCGCCCTGCTTCAAGACATCGATAAAGCCTGGTCTGGTTCGAAGTGCCCAAAACGTAGCTCTATTTTTAGCTTAGCTCCACTCAGGGAACAAGTAACTGAAGCTTGGACCACGTCAACACAGGTAAATTTTTGTGCAAAAGCATATCCTACGGTACCTTCCACACACGAAGATAATGCATTGCTTCATGTCCTTGCCGGATTTATGCGAAATGGCTACTTACATCGCACTATCAGAGAACAAGGCGGTGCTTATGGTGGAGGCGCTGGTCAGGACTCAAATTCGGCCTCTTTTAGATTTTTCTCCTATCGTGACCCAAGGCTGCAAGCAACGCTGGATGACTTTGACCACGCCGTTGAATGGGTTGTCTCGGGAAAACACCAAGGTCACCAGCTTGAAGAGGCAATACTCGGGGTAATTGCGGCCATGGATAAGCCCTCGTCACCTGCCGGAGAAGCGAAACAGGCGTTCTACAACAATTTGTTCGGGAGCGACATAGAACATAGAATGACATTCAGACACCGGGTATTGGCAACGACGCTTGAGGATCTGAGAAACGTAGCATATCGCTATTTCAATCCCGATAAAGCAAGCATTGGTGTCATTACTAATAAAGGAGCAACGGATTCTTTATCAAAGTTAGGGTTCAAAGTAGTAGATTTATAGAAAATCGAAATATTGACTATGTTTTCTTAGTTGTTTTTATATTCATGGAAATAGTCCAAACCCTGAAACTTAAGGGAACTTTACCCTTCGGTCACAGTCTCAATCAATGTAGGTAGATGTTGTACAAAGTTGTAATTTTTGTTCCATTTATCTCTCCCTTGATAGTGTGTTAAACCCAACAACGCAAGTTGTTGGGTTTTTTTGCCTGGAATTCGTACGATATCCTAGCAACAGCCCGCCCTGGACTTTAATGTCAATCTTGAATGAAGTCCGTAAAAGATTAGCTGAATTCAAATTCTCTCCTCGGGCTTAATATGCGGTTGCATCCCACGATCCCCTGTCCTCTCTTGCCATAAATTACTTACAATTAGCCGACATTTCTCTATACTAGGGCCGCCAATAATACTGGGCTCCTTCAGGAGTCATGTGACGGCCGAACTCAGACAAATTTGAGCAGCTGAAAGCATTAAGAAATGGGGCCCGTGGCCGCTAGTAGTGCTGGTCACCCTCGTAAGATAAAGAGTGGCTAAACCCGCGCCATCATAGAGTTTGCAGTAAAGATTAAGAAATGAAACCCACCAATATCTCTGACCCGAACTACTTTCATAAAGTAGTTGATTGTCAGTGGGCATGCCCAGCCCATACGCCGGTGCCGGAATACATTAGGCTTATCGCCGAAAAACGGTATACCGATGCCTACATGATCAACTGGCAGTCAAATGTATTCCCCGGCATTCTCGGTCGAACCTGTGACCGACCCTGCGAGCCGGCGTGCCGCCGTGGCCGTGTTGAAGAAGAACCGGTAGCGATTTGTCGATTAAAACGTGTCGCGGCCGATTTCAAATCCGATATCACAGATCGGCTGCCCTCTATTCCAAAGAAAAAGAATGGCAAACACATTGCCTTGATCGGCGCCGGGCCTGCCTCACTCACTGTTGCTCGTGATTTATTGCCCCTAGGCTACGAGATCACCTTGTTTGATCGTGACAAGGTGAGCGGCGGTGCAATGCGTACCCAGATTCCCAAATTCAGGCTCCCGGTCGAGGTGTTAGAAGAAGAACTGAATTACATCCTCGATATGGGCATCAACTCCCGGTTTGGGGAAGAAATCACCAGCATGAAAACATTACTGCAAGAAGATTTCGATGCCATATTCGTTGGCACTGGTGCTCCATTTGGTAAACAACTGGACTTACCCGGACGAGAAGAAGCCAAAGATCACATCCATACCGGCATTGAATGGCTGGCTAATGTGGCATTCGAGCATGTCTCGTCAATCGGAAAACGCGTATTAGTCCTCGGCGGCGGTAATACAGCGATGGACTGCTGCCGAACGTCTAAGCGAATAGGTGGCAAAGAAGTAACCGTAGTTGTAAGAAGCGGTTTCGACGAAATGAAAGCCTCACCGTGGGAAATAGAGGATGCGAAGAATGAGGACATTCCGATCCTGAATTTTCATGTGCCTAAAAGGTACATACTGGAAAAGGGCAAGCTGGTAGCAATGGAATTTGAGAAAGTACGCAAGGAGTACGATAAAAACGGCCGCCGATTGCTTATTCCTACCGGAGAAGATCCTGTCATACTGCCCTGTGATGATGTGCTTTGTGCTATTGGACAGGAAAATAGCTTCCCCTGGATAGAAAAAGAGACCGGTATCGAATTCGATAAATGGGAATTACCGATACTTGATAAACAGACTTATCAGTCAACCCATAAAAAAGTCTTTTTCGGTGGAGACGCAGCATTGGGACCAGACAATATAATTACGGCAGTGGCTCACGCACATGAAGCCGCGCTTTCTATTCGTTTGCTCTGTGATGACCAGGATATATCTGTCAGACCTAACCCACTTACTACCTTAGATAGTCAAAAGATGGGTATTCATCAATGGTCTTATGATAACGACATAAGTAACGACGAACGTTACATAGTCCCTCATGCTGCCAAGGAAAAAACGCTTAAAGACTTGAACATGGAAGTGGAATTAGGTTTCGATCCCGAACTTGCTTTCGCGGAAACCATGCGTTGTCTCAATTGTGATATACAGACCGTATTTACAGACCAACTCTGTATCGAATGTGACGCTTGTGTTGATATCTGCCCAACGGACTGTATTACGTTTACAAATAATGGCGAAGAAGATGACTTGCGCCAACGACTGATGGCTCCCGCAGAAGATCTGGATCAGGATATTTATGTTTCTGACCTGTTGAACACCGGCCGTATAATGGCAAAAACTGAAGACCTATGCCTGCACTGTGGGCTTTGCGCTGAGCGCTGTCCTACCAATGCATGGGATATGCGTAAATATTTGTTTGATACTGCCAAGGCTGTTGACGCATGCCAAAGTTAGTCGCTACGTCCACTTCCACCAAGGTACAATCTATAACAAAGGTAAATAACTTTGTTGTGAAATTTGCCAATGTTAATGGCTCTGGCTCAGCTAGTGCCAACAATATGTTCGCTAAATCGGTTTTTCGCATGGGAATACCGGTGAGCCCGCGTAATATTTTTCCATCCAATATCCAAGGCTTACCAACCTGGTACGAAGTGCGAATTAGTGAAGATGGCTATCTGGGCCGATGTGACAATGTCGACCTGCTGATCGCCATGAACGAACAAACTATCAAGGAAGACATCAAAGATGTTATACCAGGTGGCTATGTGCTTTATGACTCGTCCAAAGTTTTGGCCAACGCCCTTGTCCGTGAAAATGTAAACTATCTCCCTATTCCTCTCAAAGACATTTGTTTACACGAGTTTCCTAATCCTGCGCAGCGCCAACTCTTTAAAAATATTGTCTACATTGGCGCACTAGCTGCGTTTCTAAAAATTGATTTTAAAATTCTCACATCCATGGTAAGCGATCAATTTCGCGGCAAAGAGAAGTTGATCCTTCCTAACATTCACGCTCTGGAGTTGGGTCACCAGTATGCCATTGACAACTTTAAGTGCCCTCTTCGCTTACAACTCAAGCGTAGCAATAAGAATAAAGGCAAAATACTAATGGATGGTAACACCGCGGTGGGACTGGGCTGCGTCTATGGGGGTGCTACGATTGCTTCTTGGTATCCGCTCACACCTTCAACCTCAGTAGTCGATAGCTTCGATAAATATTGCAAGCGGCTTCGTATCGATCCCGGTACAGGAAAGAAGAAGTATTCAATTATTCAGGCTGAAGACGAACTCGCCGCAATTGGCATAGCTATAGGGGCAGGCTGGAATGGAGCGCGTGCATTTACGGCTAGTAGCGGGCCCGGGGTATCGTTGATGCAGGAATTCTTGGGACTAGCATATTTTTCAGAAGTTCCCTTAGTGCTCTTTAATATACAACGGGTTGGCCCCTCTACCGGTATGCCAACCCGCACACAACAAGGTGATCTGTTATCTTGCGCCTATGCCTCCCATGGAGATACTAAACATATTCTATTATTTCCTGCTACGCCAAAAGAGTGTTTTGAGCTCGCCACTGATTCGTTCGACATTGCCGATAGGTTGCAGACTCCGGTTATCGTTATGAGCGACTTGGAACTGGGAATGAACGAGCAAATATGCGACAAGCTTATTTGGGATGACAACCGTATCTACGATCGCGGTAAAGTGCTTACCTCCGACCAGCTAGAAGAAATAGAGAACTATGGCCGATACCAAGACGTTGATGCTGACGGCATCCCCTACCGAACCTATCCTGGCACTAATGCAAACAAAGGTAGTTACTTCACGCGCGGAAGTTCCCACGATGCCAATGCCGCATACACGGAAGATGGAAACGTTTATGCTGAGGTTATGGATCGTTTGGCACGTAAATTTAAAACAGCGCTTAATTACTTGCCTGAACCCGAAATCTCAGACATGAAAAAACAAAAGCTAGGCATGGTTTTTATCGGTAGTACTAATATTGTAATCCAAGAGGTGCTCGATAATCTTGGCAAGAAGGGTATCTCCCTAGATACCATGTGCATTAAGGCGTTCCCATTTCATAAGAGTGTAAAAACCTTTATCGATAATCACGAACTTGTATATGTTATTGATCAGAACCGAGATTCACAGTTAAAAAGCCTTTTGAAGTTAGAAAGTAATATTAATGAAGAGAAAATGTATTCCATTTCTAATTACAACGGAGTTCTTATAACTGCCGGGCACATTGAAGAGGCAATACTTGAGTCGATGCCGAATTTGCAGGAAACCAGTGAAGTACCAGCTTAAATAACCAACAGAGTTGCAAAGAGAACGTGAGTTACATTAACAAGCCCAAATTTAAACATCCTCAGTTACAGACTAACGAACTTGGCCTGACACGCAGAGATTATGAAGGCACACTTACGACACTGTGCGCAGGTTGTGGTCATGACTCAATCAGTGCTGCGATTATTCAAGCGGCTGCTGATATGGCGCTTGAACCTCACAAAGTGGCCAAGATATCCGGAATCGGCTGTTCATCTAAGATTCCTTCCTACTTTTTGAGTAAATCTCATGGCTTTAACACTGTTCATGGTCGCATGCCCTCTGTTGCAACTGGCGCTAATCTTGCTAATAAGGAATTGGCCTATATTGGCATTTCCGGTGATGGTGATAGTGCATCGATCGGCCTAGGTCAATTCTGCCACATCGTCAGGCGGCGAATTAACATGCTTTATATTGTCGCTAATAATGGTACTTACGGTTTAACTAAAGGTCAGTTATCCGCGACAGCAGACCTAGGATCCAAGACCAAGACAGGTGAAGAAAGCCTCTACGATAATATTGACCTAGCTAACTTGGCGATCGAGTTAGGCGCGAGTTTTGTTGCGCGCAGTTTTTCCGGTGACAAACAGCAACTCATACCCCTTATTCAAGCCGGCTTGAATCACAAAGGGTTTGCATTTATCGATATTATCTCTCCCTGTGTAACCTTTAATAACACTGATTATTCCACCCATGGCTACAAGAATACTTGGGAAAACTATATAGCGCTCAGTGAAATCGACTTTGTGCCCATGCGAAAGGAAATTACAACAAGCTATTCGGCTGGCAAAGCCAAAGAAATTACCCTACACGACGGCTCAGTAATCCACCTGCACAAAACAAGCGGTAAATACGACCCCTACGACAAAGAAAATGCACTGCATCACATCAATAAGCACAAAAAACAGGGAAAGATTGCAACAGGTTTACTTTATATAAACCAATCCACGTCAGATCTTCATGAGCTTCAAGATACAGTGGACAAACCCTTTAATACGCTAGGCAACCACGACCTCTGCCCTGGTAATGAAGTACTCATTGATATCAATGAAACATTCCGCTAGTTTGGGTCAAAACTTCTGAGCTTTTATGAGCTCATAGGCAGCCTTAATATCCTGTGTTTTTCTCGTAGCAATTTCAACCATTTCTTCTGGCATGCCCCTCGCTACCAATTTATCTGGGTGGTGCTGATTCATTTGCCTTCGGTAGGCTTTCTTAAGCTCAGGAAGGCTAGCCCCGGGGCACGAACCAAGTAACTCATATGCCGCGGATAATTTGTCTTCAACGGATACTAGATCAATAAAATTTGCTTGCCCTGACAAGCGGGTAAGTAACTCATTAAATTGCCTGTGTGAATAACCCAGCTCTCTGGCAATACCCTCGAGTTTATGCTGTTCGCCAGGATCAAACCTTCCATCAGCAAAAGCAACAGAGACAACGATTTCAAGAAACATCTGAACCAAATTACTGCGCCTAAAGCTCTCTCTTTTAAATTGAGCTAGTACCTCATGAACTGGAAAATCATCCTTCTTGCCCTCGTTAAATAAATTAATCGCAACAGTTTTCTGGTGAGCGGTTAGGCGCATTTGGTGCATAACCTGTTCTGCCATCGCGATTTCGTCTTTGGTCACCTTGCCATCTGATTTCGCTATATAACCCATGATAGCGAAAGTTGTTGTAAAAAAGACCGACTGAATTCTTTCCCTCTCGCCCAGACCAAGCGAACCATCACCGCTAATAGCTTCTAATCCGCCATCAAAATAGTTACCCAGCGCGGCGCCAAGCAGAGCGCCAAGAGGTCCTCCCATCATGAAGCCGAATGTACCTCCGACAACCTTGCCCCACCAACTCATGAAAAATAGTTCCCGTTATACAAGTAAAAATATTAGTTCGCCAGTACGATGCCTGATTGCCAGGAAGGCTATGTCACGATTACTAGCTAATAAGCCTTTGGAACCAGCTCTTGTCCAATTCAAGTCTGCAGTTGGCCAGTTGTGAAGAAAACCTGTTGAAATTAGATTGTACTAGATTTGCAGCCTCGACTAGCCATGGTTTTTCTAGATAGCTTTTTTGCCGATAGCCACCGTTACCCTCATGGTAGGCAAAGTAGAGGGCACGAGCATCGTCGCGAGCGATATTATTTATACGAGTAGAGCGCGAGTTGTACCATGCTACAAAATCGATAGCATCATCGAATTCGCTACGTGAGGCATTGCGATTACTCGAAACACGGATATAGTCCTGCCAAGTTCCATCAAGGGCCTGAGCATAGCCATAGGCTGAAGATGGCCGTGCCCCGGGGAAAATCCATAGTACTTTTGAGCGTTCCGGTCTAGCCTTAGCCCGAAAACTAGATTCTTGGTAGATAATTGCCATATTCGCAGCAATAGGAACACCCCAGCGTTGTTCGGAATTTTTTGCTGCTCGGTACCAGGAACGACGATCCTCAAAAATTGCGCACACGTCAGTGATATTCTCGGGTTGTGTAGCTACGCAAGCAGTCAAGTTAACAGCTACCAACATAATATAAATTAGACGACGAATTAAAAAATTCAATTGGCCACTCTCCACTCTCTAAAATAAATTGTGCCTCTTACTGCTTTCAATAAATACACTATGCTTTACGAACTGAGTGTATCAACCAGCGTTAAAAATTCTCCTTCATTAATTACTTTTATCCCTAATTCTTGCGCCTTCTTTAGTTTGGATCCTGCCCCGGGTCCGGCCACTACCACATCGGTGTTGCTTGATACGCTTCCCGCTACGCTGGCCCCATGTGATTGCAACCTGAATTTCGCTTCATCTCGAGACATCCCCTTGAGAGTTCCGGTAAGCACATATGTAAGCCCTTTCAGTGGCTGATCGCTATCCGATACTTTTACCTTAGGCCAGCGAATACCTGCGTGTTGCAATTTAACAATTAATGCCCGGTTTTGAATGTTCGCAAAAAAAGTATGAATGTGCAGCGCTACTATAGGGCCTATGTCGGAGATTTCCCCGAACTCATCTTGGCTAGCATCATGAATGGATGGAAGATCACCAAAATGATTTGCCAGGGCTGCCGCCGTTGCCTCTCCTACTTCCCGTATTCCCAGCGCGAAGAGAAACCGTTGCAGGCTGGTGCCTTTGCTTTTGTCAATTGCCTTAATCAAGTTATCAGCTGACTTCGGGCCCATACGTTCCAAGTTCAAAAGTTGTTCTTCGTTCAATTCATAAATATCGGCAGCACTATCGATAAGGTTTTGGTCAACTAATATTTCTACAAGTTTTTCACCGAGTCCTTCAATATCCATAGCCGCCCGAGAGGCAAAGTGCTTTATCGATTCTTTTCTTTGTGCTGGGCAGGTAATGCCAGCACTGCAGCGAAATAGAACTTGGCCATCTTTCTCAATAAAAGATCCGCAAGCTGGACAAGCTTTTGGCATCTTAATAGGCTTTCTCTTGTTGTTCTGTTGCGGATTTATGACCTGCACAACTTTTGGAATGACATCTCCCGCTCGCCGGACTATAACAGTATCCCCAATGCATAATCCCAAGCGATCAATTTCATCCATATTGTGTAGTGTTGTATTACTAACTGTTACACCACCTACAAAGACAGGTTTAAGACGAGCCACAGGCGTTATGGTGCCAGTTCTCCCCACTTGAAATTCTACGTCGAGCACTCTGGTGGATCTTTCTTCCGCTGGAAATTTGTAGGCCATAGCCCAGCGGGGACTTTTGGAATTTTGGCCCAATTTTTTTTGAGCATTGAAATCATTTACCTTAATAACAGCACCATCAATCTCATACCCTAAGGTATTTCGTTTTTCGAGCAACTGATCACAATAGTGCATGCATTCCGCAATCCCCCGCTCGGTACTTTGCTCGGAATTCACTGGTAATCCCCAGCCCGCAAGCTTATCGAATACTTCGCTAAGGTTGTCTGGAAGTACGATCTCCTGTACAAAACCAACGCTATAACAATACATTTGTAATGGGATTTTTGCCGTATTCCGCGAATCTAGTTGCCGTATTGCTCCCGCCGCTGTATTCCGGGGATTTACGAATATCTTAGTACCTTCTCTTTCAGCGCGCTCATTAACTTGTGCGAACCCCTTCTTGCTCAGAAAAACTTCGCCTCTTACTTCTATAAGAGTTCCCTTTGGAAGTACGTCAATTCTGAGAGGAACATTTTTAATGGTTCTCACATTATGAGTGATGTCCTCACCGGTAATGCCGTCCCCCCTAGTTGCTGCTCTTTCCAGAATACCGTCTCGATAAAGCAACCCAACCGCAACACCATCCACCTTAGGCTCGCAACTGTATTCAATTTGTCTTTGATCATTGAGGCGTTTCTTGATACGTACTTCAAAATCGATTAAGTACTGCTGATCCGACACCTTATCCAGGGAGAGCATCGCAACTTCGTGCGTTACCTGATCAAATTTATTTAGAGGTTTTGCCCCCACACGTTGTGTTGGAGAGTCAGCGGTGAAGAAGTCATACTTTCGTTCCAATGCTTCAAGGCGAGCAATGAGGGAGTCGTAATCTGAATCAGGGATCCCTGGCGCATTATGCGTATGATAGAGACGGTTGTGATACTCTATTTGGCGACGAAGCTCGAGAATTTCCTGCTTTATATTTTCAGGAACGGTCATGGTGCAAATAAGGAAAGAACTGGTTAGCCGTGGCCACCAGCTGCCTTTAGCTGGCGCAATTCGAAATCACTGATACGCTGACGATAGTGTTGTATGGTCTGTGCTGTCATAACGTTACGATGATCGTCTTTAAGCTCCCCGTCAAGAGTACTACCCACCTGTTGTGCAACTGCTAACATCTGTTCGAAAGCGTCCATGTTGTTAATTGCAGTGGGTAATGCCAGGAATAAGCTAATTCCGAGTGTGCTGAAACTATCCAGGTTATTCAGGTCAAATGTGCCCGGATTAAGAATGTTCGCAACACTGAACACTAGCAACGACTTGCTATCATTACCCAGGCGTTTATGAAATATATTCATTTCTCCAAATTTCAGCCCAGCGTTAATTAAAACTTGCAGCAAATCATCGCCGGAAAAAGTGTATCCGTCCCTGGCCATTACGTTGATAACTACGATTTCCGCAGGCTGAATTGGTTCCACTACACCGCCAGAAGAATCCGACACTTTTGTCTCTGCAGAGACATGCTGAGGATGTGCCTCAGGCTCAAAGCTGACTACAGTTGTGTCCTCGACATTGGTCTCCTCGCCCGAATCTGCTGGTTCGGGGTCTTTGCTGCGAGAAAACATTGTGAAAAGTGAACGTCTTTTAGGTTTTTCGACATGTGTGTTAGGTAAATTTTCGGGCATACCGATCAGCTCCCCTTGATCCTCCGAAGTCACAAGCTCTCCAATACGTTCTCCGGCCGTCATGGAAAATTCTTCTAGGTCTTCTTCAAAATTTTGGCCAAATGAGGGCTCCTGGCGGTCGTTTTCGTTATATTCAGCGTCGACTTCATATTCTTCGTCAAGATAATTTGATTCCACAGGATGATTATATTCCCCATCATCACTCTCTCTTTGGGCCGCTGCTTCATCATCTAATTCGTCGTATTCACTAGATTCTGCGGCTTCAACTGAAACCTGCTCGGGACTATCGGAAAACTCGTTGTCACGATATTCTTCCCATTCAGTTTCTTCGTGCCGATCCGGTTCCTGCTTGTTGATAGGGTTACTAACAGGTTCAGCCGCGTAATTTGGTTCTTCAGTATTTTTGTATTCCATTAATTCATCGTCGAGATTCTCTTCCCGTTCAACTTCTTCCTGCCCATCCGGTTTATGGCGATTACCAAGGTAATTTTCAGATTCTGTGTTCTCACTACCAGCTTCATTCGGATTTGAGAGTTCGACCGCATCCATCAAAATAGGTACCAACTCATCTTCCTCGTCGCCTACCCCTTCGAAAGTCTCGTGGGCGCGGTTTTGGATATTAACTTCTTCCAGTGTCCGAGCTACTACTCGAGCACCCCCGCTGGGGAGCTCAGTCATCTCCAACGCCTCGAGATCAACATCTTGCGGAATATTTTTATCAATCGCTAATCGAATCTGACCCCTGCGGGCCTGCAATGCCACGTAGAGTCCACGCAATAACACCGAAACGATTGCAAGTCCCACAAGTAAAATTACTAGTTCACGTGCATCCATGGATGTTCAGCTATAGTGGTATCACTTTCGGTTAAATTATTAAAAATTTCTAATACTATCCTTCATTTACCCTATTTTCTTTAGCATAGAAGCTCGCTTTCTAAGAGATTTTACTGTCAAGAATTTGACTAGAAGATTATATTGCTGCTAACTCAGCCGCCTCATCAATATCCACGGCTACAATGCGCGAAACACCGGCCTCGTGCATAGTCACGCCCTGCAGTTGTTTCGCCATTTCCATGGTTATCTTGTTGTGGGTTATGAAGATGAACTGCACATAGTTCGCCATCTCCTTCACCAGGTTAGCATAGCGGGCTACATTAGCATCATCTAGCGGTGCGTCTACCTCGTCCAGCATGCAAAAAGGAGAAGGATTAAGGTGAAAGATTGAAAATACCAGCGCTATGGCTGTCATTGCCTTCTCCCCTCCGGAAAGTAAGTGAATAGTGCTATTGCGCTTGCCGGGAGGACGAGCCATTATAGCTACGCCCGTATCCAATAAATCCTCTCCCGTCATATCCAAGTAAGCATGCCCGCCACCAAACACTCTCGGAAACAAATCTTGTAGCCCAGTATTGATCTTATCAAACGTATCTTTAAAACGGGTTCGAGTTTCCTTGTCGATTTTACGAATCGCGTTCTGCAGCGTTTTTAGCGCTTTCTCAAGGTCTTCGTTGTGCTTGTCTAAATAAATTTTCCGTTCTGATTGTTCCTCGTATTCATCAATAGCTGCAAGATTTATGGGACCAAGTCGCTGGATGCGATTAGATAGCTTTTCCAGCTCTGTTTCACATTCTAACTCTTCCAGGTCATTAGGGAGATTTTCCAGTACTGACGGAAGCTCAAACTTTGCTTCCTGTAACTGTTGCAGCACTCCATCTCGTTTTACAGAAGCCCCCTCACTTTTTAGACGTTTCTGCATTAAGGATTCTCGCAGCTTGTTCAGCTGACTTTGGATTTCATTTCGACTTCTCTCCAGGTCTCGGATCGTGTGTTCGTTCTCATCTACTTTCAACTTCGCCACACCAAGCTCCTTCTCTACTTCGAGTCGATGCTGTAGTAGTGTTTCCAGGTCAGACCGCATTTTTTCCAATGGTTCGTCCGATTCCTCGATCTGGCTGGTCAGAGATTCCATCCGCTCCTTGGAGCGCTGAACCTGGCTCGCCATTCGGTCCATGCTTTCCCGAGTGGACTGCAATTGTGCTCGCATTGATTGATTTTTTAGTGCAAGTTCATGCGATAAATCTTTGTCTTTATTGGCTTTCCCTTTGTAATTCCCCACGGTTTTTTGAGCCTTCTGACGTAAATTTTCAAGCTCCTCTCGGCTTCCCACGTCTTCCGCCATGCTATCAAGAGCCTTCTCCAGACGGCCGCGCGCCTGCTGAGTATTTTCTTCTTCTGTTACCAACTGGCTAGTGATTTCTTGAATTTCAATCTTTATACGTAGCTTTCTTTTAGTTTCTTCCTCTTCTTTGGTCTGCTGAGCCGTCATGCTAGACCTCAATTCTCCGAGTTCCTGTGTCTTGATAGCAATTCCTTCTTGTAATTTTTCTCGTTGCTCCTCGTTTGTTTCGAGAGTAGACCCAAGCTTATCTCTTTTTTTAAGTAATTTATCAGATATATTGTTTAATTTATTGATATTTTTAGATATTTCAGAGATATAATTGCCACGTTCAGCAATCGAATCCTTCGTGCTTTTACTACGTATCTGAATCCAGGTCCGTCCCAGCCAGATGCCTCCTGCTGTTATTATCGATTCCTGATAATCCAGTTGGTCTCTAAGGCTTATAGCTTGGGAAAGTTCCTCGGCTGCATATATCCCGGCTAATAAGCCAGAAAGCTCCCAGTCGCTGCTCACTTTGCTAGCCAGAGGCTTCAGCTGCTGCTTTTTCGAGTTTTCAGTATTAGCACTGCTAGAAACATCGATAAAGGATAGCTTTCCCTGTGGCAATTCTTTCAGCAACTCATCTACCTTATCCAGTCCTTCAATACAGATACCCTGTATTGACTCGCCAAGAACTGCCTCCACAGCAAGCTCCCATCCAGCCTGAATTTTAAGACCCTCCCCCAAGCGTACCTGATTATCGAGATTCCGATGTTTCAGCCATGTATTGACTGCTTGATTATCTTGCCCAAGTGCTGCTTGCTGTAATGCTTTCAGAGAAGACTGCTTACCCTTAGCAATCTGCAATTCTCCACGAGTTGTATCTAACTCTTCGAGGCACAAATTTAATGATCGTCGGCCCTCTTCTATTTGACTGGCTAGTTTGATATTAGCAGTCCGCACACTTTCTATCTCGGTTTCTAGATTGCCAATTTCTATTGCCACGCTGCTGAGGTTTTTATCAACCGACTCTTGCTCTAAACTCAATTGTTCTTTCTCAAGTTTCTGTTTCCTTTCAAGAGCACTTCCAACTACGCTTTCCAACTGCTGAATTCTTGACTGCTCAACCTCGGCTATCTGTCTTGGCTCCTCAGCACGTTGAATAAATTCATCCCACTCAATTTGCCATTTTTCCAGAACCTCCTCAGCATCGGCTAACTGAGTCGCAGAATCCTGCTCATTCGTCTGGGCTGTTTCCAGCTCGGGGGAAATGGAACGTAATTCTGAATCCAAGAGAGTGATCTTACGCAGGTCTACATCCAGCTCTTCACGCGTTTGCGTCCAACCTTCTTCAGTTTCGGTGAGATCTTGTTTGAGTTGGTCGACCCGCTCGATGTGGTGTTCTATAGATTGCTCTATGCGAGCAATGTCATTGCCAAGGCTATAAAAACGAGCTTGCACTTCGCCCAGCGAGTCCGTAAGTTCGGCATTGTCTGTTAAGTGGCTTTCTACTTTAGCGTCAATTTGACTTTGATTTGCCGAAGCTGACTCGATATCCAGCTCAAGCGAATTAATAACGCCCTGGTTAGCTTTAATTTCTCCATCGAGACTGCGCCAGCGCAATGCATTGAGATTTGCCGCAGTTTCTCTTTCTTGCTGCTTCAAATCACCATACTTTCCCGCTGCAACCGACTGACGTTTAAGATGTTGCAGCTGGCGTCCCAGCTCATCTCGAATATCTGCCAGACGCTCCAGATTAACTTTCGTTCGCTTGATACGGTTCTCTGTTTCCTTTCTGCGTTCCTTATATTTGGAAATCCCCGCGGCTTCTTCTATATAAACGCGCAGCTCTTCAGGCTTAGATTCAATCAAACGCGTGACCATGCCCTGCTCAATGATGGAATAGCTGCGTGCACCGAGCCCAGTGCCCAAAAAGATATCCGTAATATCGCGACGGCGACACCTTGTCCTGTTCAAGGAATAAGTGGATAACCCTTCCCGATCCACCTTACGCTTTATGGACACTTCAGTGAAATTAGCGTATTCACCGGCTAGCTTACGATCAGAATTATCGAAAATCAGTTCGACACTTGCCTGTCCTACTGGTTTACGGGCACTCGAGCCATTGAAAATAACGTCCGACATATGTTCGCCGCGCAAGTTCTTGGCCGAGCTCTCCCCCATCACCCAGCGAACGGCGTCGATCACATTGGACTTACCACAACCGTTCGGCCCGACGACCGCACATAAACTTGAAGGGAAATTAATCGTAGTAGGGTCTACGAAGGACTTAAAGCCGTTTAATTTAATAGACTTCAGCCGCATGATTGACCCAGTGCAATGAGGATCTTGGGTAAAACCTGAAGCCTAAAAATATTATTACGATATGGCGCCATCATTTTTGCTGAGGTTTTGATCCACGAAAAATAAACACCGCTATGAAATCGACGTTTTTGGTCCACTGAACTCTAAAAATATATCGAATAAAGGATAATACTTTTAGTCGGCCAAGTCCCCGAAAAGAATAGCCCTCTAGCAGAGCCAGCCAAAAATCTTCTGAGGCTAAATCCTTAAGACTTAAATTCGACCTATTTATATTGCGATCAGCTTCTTTTACACTAATCTGAAACGGATTTTGCAATTTTCGCCGTATAATAAAGAGTACCAATTTTAGTTTTTATACAGGTTTACCCTTACCGGAGAAGGTTATGAAACTACAATTTTTACCACTCATTACCCTGACTTTGATCGGGTGTGCATCTATCGAAGATTTAACTGCCAATAATCCCATCATAGATACACTGGGCGTAAACCTGACCCAGTACAATCACGATTTAGCAGATTGTCAGCAGTACGCTAACGAGGTAGAAATTGCCCAAAAGGCTGCCGTAGGAGCTGCATCTGGAGCAGCAGTGGGTGGTGTTTTCGGAGCCGTTCTTGGTAACAGCGATACAGCTCAACGCGGCGCAGGAATTGGCGCCGTAGGGGGTGGAACAAGAGGTATTCGTCAAGGAATACGTGAACGCGAACGAATTATCAAACGCTGTCTCATTGGCCGAGGCTATCGCGTTCTTAACTAGCAAATCATGAATCAGGCAGAATCAACACCTATTGATTCATATATTGTGGTTTAAAAACGCAGCACTTCCTCCTTAATCTGCTCTGCCGCAATCTCCTCTTCCGTAAACGGTAAATCAATCCACTGACTTTGGGAGTAAAGTTCCGTCATATCTGAATAAAACTCTGAATCGGGTTCCGGGGATTGAGAATAAGTAAGTATGGCCTTGGTGATCGGGCTACCTTTTTCGCTCCAAGTAACCGTTTGAATGTAACTATTGCCGTGAGTGATGGAGCTGTAGCCACCATTGTCAGCATTAAAGCGCGAGGTGATTACACTAAACATGCCCTGACCACCAGCACCTCCAGGAATACCGATTTTCTGCCCATTGCGCACGGCAAACTGCACATCTCCCCATTTAGCATTCAATGGAATGCTAGCACCAGCAAGTGAATCGACAGCAGCCTGTAAGCTAACCATGATGTAATCTCTGGTAGCCTGCTCGCTAATAGTTAAACCATTTGGCGTATGAACAGGGTTATCAATTTCAAACGGTATGGCATAGTGATCACGTAGTTCTCTCGCGTTATTCCAGAACTGGTTAAAAATATGAGCACCGACACTATCTATAGTCTGGCGTCGATCCCAGCTCGCCAGAATTGTGCAGGGTTGAGTAAGCTCTTCACTCTGGCTGCACACCGCAAGAATATCGTCCAGAAAAACCTCAGCACCGTAGTGACGGTGACTGAATAACAAATTTTGTACCGCTTTCTGAGAAAACTTTTTACCTGAGTTGATCACCTCTTCGACAAACTTTAAACCCGCACGGGTTCGCAATGAGCGGGTTGCACGCTCATTGCCAATTATTGGTGAGAAGCCCTCAAGACGCTTTCCAGGGTTCGACAACCAATAAGAGTCGTTGCTGTTACTGACATAAGTATCGGTTATCAGACTAGGTTGTTCGGACGGGGGCATCAAACCTGGATAGGCAGCATCAGGTTCTATTCGCCAATCACAATTGGGGTCAGAGCCATTCAAGGTAATCACGCGGCCGCTATTCCTTGTCTCTATGGCGCAACGTTGGATAAGCTCCGTGGAGACATTTGGTATAGCCGACATGTCTGCATAAAGGGCTCCCCCGTCTTTGTCTGCCGCTATGGTATTGACAAATGCGGCACCCTGATGGGTTGCGAGTGCTTCACGCAACTCGGCTACATTTCGGGATTTATGAATATCCTTATACTGATCAGCAGACCGGTAATTTTCATAGTTTACATCGCGCATAACATAGACGTATTGATCGTTCCATCGATTTCCATCTCCCACAACTACCGGTCCCAGATGTGTCATATAAATAGTACGGTCAACCGTACCATCTTCCGTTTCCACACCTACCTTTATCGCATCAATGTCGCGTACCTCACTCCCAAAGCGATATGCCATCGGGTTACCTTCAACAAGATCAAGACGAAACATAGTGAAACGTAACGCTGTGGAGACGGTATGTGACCAAGCCACATTTTCAGTAAAACCAATAGCAACGCCAGAGGTGGTTATTAAGCCAGCGCCCATGACATCTACTTCTCCAGGCAGGGTTAGATGTGCTATGTGAAACCGAGAGGGTCCTTGCCATGGATAGTGAGGATTACCCATGAGGATGCCACGTCCACTATCAGTGAGAGCACTACCAAACGCTAGAGCGTTGCTACCAATCATTTGCGGGTCTGCTGAAAGATCTAAAGTGTTTAATTTCACCAACTCAAGACCAGGTTGAGCAGTCGCGATTTCAGTAGTGACACGGCCAAGTCCATAACGGATACCAACACCGATGGCCATTTTTGCCAAATCGCGTTCTGTAATGGGAGTGATCCAAGGCGCGTTATTGCAGGAAGCTGGCATGTTGCCTGCCCGCATTTTAATGAAATTGTTATAGCCTGATACGTAACCAGCATTCATAGCGCGGGTATCGTCTGAACCATAGGCGAGATACTCGTCAATCTTACTTGGGTTCAGTAAAGCCCGATGGAATGCATCCGCGTTGATGCTGCTTTCTGTGGCCTCAAAGTACCTTGATTGCTCGCCGCGCACTGAGACAAACTCCCGCGCCAAAACGCAGATGGTATTGCTGGCGATAGCATGTGCAAACCCATAGCCCAAGCCTTCCCAGCTATCCGCTTGCACATGCGGTATACCGTAAGTAGTCCAACGGATTTGTACTTCACTGGATGGGCCTTTAACTAGCCTACTATCAACGGATTCTGTTCCCGATTGTGAACTGTTTGTTGTCTGTCCTGCCCTCTCGGGAGAACAGGCCCCAAGCAGGACAAGCGCGCACAAAAATAGTATGACAGCATTTAGGCGAAATAGAGCAAGGTATGTGAAATTAGAAGGAACACACATGGTGGTGTCTCCATAATCTGTTATTTGAATTTTATCTCTAATCTTAAAATATACAGCAAATAAAGGGGAATTTCTGTGGGTTCCACATTTCTTGGTGATAGAATTATCATTATGATGTTAACTGGATTAGTTTCCTCCCGAACCGTCTTGGCTCTCGCTTTGCTATTGCTCTTTCCACTAATTGGCATAGCCGCCGAGCGAGTGGTCTTTGAGGCACGGAAGATTGTTACCATGGACCCATCAATACCGGAGGCCCGGTATGTCGTGGTGGAAGATGGCCGCATTTTAAGTGTAGCTAACTCATTGGCCCAATTGGACGCATGGCTGGATAATCAGGACTATCGCATTGATTCCCAGTTTAGTGAAAAGGTCTTGCTGCCAGGATTAATTGACCCCCATTTACATCCGTTAATGGCAGCAGTTTTACTCCCTACCTCATTTATTACTCCTGAAGATTGGAATTTACCCACGGGTAAATTTCCGGGAGTAAGAACTGCCGAGAACTACCAGCGACGACTGCGAGAGCTGATTTCCGACAATAAAAGCAGCGAGCCATTTATCACCTGGGGCTATCATCAACTTTGGCACGGAGATCTGGACCGACAGTTACTTGATGAGATTGAGCCTAACCGCGCTGTAATCGTTTGGCATAGATCATTTCATGAAATCATCATGAACACAGCAGCCATGAGGTTTCTTGATCTCGATAACGAAACGGTTTTTGCTGAAATAATTTCTGCCCCCGGAATTGATCCCAGTCATGCAAACTATACAGCCGGCCATCTTTCTGAAACAGCCTTAAGCGTCGCCTTGGCGCGTCTTCAACCGGTAATTTTGGCTCCAGATCATTTAAATACTGGCATGAAAATAATTCAAAAGATGCTGCGAGAAAACGGTGTTACAACCATTGCTGACATGGCAACCGGATTGTTTGCAAGTTTCAATATAGAAGCGGCACTGATTAAGCAGACTTTCGAACGCGAAGATTCGCCTGTACGTGTGATGTTAGTTCCTAACGTTAAGCCTATGGTTGGGCAGATGGGTTCAGCAACGGCAGTACTGGAATTCCTGGATCAGATGCAGTCATCGCAAACCGGTAGCAAGGTTTTTCTGAATAATCGCGTAAAGCTGCTAGCTGATGGCGCTTTCTTTTCCCAATATATGCGAATGAACCCTCCAGGCTATAGTGATGGCCACGAAGGAAAATGGCTTACAGAGCCCGCAGAACTAGAGTCGTTAGCCAGGCCCTTCTGGAATGCTGGGGTTCATATACATACTCATGTTAATGGTGATGAAGGTCTGGACGCGGTTTTAAACACTCTAGAAATACTGCAACTTGAAAAACCAAGACCAAACCATCGTTTCACCCTGGAGCATTTTGGTTATTCCACCATAGCACAAGCCCAGCGGCTCCATACGCTGGGAGCGCAAGTGTCTGCACAACCCAATTATGTTTATGTGTTAAGTGATAATTATGCGCAGAATGGATTGGGATATGACCGAGCATCTCAAATTGTTCGTCTCGGCACACTTGAACGCCAAGGTACTATAGTGGCGTTACATTCCGACCTTACCATGGCACCCGCCGACCCTCTTTTTTTAGCGTGGATTGCAGCCAATCGTCTAACCATGGAGGGAACACTCATGGGGCCCAATGAAAGGCTATCGCGGGAAAAAGCCTTACGTGCGATTACCATAGAAGCGGCATACATAATCGGCCTCGAAGACGAGATAGGTTCAATTTCTGCAGGTAAAAAAGCCGACTTCGCCGTATTAGAGCAAGATCCTTATGAAATCGACGTTACCCGTCTCAAAGACATTCCAGTTTGGGGAGTGGTGTTCGAAGGAATCCCTTATGCTGCTGCTGACGAATCAATAGAACAATAAGGCAGCAGCTAAAATTCGCATACGCGGAAAAGCTAAAACTTTTCCGGTATACATGTAGTGATTTTAATTGCAGGATTCACAAACAACATTTTCAGCTGACCCGGTGTACATCAATTCCTCAAACCACTCTAAAAACGAAACACCGGACTCCGTTAATGAGTAAAACTGTGGTCTCAACAGGATGGTGTGAAAAGATCCATCAGCCACGAAGTAACTGAAGTTTGAGGTTTGATTCGAGATATCTGCAAGATTGGCCTTCAGCGTCGGAAAGAGCGATTCTGAGTCCTGACCAAGGGCTGTCATGAACTGCTTCTGCACCGAGTCCTCCTTGGTATCAAAAGAAGCAAGTACTATGTCACCGCGCTGGCCAGCCGCAATGAACAATTCGTAAAAGCCTAACCCATCGCGGTTAATTGATCCAAATCTCGGACTCTGATCAAGCACATCACCAATACCCCAAACCTCGAAAGGATTAAAATTTGAACCGCGGTATCCACCGGAAGCATCGCCCAGGCCAATAACGCGGGCACTAGCGTAGTGATCCTTAATCAGCGCCGCGTATACCGGAACCGCGACGGATCCCGCACTGGATCCCGCTACCATAAATTCCGAGGGATTGGTCAGGTGTTCATATACCCAATCAAGTGCCATCTTAGCGTTCGGATAACCCATGTGATTGATTTCGAACTCACCTCCGGGAAAATTTTCCAATCGAGGCACAGTGTATTGACCAACCCTGCTACCAAGATGGACGTCTGCAGTGCAATAGGGGATATAAATCACCGTGTGGTTTCGGAACGGATTATTTCGATTTTCGAAATCAAAAATCCCATTCATATTCTCGGGATTATCGTTTCTCAAATTGATTGAGTAGGTCGGGTTAAGGTCAGGATGGCACATCATACCGTTCCAACAACCCCCGCCACCTTGAAGAAAAAGGAGTGCTTTGGCAGGATCCCCAGGTTTAACGGAAAAGTTGTAATCTGTTCCATCTGAGCAGTAGGCACCGTTAGCGACGATGTCATTCCAACCATCTGATAGTTCGGCACTTTCCATCAATTCAAGTTTATTAATACCGGCGCAACTAGAAAGAAGTGCAACTAGAGCTAAACCCAAAATTAATTGTAATACTGTTCTCATATCTAGATCCGCAGGGAAAAAGTAATTTCAAAAATTAAATATACACCGCCATGCGGGTCAGAGAATACTTAGAATTACAAAGAAAGTGGAGTTAGTCCGCTACTATGCTCCCAGTAACACACTGCATCGCCTGTTTAAATCTGTCGATTCTCACCATTCCCCTCCAATGCCAACCCTTTGTCAGTTTGGTTCCGACCCTGTGTATGTCATACTATTTTTGAAGATTGGTTTGTTTAACCTTATCCTAGAATAAGCCTACGCTAAGAAAAACAACCAAAATAGTTAACAAGTGTGAGCCATAGCCCATGAGGAAGTTCCAGAACCACACAAATTTATCCATCGGACTACTTATGGCAGGATTTCTCGGAGCCTGCGATGCAGATGTCCCTTCAACCAATATTGAAAGTAATAGTAGTGCGCAAGCTCCGCCTCTTGTAACTCCAACAGAGTCGGTTAATTCGGCAGCCTCAGTTGCTCCGATAGCTCCAGTTGTTGCCACTGAACCGGGTTGGGTTGACGATCAACGTATCATTAATTTGCCTATTAGCGAGCCCGGTAGCTGGCCTACTTACGGGCAGACCTATAAAGAACAACGTTTCTCTCAACTAACCCAGATCACTCCTGAAAATATAGATGAACTTGGGTTAGCCTGGTCTCGACAAATTGGTGACTACAATATGCGCATGCAAGGTACTCCACTAGTTGTGGATGGCGTTATGTACGTCACCAATGGCTGGAGCGTTGTTTATGCCCTTGATGCCACCACCGGTGAAGAAATCTGGCATTATGATCCCGAAGTAGATCGCAGCTATATTCGTTTAGCGTGTTGTGGTCCCGCCCATAATCGGGGCGCAGCCGTGTACAAAGGCAAAGTTTATGTCGGCACATTCGATGGTCGTTTGGTCGCTATAGATGCTACTACAGGAGAAGAAGTCTGGGATGTAGATACCTGGATACCCGAAGGCCTTGGTCGTTTTAATATAACGGGCGCTCCGCGGGCAGCCGCCGGCAAGGTTTATATTGGCCAGGGCAGTTCCGAGTCCGGCCATCGTCGTGGCTATGTCACTGCCTATGATGCCGACACGGGCGAGGTAGACTGGCGTTTCTTCTTAGTGCCGGGCGACCCGAGCAAACCCTTCGAACATCCAGAAATGGAAATGGCGGCTCAGACCTGGGGTGGCGAATGGTGGAAATACGGTGGTGGAGGTACAGCCTGGAATTCCCTGGTTTATGACGAAGATTTCAACAGTCTCTACATTGGCGTTGGAAACGGGGCCCCCTGGCCAAGGGAAATTCGATCCCCCGGCGGTGGTGACGATTTATTTCTGGCCTCCATTGTTTCAGTGGACGTTGAAACAGGGCGTATGAACTGGTTCTACCAAACGGTGCCCGGCGACAACTGGGATTACAGCTCAGCAATGGACATTACTCTTGGCGAAATTGAGCTAAACGGGGAAACACGTAAAGTCTTGTTGCAGGCGCCAAAAAATGGCTTTTTCTACATACTTGATCGGGAAGATGGCGAGCTACTGCGCGCGCACGCATATACCGACGGCATTACCTGGGCTACACACGTCGACATGGAAACAGGCCGACCAGTTGAAAATCTAGATGTGGTTTATGAAACAGACCCACAATGGATTCTCCCAGCTAATTCTGGAGCTCATAATTGGGAGCCCCAATCGTGGGATAACGATCAGGGACTGATGTACTTTTACTATCATGATATAGCTAACTTTTATTCTTTGGACGAAACATTTGTCAAAACGGGCGTATATGAGATACGTGAACGTGGATTAAGCTTAGGTTGGGGCGAAGGCGCCTATCGGCGTGAACTGGAAGCTAAGGCCACTCCCCGCCCGGAATCTAAGGCTTTTGTTGGGGCATTTGATCCAATAACCGGACAATACAAATGGCGTCATCCTTTGGAGTCTATTTACAACGGTGGGGTTCTTGCTACCAGATCAGGTCTGATGTTTCAGGGAGAAGGTACCGGCGATTTTGTTGTGCGTGAAACTGACACGGGCATGCCAATTTGGAATTTTCGCGCACCAGGTACTTTTCGCTCCACCTCAGTGATGAGTTACCAAATTGACAATACACAGTACATAGCAGCAATGATGAATGGTAACCGTACCATAGATCTTGGAGGCAGCCTGGTAGTATTTAAACTCAATGGTAATTCAACTCTACAAGTGCCAGATATCGTGCAATCTGAAATTCCTGATCAGCCCGCAGACGATTACAGCGATGAACTCGTTAACGAAGGCGATACCTTCTACCATGCTCAGTGTGCAAGTTGCCACGGCGGCATCGGTATTCCATCTGAGGTGGCTATCGTAGCCCCTGACTTGCGGTTAATGACACTAGCCACACATTCCGACTTTGAAGATATCGTTATAAATGGTGCGCGTTCCGAACGCGGCATGCCGGACTTCGAAGGTGCACTGACGAATGAGCAAATAGAAGCAATTCGTGGGTTTATTGTGACACAGGCCAGGGAACTTAAAGATTGGCAGCAAAATCGTTAAATCGCAGCGAATGAAGATAGACCTTCATGGCGTTAGACATCATGACGTAGATAGGTTAGTGGAAAATTTTATTTTATTGAATCAGAAAAAAGCCCCCTTAGAAATTGTTTGTGGTAACAGCCAAAAAATGATTAATTTAGTTATGGAAGTAATTCGCAGACTTGATTGTGAGAATTATGAGCAGCTCCAGGGAATGATTATGGTAAGAAAGGTATGAACTACCTACCCAGTTGATTCCATCAAGAGCCATGTAACTCTATTTTGGAAGAATGGTTACGTTATGTTTAAATACAGGAAGGAAATAACCAATGGCATCATTTTCGTTTAAAGGGATAAAGCTATGACCAAAGAGCATAAGGAGAAATCCACGGGTTCGAAATCACCTGATCGAAGGGAATTTCTAAAGCGTGGGGCCGCGTTAGCCGGTGGGTTAAGCTTAGGAACGGTGGAATCCGCTATCGGCCAGACCCCTCCTTCTGGAGGAAATATTCTCGGCACACCAGAGTTAGTAGGGTATGGCAAGCGCTCCCGTTTCGAAACTTCGGTGCGCATACCGCACGGTGGCAGACCATCACCCGACGCTTTTGGACTCGACTTTCACATCGCAGCTCCACTGCAGGAATCGGTGGGTGTTATTACACCGTCCTCGCTCCACTATATGGGGACCACTCGCGGATCCTTTGTTCCAGACATCGATCCCGAAGAGCATCGTCTTATGATCCACGGTATGGTCGACCGACCTCTAATTTTTACCATGGAGGAATTAAGGCGACTTCCCTCCGTAACCCGCCTTCATTTTATCGAGTGTGCGGGAAACCGTGCTAATCGCCGACATAAAACAGTGCAAGAAACGCACGGAATGACTAGTTGCGCCGAATGGACCGGTGTGCTCCTATCCACGCTCCTCAAGGAGGCCGGTGTTCAAGATGATGGGAGCTGGATTGTGGCGGAAGGAGTCGAAGAAGTGAAAGGGGCGTCAAGTATTCCAATGGCGAAAGCAATGGAGGACTGTCTGGTGTGTTACGGCATGAACGGCGAGGCTGTTCGTCCACAGCAAGGGTACCCTCTTCGGCTGTTGGTTCCCGGTTTCGAGGGAATCCTTTCTGTTAAATGGTTGAGACGAATCAAGGTAGTGGATCAGTTTTACATGACCTACAACGACTACGGGCATCTTCGCCAGGAATCTGACGACGCCGCATTAGCTATGCAAATCGGTCCAAAATCTGTAATCACTTTCCCGTCGGGCGAGCAAAAACTACCCGGTCCGGGGTTCTATGAGATCAGTGGCCTAGCATGGTCTGGTGGCGGTGCCGTTAGCAAGGTGGAAGTGTCCACCGACAGTGGCAGAAGCTGGGTGGAAGCTGAAATTCGTGGGACGGCGCATCCTATGGCGCATACCCGGTTCAGCTTACAGTGGGACTGGAACGGACAAGAATGCGAGCTTCAATCGCGATGCACTGACGAACTTGGCAGCGTCCAGCCCTCACGAGCACAGATCGCCGAGTTTTGGAACCAGCCTCCGGATCAACCAGTCAGGGTAAGAGGCCAAGACAATTCAATTCAGCCTTGGAGGGTTGAGAGCGACGGGAGCGTCCACAATGCGATTTCTTAAGCTTCTTCCATTGCTGATGTTCCTGGGAATCTCGGCTCAGGCTCAATCGCCCACTTATGGCGTGGGAAGAACTCCCAGCACAGAAGAAATCCGCGCGTGGGATATCTCCATCAGCCCTACGGGAGAAGAACTTCCGTCGGGTAGCGGAACTGCCGCAGAAGGCGAGCAACTTTATCTTCAAAAGGGGTGCGCGGGGTGTCACGGCATTACAGGAACAGGCGGTCTCGCTCCTAGGTTGCTAAAACGCGATGCAGGACCAAGTGCTAATCCATGGGCATTAGGGCGAATACTACCCATTCGCGCACCTTATGCGACTGCGGTATGGGATTATATAAATCGAGGCATGCCCCTAATGGCAGAGGGAACGCTTACTCCCGATGAGGTTTACTCGATAACAGCCTATCTACTCTACCTAAATGAAGTCATCGCCGAGGACAAAGTCCTCACCGCTGAAAGCCTGCCGAAAGTGGAGATGCCTAATCGCGATACTTGGGCTCCCCTACCAGAGTGGTGGGAGCCGGGGATGCCAAGACTCCCAGGCTACCCCTACTGATATAGGCCTCGTGATGCCTTGTGACCTGTGTATGTCTTAATTTATCTTAAAGAAAGACCTGAATACCAGGGCATTGAAGGCTACTGTTAATTAATCCGGCGTCCGCCGACAGGCTGAAGCTGTGCACCCGAGAGATTGCTCGGAGGCTCCTCGCCAGCAACAGCGTCATGCTCCAGGCTACCGATACCGTCTATAGTCGCCTTGATATGTTCACCCGGCACGAGATAACCACTGCGCTCAAGATTGTCGAATCCCGCAAGAGAAGTACCGCCTGTGGTTCCACTATTTAGTACATCTCCTGGGAACAGCGTTATAAGGGAAGAGGCATACTCCATCAGTTCCCAGATATTAAAGATCATGTCACCAGCTCTGGCTTCCTGGACTACTACGCCATCAATACTGAGTTGCTGATGCAGTCGCTCCATGGGGTCACCGTAGAATTCCTTCGGCACGATCCACGGACCTTGAGGAGCGAAGGTATCATGCCCCTTACCAACGAACCAATCTGAACGACGATTGGCCTCGCCCCTGCCACCACGGTCCGAAATATCAATAGTCACCATGTAGCCAAACACATAATTCTGAGCTTCGGAAGCCGGAATGTATTTTCCGGTACGTCCAATGACAGTGCCGAACTCGATTTCCCAGTCAGTCCGAGTCCGCCCCCAGGGTATGACGATGTCGTCCCCAGTTCCAATTACTGCACCCCTACTTGGCTTAAGAAACAGATAAGGCACACCTCGATTGGCCCGGCGTTCGCGGCTGGATTCGGCTAATTCTTCTTCGCTGCAGCCTTCACAAATATGAGTGTAGAAATTGCCTGCCGCATTCATGATCTTACCGGGGTACTGAATCGGCGCCTGCAGATCAACTACCGTTACCTCATGGATAAAGCCTGGTCGATTACTGGCCTGCAGCATGTCATCTTCCACCATATGATTCACAATCTCATACAATCTCGACTTCAGCCCATATTCATATAAACCGATAAGACCAAGCATATCGTCAGGCATCGCCATTTCCGGATAGGCCGGATTCTGCTCCAGGTTGTCGTTTGCGGCATCAATTTCGACCACCAGTTGATCACGCAGAACCAGACCAATTAGCTGCCGGCCATCAACGGTGAACGTTGCCACCTTGAACGGCTCAGCGCTTTGAATGGCTTGGGCGGAAACCTGAGTTGCCGTCAGCACCAATGAGAATGTCAGCACAAAACCCGCAACTATAGCGGTGAACGAATTACGCATAATAATAGATACTCCTGTTCTTATTTTAATAGGAATCTTTAATGCAAAATCTAAAATACAGCACTTTTGCAGAGCTGTATAACTCTTTCTGGACAGACCTCTTAACTATGAACTCTTCTTAAACGCCCTACATTGCTGGGATGATGCAGCTTCTCGCCAGGACGACATCCTAGCAATGTATTACTAATTCTCTCAACCGATGTGGTATTTTAGAGAAAATCAAACGTAAGACAGGTGAAAAACATGAGTAGAGAAACAGCAATGGAATTTTTCAAAGCGTGTGAAGAAGGAAAAGGTTGGCAGGACTGCAAAGAATATTGCATTGCTAATGCCAGCTTTTCTTCTCAAGCAGAACCCTTGAAAGATATTACCACCATAGAAAATTACGCTGACTGGATGAGTGGTATATATACCCCAATACCAAATGCAGGTTACGAGATAAAATCAATTTCTACGAATGAAGATTCAAGTCATGTAAGTGTTTTTGCCGTATTTACAGGAACTCATTCTAAAGAAGGTGGTCCTGTGCCAGTAACCGGTAAAAGCTTAAGAACTGACTACGTATACGTTATGGAGTTTTCAGAAAACAAAATAAGTCACTTAACCAAAATTTGGAATTCAGAGGCAGCATTTAAACAAATTGGTTGGGTGTAATAAATTATTTCTGCAAAGGTTGTTTAGGGCTAAAAGTAGAATGATGTTTATTAAGGAGAACATATGAGTTTAATTATGGTTGCGATCATCTCTATCAAAGATGAAGATAAATATCTTGAATATCAAAACAAAGTTCTTCCAATGTTTGAAGAATTAGGTATAGAGGTACTTGCTGTAGATGATTCGCCGAAGCCAATTGAAGGTGAAGCTCGAAGGCAGCGAATAGTAGTTTTACGCTTTGCTGATGAACAAGAGTTCAACAGTTGGTACGAAAGCGAATCGTACAAAGCTATTAAGCCTATCCGATTAAACGCTTCCAATGGAGAGGTACATCTACTTCAAGAACTTAATTTAAAGTTTTAGTAGACTGAAATCGCGATATCCATTTGTGCCGGTGGCCAATTTAATGTCAGTTCGCGCAGCCCCTGAAAGACTGAGAAAAGATCGAGGGCGAACGAAACTGAATTAAAACAGGTCGCGTCGTTACTGCCCTGTTAGTCGAAGGTATCACTCAGCGTCATCTCGTCTTCCCACACCTGTTACCTAGGTGACCAGAAGAAAACCTCCCAGTCGCGTAGGAGTTCTGAGCCTTCGTAGAGTGCTTGATCAATTGATCTGCCCGATTTTGCGGCCCACTGTTCCATCATGGCGATACGCTCATCACCAAAAATCTCCACAGCCTCCATCGCATAAGTCGCTTCACCAATTCGCAGCAATCCATTACCACCACGGTCTCTCACTCGTTGCGCCCACAAACCTCCATCGGGACGAGTGGCCGTGATTACCCCTTCCGAAGTGCCCACCCACGACAGATAATGAACGAATGGTGGGAAACCGCTTTGTTTCATGAACATAGGGCCCCGGATACTTTCGTTAAGCGGAGTGAAGTCGCTCGGGGCTTCCGTAGGCGTTCCTCCGATAATTATACCGGGCGTGCGGCCAAGACCCTGATTGCTGAGGTACGGCGCCGTAGATACCCACGCGAACAATGCGCCAAAGATTAGTACTCCGGCCAAAATACCAGCTGCCTTACGTTTTCCCATCATCATTCTCCTAATCAACGGCCTTTTTCACGTTTAACGCATTAACCCAAAAAAGGAAAAATAAATTACTTGAACCCTATACGTTCTATGGGTTACAGAAGATAGAGTTTAACACCTAATACCAAAAAATTAGAAAAAATTAATCCACCTATTGGCTACTTATTAGCCTAATTCTTTTCTTGCATAACACCTCTTGCCCTATATATTCGCTGCTGAGCCGAAGCGTCACATCCGTTATTTTAGCGTGACGAGGACAAAATCGATTGTGGTTTCGCCGATATTCCCAGCTTCACGTTCCTCACTTTGTTCCACAGTATCGATCCAGCCGACTGATCCCGCCTCCGAATACCCCGAGGTTTGTTGCACCCCCCCTCGGCGCTCTGACCAGTTGCCGCCCTTGATATGGAGGTAGATTTGATTACCAGGGTGACTGTACATGCCCGTCCACTGTCCTGGTTCAACCTGTCCCTGTTGTACAATCATCCGATCGTTTTCTAGAAGTCTTTCCATACGGATGTTGGGATAAGTTTGTGGCTTGTGTTCAATCTCTGGGGCAATTGGCAAGTCACTTTTTAGAGTCACGTATATCAAGTCGATAGCTTCATCACCAACATTACCAGATTCATGTTCTTCTTCTAAGGAGATGGCGTCCAT
>Ga0208881_1000078_pt1 | contig 30325 bp, 30 predicted proteins | sample Knorr_S23_td_AAI_FD_185610 | JGI IMG/M metagenome (GOLD analysis project Ga0208881, IMG submission 185610) | Marine microbial communities from Southern Atlantic Ocean transect - Knorr_S23_td_AAIW_ad_876m_LV_B (SPAdes) (version 2) | ecosystem: Environmental > Aquatic > Marine > Oceanic | place... | reverse complement strand
CCCTGTTCGCCGATGGCCTCGGCCATGTTCCGTCCCACCTCGATGCCGACCTCCTCGGCCATCGCCTCGGCCTGGTCGGCAGGCAGGAGGGCGAGGGCCCTACCCAGCAGGCTGACCAGCACGGCATCCTGGCGGAGCGGCAGCTCGAGCGGGGTACCGGGGTCGGAGACCCGGTAGTGCTTCGACGGCCGCCCGGCCGAGGCACCCTCCTGGCGTTCCACGACGATCTCTAGGTAGCCGCCGGCCGCCAACTTGTCGAGGTGGTGGCGGGCAACGTTGGGGTGGAGGTCGAACGCCTCTGCGGTGTCGGCGGCCGTCACCCCGTCCTCGGACTCCCGGACGCGCAGGTAGATGTTCCGGCGTGTCCGGTCGCCGAAGGCTCCGGTTATGGCGGTGACCGCCGAGGCGAACTCGGTGGCCGTGAGGGGGGCCCCATCCACATGGATATTCTAACGAATACGGCACCTCGGCCATCCGGCCGGGTCCACTGCTGGTTTCTGCCGGTCACCCGGTCGCTGGTGGATGCCGACGAGATCCGATGGTGGGGCCGATCCCACCGCAGCCGAGGAGAACCCGTGGCGATCACCGAAATCCAGGTTATCGAGGCCCTCCGGCCTGTACAGGACCCTGAACTCCGCCGCAGCATCGTGGACCTCGGCATGGTCCGGGAGGTTCGCATCGATGAACCACGTGTCGAGGTGCAGATAGCCCTGACCGTGCCCGGGTGCCCGCTGAAGGCCGAGATCCAGCAGTCCGTGAGCGACGCCGTCTTGCAGTTGGACGGCGTGGAGGCCGTCGGCGTCGACTTCACCGTAATGACGGACCAGGAGCGGGAGGAACTCCGGGAGGGCCTCCACGGAGACCCGTCGGCCACCGCCGGAACCAACTCCACCTACGGGCACTCCGAGGGCCGGGCCGTGCCGTTCGCCGAGGCCAACTCGTCCACCCGGGTGCTGCTCATCGCGTCGGGCAAGGGTGGGGTCGGCAAGTCCTCGGTCACCACCAACCTGGCCGTGGCCCTGGCCGGACTGGGCAGGGACGTGGCCGTGGTCGACGCCGACGTCTGGGGCTTCTCCATTCCGCGGATGCTGGGCGTGTCGCATTCTCCGACGGTGATCGACGGCATGCTCATCCCACCGGAGGCCCACGGTGTGCGCTGCATCTCGATGGGCTTCTTCGCCGACGAGGACCAGCCGGTCATCTGGCGGGGCCCGATGCTCCACAAGGCGCTCGAGCAGTTCCTGACGGACGTCTACTGGGACGAGCCCGACTACCTGCTGGTCGACCTTCCCCCCGGTACCGGTGACATCTCCATCTCGCTGGCGGGTTTCCTGCCCACCGCCGAGATGTACGTCGTTACGACGCCGCAGGTGGTGGCCCAGTCGGTGGCCCAGCGGGCGGCGTTCATGGCCGAGAAAGTCAACTTGAAGGTCCACGGCGTCATCGAGAACATGTCGTGGTTCACCGGCGACGACGGCACTCGGTACGAGTTGTTCGGTGCGGGTGGCGGTCAGGCCCTCGCCGACCTGTTGGAGGTGCCCCTCGTAGGGCAGGTGCCGTTGGTGCCTGCACTGCGCGACGGCGCCGACCGTGGTCGTCCGGTCGCCGGCGACCCGTCGACCGAGGTGGGAGCGCTGTTCGTAGAGATGGCCAGGACCATCGACGTGGACATGAAGCCGACGAAGCGTCGGCACAGGGAACTCAGGATCGTCTGAGCCTTCGGCTCGGACCAGGACCGGATACCCCGGAGGAGCATGACGTGGACCTGCGAATCGGTGTGAGGGACAACCCCAGGGAGATCAGGGTCGAGATGGCCGACGACACCGACGTTGACGCTCTGCGGGCCGACGTGGATGCCGCTGTCGCCGGCGGAGAGACCGTGTTGTGGTTCACCGACGTGAGGGGACGCCAGGTGGGCGTGCCCTCAGGCAGGATCGCCTACGTGGACATCGGCGCGGCCGGTTCCGAGAACCCGGTCGGCTTCGGCTGACCGCTGACGGCGGGGTCGGACCGTGGCAACGTTGGCCGAGTTGGCCCGGGCGCACACGGAACTCGACGATGCCGACATAGGCCACCTCCAGGACCTGGTCAGTATCTGGGGGCTGCTGTCCGACCTTTCCTTTGCCGACCTGCTCCTCTTCGGACGCCGACGCGGCGATCCAGAGGCGCCGCTGATCCTGTTGGGACACGTGCGGCCCACCACCGGCGCCACCCTCTACCGCGCGGACCTGGTCGGTCATGTCTTCGAGCCACTCCGCCGTCCGCTGGTCGCCGAGGCGTTCGCCACCGGTTCAGCCACCTCCGGCACCGTCAACGTCGGGGCCGACCGCGACGTCAACCTGCTTGCCGTGCCGGTCCGACTTTCCGACACGACGGTCGCCGTGATGGCGCGGGAACGTATACGGCCCGTCGACCGACCGACCAGCGAGCAGGAGAGGACCTACCTGACGGTGTTCGACAGGTTCGCCATGATGCTGGAGGCCGGTGAGTTCCCGTACCGCGAGGAGGAACGGCTCCGCCACCGCACCCCACGGGTCGGCGACGGCCTGCTGCTGGTCGACTCCGAAGGAAGGATCGAGTTCGCCTCGCCCAATGCCGTCTCCCTGCTCCATCGCCTCGGGATGACCCGGGGAGTCATCGGTGCCCGGTTCGACGACACGGGGCTCGGGTCGTCGATGCTGCGTGCCGCGTTCGCCCGTCGCTCGGCCGTGATCGAAGAAATGGAGCGCCACGACGAGGTGGCGGTGGTCAGCCACTGCTTCCCGCTGCTCGAGTCCGGGACGGCCACGGGCGCCATCGTGCTCGTACGCGACGTGACCGAGCTGCGTCGGCGGGACCGCCAGCTGGTGTCCAGGGACGCCACCATCCGGGAGATCCACCACCGAGTGAAGAACAACCTGCAGACCATCTCGTCACTGCTGCGGCTCCAGGCCCGGCGCCTGCAGGGAGTTGAGGCCCGGGCGGCGCTCGGTGAATCGGTGCGCCGCATCGGGGCGATCTCGGTGGTGCACGAGACGCTGGCCCAGAGCGCCGAGGCCGACGTGGCGTTCTCGGAGATCGTGAGCCCCCTGGTCCGGGTGGTCGAGGAGAGCGTGTCGTCGCCCCTGCGGCCGTTGGCGTTCACCGTCGAAGGTGATGCTGGGGTGCTGCCCGGGCAGGTCACGACGACGATGGCCGTCGTCCTCACCGAACTGCTCCAGAACGTCGTCGACCATGCCTTCCCGCCGGGGTCAGGGTTGGCGGACGACGGCACGTCGGACGGCCCGGTCGGTTCGGGCCAGGTCGGCATCCACCTGGATCGGCGACCTGACGGCCTGTTCGTCCGTGTGGTCGACGACGGGGTGGGACTCCCCGAGGGCTTCGACCTGTCGGAGGTCACCGGCCTGGGCCTGACGATCGTCCGCACGTTCGTTGAGGGCGAGCTGGGGGGTCGAATACGACTTCTGCCCGTGGAGCGGGGGACCGGGACCATGGCCGAGGTGTGGGTGCCCGCCGCACGTCTGGTCGGCCCGTGGGGTGACGCCAATGAGCCCACGACCTGAGCCGGGTTCCCGCCCTAGGGTCGATGGCGTGAACAGCCCATCGTCCGTACGTGGCGTCCGCGCGCGGAGGTCTGCGTGACCGATCCCCGCTCAGACGGGCGGCCCATGGTCGTGGCCCACCGGGGCGCATCCCACGACAGGCCGGAGAACACGGCGGCCGCCTTCACCGAGGCCCGGCTCCAGGGCGCCGACTGGGTGGAGCTCGACGTCCGGCTGTCGGCCGACGACGTGCTGATGGTCCACCACGACGCTCACTTCGGCGATGGGCGTCTCGTGCGCGAGGTCCCGGCCGGCGATTCTCCGGAGGACGTCCTGAACCTGGCCGAGGCGCTGGAGGCCTGCGACGGAATGGGTGTCAACGTGGAGGTCAAGAACCTCCCCGGCGACCCCGACCACGACGCTTCGGACCTGGTGTGCGAGGCGGTGGCCGGCCTGGTGGCCGCCTACCGGCCTACCGACGAACTGCTCGTCTCATCCTTCGACATCACCGCGGTGGACCGCATCCGGGCCTCCGAGCCATCGCTGCCCACCGGATGGCTGGTGATGGAACGACACGGAACCGACCTGATGCTGGACCGGGCGGTGGCACACGGGCATGGGGCGGTGTGCCCGTGGGACACCCTGGTCGACGAGTCGATGGTGGAGGCGGCCCACGAGCGGGGCCTCCGGGTGGTGGTCTGGACGGTCGACGATCCCGGGCGCATCTTGCAGCTGGCCGACTGGGAAGTGGACGGCATCATCACCGATTGCCCCGGGGTGGCGCGTCGGGTGATCGACGGGCATCTGGATGGAACCTGGGTCGACGGCTGACGGGTTCCCGGTCGGAGCCTCACCCGGGGGCTCAACCGAAGGCGGCCGAGGCCAGGGGGACCACCAGGTCCAGGGCATCCGGAACGTGGCGGACCGACAGGGTCGTCGCCTCGCCGAGGTGGTCGCCGTCGACCTGCCATGGCACGGGACGCGAGGCTGCTATGACGGCCTCGGCGACGTCGGTCCTGACGTCGACCGACGGACTGGACCCGACGGTCGCCCGGCCTACCCCCAGTGCGCCGGCTAACGCCGGAAGGAGCCTGCCTAGTGAGAGTGACCGGAAGGTGACGATGGCCAGTGGGCTGTCCAGCGTCGCCTCGGGAACCAGGGATAGGCCCCGGGTGCCCAGGTATGTGTAGGGGTCCGTGTTGAGGCACACGGTGAACACGCCCGGGACCCCTGAGGCCGGATCTGGCGGACCCGGCTCGTCGAGGCGTCGACTGGCCACCCGGAACACCGGGCGTCGATGGTCGTAGTGGCGGATCCACGTGTCGACGGCGGCGGCGATGAACAGGGGATGGCCGGCGAACCGCTTGAGCAGGCCACCGCGTCGCTCCACCTGCTCGACCACCGCGGCGTCGAAGCCGATGCCGGCGTGGAACAGGAAGTACCGGTCGCCAATGGCGCCAAGGCCGATCCGTCGGATCGAAGCGGCCTCGATGGCATCCAGCAGGGCACCGGTGGCCTCGACGGCGTCGTCGGGCAGGCCGATGGTGCGGGCGAAGACGTTGGTCGACCCGCCGGGCAGGGCGGCCAACGCCGTGTCGGTCCCGGCCAGGCCATTGGCAGCCTCGTTGAGGGTGCCGTCGCCACCCAGGACCACGACCACGTCCATGCCGTCGTTGGACGCGCTCTGGGCCAGGCGGGTGGCGTGGCCCCGTCGGGTGGTGGCGGCCACCTCGAGGCGGTGGTCGGCCGACAGAGCCTTCTGGATGACGATGCGGGTACGGGCCGTCACCGAAGACGCCGACGGGTTCACGATCAGCAGGACCTTCACCGGAGGCTCCTCACGGGACGGCGGCGACGATGGCGTCGAGCAGGGGCTGGAGGACGGGGTCCAGCAGGGTGGACGGGGGTCGTGGGGCCGATCCCGTGTGGGCCACGACAACGCCGGCCGGGCGGTCGATGGCGAGGGCCTGCCCGTGGGCGCCGCGGGCCATCGGCCGGGCATGGCCGTCGAGGTGGCGGATCCACCACTGCGACCGGTACGACCACCCCTGCATGGTTTGCAGGTCGGCCAGGGCGAACAGTTCCAGGTCGCCACCCAGGAACGGCTCGTTGGCCACCACCTCCGGGAGGACCCTGACGCCAGCGGACCTGGGGCCAGGCGTAGAACGAGCCGTCGTCGAAGCGGATGCGGGCCTTGGGCGGTGGCGGGAATCCCTCCATCCACCGGATCTGGTCTGGCGCGGCCATCGTCGAACCCTAGGTCGGGCCGTCGGGTGGGTAGTCCGATGGCCCGGGTGACTGAGAACCGTAGCGAAAACCCTGTCCACGGATGGTCTCGTTGTCCAGCGCACAGGGCACACTCTCCGACATGATCGTCGTGGTATGTGTGAAGCAGATCCCCGATCCGGCGGACCCTGGTGCGTTGGATCCGGAAACCAAGACCCTCCAGCGAGACGTCAAGCTCATCCTGGATGAGTCGGACTCCTACGGCGTCGAGATGGGCCTGCAGCTGGTGGACGCCGCCGGTGATGGCGAGGTGAGGCTCGTCTCCATGGCCCCGGACGGCGAGGTGGGCGGCCTGCGTACCGCCCTGGCCATGGGTGCCGCCAGCGCCGTGCTGGTCAGCGACGAGGCACTCGCCGGTTCCGACGCCCTGTCGACGGCCAAGGTGCTGGCCGCCGCCATCCAGCGCTGCGAGCCCGACCTGGTCCTGACCGCCACCGAGTCCAGCGACGGCTACACCGGGACCGTGCCGGTCCAGGTCGCCGAGCTGCTGGGATACCCGTCGGTGACGTTCGGCAAGGAGATCGAGGTGGCCGACGGCGTCGCCACGGTGAAGCGCCAGACCGAGGCCGGCTTCGACCAGGTCGAATGCCCGCTGCCCGCCGTGGTCTCCGTGACCGCCGGCGTGGTGGAGCCCCGCTATCCCTCCTTCAAGGGGATCATGGGCGCCAAGAACAAGCCGGTCGACCAGATCGACCTGGCCGGCCTGGGGATCGACCCGGCGACCGTCGGATGGGCCGGCGCCCGCCAGGAAATCATCGACATCTCCGTTGCTCCCGCTCGGGATGCCGGTGAGATAGTCCACGACGATGGCGACGCCCACGAGCGCATCCTGGCGTTCCTGGACGACCTCAAGGTCCTGTAGGAGGCCGTCATGGGAATCTCGAAGATCTGGGTGTTTGGTGAGGCCACCGAGGCCGGTGCGACGGCTTCCACGCTGGAACTGCTTACCAGGGCCCGCCAGCTGGCCGACACCGTCGAGGTGGTCATGTCCGGTGACGCCGGCGCCGTCGCCGGCGCCCTGGGCGCCCACGGCGCCACCACCGTCCACACCATCGGCGTCATCGAGGGGTCGCTGGCCGGCCCCCGCATCGCCTCGGCGATCGCCGGCGCCGTAGAGGTCGGGACCGGTCCCGACGTACTGCTCTGTTCCACCTCCTATGACGGCCGTGACGTGGCTGGACGCCTGTCGGCCAAGATCGACCGTCCCGTCATCACCAACGTGGTCGACCTGATCGCTGACGGTGACCGCCTGCTTGGCAGCGAGCCCGTCTTCGGCGGTACCACCGACGTGACGACCGGCTTCACGGACTCCGGTACCGCCATCTTCCTGGTGCGCCCCAAGTCGTTCACCGCTGAGGAATCGGGCGGTGCCCCGGCCGAGGTCCTGGACATTGCCGAAGGCGACCTCAGCGGCACCGGGTCGGCAACGGTGAAGGAGCGCTTCGTCGAAAAGAGCAGCGGGCCGAAGCTGGACGAGGCGACGATCGTGGTGTCAGGCGGTCGCGGTCTCGGCGAGGCCGAGAAGTACGAGATGATCGAGTCGCTGGCCAAGCTGGTGAAGGGGGCGCCCGGAGCGTCGCGTGCCGTGGTGGATGCCGGCTGGGTGCCCTACTCGTACCAGGTCGGACAGACGGGCAAGGTCGTGAAGCCCACTGTCTACCTGGCATGCGGCATCTCCGGTGCCACCCAGCACCTGGTGGGCATGAAGGGCTCAGCCAACATCATCGCCATTAACAAGGACGAGGAGGCGCCGATCTTCGGCATCGCCGACCTCGGCATCGTGGGTGACGTGCACAAGGTGCTACCCAGGCTGATCGAGGCACTCGAAGCCCGGGGCTGAGACCCGACCCACCCGCGGTGGCGTCGGCCACCGCACCAGATTCCGTCGGCCACCGCACCGGGCTCAATCCTTCGGATCAGCCGAGTCCCGGGCGCTTAGTGCCCACGCCAGGCCGTCCAGCGTGTCCTCTACGGCCAGTTGCAGGTGCCAACCGGTCGGCGGCAAGCCGTCATCGAATCGCCACCACCGCAGGTCGCCGATGGCGCGGCCCAGATCGTCGGCATCAGGCGGCCAGTCGGCGTCCAGCCCGGTCAGCGCCGATGCGCACCACCACGCCTCGAACCGGCCACGGGCCATGCCCCGTCGTCGCCCATGGGCACCACCTGAGGCTCCGGCCCAGGCCAGGAGCCCGAAGGCCTCGTCGCCACGAAGGGCCCGCCTCCGCCCGGCTGACCCGGTCAGGGCCGTCACGGCCTGTGTGGCGTCGCCCCGGACGGCCACAGCGGATCGTCGGCCGTTGGACTGCTCGGTCCACACGTTCGTCAGGTCCAGGAGGGCGCCCAGCCCCGGTGCCGCCTCGGGCCCGCCTGCCTTCGCCGGCTCCCGGGGCTCGACCGGTGCGAGCGGTCCGGGATTAGGTACCGGGTCGTCGATGGTGTAGGCCCCGATGGTCGGCCCGGCGGGCGTCGGCTCCCAGGCGGTGAGGCGCAGTGGCAGGCCGAGTGGGTCCTCGGCCAGCTCGGCGCCGGTGAGGTCCTCGCCTCGGGCCACCCTCTCGTGGGCGACGACGGCGCGGATCGGCCCTGCCGCGTCGGCAGGGAGGTGGACGTCCATCTCGGCCCAGGTGTGGGACGTCGACGCCACTTCGGCCAGCGGGGCGATCCCGAAGGTCGTGGCGTCCCGGAGCACCGCCGCGACGGCCGCTTCGGCCGGGGCCTCCAGCGCCAGGCGGTGGTCGGCATGGTCGGCGGCAGGCCACAGCTGGTGGCCCCGGTCGTGGGCCGCCCGGGACCGGATGGAGACCTGTTCCAGGGCCTCCCAGTCGCCGTCCTCGCAGGCACCGTCGATCAGCCGGAGGAGCCCGTCGAGGTCGCCGTCGGCCAGCAGCCGGTCGAGGTGGCGTCCGCTCACCGGTTCGGGTTCCCGGTGGGCATCCTCAGACCAGGGGCCACGGGACGCGGCGACCGCTGGCGTCGACGGGCAACTCGCCGGCCTCGACGACGGCACGCGCCCGTGTGAGTACGGCGTCGCGTTCGAACGGGTCCAGCATCCGGGACAGCCCCTCGGAGAGTCCGTCGGTGAGCAGGCGGACCAGGTCGGCGGTCGGCCCGTCGCCGATCGGATCACCGGCGAAGTCCCAGATCACCGTCCGGACCTTGAACTGGTGGTGGAAGCAGAGGGCGTTGTCGATGGCCCAGAGGTGGCCGTCGCGGCCGGCCAGCACGTGGCCCGCCTTGCGGTCGGTGTTGTTGGCCACCAGGTCGAAGGCCGCCAGCCGGCGGAGGTCGTCGGACCGCTCGGGGTCGTCCCGGAGGGTGAAGTAGTGCTGCTCGTAGTCGCACGGTACGTACAGCTGGACCGACCCTTCGCCAAACGGTCCGTCCCGGACGATCGTGGGAGGCACCAGCCCCCATCCCAGCTGGTGGGCCAGCTCCCAGGCCGCTGCCTCCCGTCGGTACAGCCCGGTGGGGAAGTCGTGGAGGGGGCGCTCGCCGCGACGCGGCTTGTACACGCCCTGGAGGACGGGTTCATCGCCGGTGTCCGGGTGGGTGACGTCTACGAGGAATGTGGCGTTGGACGTCCACGGCATGCGGCCCAGGACATCGATGTCGCCGGTCGAGAGGATCTCCACGGCCATGTGGTCCTCGACGGGCCCTCGCTCCCGGAACGGATCGGGGGCAGTTCCTGCCGGGTGTGGGTCCGTCGGCGTCGGTGACGGGACCGCCGCGTCAGTTGGCACAGGGACACCAGCCGTCGACTGTCGGATCCAGCGGTGCGCCGCACCACGGGCACGGGGGCCTGCCGGCGGCCACCAGTTGGCGGGCCCGGACGATGAACGCAGCCACCAGCTCCCGACGCATCGGGAACCGGGCCTGGGCTGGGAGCAGGTCCTCGTCCCGCAGGAGCTCCTCGGCGATGAGCACCAGCCGGTCTGTGGACTGCTGGTAGGTGATGCCGAGGCTCCCGACGACCCAGTCGGCCTCGACCGGGTCGTCGAACTCGGCGGCCGTCTCCACGATCTCGCTGGCCGGTTCGTCGATCGGCGGGAGGTCGCCCATGAGGCCGTCCAGGAAGTCGGCCAGCCCGGCCACCTGCTGCTTCTCCAGCTTGAGGGACACCACCTGTCCGGCCCGACGGGCCTGGATGAAGAAGACCCGCCGCCCCAGTGGTCCGACCGTGCCCGCGGTGAAGGCGTCCGTGTCGTCCCAGTCGATCTCCGGTCGTTCCATCGTGGGGGAGCCTAGGAGTCGCCTGGGGTGCCGCCGGTCGTGGTCACGACGGGCTGAGCCCGCCCAGCGGGCCGGTCGAGTTGACGGTCAGCACGGTGGGTCGCTCGGGGCCGTGGAGCACGGCGCTCACCGAGCAGGGGCCGACCACAAGGCGTTGGAACAGGTCCAGGGGAGAGCCCAGGGCCTGGGCCAGTGCCGCCTTGATTGGATCGGCGTGCGATACGCAGACGATGGTCTCACCGGGGTGGCGGGCCACCAGGTCGGCGACCTGGCCGGTGATCCGGGCCTGCATCTCGGCGAACGATTCGCCCTTCGGGAACCGGAAGGCCGAGGGCTGGCGCTGCACCGTGGACCACGCCTTCAGCTTCATGAGGTCCTTCAGGCGTCGCCCGGTCCAGGCGCCGAACTCGCATTCGATGAGCCCGGAGGCGGTCCGGACCCGTCGACCAACGGCTCGGGCGATCGGTGCGGCGGTCTCCCGTGTGCGTTCCATCGGCGAGGCGTACACGGCCGCCACGCCCTTTCCGGGCAGGTGCGAGGCCACCCCGGCCACATGGGCCGCCAACGCCTCGGCCTGCGCACGGCCTTCGTCGGAAAGGTGCAGGCCCGGTGCGCGGCCGGGAAGCCGGGCACCGGTGGTCGGGGTGCGACCGTGGCGCACGTAGAGCACCAGCGTCGGGGAGCGGTCGTCTCCGGGCATGGCCGTCGAACCTACCCTGCCTTCATGGATGGACGCCGACTGCTGCTGGCCGTGCAAGACGAGGTGGTGGGGTGCCGCGCCTGCCCGCGCCTGGTGGCGTGGCGGGAGAAGGTAGCGACAGAGAAGCGGGCCGCCTACCGGGACCAGGACTACTGGGGCCGACCGGTGCCGGGGTTCGGCGACCCGTCGGCACGGATCCTCATCGTGGGCCTGGCACCGGCGGCCCACGGTGCCAACCGGACTGGACGGGTGTTCACCGGCGACCGCTCCGGCGACTTCCTGTTCGGGGCCCTCCACCGGGTGGGTCTGGCCAACCAGCCGGAGGCCATCGGTCCCGACGACGGCCTCCGGCTGACCGACGTGTTCATCACCGCCCCGGTCAAGTGCGCCCCGCCGGCAAACAAGCCCACGCCCGACGAGAAGGCGGCCTGCCGACCCTTCTTCCAGCGGGAGGTCGCCGCACTGGACCGGGTCCGGGTCGTGGTGGTCCTTGGGCAGATCGGCTACGTGGCGGCGGCGGCCGAGTTCGGGCTCCGACCCCGGCCGAGGTTCGGCCACGGCGTGGAGGCTCCACTCGCCGATGGCCGGACCATCCTCTGCTCGTACCACGTCAGCCAGCAGAACACCTTCACAGGTCGTCTCACGGAGCCCATGTTCGACGCCGTCCTGGACAGGGCCCGGGAGCTGGCCACAGCGGGCTGATCCCGGCCGGAGGTCGGGGGACCGCCGATAGCCTCTGCGCCGTGATTCGCTTCCGTTTCCTCCTCGCCGTTCTAGCCGTAGTTGTCCTGGCCGCCGGCTGTGTGTCGTCCGGTGAGCCGGTCTCCTGGGAGGACCAGGCCGACGAATCGGGCGAGGGCCTGGTGGAGCGGGAGTTCGCCGCCGCCTGCATGGCGGCCAACGACGACCTATCCCAGATGAAGGCGAAGACGTTCTGTGCTTGCGTGCTGGACCAGGTGCAGGCAGCGGTCACGTTCGAGGAGTTCACGGAGCTGGACGACTTCATCGACAAACACCGGGACGACGTGAGCAAGGCGATGCTGGGCGAGCACTACGGCTGGTTCGTGGAGGCCACGGAGGCCTGCGCCACCTGATCGGTCCGCGGACGGTGGTTCCCGTCCGACCGCCGGCCCTACGGTTCAGCCGGTTCCCATCGGCACACGCATCGGGGGTTCAGCCGGCCCTGGCCGGCAGGCCGACCCGGGCGCTTTCGTTGGCCCATACCGGCCACCGCTCCCGGCTCTTGGCTGCCAGCTTGTGCATGAGGGCGATGGCACCCGGGTCGCTGTCACCCGGTCTGCCCTCGATCACGCCTTCTTCGAGCATCCTCATGATGATCTGGCGACCCAACTCGGTGCGCACGATCGTCAGGGTCCAGTCGTTGTTCTCGCCGATGCCGCCGGTCGAGATGTCGGCGTGCTCGGCGGCGAAGTCGGGGCAGTGGTTGCACCCCTCGCGGGTCCAGGCGTGGCACTCCTTGAGGTTCACCTCGTGGTAGTCGCCGTTGCGCATCCAGATCTGGAACACGCCCTTGATGTTCATCTTGACCATCTCCTCCTTGCGGAGGCGGTACTTGGCCCAGAACAGCTCCTCGAAGATCGAGTCGTCGAACGACTTGGAGCAGAGCAGGCCGATGTTCAGCTTGATCGGCCTGCCGACCTTGCCGACCTTGCGGTGCCACATGACCGGGCCTATGGACGTCTGGCAGCTCATGCCGACGAGGGCGAGGGCCGAGAGTCCCTGTTCGACCGCCTGGGGCAGGGCCAGCGTGTTGGCCGAGTAGGTGTAGCGGCTGCCAGCACCGGCCAGCACCGATTCCCTGTCGGTGGCCAGCGCCGGTACGGCCTTCCAGCTGTTTGATCCGTCTGCGCCTGGCTTCTCCAGGTGGCTGGTCAGGGCGCCGTCGATGATCCCGTTCTCGAGGCACCAGATGAGGATGGCCGAGACCAGCCCGCCGTCCTGGCCCATGGCATGGACGGTGTCGTCGCTGGCCCGGGTGAGCAGGACGTCCTTGTAGATGCCGGACATCTCGTCGGGTCGGCGCTCCCGTGCGAACAGGTGCTGGTCGGCCTCGGTCTCCCAGTTGCGGAACCGGGGACAGGCGCGCGTGCACGACGTGCAGCCCTTCTGGCCGTGGCCGCAGTCGGTTGCGCCCAGGTCCTCCTCGAGGTGGAACGGGATGTACTTCCCGGGTTCGTGTTCGTAGCCGATGACGTCGTGGGGACATGCGATCACGCAGCCTGCGCAACCCGTGCAGAGGCCGGTGTCGATGACTTCCTCGTAGAGCTCCTTCCACTGGAAGGACCACTTCTCGCGCTGCGCGGCCATCCACGTCACCCTAGCCACGGCCCCGGTTGTGCCCGGATCCGGGCCGGGCGCGACGGAGGCACCGTCTTCCGCTCTGGGTGACGGTGCCCTGGTGGCGCCCCTGGCGGGACTCGAACCCACGCACACGGCTCCGGAGGCCGATGCTCTATCCGCTGAGCTACAGGGGCCGGGACGGGTCAGGCTACCGGTCCGGTAGTCGGGCAAGGTCGGGCGGGCGCGAACGTCGGTGTTCAGTCGAGGGTGATCACCAGGGCGCAGTCGGCGGCGGCACCCCTGCCGGCGAGGCGACCGATGGCGCCCATGAACCAGACGACGACGACCCCGAACCCGTACTTGCGGCGGATGGCGGTGCGGACCGCTGCCAACTCGTCGGCGTCGCCGAGTCGGGCCATTCCCGTGCGGGGGGTCGAGCCGTTGACGATTGTCCCCCCGGTGTCGCTGGCCTGGATCTGCACCTGCGGATTCCGTCGGATCCTGCGGACCTTCCAGGAGTCCGAGCCGGTGGTGAAGCCGACCTGATCCCTGCCGACGGCAGTGATCCATACCGGTACGTGCTTGGGTCGGCCATCGGCGGTCCGCGTCGTGAGGCGCACGTACCTCTCGTCGGCTATCGACATGGGGCTCTTCGGGTCTCGGGTCGTCGGTGCAGTCTGCCCGATGGTCCGGGGCCTGGTCGGGGTTGGTCGGGTCCTGACGGGCTGCGGCTCAGGTGGCCTATGTTCGTGTCCCCGGATGACGGAGGCGAGGATGAGTGAGGACGATCAGGAGGCAACGATGGGTGTGATGGTGGAGTTCCCGGCCAACGGGACGACGGCGGGCGGCTACCTGGTGGTGCCCGAGACCGGTAGCGGACCCGGCGTGGTCGTGCTCCAGGAGTGGTGGGGCCTCGTCCCCCAGATCAAGGGAGTGTGCGACCGCCTGGCCGGCGAGGGCTTCGTGGCCCTGGCCCCCGACCTGTACCACGGGGAGATGGCCGAGCACACGGAGATGGACAGGGCCGGGGAGCTCATGACGGGCCTGCCCCCCGAACAGGCGGCTCGGGACATGTCGGCGGCCATCGACTTCCTGCTGGACCACGACGCCACCACCGGCGACGCCGTCGGGGTGACCGGCTTCTGCATGGGCGGGATGCTCACCCTGCTGATCGCCGCCCTAGAGGGTGACCGGGTGGCTGCCGCCGCACCCTTCTACGGGGCACCGCTGGGCGACGGCGCACCCGATTGGTCCGGCCTGTCGGCCGCCGTCGAGGGCCACCTGGCCGAGAACGACGACTTCTTCCCGCCGGAGGCCATCAACGCCCTGGGTGCCGAGCTCAGGGAGGCGGGCCGCGACGTGGTGTTCCACGTGTACGAGGGCACCGGGCACGGCTTCGCCAACGAGGAGAACCCCCTGGGCACTTGGGACGAGGCCGCGGCCGCCACGGCCTGGGGTCGTACCGTGGGCTTCCTGCGCTCCCGCCTCTGAGGTAGCTCCCCGTAGCCGGTTCGGTCAGTCCGGGTCGCCGGCCAGGAGCGCTGCACCCAGCGCCCCGGCGTCAGCCCCCAGCTGCGCCAGCACCACCTCAACCGGCGGCCGGGAATCGGCCCCCGCCACCAGGCCTCCCATGGCGGAGTCGACGCCGGCCCGCAGCGGCTCACCCACCTCGGCCAGCCCACCACCCAGCACCACACGCTGGAGGTCGAGGAGCACGACCAGGTTGGCCACCCCCCGGGCCACCTCTGTGCACCATCGGTCGAACACGGAAGCGGCCTGCGGGTCGCCGTCGGCCAGCGCCTCGACGACGTGGAATCCGGTGACGGCGTCGGGGGAGCCGGCCAGGGCCACCCCCCGGTCGAAGGCCCCGGCCGACGCCGCCTCGCTGCCGAGGCGTCCCAGGGCGCTCCCCGACGCGTAGTACTCCCAGGGCCCACGTTGTCCCGTGACGTGGACCGGGCCGTCGGCCGACACCACCATGTGACCCGGCTCCCCTGAGAAGCCGTGGGCTCCCTGCTGCAGGCGTCCCCCGAGGACGAAGCCTCCTCCGATACCCGTACCCAGAGTGATCAGTGCGAAGTCGTCGCATCCACGGCCCGCTCCCAGCCTGGCCTCGGCGAGCGTGGCGGTGGTGGCGTCGTTGCCGACAGCCACCGGCAGCCCGAGGGCCCGTTCCAGGTCGGGGCCCACGGGGTGGCCAACGGCGCCGCGCAGGTTCGGCGACCAGGCCACCGTGCCCGACCGTTCGGCCAGTCCGGCGATGCCCAGGCCCACGGCGCTGACCGGGGTGGGGCTGCGTTCCCGGAGGCTGCCCGCCATCGCGGCCAGCTTCCCGACCAGCGTGTGTCCGTCCCCGTCGCTGGAGGTCAGCTCCCGGTCGACGATGGCGTCCGTCGCCGGATCGACCAGCAGGGCCGATGCCTTGGTTCCCCCGACGTCGATGCCGATCAGCATGGCCCCGAGGCTAGGAGAGACCCGACGGGGCGGGACTCAGCGGCCGAACCCGGTCAGGTCGGCCAGCACGGCGGCGTTCCGGTCCTCGTCCATTCCGTCGCCCGGTGCCCGGCCGGTGCCCCGGATGATCCTCCGCCGAACGGCTGCCGAGACGGTGTCGATGGTCAGCACCACCACGACGGTCATCGCCAGCACGGCGCCTACGGCCGGGAAGTTCCGGAACACCAGCTGCGACACCAGTTCGGAGCCCACGCCGCCGGCACCGATCATGCCCAGCACGGCCGAGGCCCGGACGTTGATCTCGAACCGGAACAGCCACTGCGAGGTCACCACCGGCAGGATCTGGGGCAGCACGCCCCAGCGCATCTCGGATGCCCAGCGGCCCCCGGTGGCGGCCACGGCCTCCAACGGCCCGTCGTCGATCCCCTCGATGGCCTCGGTGGCCCACTTGCCCAGGGTCCCCACCGAGTGCACGCCGATGGCCAGTGCCCCGGCCCACGGGCCCAGGCCGGTGATCGGGATGAGGATCACGGCCAGGATCAGCTCGGGGACGGCCCGGATCACGTTGAACAGCTGGCGGACTGGAGCGCGGACCCAGGCCGGTGCGACGTTGCCGGCCGCCAGGAAGGCCAGGGGTAGGGAGAACAGGGCGCCTATGAGCGTGCCGATCCAGGCGATGTGGACCGACTCGAACACCTTGCCGACCACGCCCCGTTCGGCGGCCTCGCCGAAGGCCGGTGGGAACATGCGACGGAAGATGTCCCAGGCATCGCCCGGGGCGCCGAGCAGGCGATCCAGGGTCACGTCCAGGCCTGAGAGGGACCACCCGACGGCGACGACCAGCAGGCCTGCCGCCGTCCAGCGGCGCCGGGCCATCCCGGTCGGCGCCGCCGGCCGGCCGTCGGTTGCGGCCACCGGGTCGGTCGTCACGTCAGACCAGCCGCCTTCGGATGGCCACGCTGACCTGCTCGATCACGAATACGACCACTAACACGAGCATGAGGATGCCGAGCACCCTGTCGAATCGGAAGTACTGGCGCTGGGCCTCGATCACCCGGCCGATGCCGCCAGCGCCCACCAGGCCCAGCACCACCGATGCGCGGATGTTCAACTCGAACACGTACAGGGCGTAGGCGACGTACTCGGGCAGCACCGTGGGAAGGACCCCGGTCCTGACCACCGCCAGGTGTCGGCCACCGCTCGCCCGGGCCGCCTCCAGCGGTCTGGGATCGGCGCCGTCCACCGTCTCGCTGAACAGCTTCACCATCACGGCCAGCGAGAACACCGACAGGGCCCACGAGCCGGCGAACGCCCCGATACCCACGGCGGTGACCAGGAGCTTCGCCCAAAACAGGTCCGGTACCGCCCGGACCACGTTCATGACCGACCGGCTGACCACCAGGGTCGGACGGTTGGGCGAGGTCAGCGGCGACATGGTGAAGGCCAGCGGCAGGGCCAGGCCGCAGCCGACCAGCGTCGCCACCACGGCGATCTGGAACGTCTCCACCAGCGGGTCGAGAACGTTGTGCCTGTCCAGGACCCAGTCCCACGGGACCGGCCAGAACTTCTCCCAGAGCGGGTTCGACCAGACGTTCCAGAACGTGGAGAGGTCGAAGTCGACCTGACGTCCGGCGAAGACCGTGTAGGCGACGATGACGCCGACCACCGCCCAGGTGCGGACACCGGGACGGGGCCGGGTGGGGCGGCCGCCGGCCGACTCTCCGTTCACTCCGAGGGTTCACCATCGACGGCCAGAAGGTCGTCGTCGGTGATCGCCCGACCGTAGATGTTCCGGAACGTCTCGTCGGTCACATCGGAGATGTCGCCGTCGAACACCACCTCTCCGTCCCGAAGCCCGACGAGGCGGCGGCCGAACTCCCGGGCCAGGTCCAGGAAGTGGAGGTTCACCAGGGTGGTGATTCCAAGTTCCCGGTTGATGCGCCGAAGGTCTCCCATGACCTGGCGGCTGGTCACCGGATCCAGGGCGGCGACCGGCTCGTCGGCCAGCATCACCGACGGCTCCTGTGCCAGGGCCCTGGCGATGCCCACCCTCTGCTGTTGGCCGCCCGAGAGGTTGGCGGCACGGACGTACGCCTTCTCCACGATGCCCACCCGCTCGAGCGCCTGCATGGCGATCTCCCTGTCCGGTGCCGGCCAGAGGCCGATAGTGGAGCGCCACGCCGGGACCGATGCCAGCCGACCCATCAGCACGTTGTTCAGGACCGAGGTGCGGTTCACCAGGTTGAACGTCTGGAAGATCATCCCGATCCGGGATCGGATGGTGCGCAGTTCTGCGCTGCCGGCGCCGACCACCTCGGTCCCGTCGATGGTTATCGACCCCGAAGTGGCCGGGACCAGGCCGTTCAGGGCCCGCAGGAGCGTGGACTTGCCCGCTCCCGAGAGCCCGACGACCACGACGAACTCGCCGTCGTCGATCCTGAGATCGACGTTGCGCAGCGCCCGGACGCCGCCCCGGTAGGTCACCGAGACGTCGTCGAACCGGATCACGGTCCGGGCGTCGGTCTGGTCGTGGTCGTCGGTTCCCGTCGTCTGGTCAGCCCAGAGGCTCGGTGATGCCCAGGGCCTCGGCGGCCTGGCGCACGACGTCGAAGTCGGACTCGACGGCCCGGCGGATCGACGTCCAGCCGTAGGTCTCGTCGAAGACCGCCTCGCCCTCGTCGGTTTCGAGGTAGGCGTAGATGGCGTCGTAGATGGCCGTCCTGAGCGAGGTCGGCAGCAGCGTGCTGGCGGCCACCACGTCGTTGGGTACCTCCGAGGTGATGTTGAACACGATCACCTTGTCGCCCACGTCGGTCTTCTCCTTGCGGAGCGAGCGACGGGCGTCGTCGTAGGACACGCCGACGTCGGCGTCGCCGTTGTAGACGGCGACGACAGCGGCATCGTGTCCGCCGGTGAAGATCGGCGTGATGTCGTTGACCGGGTCGATCCCGGCCTCGATGAGCTGCAGGGCCGGGAACAGGTAGCCCGAGGTGGAGGACTCCGAGGTGAACGCCACCCGCTTGCCCTTGATCTTGGCCAGGTCGGCCATGCAGGACGAACCCGGAGACACGTCGCCGGCGTCCACCGACTCGCCCAGGGCCTTGCCGGAGTCGCCGAAGTAGACGCCGACCTGCAGTGCCACGGCGTCGAGCGCCCCGACCTGCTGGACGCCCTTGGCCGTGTTCTCCAGCGCCGTGGCCGACTCCGGAGCGGAGTCGCACAACGACGGGTCGTTGGTCATCCACTGGCCGTGGTAGGTGGCGGCTCCGTAGCGGACGGCCTGGATGAGCACCTCCATGTTGCCGAACTGCTGCTGGGCCAGCGTGTAGCCGAACGGCCCGAAGGCACCCAGGTCGGCCTTGCCGGTGCCCATGGCGATGACCAGGCCGGTGTAGTCGGTGGTCACCACGCCGTTGACCTTGATGCCGAGGGCATCGCTGAGCACGTCCATGAACGGCTGGATGTCGTCCTGGAGCGATTCCTGCTCCGAGCTGGGGACGAACCCGAATGTGATCTCGGACGGCCAGGTGCCGTCTCCGGCGGCACCGCCTCCATCACTGGAACAGCCCGTGGCGATCATCACCAGGGCCAGTAGGGCGGCGAACAGCGAACGGATCTTCATGGGTCCTCCCCTTCGTGGCGAGCCCTCGTTGGTTCGCCGACGAAGCGACAGTAGCCAATGGTGCATTGCATGTGAAACGCGTGGCGGCCGGTGAGCGGGCGGAGGCCTAGGGTGCCGCGGATGACGGGCCTGTCCAGAGCCGCAGACGACAGGGCCGGCCTGGGTCGGGCGTCGGCCACCGTGGCGATCTGCTGCTGGTCGGCAGGCAACGTCATCGTCGCCGGATTCGACCTGCCGGGACTCCAGATCGGCTTCTGGCGGTTGTTCCTAGGAGCGCTCGTGTACGGGACGTTCCTCTACGCCGGCGGCCGGCGCATCACCTGGGCCACGGTCCGGCTGGTGGCGTTGCCGGCGGTCACCATCGCCCTCGAGATCGCCCTGTTCTTCGTGGCCCTCCACAACACGTCGTTGGCCAACGCCACGACCATCGGAGCGCTCCAGCCCATCCTCCTCATGGCCGTAGCCTCCCGCCGCTACCGGGAGCGGGTGACCGGGTGGCTGGTCGGCATCGCGCTCGTCGCCATCGGTGGGGTCGCCCTGGTGATGTTCGGTGCCGGAGGCGGGCCGGGTGGGCACCTCAGGGGTGACCTCCTGGCTGCCATGTCGATGGTCCTCTTCGCCGCCTACTTCGTGTTCGTGAAGGACGTGAGGCACCACCTCGACACCTTCACCCTCCAGACCACGTCGATGTCCATCGGTGCGGTGGTCCTGCTGCCCCTGGCCGCCATCGACGCCGGGCAGGTCATCCCGCCGCTCCCGTCCTGGTCGCAGTGGGGATGGCTGGCCCTGCTCCTGGCCGTGCCGGGAACGGGTCACTTCCTCATGAACTGGGCCCACCTGCACGTGAGCCTCACCCTGACCGGTTTCCTGACGCTGGCCATCCCGGTCCTGTCGGCCGGAGGTGGGTGGCTAGTGCTCGACCAGCGGCTGGCTCCCGTCCAGGTACTGGGCATGGTCGTGGTCCTGTCCGCGCTGGTCATAGTCGTACGCCGCGACGCCCGGCTGCACGCCGCCGGTTCCTGAGGTCGCCGATCCGCCTGTCCACCGACCCGTGATTCCGCCGACCATGTGCTGCGTTATTTGCAGCCGGTCGGGCCCGGGTGCCGCCGGTAGCATCGGGCTGGCGGCCGGACCCCGGTCGCTTCCACCCCTCCTCCCCGGATCCGGCTATGGACGTGCGCGACACCCTCATCGACGCGGTTCGCTCCGCTCTGGCCGACCTTGGCGTCGAGCCGGTGCCCGACGTCGTCCAGTTGGAGCGTCCGGCCAACCCGGAACACGGCGACTGGTCCACCAACGTGGCCCTGGCCTCCGCGAAGGCGGCGGGTCGCAACCCGCGGGAGCTGGGCACGGCGCTGTCCGACCACCTGTCCACCGCACCGCCCCCCCACGTGATCGGCGTGGACGTGGCCGGACCCGGCTTCGTCAACTTCCGCCTGGCCGACTCCTGGCTGCACGAGGTGCTGGTCGACGTGGTGGATGCCGGCACCGATGGCTGGGGCCGTCTCGACTCCGGCGTCGGGACGAGCGTCATCGTCGAGTTCGTGAGCGCCAACCCGACCGGTCCCCTGCACGCCGGCCACGGCCGGGGCGCCTGCTACGGCGACTCGGTGGCGCGCCTCTACGAGCGGTGCGGCTACGACGTGGTGCGCGAGTTCTACGTCAACGACCGTGGCGTCCAGATGCAGAACTTCGCCGCGTCGCTGGCAGCCCGTGCCGCTGGCACCGAGGTGGGAGAGGACGGCTACCACGGCCGGTACATCGTGGACTGGGCGGCCGAGATGCCCGGCGACGCCGATCCGTTGGAGTGGGGCTACGCCCGAGCCCTGGCGGCCCACCGGTCGGTCCTGGAGTCCCTCTCCATCCACTTCGACTCCTGGTTCTCGGAGCGGTCGATGATCGCCTCGGGGGCCGTCGACGCCACGTTGGTCGACCTGCGGGCCGCCGGTGCCGTCTACGAGGAGGACGGCGCGGTCTGGCTGCGGAGCTCCGACCATGGCGACGACAAGGACCGCGTCCTGGTCAAGGGGGACGGCCAGCCCACCTACCTGATGCCCGACGTGGCCTACCACCGGGACAAGTTCGGGCGGGCCGACCGGCTGGTGAACGTGTTCGGCGCAGACCACCACGGCTACGTGGCCCGCATGCACGCCGCCATGGCGCTGCTCGGCCACGACAGGAGTGACCTCGAGATCGTCATAACCCAACTGGTCAACCTGCAGAGGGACGGCCGGGAGGTCCGGCTCTCCAAGCGGACGGGTGAGATGGTGGAGTTGGCCGAGGTGGTCGACGAGGTTGGTGCCGACGCAGCCCGCTTCACCTACCTGCTGCTCTCGGTCGACTCACCCCAGACCTTCGACATGGACCTGGTGGCCAGCCAGGTCAACGAGAACCCGGTCTTCTACGTGCAGTACGCCCATGCCCGGATCCACTCGGTGGTCCTCAGGGCCGCCGCCGAGGGCATCGGGCGCGAGCCGTTGGCCGACACAGACCTGTCGGTGCTCGTCCATCCCCGGGAGCTAGAGATCCTGCGGTACCTCCACGAGTTGCCCGACGTGGTGGCACGGGCATGTCGGGAACGGGCACCCCATCAGGTCACCGCCTGGGTCCGGGACCTGGCGTCGGCCTTCCACGGCTTCTACCACGACTGTCGGGTGTTCGGAGACGGCATGCACCCGTCCACGACCCAGGCCCGTCTCTGGCTGCTCGAGGGCGTCCGGATCGGGCTGGCCGTGGCCATGGACCTGCTCGGCGTGGGCGCCCCCACCGAGATGTGGCGTGACGGGGTCGACGACCGGGCCGACGGGGAGGCCTGACCGTGGCCGGCCCCATACCCACCCACCTGCTGCCCGACACGGCGTCCATCGGTGCCGGCGGTCGGCTCTCGATCGGCGGCTGTGACCTCCTTGACCTGGCCGACGAGTACGGCACGCCGCTGTTCGTCTACGACGAGGCACAACTGCGGGCCCGCTGCCGGGAGGCGGTGACCGCCTTCGGTGACGGCGTGGCCTACGCCTCGAAGGCATTCCTCTGTGGGGCCATGGCACGCCTGGCCCATGAGGAGGGCATGCACCTCGACGTCGCCACGGGAGGCGAGCTGTACGTGGCTCGCCACGCCGGGGTGCCGGGTGACCGGCTGGTCATGCACGGCAACAACAAGAGCGATAGCGAGCTGGCCATGGCGCTCGCCGAGGGCGTGGGCCGGATCGTGGTCGACTCGTTCGACGAACTGGACCGCCTGGACGCCATCGCGGCCACCACCGGCGCCAAGCCGATGGTGCTGCTCCGGATCACCCCCGGGGTGGAGGTCCACACCCACGAGTTCGTAGCCACGGGCCAGGACGACTCCAAGTTCGGCTTCACCGTGTCATCGGGTCTGGCCGCGGCGGCGGTCGAGAGGGCCGTCACCTCGGACTCGGTCGACCTCGTCGGGCTCCACGCCCACATCGGCAGCCAGGTGTTCGAGGTCGGGGCGTTCGCCAGGGCCGTCGAGGTGCTGGCCACGTTCGCCGCGCCGTACGGGCTGGCCGAGCTCTCGGTCGGGGGAGGCCTCGGGGTTCCCTACGTGGAGGGCGAGTCGGCACCGTCCATTGGTGACTGGGCGGCCGGGATCCGCGCCGTCTGTGAGGCGGCCGGGGTCACGGCCTCGGTCTCGGCCGAGCCGGGACGGGCCATCGTGGCCGCGGCGGCGGTCACCCTGTACAGGGTGGGAACGGTCAAGGACCTGCCGGACATCCGCACCTACGTGGCCGTCGACGGTGGCATGAGCGACAATCCGAGACCGGTCCTCTACGGGTCCGGATACGAGACGTTCCTGCCCAGGGCGGCCGATGCCGAGCGCAACCGGTCTGTGAGGGTGGTGGGCAAGCACTGCGAGTCGGGTGACCTCCTTGTCCGGGAGGGCTGGGTTCCCGGCGACCTGGAGGTGGGCGACGTGCTGGCCACGCCGGTAACCGGTGCATACGGGTACGCCATGGGCTCCAACTACAACCACGTCCTGCGTCCGGCCGTGGTGTTCGTGGCCGACGGCGATGCCAGGCTGGTGATCCGCCGGGAGATCTACGAGGACCTCGTGCGTCGCGAGGCGTGACCACCCGGTCGACCCCCACCGACTGAATCGGCGCTGGACCGGGCCGGTCCGAGCGATACCGTCTGGTCCATGGAGCCCTCCCAGATCCGTGTCGGGCTGCTGGGTTGCGGCCACGTCGGTGCCGCCCTGGTGTCGCTCATCGCCGAACGCCGTGACGAGGTGGCCCGTCGCACCGGGCTGTACTTGGACGTGACCCGCATAGCGGTCCGCAACACGGCAATCGACCGCGGTGTGGGTGTCGATGCCTCGGCCTTCACTACGGATGCGGCGGCCGTCGTCGCGGATGCGGATGTCGACGTGGTGGTCGAGGTCATGGGAGGCATCGAGCCGGCTCGTGAGCTGGTGTCGGCCGCCCTGTCGGCCGGCAAGCCGGTGGTCACAGCCAACAAGGAACTGCTGGCCAACCACGGCGCCGAACTCTACGAGGCGGCCGAGGCTGCCGGTGTGGACCTGCTGTTCGAGGCGGCCGTCGCCGGTGCCATCCCGATCATGCGCCCGTTGCGGGAGTCGTTGGCCGGGGAGCCGATCACCCGGGTGATGGGCATCGTGAACGGCACCACCAACTTCATCCTGAGCCGCATGGCCGACGACGGCGTCAGTTACGCCGACGCCCTGGCCGAGGCCCAGGGCCTGGGCTACGCCGAGCGGGACCCGACGGCCGACGTGGAGGGCTTCGACGCCGGGGCCAAGGCGGCCATTATCGCCACGGTGGCCTTTGGCGCACGGGTGGTGGCCGGCGACGTGTACCACGAGGGCATCTCCGGGATCACCGTCGCCGACATCGAGTTCGCCGCGGACCTGCAGCACTGCATAAAGTTGCTGGCCGTGGTCGAGCAGACCCGGGCCTCCGACGGCGGGCTCCAGATCGGCGTCCGCGTGCACCCGACCCTTGTGCCGCTCGACCACCCGCTGGCGTCGGTCAGGGGAAGCTTCAACGCGGTGTTCGTCGAAGGTGGAGCGTCCGGTGACCTCATGTTCTACGGCCGGGGGGCCGGCGGTCGACCCACCGCATCGGCGGTGCTGGGCGACCTGATCGACGCCGCCGGCAACCTGCGGCGGGGCCACGGGGCGCCGATCGGTGCCCTGGAGCGGGCCCGAATAGCCCCGATCGACGACGTCACGTCGGCGTTCTACCTGAACGTCGAGGTCGACGACCGTCCCGGCGTCCTGGCTCAGGTCGCCACGGTGTTCGGGGAGAATGGCGTTTCGATCCGCTCCATGGAACAGGAGGGCCTGGGTGGAGAGGCCCGTCTGGTGTTCATCACCCACGCGGCAAGGGAACGGGACCTGCGCTCCACGTTGCAGGGACTCAGGTCGCTGGATGCCGTGCGGGCCGTCGGAAGCGTCCTGCGAGTCATCGGCGACTGAACCGACCGGAACCATGATGCGCTACGTCAGCACCCGGGGAGCCGCCCCGGTCCTGGACTTCGGCGACGCCCTGCTGGCAGGCTTGGCCGACGACGGTGGCCTCTACGTGCCGGAGGCCTGGCCGGTGCTGGGCGACGGTGGCCGGGGCGACTATGTCGAGACGGCGGTGGAGGTGATGTCGCCGTACGTCGGCGACTCCGTCGGAGCGGACGCCTTTGCCGCGATGGTGGAGGACGCCTATGCGGTGTTCGATGCGCCGGACGTGGCTCCAATCGTCGAGTTGTCCGACGGCATCCACCTGCTTGAGCTCTTCCACGGTCCGACGCTGGCCTTCAAGGACGTGGCACTGCAACTGGTCGGCCGCCTGTTCGACCATGAGCTGGACCGGCGGGGGGAGCGGGTGACCATCGTCGGCGCCACGTCGGGCGATACCGGATCGGCTGCCATCGAGGCCTGTAGGGACCGGGACAACATGGACCTGGTCATCCTCCATCCGGCTGGTCGGGTGTCCGACGTCCAGAGGCGGCAGATGACCACCGTTACCTCGGCAAACGTGCACAACGTGGCAGTCGACGGCACCTTCGACGACTGTCAGGACCTGGTGAAGGCCATGTTCGCCGACGTCGTGTTCCGGGATCGCGTGGGCCTCTCGGCGGTCAACTCGATCAACTGGGCCCGGGTCATGGCGCAGGTCGTCTACTACGTGGTGGCTGCCGAGCGCCTGGGCGGACGCCGGTCGCCGGTGGCCTTCTCGGTTCCGACGGGCAACTTCGGCAACGTGTTCGCCGGCCACGTGGCGCGGTGCTCGGGCCTGGCCGTACCGCAGCTGGTGGTGGGGAGCAACACCAACGACGTCCTCACCCAGTTCTTCGTCGAGGGCACGATGACCATCGACGAGGTGGTTCCCACCTCGTCGCCGAGCATGGACATCCAGGTCTCGTCGAACCTGGAACGTCTGCTGTTCGAGCTACTCGACCGTGACGGCGCGGCTGTCGCCGAGCAGTTGGACCGCTTCCGGGCCAGCGGCTCGTTCCGCCTGGATCCCGTGCTCCACGCTGCCCTGGCCGACGGCTGGGCCGGTGCCCGCTTCGATGACAGGACCGTCCGCGACTGCATAGCGACCGAGGCCGACAGGTCCGGCGTCCTGTTGGATCCCCACAGCGCCGTCGGTGTGCTGGCTGCCAGGGCCTGTCGACGGGATCCGTCGGTACCGATGGTGGCCCTGGCCACCGCCCATCCGGCCAAGTTCCCCGACGCCGTCGCCGACGCCACCGGTATCCGGCCGCCTCTCCCGGAACGCCTGGCCGACCTCCATGAGCGCCCCGAGCGCCTGACCCGGCTCCCGAACGACCTGGCCGTGGTGCAGGAGTTCGTCGAGGCACACCGGCGTGTCGGATGACCGCCGGCCGGGTCTGTGCTCCGTGTCCCGGCCGGTGCCGGGCGCTGGCAGGATGATCCGCCTGTGAAGTACGTGATCTGCATCCCCGACGGCTGTGCCGACTTGCCGGTCCCCGACCTCGACGGCCGTACACCGCTGGACGTCGCTCACATGCCGGTCCTGGCCTCGTTGGCCGCTCGGGGAACGGTGGGTCGCGCTGCGGTCATACCCGAGGGCATGGCTCCCGGCAGCGACGTGGGCAACATGTCCATCCTGGGCTTCGATCCGGCCGAGTTCCACACCGGTCGGGCCCCCATCGAGGTCGCCGCCATGGGCCGCTCGCTGCGGCCCGACCAGACGGCCTTTCGCTGCAACCTGGTGGTCGTCCGAGATGGCGTGATGGTCGACTACGCGGGTGGCAACCCATCCGACGAGGAGGGGGCCGCGGTGGTGGCCGCCCTGGAGGCGGAGCTGGCAGGAGCCCACGAGGGCATCGAGTTCCTGGCCGGGGTGGGCTTCCGCAACGCCATGATCGCGCCCGGGCCGTGGATCGAGGCCGACTGCACGCCGCCCCACGACCTCTCCGGCGACACGATCGTGAACCCGTCCGGGTCGGCCGGCGCGGTTCTGACCGGGTTGATGGAGTCCTCGAAGGACGTCCTGGCGGGCTTCGACATCGAGGCCAACCAGATCTGGCTGTGGGGCCAGGGCTTCCAGCCACAGGTGCCGTCGTTCACCGACACCCACGGCGTGGAGGCCGGCCTGGTGACCGCCGTCGACCTGGTACGCGGGATCGGGGTGCTGTCGGGCATGAAGGTGTGTGACATCCCGGGCGCCACCGGCTGGTACGACACCGACTACGAGGGCAAGCGGGACATCGCCCTGGCAGAGCTTGAGGCCGGGCTGGACCTGTTCGTCATACACGTGGAGGCCACCGACGAGGCCGGCCACGCCGGCAACGTTTCCGAGAAGGTTGCTGCCCTGGAGAACTGGGACCGCCGCATCCTGTCCGGGTTGATACCGGGACTTGACGCCATGGGCCCGTGGCGCCTCCTCATGCTCCCGGATCACGCCACGCCGCTGACCACCCGCACCCACATCCCCGACCCGGTGCCCTACGTGCTGGTGGACTCGGCCGTGGACGGCCCCGGAGGGACGTTCTCAGAGGTCGGCGTGGCAGCAGAACCCCTTGTTCCCGGCCATCGCCTGGTTCCCCGGCTGCTGGCCGACTGAGGACAGGTTCCTGCCGAAGCAGGGATGGTTGTCGCCGCTGACGCCGGTTGGGTACAGTGGTGTGGTCGTCGAGCGGGCGACGATCCCCGTGAGGTTCGCCTCGCTACCGTCGCGCGACCGTGATGGTTGGTAGGAACAAACTGGGGATCACCGCTCCACGACACGTCCTCCGATCCCGCACCGTCGGGTACCCGGATGGCGTTTCCCCTCTCCCGGTCGAACCTGACCGGGGAGACCAGACGGGCTACTCGGCCCAACGAAACCGAGGTGTTGTGAGCATGGACTCCACCCAACTGGAACGCGGCACGCTGGAGAGCAAGGACCGCGACGAACTGACGACCATCGCCAACGCGCTGGGTGGCAAGCCCGGCTCGCGGGCCCGCAAGGCCGAGATCGTCGACATGATCCTGGACCTGACCGACGCCGGGTCGAACGGTTCGTCCGACGGATCGGAGGCGACCGTCGACGTCCCCGATGTCGAGGCGGGCTATGGGGAGCCACCCGCGGAGTGGGAGGCCGCTGCTGCGGCTGCCACCGATGCCGACGAGGCACAGACCGACACCGGAGCGACCGACGTCGCGGTGACCGCCGAAGCGAGCGTGGACGAGGCTTCCGACCCGGGAGATGGCCAGGGACTCGGTCAGGGTCGGCAGAACCAGAACCGTGGCCCCCAGGGCGACCGCGGCCAGCGTGGCCAGAACCAGAACCGTGGCCCCCAGGGCGACCGCGGCCAGCGTGGCCAGAACCAGAACCGTGGCCCCCAGGGCGACCAGACCGATCCGGGCAACCGTCGGCGCCGTCGTCGTGGTCGTGACCGCGACGAGGGTCCGGAGGAGGTCTGGGACGGTGAGCCGGTGGAGATCTCCGGCTACCTGGACCTGCGGGACGAGGGCTACGGCTTCCTCCGCACCGGTGGCTACAAGCCATCCAAGAACGACGCCTACCTCTCGATCAAGCAGGTTCGCCAGTTCGGCCTCCGCAAGGGCGATGCCGTCGTGGGCGCCTCGCGACCAGCCAACCGGAGCGAGAAGAATCCGGCGCTACTGCGGATCGACTCCATCAACGGCATGGACCCCGAGAAGGCCAAGGGCAGGCCGAAGTTCGAGGACCTAACGCCACTGTTCCCGGACGAGAAGCTCTGCATGGAGATCGACGGCGATCCAAACAACATGACGGCCCGGATCATCGACCTGCTGTCGCCGATCGGCAAGGGCCAGCGCGGGATGATCGTCTCGCCGCCCAAGGCCGGCAAGACAACGATCGTGAAGTCGATCGTCAGGTCGATCGAGACCAACCACCCCGAGGTCAAGCTCATCGTCCTGCTGGTCGACGAGCGACCCGAGGAGGTCACCGACATGCGCCGCTGGACGCAGCGCGGCGAGGTCGTGGGCTCGACATTCGATCGACCCAGTGACGAGCACACCCATCTGGCCGAGGTAGTGATCGAGCGGGCCAAGCGGATGGTCGAGTACGGCGAGGACGTGGTGATCGTGCTGGATGGCATCACCCGCCTGTCCCGGGCCTACAACCAGGCGGCCCCGGCCACCGGCCGGATCATGTCCGGTGGCCTCGACAGTGGCGCCCTCTATCCCCCCAAGCGGTTCTTCGGCGCGGCCCGCAATGTCGAGGAGGGTGGCTCCCTGACTATCATTGCCACGGCGCTCATAGACACAGGTTCCAAGATGGACGAGGTGATCTTCGAGGAGTTCAAGGGCACCGGCAACATGGAGCTGCGGCTGGACAGGCGCATCGCCGAGCGCCGGATCTACCCGGCGATCGACGTGGATGCCTCCTCCACCCGTCACGAGGAGCTTCTGTTCGAGCGCAAGCAGCTCAACCAGGTGTGGAAGCTTCGGCGCGTCCTGAACGGCCTCGCCAACGACGGCGGCAGCGGAGCCGCGGCCGGCCTGGAGTTGCTGACCGACAGGCTCAAGACCTTCAACAACAACGAGGAGTTCCTGGTGGAGATCGCCAAGGGCCCGAACATGGGCGCCTGAGCGTCGCACAGGTTGCCGACACCCGAAACACCTCGCAGACTGGACTCGTTATGAAGCAGGGCATCCACCCGAACTACCGACCGGTGGTCTTCCAGGACCTCTCGGAGGGCGCGAACTTCGTGATCCGCTCGACGGTCCAGACCGACGACACCATCACCCTCGACGACGGTGTGGAGTATCCGTTGGTCAAGGTGGAGATCTCGTCGGCCAGCCACCCCTTCTTCACCGGCACGATGAAGATCGTGGACACCGCCGGCCGGGTCGAGCGCTTCGAGCGCCGCTACGGCAAGCGCCGCAAGGGCTGACCCACCTCGGCCCGATCCGCCAGGGTGGGTCGTGGAGAACCCGTGACCCTCGATCCCGAGCGTCGCCATGCCATCCGTGGGATCAAGTTGCGCTCGCTGGTCGCTACTGCTATCGGCGATCCGGGCGATGCCCTGGTAGCCGACGGAGACCACTGTTTCGACGGCACCCGTCTCTGGGTCCTGGCGTCCGACGACGCACCTGAGCAGGCCCTGGGCGCCGCCGTGCTGCGGGCGTCGCGCTACGGCGCCGCTCCAATCACCGTCTGCTTCGACGACGCCGAGGTGGCCGGCGTGGCCGCAAGGCGGTCCGCCGTCCTGAGGCCGGCCCCCGAGGTCCTCCTCGTCGATGGCCGGAGCCTCCGACACGTCGAACCCGCGGACCCTGTGCCGCCGGCCCACGTTCCGACGCCACCCGACGGCTTCGACGACCTCTGTCGGGGGGTCGGGGTCGAACCGGTTGTGGAGCACGGCATCTGGCGGGGTGAGGTCCTGGGCCTCGAGGTGGTCCGGGTGGTCGATGACCCGGACCTTGGGGAACAGGTCCAGGTCGGCGTGGGGCGTTTCGATCGTGAGGCCGGGGCCCTGCTGCACGCCGATCAGCCTCGGGGCGAGTCTCTGGCCGCCGCCGCAGACCTGATCCGTGCCCAGCGCCGACCGGGCGCCGGTGCCCACCCGCTGGCCACCCTTTGTCGGGAACGCTGGTTGCGGTGCGACCTGATCGCCGATCCGTCGACACTCGGGCTGACCGACCTAGTGGCCGTCGATCCGGCCGACGAGCGGCCCAACCTCCGTGACCCGGCACCGGCTCCCGCCGTCGGCACCGGGCCGGCCGGCGAGCGG
>Ga0208881_1000076_pt1 | contig 30727 bp, 28 predicted proteins | sample Knorr_S23_td_AAI_FD_185610 | JGI IMG/M metagenome (GOLD analysis project Ga0208881, IMG submission 185610) | Marine microbial communities from Southern Atlantic Ocean transect - Knorr_S23_td_AAIW_ad_876m_LV_B (SPAdes) (version 2) | ecosystem: Environmental > Aquatic > Marine > Oceanic | place... | reverse complement strand
TTCATAGATTCTCCGAATTTAATATTTCTTTAAGGGCTAAATAATAAAATAGCCACAATTAAAAAAAGGGCATTATATACAACATTATTAAAAAGTACAGAAATGTCTAATATAACATTTCTACTTCGTTCAAAAAATGCTATCAAATGATACCTGTTTATGGCTTTTTTACCAAGCAAAAATTCACCTTTATTCTCAATATTAATTGAACTTTATTCATCAACGCTTTGATATCAATAAAAAAAATAAAGTAATAGTCGTTGAAATTTAACAACAAAGTCCCATATACAACTTTGTTGTTTGCTATATTTAGCACAATATTTTCCCATCAATTAACTTGCTTCATTAAAATACCTAGCTGCTAAACCAATGGATGACTATGTACACAAAAACACTTAACCTTTCGCTAATATTGGCGCTTATAGTTGTCGTGCTTGGTGCATATACTCGTCTTGCAGATGCCGGACTAGGTTGTCCAGATTGGCCTGGGTGTTATGGCCAACTGCTTGTTCCTGATGTTGTATCAGGCGAGTATGAAAGGCCTCTTGATACAGCAAAGGCCTGGAAAGAGATGGTTCATCGATATGCAGCATCTACACTTGGTCTTTCAATAATAGTGATATTTTTGTTTGCAGCGTTTCGCAAAACTGAAAGAGTTCAGTCAATAAAGCTCCCAGCCTTCCTGCTTTTACTGGTAGGCTTTCAGGGGGCACTTGGAATGTGGACGGTGACCGAACAAGTCCACCCTGGAATTGTTACGACGCATCTATTAGGTGGCTTTTCAACAACGGTTTTAGTTTTTTGGTTGCTATTAAATCAGCGCACTTCGATGCAATTGAATCAACATGTTTTAAAGCGTCATAAAATAATGCTTGTTTCCGTTATCGCTCTTTTAGTGTTCCAAATTTTTCTAGGTGGGTGGACAAGTACAAACTATGCAGCCCTGTCATGTGGTGAATATTTTCCAACCTGTTTAGACCAGATGTGGCCTGATGATATGGATTTTAAAAATGCATATTTTTGGGGACCACTTGGCATAGATTACGAGTTTGGTGTTTTGGAAAATCAAACCAGAAGCGCTATTCAAATGGTTCACAGGATTGGCGCGTTGGTTGTTACGGCAGCTATAATTGCCTTGACTTTTTCTTTTAAAAATTATACGATTCTTAAAAATAACCTTTTTCTGATACTTATTCTTTTAGCAGCACAGGTTGCCCTAGGGGTCATCAATGTTGTCATGTCATTGCCAATGTTTGCCGCTGTGATGCACAACGCAGTCGCGCTAGGTCTCTTACTAAGCCTCATAAGCTTGGCTCACAAAATATTTAAAAATCCAATGACTGCTCAATGACTTTATTAATAATTCAAAACACCCTAATATGAACAAATCAACTCTGCTCTCTTCGCTGTTTTTAATCGTCCTTATTGGAGTTGCTGCTTTTTTTTATTTTGGTGGAAAACCAAGTATTGGTGAGCTAAAAAATTCCGTCGCTCCTGCTGCATCTCTATACCCACAAGCAAAATCTGTTTCCGATAAACTAAACTTTATAAATGATAGATCCGATGCTGTTCATTTATCTGATCTGACTCAAGGCAAGTGGGCTTTATTATATTTTGGATATACCTCATGTCCGGATATATGCCCAGTTGACCTCTCAAAAATTAATCTTACTTATCAGATGATGGACAACAAAGATAGCCTTCAAGTTGTCTTTATTTCTGTAGACCCTAGTCGAGACATTGGAGGGCTTGATAAGTTTGCAAGTGCTTTTAACCCATCTTTTCTCGGCTTAACAGCATATCAAGATGAGCTGATGACCATTAGCAGATCTCTTGGAGTTTATCATGAGGTTGTCGAGTCACAAAAATTAGCGCAAGAAGATCATAGTTCCCATGGTGAAAGTGGTGAACACGATCATGAGGATAATGATATGGACTCAGATACGGATTCTCATGAGGATCACGATATGGATAGCAGTGACAGCCATACAAGCACCAAAACTGCACATTATGAAATTGACCATACTAGCAGCTACCTACTCTTTAACCCCGACCTTAAGTTAACTGCCTTGTTAACAAGTCCTCATGAGCCTGCCCCTATGGCGAAGGCTATTGATGAAATTATTGAGGCGCTAAGATAAAGCAAACTTTACTGCAAAAAGTATAGTTCCAATAAAAAGGATTGTCATAATTAGTCCAACAATTATGTATGACCAGGGGCCGTTTTTCTCAGTAGACTCAAAATCTTTTTCAAGGTTTTGCTTTTTGCCAACACCAATCATGGCTGATGCTACCGCCCGAAAGACTTGCAGCATTGCCCTCATAGCTAAATAGAAACTCCAAAGGTCATCAGCAGATAGTGGTCAATTAAAAGAGCCACGAATAAAACCATCAGGTAATTTACAGAGTACTTAAAGGTTTTAAATGCAATCCTTGGATTATCCGGCTCTAGAAAAATCTTAATAGAGTAGCCTAAGAAAAGAACGCCCAAAGTGGCTGCGGAAATTAGGTAAATAACTCCACTCATTCCAGTTAGATAAGGCAGGAGCGTAACGAGAAACAATAGAACAGTGTATAAGAGAATTTGCACCCTAGTAAACTCAAGGCCGTGGGTAACTGGCAACATAGGCACTTGCGCTTTTTTGTATTCATCTCGCCTATGAATAGCCAAAGCCCAAAAATGTGGTGGTGTCCAAATAAATACGATTAAAAAAAGTAAAAGTGCATATTCGATGCCTTGAGAACCGGCAACCGAGGTCCACCCAAGAACTGGCGGCGCAGCTCCAGCAGCGCCACCAATAACGATGTTTTGTGGCGTTGCATGTTTTAAATACATCGTATAAAAAACCGCATAACCAATAAGCGACAAGAATGTTAAAACAGCGGTTAACGCATTAACGAAGAAAAACAGCAAACCAATACCAACAAACCCTAAAAACAAGCCCCAAATAAGAGCTTGATTACGAGTTACTTTTCCCTTGGGTAATGGTCGACGATCTGTTCTTGACATTTGTAGATCAATTTTTTCATCAATAATATGGTTGAAAACTGCTGCAGACATCGCAGACAATGAAATACCAATTGAAGCAACAACTACAAGCAACAAGTTAGGTACATAAGGAACAGCTAAAAGCATTCCAACAACAGCGGTTAGTAAAATAAGCGAAACAACTTTTAATTTACATAGGGCTAATAGATCTTTAATTGAAAGCGAGCTTGTCATTTTCTATCCTATTCTGGAGTACTTTAGAAGGCGCTTAAGGTCATTTAAAACAAATTTAATATTAATTCCTTGAGGCTTGTAATAGAGCATAAAGTTGCCTATAGGATCAATTAAATAAATAGCATTCTCAGGAAATTTAGAAAGGCTATTAGTAAGCCTTTCACTAATAATTTTTGCTTTGATTAAGTTCTCATCAATAATCTTTGGTGATGATCCATCTTTAGTGATAAGCATTCTTTGAATTCGTCGCATATCCATATTTATAAGGGTGCGAATAGTCTTAATATCAGCAACTGCTTTATCACAAACACTGTCGCAGCTGCTCGCAACATAAACGATGGTCCATATGCCATCTAAAGAAGCGTCACCTTCAATTTCAATATCTGAGGCATCGGTAGCGATTACAGGGCGGACCAACTCCCCGTAATTAATCGTACTTTTAGTAAAATAGCTTGGGTTTAAATAAAAAAATAGAGTACCAAGAGCAATAGGCAATATAAATAATCCCAATAACGCCCAAAATTCTTTTTTTACAGTCATTACAGTCCTAGAATCAAAACTGCGTAATGATACGCTGTTGAGTCTCAAAACTCAATATTCTATAGCCTAACTTCAATGCCTCTATCGTGCATTGATTGTTTAGCCTCTCCTATAGTATATTCCCCAAAGTGAAAAATGCTTGCCGCTAGAACTGCATCTGCACCGCCATCTATCACGCCTTCGGATAAATGCGACAACTTGCCAACGCCTCCAGATGCAATAACAGGGACAGAAACTGCATCCGATATTGCTCTAGTAAGGGCAATATCAAAACCATCCTTTGTTCCATCTCTGTCCATTGAGGTTAATAAAATCTCACCTGCACCTGCATCTCCCTGAGTCATTTTTATAGCCCACTCAATAGCATCAATCCCAGTTGGTTTGCGCCCCCCATGAGTAAATATTTCCCATCTTGCCGGGTCATTAGAAACTCGTTTAGCATCAATCGCAATAACAATGCATTGAGATCCAAAAGTTCTAGAGAGTTCATTGATTAGTCCAGGATTAAAGATTGCGGCAGAATTAACGGCCACCTTATCAGCACCGGCCTTCAGCATTGCTCGAACATCCTCAGCTTTACGAATACCTCCCCCCACAGTCAGCGGAATAAAGACCTGTTCAGCAATTTTCTCAACCATATGTATAGTGGTATCTCGGCCCTCGTGCGACGCCGTAATGTCAAGAAAGGTAATCTCATCAGCGCCCTCAATATCGTAACGCTTTGCAACTTCAACAGGGTCGCCTGCGTCTTTAATATCAACAAATTGAACGCCTTTTACGACGCGCCCATCTCGGACATCAAGACATGGAATGATTCTCTTTGCTAAGCTCATATGAAACAATTTTACCGCATAAAGATATCTGTTTTTTAGTAAGCTAGTTTGTCCCTATAAGCTAAATACAGTAGCCAGACTTTACATTAGGTTTTAAAGGGCCCTATAGGTATAATTGCGCCCTATGGCTTCAAAAAAACAATACTTCTTATGAGCGAAAAACTACCGCCAAAACATATAGCTATTATTATGGATGGCAATGGTCGGTGGGCAAAGTCAAAACACCTTCCTCGCTCTAGTGGACACCAAAGGGGCGTTCAAAGTGTTCGAAAAATTGTCAAGCATTGTGCAAAAATAGGCGTTAACACCTTAACTCTTTTTGCGTTTAGCAGCGAAAATATGAAACGCTCTGATGAAGAGATTAGCGTACTCTTTAAGCTTTTCTTAACTGTACTTAAAAATGAAACCAAAAAACTCAAAGACAACAATATTAAACTCAAAATTATTGGCGACCTTTCTGTTTTTACACCAGAAATTCAATCCTTGGCTGAAGATGCTCAAGAGCAACTTCAAAGCAATAATGGACTAAACCTTGTTATCGCTGCAAACTATGGCGGACAATGGGACATCACTGAAGCTGCAAAAAAAATTGCTGAACAAGCCTCGACTGGCGGGCTTAATCCTCAAGACATCGACCCTGCTTTATTTCAGAAATACACCTCTTTGGCAAAATACCCTCAAGCTGATTTATTGATTCGCACTAGTGGCGAGGTAAGAATAAGTAATTTTTTACTCTGGGATATTGCATATAGTGAGCTCTACTTCTGCGATACATTGTGGCCTGACTTTGATGAAGATTGTCTTAATCTTGCCATTGAAAGCTTCCATTCGCGCGATCGACGCTTTGGCAAAAGAAACGGAAACACATAATGCTGCTTAAGAGATTAATAACTGCTGCACTTCTAGGTCCTCTAGTTATTATGGGAGTCTTAGTTTCAAATCAAAACCAATTTGTAGGAGTCCTTATAGTGATCCTTATAATTGCGTCGTGGGAATTCTGTAGCCTTATAAAAATAAAATCTATAGCTGGAAAAGTTGCATTCATCATTCTAGCTATTGCTATAACTTATTTTTTAAAAGAGGAGCCGTCGCTCCTGAGGCCAGTTTTAATTGCCTCGTCACTTTGGTGGATTATTGCATTATATTGGACCCTTACCTTTCCAAAGCATGGCCGGTATTTAGATAACGCCTTATCTATAAAACTAATTAACGGACTGTTTTTTTTAGTTCCCATGGCTTTAGCACTAATCACGCTTCATAAAAACAGCGCCTCACTAGTTTTGCTGCTCCTTGCTCTGATATGGGCGGCAGATATTGGAGCTTATTTCGCTGGCAATGCTTTTGGTAAAAATAAGCTTTGTCCTAATGTTAGTCCTGGAAAAACCATTGAAGGCGCCTTAGGTGGAATTATTTTCTCTCTTGTAGTTGGCGCTTTATATGTTTTGATAACAACCGACAAGCCCACTCTTGAAAACTACTTTAACTTCGGAGTTTTATCACTAATTGTTTCTTTGGTCTCGATTCTTGGTGATTTATTCGAAAGCATCCTTAAGCGAATAGCAGACGTAAAGGATAGCGGAAAAATTCTTCCTGGACACGGTGGGCTTCTTGACAGAATAGACAGTCTAACCTGTGCAGCGCCAGTCTTTTTTCTTTTGTTTAGTTTTTTAATATGAAGAAAGTTTCTATATTAGGCGCAACTGGCTCGATCGGCCTCAATACAATTGAGGTCATTTCACGTCATCCAGATAAATACAAGGTCTTTGCCTTAAGTGCAAACAAAAGTTGGCAAAAAATGCTGCTACTTTGCAAAACACATATGCCGACTTATGCTGTGCTAATTGATCCTGATGCTGCTGAAAGTTTACGAAAAACAGCGCCCGAAGGGGTGACCGTTTTGTCTGGTGAGAATGCTCTCATAGAAATAGCCTCTCATAAAGAAGTTGATTACGTCATGGCTGCGGTTGTTGGCAGCGCAGGAATGGCATCCACTTTAGCAGCAGTAGATGCTGGTAAAAGAGTTATGTTGGCTAACAAAGAGTCATTAATCCTAGCAGGTGATTTGCTAATAAATGCTGCCAAAAAATCTGGTGCCGAGTTAATTCCAGTAGACTCTGAACATAGTGCAATCTTCCAATGTCTACAAGGAGGAATTGATGGACTCAAAAAAATACAGCTAACTGCCTCAGGCGGCCCATTTCTTAAAACGCCTATTCATGAACTTAAGCATGTCACCCCAGATCAGGCATGCCAACACCCTAACTGGACAATGGGGGAAAAAATTTCTGTTGACTCTGCAACAATGATGAATAAAGGGCTTGAGGTTATTGAGGCTAACTTTCTTTTTGGATTAAACTCAAATCAAATTGAGGTGGTTATTCACCCTCAAAGCATTATTCATTCCTTCGTTTATTTTAATGATGGAAGTGTTTTGTCTCAGCTAGGCTTGCCAGACATGAGAAGCGCAATATCATATGCGCTTTCTTACCCTGAACGACAAGATTCCGGAGTAGAAGATCTCGACCTAACCAAGCAAAAGCCACTCGAGTTTATATCGCCTAATATGGCCATCTTTCCCTGCCTAGGTCTTGCCTATGAAGCCCTAAAACAAGGTAAAAATGCTCCTGGCACCCTCAATGCAGCCAACGAGATTGCCGTTGAAGCTTTTCTTGGGAATAAAATTGGCTTTCTTGATATTAGCAAAACCATAGAAAAAACGCTTTTAGAAGTCCCTGTATCAAATGTTGACACACTTGCAAGAGTTGTGGAAAATGACCAACTTTCTCGTCAAATAGCAAGATCTGTTATTGAATCAAGTGCTTAATAATAAACTACTATTTTTGTGTAAGCCTTTTTTGCTTGCCTTTTTCTTGCTGTTCTCAGCTTTAACCTCTCCATCTATGGCAGATGGAAGGCATGACTTTAGTTTTGAAGTATCAAGAGGCGATGCTTTTTATAAGTTTTTCTTTAGTACAGGCCTTTCTGGAGCCCTCTTAACAAAGTTAATGACTTCTGACGAAAGAGCCCAGAGACTGAATAATATTTTTCCTGGCGACAAATTTAGAATAACTCTCGACAACAGGCACAATCTAGAACAAATTATATTTAGCCCTATAAATTCAAACCCTTTATTTATATCGTATGAAAATAAAAAATTTAGCTTCGATAGGGTTAATGCTCAGCCTGCTGGAGGCTTAACACACACATCAATAACGATTAATAAGTCTCTTAACTATGATGCCAAAAAAGCTGGCATTGAAGCCGAAGTTACCAAGATGATGGTGGATAATTTTTCATGGGAAATAGACTTTAGTAGAGACCTAAGAAAGGGAGACAAGTTTATTCTTTCATGGGACGGAGAGAAAACGCCTTGTGCTATGATTTATATTGGTGGAAAAAGAACCATTGCACTTTTTGCTTACAAAAATTCTCTTGGTGAAAAAAAATACTTCACCTCAAAAGGAGCGACCCTTAACGATACGTTTGCCTTTGCTCCTGCCAAATATGATCGAATTAGCTCAGGATTTCAAAAAAGCCGCTACCACCCAACCCTCAGGGTTTATCGCTCTCATAGAGGAACCGACTTTGCCGCTCCTTCAGGCACACCAGTTCACTCTACAGCAAAAGGCATTGTCAAATATACGGCTACATTAACAGGCTATGGAAATGTGGTTTACTTAAAGCATGGCTCAGAATATTTAACTGTCTATGCGCATCTATCAAAGTTTGCAAAGGGCCTAAAATCTGGAGACAAGGTCTCAAAAGGACAATTGATTGGGTATGTTGGAAGCACGGGCCAATCTACTGGACCACATTTACATTACGAGATCCGAATTAACGGCGTTCACCAAGACGCAGAAAAAGTTAGGCTGTCCAAACAGTCGTTTGTGCCAAGCAACAAAATGTCAGAATTTCAAGCTCGAGCAAAACAAGTGCTCATAGACTTAGGGGTATAGCAAGACTTTTTAAGGCCATACCTTTTAACAAGGTCACATCACCAACACATTCGATTAAAATAAAAACTTTATACTATTTAGGGTGTAGATGCAGTCTCTTGTAAAGGCCAATTTAAGCTTGCCGCTTCTTCATCGAGGCAAGGTCAGGGACATTTTCGATATCGACAAAAACTACATGTTGATTGTAACAACCGACCGTCTTTCTGCTTTTGACGTTGTTTTTGATCAGCCTATCCCAGACAAAGGGAAAATTCTTACTTCCATAGCGAACTACTGGTTTAATAAGACAGATCACATTATTCAAAACCATCTGTCCAGCATAGGGCTTGAAGATGTTTTATCGAAAAAAGAGGCTGAAGCGCTTCATGGTCGTGCGATTGTCGTTAAGAAACTTAAGCCTATAGCAATTGAGGCTGTGGTTAGAGGTTATTTGATTGGCTCTGGTTGGAAAGAATATAAATCAACCGGGTCTGTTTGTGGGATTTCACTTCCGCCTGAAATGCGTCTTGCCGAAAAACTCGAGAACCCTCTTTATACACCCTCTTCAAAAGCGGCGGTTGGGGAACATGATGCTAACATTTCGTTCAATGAAACTGAGAATATTGTTGGCAGTGAAATTGCAACTCAAATAAAAAAAATAAGTCTTAGCATATATAGTTTTGCAGCCGAACACGCTCTTAATTGTGGCATTATTATTGCTGACACAAAGTTTGAATTTGGCCTAGACTCAGAAAATCAATTAACGCTAATGGATGAGGTTTTGACACCTGACTCTTCAAGATTTTGGTCTCTGGCAGACTATACTCCTGGCATCAGCCCTAAAAGCTTTGATAAACAAATTATTAGAGATTACCTAGAAGCACTTGACTGGAACAAGGCGCCGCCAGCGCCAATTATTCCTGATGAAATTATCGTTCAAACTGCTGACAAATATCGCAATGTTCAAACAATGCTATGCAATTAAGTGGACACGTACAAGCAATGAATACCTCTCTGGTAGATGGGGATGCCTACTATCAACTCCCAATTGGTGAAGAAAAAATAGATATGAATGCTCTTTTAGGGCAGCGTATTGAGCTGAAATATAATGATGCAATAAATTGTGCTAATTGTGGCAGAAAAACCAAAAAGAGCTGGCAAGGAGGCTACTGCTACCCCTGTTTTATTTCGCTAGCAAGGTGTGATATGTGCATAATGAAGCCTGAGGAATGTCACTTTCACTTAGGAACCTGCAGAGAGCCAGAATGGGGCCTAGGCTACTGTTTTCAACCCACTGTTGTTTATCTCGCAAACACTGCTAAAGTAAAAGTCGGTATCACTAATAAAGAAAGAACTCATAATCGCTGGATTGAACAGGGTGCGGTTTCTGCACTACCGATACTTGAAGTAAAATCACGCCGAGACTCTGGCACGATTGAGGTCGCTTTAAAGAGCTATATTGCGGATAGAACAAACTGGCGAAACATGTTAAAAAATGAAGTTGAGTTATCAGATCTTCCTTTCTTAAAGGCATCATTATTAAGTGAAATTTCAGATGAGATTGACGAGACTGGCGCCATAAGGCTCCACGACGATGTGGTAAATATCAACTACCCTGTGCTAAAATACCCCACCAAGGTTGTCTCTTTAAACTTTGACAAAACGCCCTCTATTTCAGGCGTTTTGGAGGGCATTAAAGGCCAATATTTATTACTAGACATTGGTGTACTCAATATAAGAAAGTTTAGCTCGTATCATCTAACACTCTCTACTTGAATACACTTAATAACCAAGCTAAAAAGAATGAATGAGAATTTTGCAAGCTATTCGAAGTATTCGTGCGATGTTTAAGGAAGATGGTGTTATATGATTACCTCTGCTGACCAATTTAAAAATGAAAAAAATAAGCGCCTAACCTTGCTTGGGATGTCGGGGGTAGGCAAGACGCGTCTTGCAAAACTTATTGGAGAAGGAGGGGGTTGGTTCCATTTTTCGGGCGACTATAGAATTGGTGCAACCCACTTAAAAGATGCGATCATTGACAATATAGCTCTAAAAATGAAGAAAGACTCTTGGCTTAAACCTTTACTTGAAAACAACTCTATAAGTGTGAATAGCCAGGTTTCTTTTGACAACCTAGAACCAATCTCTACGTTTCTTGGTAAGGTTGGAAACCCTGAGGAAGGCGGCCTTCCAATCGATGAATTCATTCGCCGCCAAAGTCTCTTTATAGAAGCAGAAGTAAAGGCCATGTATGAGGTTCCTCGGTTTATAAACCAGTCTCAAGAAGAAGGTTATGCTCACTTTATAAATGATGCAGGGGGAAGCCTTTGTGAGCTTGACGATGACAAGCTTTATAAGCTTCTGTCAGAAAAAACTCTAATTGTCTATATTAAAACGAGCAAGGAAACTGAGCGTAAACTTATTGATCGAGCTAAAAGACGTCCTAAGCCACTGTACTACAATCCCAACTTTTTTGAAAAAGCTCTTCAGTCCTACTTAAAAGAAAACAATCTAAGTTACGCTGCTCAAATTAATCCAGACGCCTTTGTGGGCTGGGTTTTTCCTAAACTGGTTGCAGACAGACTTAAAAAGTATGAGTCGCTTGCAAGTAAATACGGCTGTACAATAAAAAGCGACGAGCTTCATGATTGTGGTTCAGCAAAAGATATTATTAACCTAATCTCTAACGCGTTGAAATAACATGCCATTAATAGCCCACTCAAAACTACCCTCATTTGAACGCCTAAAAAATCAAGGCGAAACAATTCTTTCCAAGGATAGGGCTGAACATCAGGTCATTAGAGAACTTCATATTGGCCTATTAAACATGATGCCAGATGCGGCTCTAGAGGCCACTGAACGACAGTTTTTTCGTTTGGTTGGCCATTCTAATCAGATTGCTCAGTTTTATATGCACCCTTTTTCTCTTTCTAGTATTAAGAGAGGCCCAAAAGCGTCAGAGCACTTAAAAACATACTATAAAACTTTTGAAGAAATTAAATCTCAAGGTCTTGATGCGCTAATTATTAGTGGCGCCAATGTTTCTCATCCTGATCTTCAGCGCGCCCCATTTTATGAGCAACTTAAAGAAGTTGTGGATTGGTCTTATGAGAATGTAACCTCAACATTATGCTCTTGCTTGGCAACGCATGCAGTTTTAGAATTTAAATACGGGCAAAAACGCCAGCCAGTTGGAGCAAAGCACTGGGGGGTTTTTCCGCATAAAGTTGTTAATAGGAGCCACCCTCTTATTAAGGGCGTCAATACTCGCTTTGACATTCCACACTCTCGGTTTAATGAAATTTCTGAATTACAGTTTGCCAAAGCAGGAGTGAAAGTTTTGGCTAAAAGCCCTATTGGGGTTCACTTGGCGGTAAGTCCTGACCTTTTTAGGATTGTTTTTTTTCAGGGCCATCCTGAGTATGACGCCATTAGTCTTCTGAAGGAATACAAGAGAGAGGTTGCTCTATATCTTGAAAATAATGGCGCTGAATATCCTCCAATTCCAAGCAATTACCTGTCGTTACAAAGTCAAGCTATTCTAGATGAATACCGAACAAAGCTTGACTCCAAAAAAGCATCGATTGTGGACTTCCCTGAAGCTCTGATTGCAAACAGGCTTGACAACACATGGCACGACAGTGCTAATGCGATTATTAATAACTGGATTGGCTGCGTATACCAAACAACCAATGAAGATATTACCAACCCCTTTATGGATGGAGTTGATCCAAATAACCCCCTTAAGTTAAAGAAGTGACGGAACTGGCCGAAGAGCTTTTAGGTTGGTTTCAAGAAAACGGAAGAAAAAACCTCCCTTGGCAATCTGAGCCCCCTAATATCTATCATGTTTGGTTGTCAGAAATTATGCTTCAGCAGACACAGGTTTCTACTGTGATAGATTACTTTAATAATTTTATAGCAAATTTTCCAGATATAGTCGCACTTGCTAATGCAGATGAAGATGCCGTTTTAGCGTCATGGGCTGGGTTAGGATACTACAGCCGAGCAAGAAATCTCCACAAAAGCTCTAAGATAATTTTAACTACGCATAATGGGGTTTTTCCAACTAACTACCCAGACTTGCTGGCTCTTCCAGGAATTGGAAAGTCAACTGCTGGAGCCGTCTTGTCATTAGCTTGTAACCAGCCTCTTCCAATTCTTGATGGCAATGTTAAGAGAGTCTTGGCCAGATATCACAAGGTTTCTGGCCATTACAGCTCTAGTAGGGTGATAAAAGAATTGTGGGGTTTTGCCAAGCAACACACTCCTAAGGTTCAAAATTCAAGCTACACTCAAGCAATTATGGACTTAGGTGCGACTGTTTGCACTGTGAGAAAGCCTAGCTGCACAAAGTGCCCAATATCGAGGCATTGTGAAGCTAAGCTTTGCAACGAACAAGAGCGCTACCCAACTAAAAAAATAAAAATGATTAAACCTGAAAAATCAGCTGCATTCCTAGTCTTCCTTAACGAAAGGGGTGATGTCTATCTAGAAAAAAGACCCAATAAAGGAATCTGGGGAGGGCTATGGAGTCTTGTTGAGTGTAATGACAATGATATTGAAATAGGTGCAATGATTAAAAAACACAACATAGGTGCTACTATAACACGCTCGCTTTCTAGCTTTAGGCATAGCTTTAGTCATTACAATTTGTGGGTTAGGCCAGTTGTTGTTAGCTCCCCAGGAGGCGTTAATGGGTATTATCAAGTTAAAGGGCTATCTCTAGGCTTGCCAGTCCCCACTAAAAAAATACTATTGGCGCTTGATTCAGTTAATAAGCCTTAAAGCTATGAGTAAAATAGCACCATGGAACTAATTCGCGGTCTTCACAATCTTAAAAACCAGTCTGGATGCGCTCTAACCATTGGCAACTTTGATGGCGTCCACACAGGCCATCAAGAAATTATTAAAAAGCTAGTCTCAACTGCAAAAAATCTAAACGTGCCGTCGCTCGTGGTTTCATTTTCTGTCACTCCTGAGTCTTTTTTTGGCCGCCCTAAGGCAAGACTGAGTAGCTTTAGGGATAAACACTTATATCTTAAATCATTGGGCGTAGACAAACACCTGTTAATAAGATTTAACAAGTCTTTTTCCCAAATAAGTGCTCACTCCTTTATTGAAGACGTTCTAGTTAAAAAAATTAATGTCAAGTATTGCTATGTTGGTGATGACTTTCGTTTTGGCAAAGATCGACTAGGGGATTGTAATATGCTTCAAGAGCACTCGATTGGCCATGGATTTACTGTTGAAAGAGTTGCTGGTGTGAGTATTGATAATAAACGTGTTAGTAGCTCTGCAATTCGAAAGCTACTTTCCTCAGGGGATTTTCAAACCGCAGAAAAACTTCTAGGAAGGCCTTTTGCAATTAGCGGTCGTGTTGCTCATGGTGACAAACAAGGCAGAATGATTGGCTTTCCAACAGCCAATATAAGCATTAGGAGAAAGCTTAGTCCGGTTCTAGGAGTGTTTAGCGTTCTAATTAAGATAAACAACATTAGCTATAAGGGCGTCTGTAATGTTGGCAAAAGGCCTACACTTGGAGGACTTAAAGTTCTTTTAGAGGTCTTTATTTTTGACTTTAATCAAGAAATATATGGTAGTCGCGTTAACGTTTTTTTTAAACAAAAATGCAGAGAAGAAATAAAATTCAATTCCTTTGAAGAGCTAAAAAATCAAATTAATAAAGACGTTAAAAAAAGCAAGCAATACTTTCAAGATGCTAGGGTCGATTAGTCAATTTAGGCAAAACCGTGCTGAAGGAGTCTCCCATTTTTTTCCTAATCTAGAATTCACGCTTCAACTCTTATAGATTCCTACCTCAATAGTAACCGATTGAACTTGCGGGTGCTTTTGTTGAAGCTGATTGGTTAAATCCTCAATAATATAATCAATACGCCTTACCGTGGCAAATACTGCAGAACGCTCGTCCCTCAGTTCGATATGTTCTGATATTTGCGCCCTCTCTTGCTCAATGTCAGCTTGGATGTTGTCTATTAAAGCCTCCTCTCTCACTTCGACCTCGGCAACAAGAACAATCACAATAGATTTGACGTCGTGGCAAAGCTCAACCTCACTGTGCTCTTTACAAATTCTTGTAAAGGACTCTTCAATTTCCAAATGTCGAATATCGGACAGATAAATCATATTTACCCTGCCCAAAAAAGCTGCTGCAATGCCTAGTAAAATGGCAATTAGAGAAGAAAACAGAATATCCCAAAGGGGATTACCAGTGATATAAGAAAGAGAGATACCGATGATTGCCAGCAAGATACCAACCATCGCGATACTGTCTTCGAGGATCATCGCCACCAGCGTTGGATCTTTGGCCTCAGATATATATTGCACAATAGAAATATCAACGTCTTTGGTTCTTTGACGAAACTCATTAATCGCCACTCGCCAAGCGTTGCCCTCAATCACAAAAGATACGCTCAGAACAATAAACGCTAGTAGTATGCCGCTAATATTGAAATTAAGGATGTTGATACTGACAGCTTCAATCTCTCCCTCGCCCATAATTGAGTAGGAATGATATGCATGGTACAAGCCAAGGCCTGAGCCTATTGAAAAGAGCCCAATGGCTGACCATAAATTCCAAATAAACTTTTTTTGGTGATGGCCGAAAGCGTAATCTTGATCGGGTGCTTTTTCACTGGCAATTAAACCAAATAATAAAAACAACTGGTTCAACGTATCCATTAATGAGTGAATAGCTTCATTCATCATTGAAGCTGAAGTTGACACAAAGGCAGAAATAAACTTTATTAAAGTGACTACAGCATTACTGACTATCCCGACGACGACAATTTTTTTACTGCCTGATGACACATTAGCTCCTTGACTTTTTGTTATTTGCACACTTTATTTGTGAAGCAAAACTCATGAATGAAAGTCTATCTCATCTGGGGTTATTTTTGCAATATTTTCTGTATTTATGGATAGAATATATCTAGCCTTCCTTAAGTTAAGAGCCTCCAAGAAAGATTAAGGCCCGCAAAAAAAGGCACCACTGTAGTGTTTGCAAATTCATAGCTATCTTGAACTTTCCATGTGGTCTTTTCTAAAGTAATTTTTTCTGTATTATGAGGTAAGTCATAAAAATCTGGTCCAAAAATAGACGAAAATCCTTCGAGTTTTTCTATTGAGTTATTCCTATCAAAGGCCTCTGCATAAAGCTCGATTGCAGCATGAGCACTAAAGATGCCCGCACATCCACATGCAGATTCTTTCTGGTGCTGGTCATGGGGCGCTGAGTCTGTGCCTAAGAAAAACTTTGGGTTTCCTGAGGTAGCTGCTGTTATCAAAGAATCCTGATGAGGGTGTTGTCTTTTTAAGATAGGTAAACAGTAGTAATGTGGCTTAACTCCCCCAACAAGCATGTGATTTCTGTTGACCAGTAGGTGGTGAGGGGTAATTGTAGCGGCTATATTTTTTTCACTTTCGACAATGAAGTCAACAGCGTCTTTTGTTGTAATGTGCTCAAGAACAATCTTTAACTCAGGAAAGTCTTTTATAACCTTGCTAAGGGTTGTATCAATAAACACAGCCTCTCGGTCAAAAATATCTATATTGGAATCGGTCGCCTCGCCATGAACAAGAAGAGGCATGCCTTCCTTCTCCATAGACTCTAGCGCTGGATAGATGCTATTTAGATTTGTAACCCCATTTTCTGAATTAGTTGTTGCGCCCGCTGGATATAATTTTGCCGCATACACTTCTTGAGTGTTGCTTGCCTCAACAATTTCAGCCTTGGTTGTTCTGTCTGTAAGATAAAGAACCATGAGAGGATTGAAGCTAGTCGCTTTTGGCAACGCCCTCATTATCTCTTCACGATAGGCTTTCGCCTGAACAGAATTTTTTACTGGCGGAGAGAGGTTGGGCATAATAATCGCCCTCCCCATTTGTGCAGCGCTCATCCCAACAATTGACTTCATTGCATCGCCATCTCTGAGATGTAGGTGCCAATCATCGGGTTTAGTTAGCGTTACTGCAGTCATATGCTTATTGGCGCCTTTTTAAAAGCAAAGTATTTAACCATGACAGTGCTTGTATTTTTTTCCAGAGCCGCAAGGACATGGATCGTTCCTTCCAACTTTTTTAGGTTTTAGTGGTCGTCTTGTTGCTGCAGAGGGCTGAACTACAGAGCTTTTATTCTGAATAGAAACATTCTTGCTCTGCGGATTTTCGGCTCTTGGTGTTTCTTCAGGATTGCTGTCTTTTTGTCCTGTATCTACACTGCACAAAGCTTTCACCATTTCGATGTTAATAACCTCAAGCAAAAGAGTGAACATTGAAAAAGACTCTCGTTTAAATTCTTGTACTGGGTTTTTTTGGCCGTATCCACGCAAATTAACGCTTTGCCTCAAATGATCCATAACTGAAAGATGCTCTTTCCAATGGTGATCCAGTGCTCTTAGCATAACCGCTTTTTCAAAGACCCTCATTGTCTCACTTCCAATTGTGTTTTCCTTTGCCTCATGAGCTAATGCCAGACCCTCCAAGACAATCCTTAATAATTCATCGACATCGAGGCCATCGTCTATACGTTGCTGTATTGGTATATCGGCTCCATAGTCTAGAATTAAAGCGCTATGGAGTCCCTCTACGTCCCAGTCTTCTTCGAGCACCTGCGGAGAAATATACTCAGAAAATAGGTCGCCAATAACGCTTTCTCTAATAATTTCATAGCGATCTTTAACATCATCAGTTCCCATTAATTCGTCTCTTAACTGATAAATTACCTTACGCTGGTCATTAGCCACATCATCATACTCAAGAAGATGCTTACGGGCATCGTAGTGCATCCCTTCAACCTTTTTCTGGGCATTTGCAATTGTCTTGTTTAGCCAGCTATGTTCTAGCGCCTCCCCCTCTTTCATGCCTAATTTTTTCATCATACTGGCGGTTTTTTCAGAGGCAAAAATTTTCATCAGGCTGTCTTCTAAGGACAAATAAAATCGCGTCGACCCTATATCTCCTTGCCTACCAGAGCGTCCCCGTAGCTGGTTATCTACACGCCTAGACTCATTGCGCTCAGTACCAATAATATGAAGGCCCCCTGAACTAATGACCCTTTCATGTTTTTCTTTCCACGTGTTCTTTTCAGGCTCAGTGGCTTCTTCTGGTGGCCTTCCGCCCAAAACAATATCTGTTCCTCTTCCTGCCATGTTCGTTGAAATCGTAACTGCTCCTGGCGCTCCAGCATTTGCAATAATTTCTGCTTCGCGTTGATGCTGCTTGGCATTAAGAACCTCGTGCTTAATGTTGTGTTTCTTGAGTAGCGCTGAAACTCCCTCTGAACTTTCAATACTGCTTGTACCAACTAAAACTGGCTGCTGTTTTTTTTGACATTCCTGAATATCGGTGACTACAGCGTCAAGCTTTTCGCCCATTGTGCCGTATATTAGGTCTGAGTTGTCAATCCGGTAAGATTTTGTATTGGGTGGAACCACAACAACATCTAGCCCATAGATGTCATGAAGCTCTGCCGCCTCTGTTTCAGCAGTGCCCGTCATACCTGCTAGTTTTTCATAGAGCCTAAAATAGTTCTGATAGGTTATAGCAGCTAATGTTTGGTTTTCTTTCTTAATGCTTACATTTTCCTTGGCTTCAATTGCTTGATGGAGGCCTTCTGACCATCTTCTGCCCTCCATGGTTCTGCCTGTAAACTCATCTACAATGACAACCTCGTCATCTTTAACTATATAGTCAACATTTTTTTGAAATAAAATATGGGCGCGTAAGCCTGATATTAAGTGTTGCATCAAAATTATATTGCTAGCGTCATAAAGACTTGAGCCTTCGGCTAAGGCGCCTGCCTCAATTAACATGTCTTCAGCCTTAACATGTCCGTCGTCTGAAAGATAAACCTGCTTATGTTTTTCATCAACAGTGTAGTCGCCTGGCTCTATAACCACAACTTCTTTTCCCTCGCCTGTCTCTGTTTGAAGTGTAAATTTAGGAATCATCTTGTTTATCGCCCTATACACCTCTGCGTGGTCATCTGTTGGGCCAGATATAACTAGTGGAGTTCTGGCTTCGTCAATTAGGATCGAATCAACCTCATCGATAATTGCATAGTTTAAGGCTTTTTGTGTTTTTTGCTCTTGGGAAAATGCCATGTTGTCTCTAAGATAATCAAAGCCAAGCTCATTATTAGTTGCGTAGGTAATGTCGCAAGCGTAGGCCGCTTTTTTTTCTTCGCTAGACATTCCCGAAATCGCTGTTCCAACCTGAAGACCCAAAAATGAAAACACCTTGCCCATCCATTCAGCGTCTCGTGTTGCGAGATAATCATTAACAGTCACAATGTGAACGCCCTTCCCGTCTAGTGCATTAAGGTATGCAGGCAGGGTTGCTACTAGCGTTTTTCCTTCTCCTGTGCCCATTTCAGAAATACTGCCTTCATTCAGAACCATTCCTCCAATGAGCTGCACGTCGTAGTGCCTTAAGCCAAGTGATCTTTGGCTTGCCTCCCTAACAACAGCAAAAGCTTCGGGCAAAATATCATCTAGCGTCTCTTTGCTATTAAGTCTTTCTCTAAACTGATTGGTCTTATCAGCAAGATCCTGATCACTAAGAGACTGCATCTGAGACTCAAAAGAGCTCGTCTTTGCCACAAGTCCAGTATACTTTTTTATAAGTCGTTCGTTGTTAGACCCAAGGACTTTTGATAAAACATTATTTATAATACTCATGTAACAAAAACAATAGTTAATAAAACTGGGCTATTTTCTCATATATGCAAGATAAAACAACAACAAACCTTACAAATTTTAAGCCGGCAGGGGGTTTGGGTTCATTGTTTGAAAAAGCAAAGATGCATAATCACTTAAATTCCCTCTTTCAAAAGGCGCTTCCTTCAAAACTTAATGGCCTTACGTTGTGTTTAGTTGAGGAACAAAAAGTGACATTATTAGCGACAAATGCCTCTGTAGCATTTCGCGCTGAGAAACAACGAAAGACTCTGCTTTCAATTGTTCAACAAGTAGACGGGCTGTCACACACCACGTCAGTTTTAATAAAAATTGAAAAAATCAAATAATAGTCGATGTGTGTCGTTTTTTGCTTTTAAATATCAATCATTTACATTATAATAGTGCGGTTTTTTACCTAATTATCTTTCAAAATTTTTATGTCCGAACAAACAATAGACTTAAAGAAAAGGCGCTTTTTAACCAAGGCAACTAGCGTGGTTGGTGCTGTAGGTGTTGGCTTTGTGGCTTGGCCTTTTTTGTCAACATGGAAGCCTTCAGCAAAAACAAAGGCTGCTGGCGCCCCTATTGATATTGATATTTCAAAGCTTGAAGCGGGCCAACTTGTTCGTGTTTTATGGCGCAAAAAACCCGTTTGGATTTTTATGCGTGACGAAAAAGCTCTTGACGCTCTTAACTCAGATGGGCTCATTAAGAGTCTGGACGATCCTGATGGAACAGGCAACTCTAAAAACCAACAGCCCAGCTACGTAACGTCTAATTTTAGATCTATCAAAAACAAAGAAAGTGTTGCGGTCATTGTAGGTGTTTGTACACACCTAGGATGTTCGCCTACTTATCGTCCAGAACCAGGTGCCGCTGACCTTGGAGGTGATAGCTGGAAGGGTGGCTTTTATTGCCCATGTCATGGCTCAAAATTTGACCTAGCTGGAAGAGTTTATGCGGGCGTTCCTGCTCCTACTAATCTAGTTATCCCTCCTTACCGATACGTGTCTGACTCGCTTATTCGTATTGGTGTAGACCCAGAAATTACATAAAAGAGCATTATGAAAAACAAACAAAACTGGATAGACCAAAGGTTTCCCCTTACCAAGGTTTGGAATGAGCATTTAGCGGAATACTACACGCCAAGAAATTTTAATTTTTGGTACTTTTTTGGTAGCCTTGCAATGCTAATGCTTGGAATGCAATTAGTTACAGGGATTTTTCTAACCATGCACTATAAGCCTGACTCGGCTTATGCTTTTGCCTCTGTTGAATATATTATGAGAGATGTTGAATGGGGCTGGCTAATACGCTATCTTCACTCGGCAGGCGCTTCGGCGTTTTTTATCGTTATTTATCTTCACATGTATCGCGCCCTTCTTTATGGCTCTTATAAAGGCCCGAGGGAATTAATATGGATACTGGGAATGGTGCTTTATGTTGCTCTAATGGCGGAGGCTTTTTTTGGCTATGTCTTGCCATGGGGGCAAATGTCGTTTTGGGGCGCGCAGGTAATTATCTCTTTGTTTGGCTCGGTTCCAGTTATTGGCCCTGACCTTTTGGTTTGGCTTTTGGGAGATTATGCAGTGGGGGATGCCGCCCTAAATCGATTCTTTTCTTTACATGTAATTGCACTGCCTCTTATTTTAGTTGTGCTTGTCTTCCTACATATCGTCGCACTCCATGCTGTTGGCTCTAACAACCCGGATGGAATTGAAATAAAGAAAAACAAAGACAAGGATGGAATACCTAAGGACGGCATACCGTTCCACCCATATTTCACCGTTAAGGACACCCTAGGTGTTGTCGCATTTTTATGGTTGCTTTGTGCCGTAGTGTTCTACGCGCCTGCCCTTAATGGATACTTCCTTGAGCACGCAAACTTCATTGAAGCGAACCCGCTTAAAACCCCAGAGCATATTGCGCCCCTATGGTACTTAACGCCGTTCTACTCAGTTCTAAGGGCTATTCCACCGATGTTCGGATCACAGTTTCCGGGTGTTTTAGCAATGGGAGCAGCGATATTAATCTTGTTTGCTTTGCCCTGGCTAGATAGAAGCCCTGTTAAATCTATTCGCTACCGTAGCCCTATATATAAGTGGGCGCTTGGTGTCTTTGTTATTAGTTTTATTATGTTGGGGTGGCTTGGTGTACAGCCGGTAACCCCTTTAAACGCGCTGTTAGCTCGTGTTTTCACAGCTCTATATTTTGCATTTTTTATTTTAATGCCTTGGTACACCTCAATAGGGAAAACCAAAGAGGTGCCAGAAAGGGTTACGGGGTAGATTATGAAAAATAATACTATACTAAATCTAACTCTATCACTAATCGTTATTTCGTTTAATGTTCATGCTTCTAGCAAGGTTCACCTAGATCATGCAGATACCGACATATCGAATACGGCCTCACTTCAAAATGGCGCAAAACTCTTTATGAACTATTGCTCTGGATGTCATGCCATTAGCTTTATGCGATACAATCGCATAGGAGAAGATCTAGGCCTCAGTGACGAATTAGTTGCTGAAAATTTAATGTTTGCTGGCAACAAACCTGGCGAAACAATTACAACTGCAATGCCAGAAGATGCTGCAGCAAAATGGTTTGGAGGTACGCCACCGGATTTGTCTCTGGTCGCAAGATCAAAAGGAACTGACTGGATTTACACCTACTTAAGAAGCTTTTATGAAGACGAGTCAAGAATCTTTGGGGTTAACAACTCTGTTCTTGTTAATGCGTCTATGCCGGATGTATTGTGGTCGTTAAAGCAGGGTCAATCCGAAGCGGACTTTGATCAAAATGTTAGAGACATAACAAACTTCCTCGACTATGTAGGCGAGCCAGCAAAACTAATTCGATTGAAGCTGGGAAAATGGGTGCTACTATTCCTAGGAATTTTATTTATCTTGGCTTATTTACTTAAAAAAGAGTACTGGAAAGACGTCAAATATGGTATCTGGCGTTCCCGTGATTAATTTCTGATACAATCCTTTTTCTATAGACTCTCTGAGATGAAAGGCTTATTTTATTATTTTATTTGGTGAAAAACTATGTTAACTAAACCTAATCCAGCCTCAACGACACTTTACTCTCACTCTCAAGAGTTGGAGTCACATGCGGTTCGTTTTATCATGGCTCATAAATCTATTGAGAGAGAAGTTATAGAGGCTAAACTTGATGAAATGCCTGAGGAGGTCTTGGAACTTAACCCTTGTCAGACACTTCCTACGCTATTTGACAGAGGCATGGTTTTATACGACCTCTCTGTTATTATGGAGTATCTAGATGAGCGCTTTCCATTCCCTCCTCTGTTGCCTGTTGATCCCATTGAAAAGGCTGAAAAAAGACTCCTAATATATCGCTTTACTAGAGCAGAAGGTTGCTGGTATGGGCTTGTTGATACTATTCTTAATGGAAGCACAAAAGATGCCAATGCAGCAAGAAAAACTCTTAATGGAAATCTTATAGAGCTATTGCCCTTGTTTTCTCACAAACCATACTTTAAAAGCGAAACAATGACATTGGTTGATGTATGTATCGCGCCAATACTCTGGCGCCTTGATCTTCTGGGGATATCTTTAGGTGAAAAAGCAGTGCCAATTACTGCCTATGCAAACAGGTTGTTTGAAAAAGAGGGCTTTCATGAAAGCCTCACTTTTGCTGAAAAGGATTTTAATTAAAAGCCCTTATGTCTGGCGTTGTCCCCTACCTAATCCGAGCATACTGTGATTGGATTGAGGACTCTGGCCTAACTCCTCATGTATTGGTAAATTGTGAAAAAAACGGCACTCTAGTTCCAGAAGGGCTTGCAAAAGAAGGAAAGATTGTTTTAAATATCAGCTCATCTGCAACGGTAGGGCGCGCAATAACCAACGACTCTGTTAGCTTTAAAGCAAGATTTAACGGAAAGTCACAGCAGGTTATTGTTCCTTGTGACGCGGTTCTTACTATCTATGCGCAAGAGAATGGAGAGGGCATGTTCTTTGATAAGCCAGAAAAACCCTCAAAAGAGGCCAAAAAACCGAACCTAACTATCTTAGATTAAGCCCTCAATCTCAGAGTAAAAAAGCTCTAGGTTTTTTTTAGAAAAAGAAACAACTGGGATTTTAGTGTATGCCGTAAGCGCCTCTTTGTTACAAAGATTGTTGGCTTGAATCGCATTTAAAACAACGCAGGAAACGCTTAGCTTGTTTTTATTTGCAGCCTCAATAGTTAAAAGCGCTTGGCTGATTGCACCGAGCTCATCACGGATCACTATCACAATCGGCACTTGAAGTCGCTTTGCAAGATCTGAATTAAGAGATGCATCTGCTATAGGCGAGTATAGTCCGCCAGCCCCCTCTACTACCACAAAACTGTCTTCAGTGTCGGCATTACAAACGCTTACCAGGTCATCGATGCTGAGCGTAGTGCCGTCATGCGAACTTGCCTCCTCAGGACTAGCTTCAAGCTCAAAACAATAAGAACAAACTACGCCAAGTGGCTCTGGCTCAAGACATACTTCATTGAGAGCTATAGCGTCTTTAGGGGCATAGACTTTATTAATAAGCTGACAATTTGTTTCAACAGGCTTTCGGACTCTCACCTTTCGAGTCTTGCTTAGATGTCTAATAATTTCTACACCTACAGTAGTTTTTCCAACATCTGTATTGCTACCAGTAATAAAAACTCCGTTCATGGCAACATTTTAGCCGAACTTAATGTATGCAAAGTCATCATAAAAGTATAATGGCGTCAATGCAAAACAATCTTCAAACAAGTTTTTGTGGGATGTCTCTTAACTCGCCAATCATTTTGCTTTCTGGGTGTGTTGGCTTTGGAGAGGAATACACTAGAATTAAGGGCTTTTCAAACTCTGATATTGGTGCAGTGTGCCTAAAAGGCACTACACTCGAGCCACGTTTAGGCAACAAGCTTCACAGATTAGCGGAAACGCCCAACGGGATGCTTAATTCTATTGGGCTTCAAAACCCAGGAACAAAAACTGTTATAGATGAAATTATGCCCGGCCTAGATAAAAACGAAACAAAATTTATTATCAATATTTCCGGTTCAAGCGTTGAAGAATACGGTGAAATTGCCAAACATTTTGACAATACTGATATTGATGCAATTGAAATTAATATTTCATGTCCTAATGTTAAAGAGGGTGGCGTTGCGTTTGGAAATGACCCTGAAATGTCTTTTAGGGTTGTTGAAATATGTCGCAAAAACACCACAAAACCAATCATTACAAAGCTTTCCCCAAATCAAACCGATATTGCAGCAAATGCGGCACGGTGTATTGAGGCAGGGAGTGACGGTTTAGCTGTAATCAACACGGTAATGGGGATGGCTGTTGACGTCGAAACTAAAAGGCCTGTTATTGGCAACAATCGGGGCGGTCTATCTGGTCCTGCAATAAAGCCCATTGCCCTGTTAAAGGTTCACCAAGTTTATCAAGTTAGCAAGAAACATAACGTCCCTATAATAGGACAAGGTGGTATCGTTTCAGCTAAGGATGCTATAGAGTTTATTATCGCCGGTGCAGACACTGTGGGAGTTGGGACTGCTCTTTTTTATGATCCTTTGGTTTGTACAAAAATAAACTCAGGGATAAGCCAATACTTAGAAGACAATAATATTAAAAATTTAGACTCTTTGGTAGGGTCTCTTCAACTTAACTAAACACACAAACAAACCTTCACAATGCAATACGAATATAATGCCAAAAAAATAGAGCTAGAAGCACAACAATATTGGGACAAATACAACTCTTTTGTTGTTGTAGAGGATGAAACAAAGGAAAAGTATTTTTGTCTTTCAATGTTGCCATATCCATCTGGAAAACTCCACATGGGTCACGTTCGAAACTACAGCATCGGCGATGTCATCTCAAGATATCAAAAAATGCTTGGCAAAAATGTTATGCAGCCAATTGGGTGGGATGCATTTGGGCTTCCTGCAGAAAATGCGGCCATAAAAAACCAAGTGCCTCCTGCAGGCTGGACTTATGAAAACATTGAACACATGAAGGACCAATTAGTTCAGCTAGGATTTGGGTATGACTGGACTAGGGAGCTAGCGACTTGTCATCCAGAGTATTACCGCTGGGAGCAATGGTTTTTTGTGAAGCTTTTTGAAAAAGGCCTTGTTTACAAGAAAAAAGCAGTTGTAAACTGGGACCCTGTTGACCAAACAGTTCTTGCAAACGAGCAAGTTGTTGAGGGCTGTGGTTGGCGTTCAGGCGCGCCTATTGAAAAGAAAGAGATCTCTCAGTGGTATATGAAGATTACTAATTACGCTGATGAACTACTTGGCGACATAGAAAAACTTAGTGGCTGGCCAGATGCTGTAAAGATGATGCAAACAAATTGGATTGGTAAGTCTGTTGGCCTTGATATCGAATTTAAATTAGATAATAAAGATGCCTTAAGTGTATACACAACAAGGCCTGATACGTTACTTGGAGTTACCTATCTTGCTATAGCTGCAGAGCATCCTCTGGCAACTCAAGCAGGCCAGAATAACGAAGCAATCAAAGCGTTTCTTGACGAATGCAAAAAAATGGAAACCTCGGAGGCAGCGCTGGAAACCATGGAGAAAAAAGGTATTAATTCAGGTCTGTCTTGTATCCACCCAATTACTGGTGAGGCTGTGCCTATTTGGATTGCAAACTTTGTACTAATGGGTTATGGAACTGGAGCCGTTATGAGCGTCCCAGCTCATGACCAAAGAGACTACGAATTTGCAAAAAAATACAACATCCCAATGATTGAGGTTATTTCTCCAGAAGGAGGACTAGTTGATACTAGTGAGGGAGCATTTGTAGAAAAAGGAATTCTTATTAACTCTGGTGAGTTCAATGGAATGAACTTCGATCAAGCGTTTGAGGCAATATGTCAAAACCTCTCTAATCGAAAACTTGGAAAACTAAAAACTAACTACCGGCTGCGTGATTGGGGTGTTTCAAGACAGCGATATTGGGGCTGCCCAATACCAATAATTAATTGCAATAACTGTGGGGCTGTTCCTGTGGGTCTTGAAGATTTACCTGTTAGGCTTCCTGAGGATGTTGAGGTGAGCGGTGTTGGCTCTCCATTAATGAAAATACCTGAGTTTTATAATGCATCCTGTCCAAAATGTGGCTCACTATCACAAAGAGAAACTGACACCTTTGATACTTTTTTTGAGTCTTCTTGGTATTTTGCGAGATACACTTGCGTGGATCAAAACAAAGCAATGCTAGACGAGCGTGCTAATTATTGGCTGCCTGTAGACCAGTACATTGGCGGTATTGAGCACGCTATTTTGCATCTTCTTTACTCTAGGTTTTTTGTAAAGCTACTCCGAGATGAAGGAATTATAACTAGCAATGAGCCATTTACAAATCTCTTAACACAAGGAATGGTTTTAAAAGACGGCGCAAAAATGAGTAAGTCGAAAGGAAACACCGTTGACCCTCAAGAAATGATAGAAAAATATGGGGCAGACACTGCTCGACTTTTTATATTATTTGCAGCGCCCCCAACCCAAGATCTTGAATGGTCAGATTCTGGAATTGAAGGGGCCTATCGATTTATTAACAAGTTTTATCGGCTTGTTACTGGCTTCATTGAGGATAAAAAAGGGCGAGACATCTCTAACCTTGAGGTTGGCTCATTAAACAATGTCCAAAAAGAGTTACGACAAAAAACACACCAAGCATTAAAAAAAGTTGGCGATGATTTTGGAAGAAGACACTCTTTTAATACCGCTATAGCAACTATGATGGAACTTAACAATGCGCTTTCTAGATTTTCAGATGAGTCTCCCCAAGGGATGATGGTTCGGCAAGAATCAATTGAGATTATGTTAAAGTGTCTTAACCCTGTAATTCCTCATCTTTGTCATCATTTATGGTTATTGCTTGGCAAAAAAGAAGCCATGGTGGATGTCCTCTGGCCAAATGTCGATGACTCGGCCCTTATACAAGACGAGGTTCAAATTATAGTGCAGGTTAACGGAAAACTAAGGGCAAAACTAATGGCTCCAGCAGACTCTGAAAATCAAACAATTCAAGAGCTTGTTTTTGCCGACAAAAGGGTTGCTAAATTTACGGATGGAAAAACCATATTAAAAGTAATCGTAGTGCCAAATAAACTAGTGAATGTGGTTATCGAATAACTCTGCACTTTTAGCTTTATTTATTTAGCATTTTTTCTATCTGCTCTCTTAAAATTAACTCCATAACAAAACCCATTTTCCCGCCTGGAACGACTAAAGTGTTTGGGCGCGACATAAACGACCCTGCCACCATGTCTTGCAGGTAAACAAAATCGCAATATTTATGGTCTTGAAATCGAACCACCACAAAGCTTTCGTCTTGTGTTGGTATGTCTCTAGCAATAAATGGGTTTGAGGTGTCAACAGTGGGGACCCTCTGGAAGTTAATGTGTGTTCTTGAGAACTGCGGGGTGAGATAGTTAATATAGTCCCACATCCTTCTATGAATTGTGTCTACAGTGGCCTCGGCAGAATAGCCTCTTTGTTCTTTATCTCTATGAATTTTTTGAATCCACTCTAAATTAACAACTGGCACAACTCCAATCAACAAATCAACGTATTTAGCAACATCTATAGAGCCATCTTTTACGCCACCATGAAGCCCTTCATAAAAAAGAAGGTCGCTATTTCTTCCAACGTCCTCCCAAGGAGTAAATTCACCCGCTTTTTTTCCAAACGGATCTCCCTCTTCGTCTGTATGAATATAATAGCGTCGCTTACAGTGCCCTTTTTCACCGTATTCTTTAAAAGTTTTTTCTAGTTCACCAAAAAGATTTGCCTCTGGGCCAAAGTGGCTAAAGTACTTATTTCCAATTTTTTCTTTCTTCTCCATGACGCGTTTCATTTCATCGCGGTCATAGCGATGAAAGCTGTCGCCCTCAATAACAACCGGTTTAGCGCCAACCCTTTCAAACAGGTGATTAAATGCGTTTTTAACAGTAGATGTGCCAGCGCCTGAAGAGCCTGTTATAGCAATCACTGGATGTTTTTTAGACATAACTCTCCGTATTATAAGAAACTTAAATTATTATCTTACAAATTAGCACTGCTTATTATTAATTAAATTCATAACTGCTTGAATTTAAATCACCGGGGGTTTTAGTCAATTAAAAGTCTAAATTATCGACTTTTAGAGCGTTGTCCTCAATAAAATTCCTTCTTGGCTCAACCTCGTCTCCCATTAAAGTTGTAAAAACTTCGTTTGTAGCAATATCATCTTCGATTTTAACTCGAAGCATGGTCCGTGTCTCTGGGTTCATTGTGGTGTCCCAAAGCTGATCAGGATTCATTTCGCCAAGGCCCTTATATCTTTGAAATCCTTGGCCTTTTCGTGCCTCATTTAGTAAGAAATTAATTACAGAAGAAAAATTTGGGGTTTTTATCTCTTTGGTGCCTTTTTGGACATAGCTCTCTTCTCCAAACATGGCCTCAATCTCGTCAGAGTATTTTTCAATTTTTTTATAGTCTTTAGAGGTAAAAAAACTCTCGTCAAAGCGCGTTGAAGAAACCTCTACTCCATACGTTTCCATAGAATAACAAACTTCGTTATTTTTAAATTTCACTTTGTGCTCTTCTGACATTGAACTAAGTTTATTCATTTTTCCCTGAAGATTAAGACACCACTCATTCATCTTTTTATTGTCTTTTATGTTTGCCTTTGGCATTCCAAGGGTGGCTTTTAATAGGGGTTCGTTATATTTTTTCCCAAGTTTTTCGATAACTTCCATTGTTTTATAATACTTAGAAACAGTTTTTTCAAGAGCCGCCCCCTCAATAGCAGGAGTGTCTTTAGTAACAAACAAACTTGCATCGTGAATTGCTTCCTGCCGAAGATAATCATTAAGCTCAGAGTCGTCCTTTAAGTATCGCTCTTGTTTGCCTTTTTTAATCTTATAAAGAGGCGGTTGAGCAATATATAAATAGCCATTTTTAACCAACTCGGGATAGTGGCGATAAAAGAAAGTCAACAACAAAGTTCTAATATGGGCTCCATCAACATCGGCATCAGTCATAATAACTATTTTATGATATCTTAACTTTTCAATATCGTACTCTTCTTTGCCAATTCCACAACCCAGAGCCGTAATAAGGGTGCCAACCTCTTGAGAAGATAGAATTTTTTCAAAGCGTGCTTTTTCTACATTCAATATCTTGCCTTTAAGTGGCAAAATGGCTTGCGTTCTTCTGTCCCTTCCTTGTTTTGCAGAGCCCCCAGCAGAGTCGCCCTCTACCAGAAAAATTTCAGATTCAGCTGGGTCCCTGGTTTGACAATCACTCAACTTTCCTGGTAATCCTGCAATATCAAGGGCGCCCTTGCGTCGCGTCATTTCTCGAGCCTTTCTGGCAGCATCTCTTGCTCGAGAGGCCTCAAATATTTTGCCAACAATAATTTTGGCTTGTGCGGGATTTTCAAGTAGATACTCGCCCAGTTTTTCATTTACAGACGACTCAACAGGTGCTCTAACCTCAGAGGAAACCAGTTTGTCCTTTGTTTGTGATGAGAATTTAGGGTCAGGAACCTTAATAGACAAAATAGCAGTAAGCCCCTCTCTAGTATCTTCTCCAGTAATGGCGGCTTTTTCTTTTTTTGCCAAACCAGAGGAATCAATAAAACTATTAAGTGTCCTAGTAAGGGCGGCCCTAAGGCCGGCTAAATGAGCTCCTCCATCTCTTTGAGGAATGTTGTTTGTAAAACAATACACGCTTTCTTGATAAGAGTCGCTCCACTGAAGAGCAACATCTACAACAATATCGTCTTTTACCGTGGCTATTGTAATTATGTCGTTATGAATGGGGTTTTTTGATTTATTGAGGTGCTCGACGAAAGCAGACAACCCTCCTTCATAAGAAAAAACATCCTTTTTGTCTGTACGAAGGTCCTTGATTTCAATATGAACACCGGAGTTTAAAAAAGACAACTCTCGAAGACGATTTGCTAGTGTTTCAAACTTAAAAACCGTCTGTGCAAAAATCTTAACACTTGGTTTAAAGTGAATAGTTGTGCCGGTTTTATCTGTTTTTCCGGTTGTCTTTATTGGAGAGACTGGAACACCAAGAACATAGTCTTGTTCATAAATCTCACCAGCCCTATAAACAGTCAAACGAAGAGTTTCGGACAAGGCATTAACCACAGAAACGCCTACACCATGAAGTCCGCCAGAAACCTTGTACGAGTTATCGTCAAACTTTCCTCCCGCATGAAGAACAGTCATAATAACCTCAGCTGCAGACACATTTTCTTCCGGATGTATATCAACAGGTATGCCTCTTCCATCATCAGTCACAGATATAGAGTCGTCGTCATGAATAACAACCACAATTTTGCTACAATGTCCCGCTAACGCTTCATCGATCGAGTTATCAACCACCTCGAAAACCATGTGGTGTAAGCCTGTTCCGTCATCGGTATCGCCAATGTACATTCCAGGTCGCTTTCTAACAGCATCAAGGCCCTTTAAAACCTCAATA
>Ga0208881_1000075_pt1 | contig 30790 bp, 25 predicted proteins | sample Knorr_S23_td_AAI_FD_185610 | JGI IMG/M metagenome (GOLD analysis project Ga0208881, IMG submission 185610) | Marine microbial communities from Southern Atlantic Ocean transect - Knorr_S23_td_AAIW_ad_876m_LV_B (SPAdes) (version 2) | ecosystem: Environmental > Aquatic > Marine > Oceanic | place... | reverse complement strand
GACCCACATATAAAACAACACCAAAACAGATGTTTATAGAGTAAATCCAGTGATTTTTTGGTAAAATGTAAGCAGGCTTTTTTGCCCATTTTCTACTTAAAAAAAGAAACTAAAAAGTGCCAAAGAAAAAACCCGAAAACAAATACGATTCAACAAAAATTAAGGTTCTCAAAGGGCTTGATGCTGTTAGAAAACGACCGGGCATGTATATCGGAGACACTGATGATGGGTCTGGCTTACACCACATGGTTTTTGAGGTGGTAGACAATTCAGTTGACGAAGCGCTGGCAGGCCACTGTACAGAGATAGACGTTATTATTCACCAAGATGACTCAATAACTGTAAAAGATAACGGGAGAGGAATACCCGTTGATAAACATACTGAAGAAAACAAATCTGCAGCGGAAGTAATTATGACAGTGTTGCATGCGGGCGCTAAGTTTGATGACGACTCCTATAAAGTGTCTGGCGGACTTCATGGTGTGGGCGTTTCGGTTGTTAATGCTTTATCAGAAAGCCTCAGCCTTAGGATCCACAAAGAAGGAGGTTCTTACGAACAAGAATATTTGAACGGCGTTCCACAAAAACCGCTTAAAAAAATTGGCAAAACAGAAAAATCAGGGACCACAATTAGTTTTATGCCAAGCTCTAAAACTTTTACAGACACCTCTTTTCACTATGACGTTCTTGCAAAAAGACTTCGAGAACTATCTTTTTTAAACTCTGGTTTACAGATTAACCTGTTTGATGAAAGAACCAACAAACAAGATTCTTTTCTCTTTAAGGGGGGCATTCGGGCGTTTGTGTCTCATCTAAACAAACTACAAACACCCCATCACGAAACCATTATCTATATTAATAAAGAAAAAAAGGGAATTAATTTAGAGGTAGCCATTCAATGGAACGAGGGCTACAGAGAAAATATGTACTGTTTTACCAACACGCTTAGACAAAGAGATGGCGGGACACACTTGGCTGGATTTAGGGGCGGGTTAACCAGGGCAATCAACAACTACATTGAAAAAGAGGGAGCCAAGGGCGACAAAGCAGTTACAGGCGAAGACTGTCGTGAAGGAATGACAGCAGTACTCTCAATAAAGCACCCAGACCCAAAGTTTTCAGCACAAACAAAAGATAAGCTGGTTTCGTCAGAGGTAAAAGGGGTTGTTGAGTCAGTTTTAAATAAAGCGCTACACGAATTTTTGATGGAGAACCCAGGAGAAGCTAAAACCATAATCTCAAAAATACTTGATTCTGCTAGAGCGAGAGAGGCAGCAAGAAAGGCCAGGGAAATGACAAGACGCAAAGGCGCACTGGACATTGCGGGACTTCCCGGGAAGCTGGCAGACTGCCAAGAAAAAGACCCTGCCAAGAGCGAGATTTTCTTGGTTGAGGGCGACTCAGCGGGAGGCTCTGCCAAGCAAGGCAGGGACCGCAAAACCCAAGCCATTCTTCCTCTAAAAGGCAAAATATTAAACGTAGAAAAAGCAAAAAGAGAAAAGATATTTTCTTCCACAGAGATCGGAACCCTAATAACGGCGCTTGGTTGCGGCATCGGAGAAGATGAATTTAACCTTGCAAACCTACGCTACCACAAAATTATCATCATGACTGATGCTGATGTCGATGGTGCACACATAAGAACACTGCTACTGACTTTTTTGTTTAGAGAACTACCAGAGCTAATCACTAACGGCAACGTATATATCGCACAACCTCCTTTGTACAAAGTAAAAAAAGGAAAAAAAGAGCGCTATGTAACTAACGACGATCAGCTTAACAAAATAATTGTTTCTAATGCCATCGAGGGAAAGGCATTAAAACCTATGAAAAAAAAGAAAGGCCTTAAAGGAAAGGAGTTTTTTGAAGCAATAAACAAGTACATTTCCGTCACAGCACTTCGGGGGCGAATCTCAAGACAAACCAATGAGGCGACAGCTACAGCAATACTCACAACAAAACCAATTACAAAAACCGAAGCCTCCAATAAAAAGAAATTTCATGCTTGGGTTAAGAGCGCGCAAAGAAAAGCCAGAAAGCTGGCCAAAGAAAACGGCACCGAGGTTTCTTTTTCAGTGGTGGAAGACGATGAGGGCTTCGTTTATTTAGAGTCAATGGAACAGAGCAACGGGAGAAGTCTAACAGGAAGGATACCAACAACTTTTTTTAAATCAAAAGAATACCAAAACATAAAGTCATACCAAGACCTAGAGAAATACTTTAAAGGGGGCGCCGCAATAAATGAGGGCGACAAACAGACAGAATACAAAACACTTTCTGATGGTTTGAGCGATTTAATCAAAAACTCCAAAAAAGGGCAAAGCATACAAAGATACAAAGGGCTCGGAGAAATGAACCCAGCCCAACTCTGGGACACAACGCTGGACCCGGAAACAAGGTCGCTAATTCAGGTCAGAATTGAAGATGAAATAGAAGCAGATCTTACGTTTGCAACACTGATGGGTGAGGAGGTTCTCCCAAGAAGACAATTTATTGAAGAAAACGCACTAAATGTGACTAACCTTGATGTATAACCCATAGAAAAGAGGGTTAAAGCACTAGAAAGCACAAAAAATCAATATGAAAACCGTCTTTTTAAGCGACAAGGCGACTCAACACACAAAAAGCACCCCTTAACCAAAGCTTTTTATTTCTTTTTCAATCCAGTCCTGTGCCCGCTTGTTTATTTCATCTACCTCCAGGCCCTCCGTTGTAAACAGGCTTCCAACAGAGAAGGTAATTTTGCCCGGCCTTTTGATTAATGACCTCCTTCCCCAGAAATACCCTGCGTTGTGAGCAACGGGCAAAACAGGCGTAAACGTGCCTTTTGCTAGTAGCGCGCCACTTATGCCATAACGTCTTGTTTCCCCGTGGCGAACCCGTGTTCCTTCTGGGCAAATGACTATCCACCGGCCTTCGTTCAAGTATTGTTCTCCTTGGGCCACCACCTTGTTAACCTCGTTTTTCCCTAAGCCTCTTTTTACCGGAATACACTTCAATGCCTTTATCGCGCCCCGCACGACAGGAATGAACATCAGCTCATACTTTGCCACATAAGAAGCCGGCTGGAAGAAGGACAGGGCAAAAAACATCTCGTACACTGAAGAGTGTTTTAAGAAAACTATACAGGGCTTTTCTGGAATGTTTTTTAAACCAATAACCGCATAATCAAGCCCACACAGGGCCCTGCACATATAAATATTGCTTCGCGTAAAAGCGCCCATAGTGCGCCACCTGTTTTTTTCACTCATTATTGGGCGGGGCAAAAGAACAAAAAAACCAAAGACCAAAACACTTAAAAAAAACAGGAAAGTGTAAAGCAAGGACCTGACAAAGATTAACAAGCGGTTCATCGGCCCCCCGCGTAAAGAAACATTTTATTTGACGCCCAGCATGCCCCGAAGATGAGCGGGCACCTCAGAAACCGGGAGACGCTTTTGGTCCATTGTGTCACGGTCACGCAAAGTAACCGTGTGATCCTCCAAGGACTGAAAATCCACAGTGATACACAAGGGCGTGCCGACCTCATCGTGGCGCCTATAGTTTTTGCCTATATTGCCAGAGTTTTCTAGAAGAATGCGACCAAGCTGCAGGCTCTGCAATGTTTTCTTGATTTTTGATGCTTGCTCTACTAATCCAGCATGGTTGCGTTTCAGGGGAATAACGGCTGCCTTAATTGGTGCTAAGTGTGGTTTTAGCGCAAGAACCAAGCGCTCTTTTCCGCCCTCTAGTTTTTCAACGTTGTAAGCCTCGTTTAAGATAGCCAAAAGACCCCTGTCGACACCTGCAGAAGGCTCAATCACATAAGGAATCTCCCAGGCATTGGTTTGTTTGTCTTGGAAGGCAAGCCTTGTTGCAGAGTCTGGGTTTTCCTTTACTTTGGACTTAATGTTTAGCTCAGCCTGGCCCTTGGTATGCGACCCTAAATCAAAGTCAGTTCGGTTCGCGATTCCTTCAAGCTCTTCTAGCCCATGGGGGAAGCTGTACATTATGTCAACGGTTGTTTTGGAATAATGGGACAGCTCGTCGCTTTTTACTTTATACAACTCTAGGTTCTTAGGATCGATGCCTTGGTCAGCCCACCACTTCAGGCGAGCCTGTACCCAGAAATCGAGCCATTTTTCGTCTGTGCCGGGGGCGACAAAAAACTCTAATTCCATTTGTTCAAACTCTCTTGTTCTAAATATAAAATTTCTCGGCGTTACCTCGTTACGAAAGGCCTTGCCGATCTGAGCTATCCCAAAAGGTAGGTTTCTTGAAGTAGAGTCAAGCACATTCTTAAAGTTAGTAAAAATTTGCTGCGCAGTTTCTGGTCGTAAATACGCGAAAGACTTACCATCGTCCACAGGACCAATGTTGGTTTTAAACATTAAATTAAAAGGCCGGGGCTCGGTTAAGTCTTCTGAATTGCATGAAGGACACCTAAGCCCAACCAAATCATCAGCTCGCCAGCGCGAGTTACAAGAGCGGCAATCAATCAATGGGTCTGTAAATGTGTCTTCGTGTCCTGAATATTGGAGAACCTTGGGGCTTGTGAGCACAGAAGCATCAAGACCCTCAACATCATCCCTGTCGTAGACCATGGCTCTCCACCATGCCTGTTTAAGGTTGTTCTTTAGTTCTACCCCAAGAGGGCCATAATCATAAAGCCCCTGAAGGCCGCCATAGATTTCATTTGATTGGTATATAAAACCCCTGCGCTTACAAAGCGAAACCAATTCATCCATGGTTTTGGCGGTCATGGTGTTGTCTCGAGTGTATATAAGAGTAGGGCTTTAAGGTCCATGATTAGTCTTTTTTAAACGCTAAAAGTATAGCGTTGTTTTGGTCTCAAGCCCAAAAAGATTCACAAAAAAACAAATAATTGCAAAATTAAAAACAAAACAATTGATTCAAAAAGTTGCTCCGAGTATTATTAATTTTGCTTGTTAGTTTTTCTTAAACAAGCAAGAAAATACATTTGGTTTAACCGCCTATTTTGAGACGCAAGTAAGCGAAAGCTGAAGAAACGGAGCCGTTTATCTCACGATCAACGCACCTTTTTGCCAACTAAAAGTAGGACACAAAGGAGATAAGAATGAAAAAACTCGAATACATCTGGTTGGATGGCTATAAGCCCGAGCAAACACTAAGAAGCAAGGTAAAGGTAACCGACGAGGACACCCCCCCAGGCTGGGCGTTTGATGGGTCTTCAACACAGCAGGCAGAAGGTGGAAGCTCAGACTGTGTTTTAAAGCCCGTCGCTGAATATGAAGGGCCGCTATCTTCAGACAGACTGGTTATGTGCGAGGTTCTCTCGCCCGACAAAACGCCGCACCCCTCAAACACAAGGCATAAGTGTGAAGGGCTCGTTACCGACGAATGGTGGTTTGGGTATGAACAAGAATATTTTTTCACCAACCCTGAAGACGGGACAATCCTTGGTTGGGAAGACGGAACCCCTAGGCCGCAAGGAGACTATTATTGTGGAGTTGGTGCGGGCAATGTAATCGGAAGAGAAATCTCAGAGACACATATGGATGTTTGTTTGGCAGCAGGCATTATGATTGCAGGAACCAATGCAGAGGTTGCTCTTGGTCAGTGGGAATACCAGTGTTTTGGCAAAGGACTGCGGGCTGGAGATGATTTGTGGACTAGCAGGTATTTGCTGCAACTGGTTGCTGAAAATTATGGTGTTGCTGTTAATTATCACCCAAAACCACAAGAAGGAGACTGGAATGGCTCTGGCATGCACACCAATTTTTCCAATGACGAGATGAGAAACAACAGCTCAGAAGCGCTAATGAATGCATTGTGTGAATCGCTTGGCAAGGTTCACTCCGAAGGCATCGCAGAGTATGGCTCTGACAACGACATGAGGCTGACGGGCCTTCATGAAACCCAAAGCATTGATGCGTTTTCATACGCGGTGAGTGATCGCGGGGCAAGCATTAGAATTCCTATTTATACCGTTGATCATAATTGGAATGGCTACTTAGAAGACAGGAGGCCAGCCTCAAACGCAGATCCCTATAGGATCATGGCCCACATAGTAGGCACGCTAACAGGCTAAGACGAGCCAAGACAAAAAGAACAACACAAGGAAACTAGTTGTTTTCTTTTAACAAACCCACAAGGCTAGCCACAGAAGGAAGCCCGTGTTCGTCGAGGTATTTGCTGATGCCAAGGTTGATTTTTTCACACACCAACGGATCAAAAAACAAAGCAGTTCCAACGCCTATTGTAGATGATCCGGCAAGAATAAATTCAATGGCATCCGATGCGCTTGAAATCCCGCCTTGCCCCATAATGGGCACATCGTGTTTTCTTGCCACCTCATAAACCTCACGAACTTTTAGCAAAGCAATTGGCTTGATTGCAGGACCAGAGAGCCCGCCTACAGTGTTGCCCAAGGTCGGGGTACGAGATTCAATATCAATGGCCATACCACTGATTGTGTTGATAACAGACAAACCATCGCTGCCAGCCTCTATGCAGTAGCGAGCATTTTTTTGAATGTCTGTTTGGTTCGGGGAGAGCTTTGTGATCAGCGGTTTTGTTGTCACTTTTTTACAGGCCTCCACAACTCTTGCCGACATCTCTGGGTCATTGCCAAACTCCATTCCACCGCTTTTTACGTTTGGGCAGGAAATATTAAGCTCAATGCCCGAAACACAAGAACGGTTAAATTTTTTTGTGACCGCAACATACTCTTCCACAGTCGATCCTGACACGTTAGCAAAATAATGTGTTTCTGGCGGCTCCAAAGAGGGCAGTATAGTGTCCACAACTTCGTCCACCCCCGGGTTCTGCAGGCCGATGGAATTGAGCATTCCAGCTGGCGTTTCGACAACCCTATGTGGTGCGTTACCGAGCCGAGGCTCTAGCGTTGTTCCTTTGAGCACGGCCCCACCGATGCTTGCATTAGAAAAGCCCTCAACACGGGAATACTCGTCCCCAAAACCAACGCAACCGGACAGCAAAACAATAGGGGACCTAAGGGTTAGTCCTAAAAAATCCGTTGAAATTGTGTCTTCAGCCACCATAATTATTCTATGTTAGACCTTATATTATATCAGCCTGAAATCCCACCCAATACTGGAAACATAATTAGGCTGTGCGCCAACACAGGAACAAGGCTTCATTTGATACACCCGCTTGGCTTTCTTCTTACAGGCAAAGACTTGAAAAGAGCAAGCCTAGACTATGATTCTTTGGTTGAGATTTCTGAGCATAGTAGTTTCGATGATTTTCTTTCAAAGACCAGCAGCGAAAGAATCATTGCGTTTTCCACAGCAGGAAAAACACCATACACTGAAATTAAATTTGACCAAGGGGATGCGTTGCTTTTTGGACCAGAAACGAGAGGCTTGCCCCAGGAGGTTTTGAGCGCCGCTTATTGTAAGGAGGTAGCAAGGGTGCCTATGAAAAAAAACAGCAGAAGCCTAAATCTCTCAAACACAGTTTCTGTGGTGGTTTATGAGGCAATGCGACAGCTTGGCTTTCCTGGTCTGATTTAGACCTTTTCTTCTTTTAATAGAACTGGCGACTAGTTAGCTAGAGCTAACTTGGGTTTCTTTTTTAGCCCCTCAGCAATCAGCAGCTGTTGGACTACCTGCTCTATTTTTTGAATGTCTGCCCACTGTGACTTGAACACAACAAACCCCTCTCGGTCAACAACGAAAGCTGCGTTAGGGACCATTCCATAGTCTTTTAGAGTTCGCTCATCAATGGGGTCTACAACAACAGGAACAGCAGTAATTTCTGACAGCATTTTGGCATACAACATTCTGTCAGATGTTGTTTTTGTTTCTTTGAATTCTGGATAGCCTCGCTCACCTGCGTGACGCTCCCTAGAATAAACAAAGAAAATCTCAACATCGTTAACATCATATTTTTCGTACAACCCCTTCCAGAGCTCAACCTGAGTGCGCGCAGGAGGGCAGGTCATGGCGACAAACATAAACACCGCTATCCGACCCCTCTTGTCAGACAGCCGGACAGTTTCACCGGTTGTTGTTTCTAATGCGAAGTCAGGCGCCAAGGCACCTACAGGAGACTGGGTTCGAATAGTAGAGAACTCAGCAAATGCTTTTTTTCTTTGCTCAGGACTCTTTCCAAACATCTTTTTGGCATCCACTTTGGTTGCAATTCCAAGCTTCTCAGCAAAAGAATAATGACCAGGATGCATGCTGTAGTGTTCTTCGAAAACCACCCTTCCGTTTAGTTCTTTAGGCGCCGAGCTCCAGGGGACATCGCCCGCCATGTATTGGCGAGCCATATAGGTAATTTCTTGTGAGCCCAATACGCCCAGTACGACAATTGCTATCAAGCCCCCAAGTAACCACTTGCTTTTCATAATGACCAGAAGCTGCTTTAGACTATGAAATTCAGAACTTCACAGAAGCGCCATTTTAGACTTAATTTCATGCAACATACCCCGATCTATTTACTCGGTCATTTTACAGGAATATATATCCTCGCAACTGCTATTTCAAAAATATGGGTTAATTATCTGCTTTGACAATGCTTTTCCTGCCAATATACTTTAGATAAGTTTACTGTTTACAAATGCATTAGGGGAATGAATTATGAACAGAATAGTCACCATCTCATCCACTTTGTTTTTTTTAGTCAGTGGTTTTCTAGCACCCCAACTTGCGAATGCGCAATTGGAAGAAATCATTGTCACTGCTACCAAAAGGGAAATGAATGCTCAAGATACAAATCTAGCACTGACCGTAATTGACGAGCGCTTGCTCGATAGTTTTGATATACAGGATGTCGCCGGACTTGGTGACCAAATACCATCGCTGATATTTGGCAACGACAATAACGACTGGAAAGCAATACTCCGAGGTGTTGGTACTGACAACGTAGATATTAATGCAGAACCGGGTGTTGCTCTACATGTTGATGGTGTTTATTTAGCACGTCCAAGCGGATTTAATGCTCTTACCTATGATGTTCAACGGATTGAGGTGGTGCGAGGCCCACAGGGAACATTGTATGGTCGCAATGCCACTGGAGGCGCGATCAATGTTGTTTCCAACCCGCCAGAACACGAGTTTTCTGTTCGTGCTGATGTATTGGTTGGTGAATATGATCGACTGCGTGTGCGAAGCGCTGTCAATGTCCCCCTTGCAGACCAACTTGCAGTTCGTTTGTCTGCTGTCAGCGAAGACCGTGATGGATATCAAACTAATGTCAACCCGAACGGCAACGAAGGCAATGATGCGGACAACCAATATTTTCGAGGACAATTGCTCTGGGAACCGACTGACAATTTCTCGTTAACAACCCGAGTAAGTAAATTTGAACAACGAGATATCCCTGCTCGAATAAATCTAGCCACGCCTCAAGATTCTACTGCACCGGAAGGTGGGTTCGTGCCTGATTTCACTGACTTGAGAACCGTATCCAAGGACCATCTAGAAGCCAACGATGTCAATCAAGATATCTACAGTCTTGAACTTAACGTTGGAACAAAATCGGCAGAAATAACTGCGATCATGGGCATTAGCGAACTTGAGTATTTTCTAACTCAGGATGCAGACATTACCATTGCCAACTACCCACTACCAGATGGCAAAACCCGAACCGCCACCAGAACCCAATCATCCGACCAGTTTGTAATGGAAATTCGATTAAGCTCCCTGCCAGACAGTCCGCTTGATTGGTTGGTCGGTGCATTCTTCACGGATGAAGATGCCGCTGGAGCCTTGGCGGTCAGACAGGTGGATACAGGCCCAGGGTTTATTATGTTTACTCCATTTGCCTCATTTTTCGGCACTCCTCCAGTGTTCACTCGAGACATCGATAACGTAAGTAAAGTTGAGACAACCTCTGGTGCAGTTTTTGCTGATATTACTTATGAACTTAATGACCAGGTTTCAGTAACAGGCGGGCTTCGTTATACAAGAGACTCACAGGACGGTGTTGGTCAAACCGAATCCAAAGTACTTAATTTTTTCTCGGAGCCAGCTCCATTATTTAGAACACACGAATTGAATGTCGTACCTGCCAAGGACAGCTGGAGCAAAACAACTTGGAAACTGGGACTCATTTGGGACGTTACTGATGACAGGCTGGTTTACCTAACGGCATCAACCGGCTTTCGATCGGGAGGTTTTAATTTTGGACAGACAGACCCAAACAAGCTGTACTACGAACCTGAGGATCTTCATGCAATCGAATTGGGATCCAAAAACCTTTTTAATGATGGTCGCGTTCAACTCAATCTTTCAGCATTCTATTACGACTATGAGGACTTACAAGTTTTCCAGCTTATTAATGACGCTGCATACGTTCAAAACGCTGCAGAAGCAAAGATCAAGGGAATAGAAACAGAATTCCTTATACAGGTCTCAGATCAATTTCAGATTGATGGGCACCTCTCCTTACTGGATGCTACCTATAATAATTTTGTCTCCGAGGATCAAGTATACCCTCGTGGTCGTGATGGTATTCCATTCACAGGCGACGAATTATTTGATTTATCTGGCAACGACTTAGTTCAAGCACCAGAAAGATCAGGTCTTATTGGATTGTCTTACATAGCTCCTATTGATAACGGCGCAACTTTAACTTTGCGTGCACAGATCTATAGCCAGTCTGAAACATATTTACGTCAATTCAACCTCGATCCCTATGATAAACAGGATTCGTACACAATGAGTTCTATTACTGTCAGGTACGATTCTGCGAACCAAAACTACTATGTCTATGGCGGTATTAATAATATTGAGGACGAGGATGTCATTGCAAATATTGACGTGACTCCACCAGGAGGCTATCTCGCCAACATGAGAGCACCTCGATCCTGGTATATTGGAGTTGGCGTAGAGTTCTAAAAAAACCAAGTCTTAATGACTCTGTAATCTTATTAGCCGGCTAACACTGCTGCCATTCAGCGACTTTGGAAGAACCACCTAGGTTATGTCCTATACGAAAAGATAAATAAAAAATAGAATGATATTATCTGCCTTGACAATATTTGCCTAGGCAATATAATTACTGAAAAGCATGGAAAGGGGTTTATATGGTAAGTAAAAACATAAAATTCTATGGTAGCGAAACTGTCAGTAGAGAGAAAAATGAATCTGTGGGTTATTTGGTAACTCTCGCATCTAGAAGACTCCTTAGAAATATAGAAACTGAACTCAAGCCCTTTAATCTAACGGCTAACCAATGGGCGCCCCTACTTGCTCTAGCTAACAAACAATCTAATACAGTGGCTGGATGCGCCAGAGAAACAGGCATTGATAATGGCGCCATGACACGCATGCTTGATCGGCTGGAAGCGAAGGGATTTGTGTCTCGTAAACGAAGCAACAACGATCGACGTGTTGTAAATGTTACCCTCACCTCTCAAGGAAAGAAAATTGCCAAGGATATTCCTCCAGTTATAGGTGAGGTCTTAAATCAGCAGCTTCGTGGCTTCAGTGAGCAAGAATTCAAACTCATTAAAAATCTATTACAACGTTTTCTCGCCAATGGCGAAATGCTTGTAGAACAATCCTAGGAGACAAATAGAATGAACATCAACAACAAAAATCATAAACAACCTAAACAAAACGGTATTTGGCCTGCCGACAAGCCACTCACTGGTATTAAAGCCATTATTGAAGACAAGGATTACGAACGTTTAATACCTAAGGAGCGGTTCACCAGCCCAGAATGGTTGGATAAAGAATACAAACTTCTCTGGCCTCGTGTTTGGCAATGGGCCTGTCGCGAGGAAGAAATCCCTAAGGTGGGAGACTATTTAGAATATAAAATTGGTGATCAGTCCGTTGTCATTGTTCGTGATGAAGATGAAAGTCTTAAGGCTTATCACAATGTTTGCATGCACCGAGGAACGCGTTTGGTTGAAGGCGAGCATTGGTGGGGTGGTCGTGGGACGACACGTAATTTCCGTGATATGTATAAAGGCAAACTACGTTGTGTGTTTCATGGTTGGGCATGGGATTTGGACGGCGAAATCTCACATCTACCAGGCGCTAAAGACTTTGCACCTTGTCGTATTCAAAAATGCGATATTGGGCTAATGCCTGTTCGCTGCGAAACTTGGGAAGGTTTTGTATACATCAATATGGACATGGATGCGGAACCTCTTCTGGATTATTTGAAACCTGGCCCTGAGCGCTTGGCAAAATACAACATTGGTAACATGCGACTCAAGGCACATTTCACCACCATTCTTCCTTGCAATTGGAAGTATGGAGTTGAACAGTTTCAAGAGGGCTATCATGTTTGGGCCACTCACGTTATGGACCTAAATGAAGTTGGTGATTTTGCCACTCGCCCGGGAGGAAGACGAGTCGGTGCAATGTATAGTTTTGAAGGCGGCAAACCTACAACTAAAGAAACTCCGCCTGACGCAGATCTCATTGGCGCCCATACAGTGCCTGAACAGTTTGGCGTACATACGAACTTTTCTGAACCTAATGCGATGGTACAAACCGGCCTACCCCCTGGGATTAAATTAAGTCATCTTAAGGACGAGGAAATATCAGAGCCACGAGCATGGATCCGTGAAGCTATGAAAAACATGGTGTCACAGAACAGACTGGAACAATATGAGTTGGATTATTTTGACGGACTGAAGGATGAGGAAATTCCTTGGGGCATGCTTGGACCACAGTTCATGATGAAAAACCGTCGGGACGCTTGTGCAGCCAAGGGCATTGATCTTTCTCAACTAAAAGACAATGAACTTTATGGCTTTCCAACTGAATTCAGATTTTTTCCAAATCAAATCGGCCCCATTGCTGGAAATAGTTACGGACTTTTCCGCTCAAGACCTAATGGCGACGATCCCAATTCATGTATTTGGGACATGATGTTTATGTTTCAGTACGCTGAAGGTGAAGAGCCTGAGACCGAATATGAGACAATTGATTGGAGAGATCATCCAGGGGATAAAATGCCGGAGACATTTCTCCAAGATTGGAAAACCACTCCGCTCTATCAGGCTGGGATGCATTCGTGGGCCTTACGTGGATGCCGATTTAACAAACAGGAAGCCAATGCGCTCCATACTCACAAGCTATTGGATATAATAATTGGACGCGACTTCGAAGACATAGACGAGTAAGCGACCGATGCCACAAATGTTGGTCAGTTCCATCCGTGATGAAGCCAAGTACATCAAGACTTTTGAGTTGGTGGATCCACAATCTGCTGAGTTACAAGCTTTTAGTGCAGGCAGCCATATAGAAATTGAACTGTCTGGCAATCTCAAAAGACATTATTCATTATGTAATGACCCCTCAGAAACCCATCGTTATCTGATCGCAGTACTCCAAGAAAAAGAAAGTCGGGGAGGCTCTCAATTGCTTTATTATGAAGTTAAGGAAGGCGATCTCCTCGAAGTTTCCGCACCAATGAATAATTTTCCTCTCGATCAGCGTGGCATGCACTTCATCCTAATTGCAGGTGGTATCGGCATAACTCCCCTACTCTCAATGGCATACAAACTCAAGGCTCTGCGAAAACCCTTCGAATTACATATGTGTGCAAGTTCTCTCGAGTCCGTGCCCTTCCGAAAGGAACTAAAAGCCTTTGATGGGTCGGCTAAAACGCACATACACATAAGTGAGGGCGATCCATCACGACGTCTTGACGTCTCTAGCTTGTTAAAACAACCGTTAGCTGAATCTCTGGTCTATTGTTGTGGGCCTCAGAGCCTTATGGATGCCGTCGGAAAGGCGACCTTAAATTGGGCTAGCAAAAAAATCCGTTTTGAGACATTTACACCGAGAACCCTAGATGGCTCAGACCTTCCTTTTCAGATAAAGATTGCTAGCACTGGCCAGTCTTTCCATGTAAACAGCACCACTACGATTCTTGAGACACTCCACCAAAATGGAATTCGTCATCCTTTTAGTTGTGAGGTGGGCCTCTGTCGAACTTGTGTAACCGGCTATCAAGCCGGAGACGTTGAACATCGCGACCAAGATGCATTGTCAAATGAAGAGCGAAAAAGGCAGCTGACCATTTGTGTTTCTAGGTGCGCTTCTGACGAGTTGATTTTAGATCTATGATTATTGTTTTAAAGATATAATCTTTTTAACGAGAGGCCACTCTTGTGCCCCCCTTTTTTTCATATTATTTATATAGGCAACATTGTCCCAGTCGAGAATTGCAATTCTAAATGTTTCTCGTTGCTGTAATCGATCATACCAATCTGACAGATATGGGAAATTCTCCCACATTGCCTTTAATTGCAGGTGTTCAAGCCTTCGGACATAAGGGGCATAACCGATATCTGCCAAGGAAAATTTGTCACCAGCGAGCCAAGGCTCTCCTCCCGAGAGCTCTTCATCCATTGCTTTCAAAAGCTTATAGAAGGTCATGACTGCATGAGCAAAATATTTTGAATCTACCCCATTCTTAATATTGTCATTATGACGTTCAATTTTCAAAGAATCAGCACCTGGTTGGTTCGTGAAATGCAGCTCTAGCTCCTCTGGGGGCATAGCCAGAAAAAAATACCGAAAGGCAATACAGGTAGTCAATACACTTGTAGCTGAATGAATATTTGTGTCAAGTTGCAGGGTCCATTTTCGAACTCGAGCTTTACCTTGTGATGTCTTTGGCATCAATGAGACCTGTGGAAATTTTTCTTCCAAGTACTCGTTAATAATTGTGGATTCATAAACCACATGGCCATCATGCACCAAGGTGGGCACTACACCATTTGGATTCAGTACTAGATATTCAGGAGTCTTATGTTCCCGAGCAAGAAGATTTACCATATGGCTCGTGTATTCAAGCCCTTTCTCTGCCAGGGCAAACCGCACCTTTGCAGCACAAACAGACATAGCATGGTTATAAAGTTCCAGCATCTTCAAATATAAATTTCTTTATTCTTGGGAGGCTGCAGGTTGGTGCTTGTTCATCATTAAATATGACAAACAAGTAAGCACAACCATAAAGCCCCAAACCCCCAAAGCATTGCTTGGTCCCTCAAATGCCCGGGACAACGCGACACCAATCATGGGACCAGCGAAAACACCCAGAAACCAACAAGTTGTCTGAATACCAGCTGCTTTGCCTCTTGCCACAGCTGGCACCAAGCCCAACACCATATTCAGACTATTCGGCATAACCAAACCCGCGCCCAGCCCGGTTACAAATCCTCCCGCTATGATCCCAATCAATTGAGGGCTTATCGACAAGGCAGCAAAACCAATCCCGATAAGACCAAAAGTTATGCTCCACAACCGCATCGCTGAGACCCGCCCTGAGAGCGCGGCATAGGAAAACGCTGCAATAAACATGCCTGCAGACGTAACGGAGGTCAGGTTGCCGGCAAATGCAGGGCTTTTTGAAATGTTGCGCGCCTCAAGTAAATAAGGCAATTGAGAAAATAACATCGTAAAGGCAGCAGCTCCCATAAAGGCTCCAAAATATGGAGCGATCAAGCGCTTCCAGTCGATTGAAATCCTTTCCCCTCTGGATGCGATCTGCGTGTAGGGCGGGTTTTTAATAAACAAGAAAACCAATAATGTTGCCAGCACGCCAAAGAGATACAACAAAAAACCATTGCGCCAATTGCTTATGCTGACGTAACCCACACCAATTAAGAGGATAATGTTAGCTATTCCAACGACCCCGAATTTCAGACCCAAGACCTTTTCACGCCTTTTCTTAATGAAATAGTCAGCGATTAGTGCCGATGTGCACACGATCAGTGTTCCCTGGAAAAACCCAAGGAATGCTCGACTGGCAATAATGAGCCAGATGGATTCAAGGAAATACGGAGCAATACCCAGGAGAGTAGCAAATAAGCAAGAAAATAAGACAATTTCACGTCTACCAACACGATCGCTCATCAAACCTGCAAAGGGCGCGGCCAACATGCTCAATAAGGCGGGAAGCGCGTATATCAACTGAACCAAAACATCCACTTGGGGCACCGAAGAGAAGTGCATTTGCATCTTCGGTAGAATCGGCGTGATGGTGATGGTCGGCAGGATCGAGGCCGTGATGATTGCCGCTGCTGCCCCAATATAAAGCGGCTCGGAAGACCTGACTTCAGAATCCATGATTTTTCCTCGGCACAACGGTTCCCAATTAAGCTTTCCTAGTAAATGACTAGTATATATTCTTTGTATAATATCTGTCGATCACCATCCCAGTCCAACTTCTAGGGATAAAAACTAGCTTCCATTTCCTTGTAAAATTTCTGCGCTCCTGGATGTATCAGCCCGGTTTCAAGTTGAGGCCAACGCAGCAAACGGTCAGCTGGTATTACTGAGCACTCCCGGCCATTGGGCGAGCAAAAGTGACGTACCGTCTGGAGAAAATCATAGACCACATCATCGGGCGTCGAAGCAAAGGTGAACCAAGCGACGTCAAAAGTGATAAGCCCAACATCGCCTTCACCCGTAACTGTTGCTGCTGACCTTGGGAGAATTAGCTGCTCTGCTAGAATCGAGGTACTTTCCGTTGCACTTGCGACGTCCTTAGATGAGATTGAAATCCAATGGATATCTGTGCGATTGATATCTAGATTGATGGACAACAAATTGCCTTTATCTTCACGAATTACTGGCATAAAAATGACGTCAACTTCACCCCGATCCAATGCACCTGACATATTGCCTGGAGGATATTCCTTAACTGTAATTTGGTCGTAAATGCCCCAAGAATTGATTAGCACAGCCTCTTGTAAAACACGAAGTGAGCTTGGGCGCATCACCAGACCAATACGTTTTCCTACGAGGGCTTTGGCGGTTTTAATGTGTTTATCTAGAGTAACCAGACCTTGTGCAATGCGAACCGTGGAGCCCACAAACCGAAGGTCCGGAAAGTCAGCAACATAAGCATGCCAAAAAGGTCCTTTTTTCTCCATAGCCATCTTCTGATCTACGGAGGAAACATGTATAAAGGCGCCATTGCGCTGCTCTCTTGGTCGATAAGCAAAAATATTCAGCCGCTCAGGCAATGGGCCAGTAAATGTTTTTGCCGCAAGACGTTTAGAGCAACTGTTGATTAGCTCAGCCTCTGGAGCGACAAACTTCTTCGATGATTTCTGCTGCATCCCTAGACCCCCCTCAACATATAGGCTCACGAGAGTTTTAGGTTCAAATGTCGCTGTTAGACTAAGAGCTTGTGGACAATCCATGTTGGATGCAAAAACCCTGAACGACACGCAAACCAATGTCAGAAAAACCAAGGCTAAATGTTGTTTAGAATTGGCCCTTAATGCGGACACAGGATTTGTGGCTTTGATGTCTTGAGTGAGAAAAAAGAATTCGAGCTTACTTTTTATATTGCCACCTTTGCTTACAGCTCATCTCTCTCAATCAGCCCTCGAATAATACCAAGCACACGTCTGGCATTTTGTTCAGTTGTAGGGGGAGGCTTGTCGGCCCCAGCTTTTTTTGCAGTCTCTGACGGAGATACATAATCAGGGTGTTGTTTGTGTCGGACAGTGGTTAGTAAAAAACAGAGCTCACCATCCTGCCTCTCTTCTATCCCCGCTATTGCCATAAACCATGGTCCAGCCAGATATTCCGTAACCATCAGGTTGTCGCCACGGAATGTGGTGCGTTGTAAGTTAGACGACCCGTCTGCCAGACTGCTTTTTCCATAGTGGAGAATTTCTTTAACAATCTCAACATCGCTTTCTTTGACAATTTTGGAGCCCACAAAAGATGGAACAAAGCGCTCGTCACCCCTTCCCCAGGCCCGAAGGGCTAAGGAAAGTTGTTTCTTGTTGATGTGCAGGCAGTTTCTGTCAGGATTCACGGGAATCGATACCGACTGCACTTCAAGTGCAGCGTTTTCGATTTTCTCTACGCTTTCTGTGATTGAGGCGTCGATCGATGTTGTCCTTCAGCCCTAAAAACGCACGCCTACAACAACCCCATAACTCCTAGGCCGGTTTAAGTTTGCGAAGTAGATGCCAGAGTCGGTGACCTCTTGGTTGGTAATTACAGCCTCATCAGTAATGTTGTTGACAAAGGCCTCGCCAAACCAACGACTGTCTGCTGATTCCCACATAACTTTTACGTCAAAAGTGGTATAGCCCTCCTGGTGATCATACGGCTCAAGGTTGAGCGCTCTGAGGTAGATGTCGTCTGTTATATAGAGCTGTCCACGCACAGTAAATGTTCCAAGCCTGCCGCTGGAAATATCATGTTCAGCCCCAATATGGCCTGACCACTTAGGGGCATTAATGAGCCGGTTACCAGATACATCAATGTTTGTGGGATCACCCGCAGCATCTAAGAACAAATTACTGGGCAAAATAAATTTTTTGTATTCTGCATCCAGCAATCCTAGGCTTGCATCAACCCTCAGGTTGTCGCTAAGCGCGGCAACAAACTCCAGTTCCGCACCAGAAATATCGGCTTCAGAAGCATTTCTAATCACAATGGTTTGGTCCACCACTTGGAAGACCTGCATGTCGGTGTAGTCATAATAGAAAACCGTTGCATTTAATTGCATTCTGCCGTCGTTGAATCGATTCTTGCTGCCAATTTCAAACGCAGTAAGTTCTTCTGGGTCATAGCTTTCCGCGCTAGACACGCCAAAATTAAAACCACCGGCCCTGTATCCCGTTGACATCGATGCATAAACCATCCGGTCGTCATTAATATACTTATCGATGCCAAGCCTATATGTGCCTGAAGACCAGCTGTCTTCTGGCGAGTAACTCTGAGACCCAACATTTACCCAACAAAACGATCCACCACATGGCGGGCGGATTTGCACTTTGGTGCCACCCACAGCATCTTTTTCGTCGTTTGTGGAGCGGAACCCAGCGGTTAACTTAAGGGTGTCGTCTGGCTGGATAGAAAACTGACCAAAAACAGCAGAAGACTTAGAGTTGACATCATGTAAAGGTTCAATGGTTTTTGCCGCGCCAAACGTTGGGTCGCGATTAATAAGAGTGCTCTGAAAGGCATTTTCATCAAGGTAATAGAGACCAAGAAGCCATTCCACAGGACCTCCATCAGCAGATGTCAGGCGTACCTCGAGCGTCTTTTGGTCGGATCTTTGGGTTACAACTGCAGAGTCTGTAGTACCCCCGGGAATGCCTTTAGGCGTGGGGCTCTGATCAGAGTCCTGTGCCAACCCCATGTCTGTTGATGAGTCTGCAGCGATGGCTGTCAGTGTTCCAAAACCCAAGTCGTAATCCAGCGTGAAACTATAAGATCGGGTCGACAAATCAAAAGATTCGTCGAGGTCTTTGTAGGCCTCTCTCAAACCCCCTGTTGCTATGTAGTCGCAGTCGTCACAATTAGCAGGGGTCCCGTTAGGACTCAATGTGCCTGCTCCAGGTGTGTTTGTCCTCTTTCGGATCGGACCAACACCCTGTTTGTGTGTTTCTCCTCCCGCAAACAATAAACTTAATTTTTCTGTCGGCTGTAAAAGAAACTGAACTCTGGTGGACGAATCGTCTTTGTCATTGCCTTCAGTGCCTCCAGCGATAAGATTTTTTTGATAGCCATCCTGTGTTTCGTTGGTCGGGAAACCAAACAACCCAGTGCCAGCAAAACGAAATCCCCCTTGGTATATTGGAAGATTGATCATTCCGCGAAAGCGCTGCCAGGCATTGTCGCCCATACCAAAATCCATGCTGGCCTCAAACTCGTCAGAGGGTTTGTTGGAGATAAAGTTTATTGCTCCCCCGTTGGCATTTCGTCCATACAGGGTGCCCTGAGGCCCGCGCAAAACTTCCACACGCTCCATATCATAATAGAGATAATTGCCACCACTCGGACGAGCTTGATAAACACCGTCTATGTGTACCGCCACACCAGGGTCGCTAAAAGCTTCCAGGTTGTCGCTGCCCACGCCGCGTATCATGGCTTTGAGGTCCGAAGATTCGGTACCAATTTGCAAGTTGGGCACAAACTTTGATAGCTCAACAATGTCTCTGGCCCCTAAAGCATTTAAAGTGTCTCCATCAAACGCACTGACAGATATACCAAGAGTCTGTAGGTTTTCTTGACGCTTTTGAGCCGTGACAATAATTTCTTCTAGCACAGCTGAACTTTCTTGTGCATGTATAACTGTCCATGCATTTGTTGTTGCAAGCAGCGCTGCCAACAAACAGGACTTAATAACAGTGTTTATTGTGGTTTTCATTTTTCCCCTCATATATGTTTTGCTGATTAAGATTATATGATTGTTTTTGTTATAAACAAACAACCCCAGAGTATTTGTTGTTGCTTTACAACACCAAAAAGACTTTATGGCTCAAGGATTACCTTGCCAATAACAGCCTTGTTTTCTACCAAACGATGACCTTCGGCAGCATCCTTTAGCGGTAGTTTTTTGCCAATGACAGGGCGAATTTTTCCCTCGGCAGCAAGCTGCAAGCAATCGCCCTGAACGTCTTTTGATCCAGCATCCATGGCAGATGACAGCACTTTCAGTTGTCGCATGTGTAATTTTTTAATGTCTAAAGGAACGATGCCACCACCATGAAATCCTACCGTGACAAGCCTTCCGTTTCTTGCAAGACTGTCCCAAGCACCAGACCAAAGATCTGGATCGCCAATGTTTTCGAAAACAACATCCACTCCTCGTTTGTTGGTTATGTTTCTAACCTCCTGCTCAAGATCTTGGGTGCGGTAATTGATCAAGTGGTCAGCGCCAAGGTCTTTGGCAACCTCTAGGCGGTCTTCACCACCTGCTGCGGCAATAACATGTGCGCCTTTTAGTTTAGCAAGCTGGACAACAAAGCTGGCCAAGGCACCTGCAGCGCCCATCACCAGCGCCCACTCACCCTCTTTTATTTGTGAGGTATAAATTTCAGAGAACGCAGCCGAAGCGTGTCTGCAGACAACGGTCGCGTCAGCAAAAGGAATGTTTTTGGGAATCTTTCGGGCTTGAAAATCTGGCACCACAATATATTCCGCATACCCACCTGGAGCCTTGATGCCAATCGGCCGACTTATGCTACAGCGACCACCTTGTTTGCAGCCCTCACAAGACCCACAGCGAGCCATGCCGCGAATATTCACGTGCTCACTAAGGCGGCTTTGGTCAACCCCAGAACCCACAGCGGCAATTTCGCCAGAAGGGTCAACCCCCATAATTAAAGGCAGCGTGTGGCCATGGACTGAGTTTCCTGCACGTGCGTTAACATCAAATCCTCTGTTAACAGAAACAGCCCCCACTCGAACCAAAACCTCACCCGCGCCCGGCTCAGGGGTGGCAATCTCCTCAAACTTCATAACATCAGGCGGGCCAAATTCATGCACAACAATTGCTTTCATGATTTGTCTTTCCTCCAAGGTGGTTGTTGAGTCTTACCTTACATGACTTTGATATACTGAAAAACAATAATTTATATACAAAAACACAAACCTTTGTTGCTCAACCCAGTTTTAAAAAGACCCTTGGAGAGCCAATACATAACGAACCATGATTAACCAAGCTCCTAGTTCAGCCTCGACAAACGGTACACAAAAACTGGGGCCTCTCTGGTTGATGCCCGGCATAGGACCGATAAACGCAATCAGCTTTTTTGCTGTTGCCATGGTTAACAACGTTATTTTTTCACTGGTTCATTACATGCAGCCTTATGTTTTTGAAGTTCAGTTGGCCATACCCAGCTCAGAACAGGGCGTGTTGGTGGGCAACCTCACCGTCATGCAGGAACTTATAGTGATCGCAATGACCGGAATTGCCGGCGCGCTTGCTGACAAATACGGCCGCCGACCTATTTTTTGTGGTGGCACGCTACTGATTGGCGTCGCATACGCTTTGTATCCGTTGGCCGAGAGTGCGTCCTTGTTGTATGTGGCAAGAGCTTTTTTTGGTGTGGGCATTGCGTTTGCATCAACTGTTTTGCTGGTTTTTACCGGGGACTATTCACAGGAAAGATCTCGTGGCAAGTGGATGGGAGGGTTAAACTTCATGCAAAGCATTGGCGCTCTTACTGCGTCACTGGTTTTGACCCAGGTTCCGGGTGTTTTACAAAACCAAGGGTTTAGCCCAACAGATTCCGTCGCCGCTGTATTTATCATTGCTGTGCTGATTGCAATTTGTGGAACAACGATCGCTGGTTTCGGGCTTAAGCCCGCACCGATACAAAGGGAAAAAACCAAGAAAAAACCACTGCCCACGTTGCTCGCGGAGGGTTTTCGTGAGGCAAAAAAGAACCCAAGAATTACGTTGGCTTACACCGCCAGCATGGCTGCACGCGGAGACATGGTTGTTGTTGGGGCATTTACATTCCTTTGGTTGGTGCGGCACACAGCAGACTTAGGACTTGATATTGAGGACGGCTACAGTCGCGGACGCATGATAGTACCGCTTATTACACTCACAGTCTTATTAAGCGCACCAATCATGGGAAGTATTTTGGATCGAGTGGACCGGGTTGTTGGTATTGTTATTGCGTTTTCGATTTCCGCTGTTGGCTATACTTTTATGGGGGTTATCGCAGACCCCTTGGGAAACACAATATTTGCGGCAGCAGTCTTGCTCGGATTGGGCGAAGGCGCCTGCATCATGGCATCAATAGCACTGATTGGACAGAATGCCCCACCAAAAACACGCGGTTCAGTGATCGGAACTTTTACCGCCGCTGGAGCTACAGGGATGCTTTTGGCATCAGGGGTTGGCGGATACCTTTTTGACAACTGGACCTATACTGGGCCGTTCCTTTTTATGGGCCTCGTTAATGCCGCTGTTTTGTTGTTTGCTATTTATGTGAGGTTTGCTTACCCATCCAAAATTGAGACAGAGTAGCGACCGCCTTACCCTATAGGGATTTTTTAACCTATTGAGAAAGTGCTGTCCGAAAAATCTATAGCAATATTGATCCGACCCTCATTGATTTGCCAGCGCTTAAGTGAAAATTCCATGGCCCCAGACGCGCAAAACGGATCTTCAGCGGCTAAAACTTCTGCTTCCTCCCATGTTTCTGTGCTGAATACAGTAATCCCAGCAGACTTTTCTCCGTTTTTGTCAAACATTGGGCCGGAGGCAAAAACTTTTCCCTGTTTTTCTAGGTTGATCAACCAGCGATAATGATCCAGCATCAAGCCAGGAACTCGACTGCCATCAAGAACATTTCGGAACATTAAATAGTAGGATTTTTGCAACATTTTGCTTTTGATTGCTTCTACTTCGGCTGATTCGTCGGGCATTTTTTTCTCCTTTGTAGGGCTGTGCTTATTTATTTTTTGTGTGTGATTCTGCTTCCAGCATTTCAATTATAGCGGCTATGTCTTGGTCTGCACGACCTTCGGCCTCGGCAGTTTCATAGTACCGGTGCACCGTGTCTAACAATGGGGTTGAGGCCCCGACTTCTTTTGCAAGCGCAGAAATTCGACGCAAGTAACTGAACATATGACGAAACGGACCAGCGCCTGACTCAAATTTACCTGAGAGCATTACGGGCGCTTTGTTGGAAAACGTTACAGATCCAGCGGCGCTTTTTGATAGCGCCCCAATCGCTTCATTGGGATCAATGCCAGCTTTTCGAGCGAGGTTGAGCACCTCTCCTGCAACGGAGTTATGAATGGCAACCATCATGTTGGCCAGCAACTTCATTTTGGTGGCCGCACCAAATTCACCCAAGTTAACCCGCTTGTTTGTCATTGCTTCAAAAACCACTTGGACAGATTCAATGGTGGCTTGGTCCCCCGATTGAAAAATGGTTGCTGTACGGTCCGCAACCATAAATGGTAGTCCGCTGATTTCACAATCAAGCATGGTTATACCATGTTCTGCCAAGCGCGATGCTTGGGCCCTTTTGTTTTTCAGTGGATAGCTGCTGATCTCAATAATAATTTGACCGTTTCGCCCAAACTCTATGAGGCCATCAACAGTTGTTTCCAGGGCCTGAACTGTTGGGAGGCTCTGAACAAGCACATCTGTTTTCTCGATTACTTCCGCAGCTGTTTTCGCCTGAACCCCGCCTGCTGCGACAAACGCAGGTTTTTCTACAACATCAAAGCCAATCACACTATAGTCAGACTGAATAAGATTGAGAGCCATGGGCTCGCCAATATTGCCTAGACCGATTGACCCAAGAGGTTTTTTCATGCTCCCCCTTCGTCAATTTGTTGTAGTTTTTGAGAAACTATAGCCACAAGGTCTTTCTTGGACACCTTGCCAAAAGTGGACAAGGGAAACCGATCCACGACCTCAAGCCGTTCAGGAAGTTTGAATTTTGCAATCTCGTGTTTGAGCAACATTTTGTTTAACTCATCAAGCGTTAAATTTTCGTTCTCTTTGAGAATAACAAAGGCACACATTTTTTCACCCAAAACAGGATCAGGCATCGCAACGCAGGCAACATTTTTGATTTTAGGGTTGCCCAAAATTAAGTTCTCCACCTCTTCAGCAGATATTTTTTCACCGCCCCTGTTGATCAGGTCTTTTTTTCGACCTTCAACAATATAGTTACCAGACTTATGTTGTCGCATTAGGTCTCCAGAGCGATAAAAACCATCTTTGGTAAAAGCTTTTGCGTTGTGCTCCTGGGCATTGAAATAACCACGAAGCGTGTAGGGGCCACGCGCACAAAATTCACCGACTTCACCAGGCCTCACAGGAAGGTCGTTTTCATCCAAGAGCATAATCTCATCATCATCACACATTGCTCGGCCCACTGTTTCACGACGAACATCCAAAGGATCGTCAAGGCGAACGTACATGAGCATCCCTTCGGCCATTCCAAAATTTTCCTGGACGGTGCAATTAACCAAAAGGCGCTCAGCGAGTATCCGGGTTTCTGGCTGGAGCCTCTGACCACCAGATTGAATGACTTGAATGGATGTTAGGTCATGCTCTTCGACAAGCGGATCATGCATCCAAATAATAAGGAGCGCAGGAACAATGTGAATGTGTGTCACTCTGTACTTTTCGATGAGGCCAAATACCTCTGCAGCGCGGGTGCTGGTGTGGAGCACAACTTTTGCTCCAGCCAACATAAAGCCTTGCATGCCCGGGCAAGCCAAAGGCAGGTTGTGAGCAATCGGAAGCACTGCTAACAAAACAGAGCTCTGCTTAATCTTTGTATGTTTTGCAGCTAGTTTGGAGTTACAAACATAGTCGTTGTGAGTTCTGGGGATAAGTTTGGGAATTCCAGTGGTTCCTCCAGACAGCAAAAACAATGCTGGCTCACAAGGATCAATTGTGTTTTGGATTTGCTCGATTTCTGATGGATTTCTTGTAGCCGTTTTCGCTATCAAGCTGGAGAGAGAATGGAAACCATCGGCAACTTCACCAAACATGATTTTTGTTTTTAGTGTCGGGCATTCAAGCTTTATTCGATTCACAATATCTCCAAAATCACAGTCTTTGGATTTATCGGCTGTGCAAATCGCAACCGCTTTTGAAATTTCCACAAATTGTTTTAGCTCACGATAGCGGTGTGTGTGAAGCGCGAGAATTGGTCTGACACCAATTTTAAGAAAGGCAAAGTAGGTGTAAACAAACTCTAAAACGTTTCCAAGTTGCAAAACAACGTGATCACCAGTTTGCAACCCGATATCAAGAAAATTTAGCGCTAAATTTGTTGCTTTATCATCCAGCTCAGCATACGTCACTTCGGTTGTAGCATCACAAACAGCCACCCTGGGAGCGTATTTTTTACAAACCTCGCTAAATGTATTCGCCAAGGTTATGTCTTGCCAATAGCCTTTGCCACGATACTTTTGAACAAATTCGTCTGGAAATGGAGTGAACCCTTCTAACACGCCTATGCCTCGTTATTGCTCAGGTGGTATTGGCAAAGCCGCCATCAATGACGATGGTCTCTCCCGTGACAAAATGCATATGCTCGATTAGCGCATGAACGACTTCAGCAACATCCTCCGGGGTGGCGCAACGCTTTAGCGGAGTCATTTTTGCTCTACGCTCCATGAGCTTCTCGTAGTTTTCTCCCAGCATCCTCTCCATCCATTCGCCTTCCATCCACCCAGGAGCTACTGCATTGACGCGAATTTTTGGCCCCAACGCAAAACTCAGGGATTTCGTCATGGAAATTACCGCTGCCTTAGAAGCAGAATAGGGCAAAGGCTGAGGCCCTGGCCGAAGACCGACAATGGAAGCGGTATTTATAATACAGGGGGCAACACCCTCGCTGAGCAATGTCTTCGAGTGCTTGGCAACCAAAAACATGCCCTTTACATTAACAGCAAGCACTCGATCAAACTCATCTTCGCTGACTTTGTCGAAGTCTTTTGCAAGCGTGCTGATTGAGGTTCCCGCATTATTAACAACCACGTCCAGCCTGCCGTATTTTTTTTCGATGTCATCCAGCATGCTCACAACACCAGCCTCATTAGAGACATCGCATTGAACCAACAGAGTTTCTGATCCTGCTGCAGTGCATTTCTCGGCAGTATTGCTCGCAGAGTCAGCGCTTCGACTGTAGTTCACTATGATATCGAAGCCCTCGTTTGCTAGTCTCACCGCAACAGCTGAACCTATCCCGCTGGCCGAGCCTGTAACCAAAGCTACTCGTTTTGCATTGTCCATTTTTGCATATCTATATAGTTATTTTTGTGTCCTTCAAAGAGGACTTAAAAGTTTACATAGCGTATTCACCAAAGTAAAATTGCCGTTCTTGCCGCGCACAACCAAATCAATGACAATAAACGCTAATAATGAAATGGCTTAAAAAATGAGAATCATTGACCTGCATTGCTACCCAAACACCCAAAAATGGATTGACTGCCAAGGCCCCTATGTGGACGCATTGGAAAAATATTGGGGAAGAGCTTGGCAAGCAAAAACCGAGGAAGAGGTTATTGCTGAATTTACAGAATTTGGTATCGAGGCCATGTTGGTTGCGCTTGATCTGACAACAACAATTGAAACCCCTCCTTGCGACAACGACTACGTTGCCGGGATGCGGGATAGGCACGACGCAATAATTCAAGCCTGGGCAACTGTTGAGCCTGTTCTTGGCCAAGCGGCCATTGATGAGGCCAAGCATGCAATCAACGACCTCAACATGATCGGTTTTCATTTTCATCCAATCATGCAGCATATCCGTGTTGACGATAAAAGCTTCTATCCTTTGTGGGATGAGCTCACACAACTAAAGGCACCAGTAATGATTGATGTGGGCATGACGGGAATGGGCGCAGGCATGCCAGGCGGTCTAGGGACCAAAACCAGAAACGCACACCCTGCATCCATAGATACTCTTGCCGCTGATTTTCCAGACCTTACAATCATTATGTCGCACCCAGGCTACCCTTGGATTGATGAGACAACGGCTGTTGCTCTGCATAAAGGTAATGTGTTTTGGGAAATGTCTGGATGGTCTCCAAAATACTTACCGGACAGTTTAAAAAAAGACATTCGCAGTCGCCTAAAGGACAAAGTTATGTTTGGTAGCGACTATCCCAGCATTCCCTACAAGAGGATTTTGTCTGAGTGGGACCAAATGGGCTACAGTGATGACATGCTTGAAAAATTCTTTCACAGAAATGCAGAATCAATACTAGATCTATAGACCCAAGAAGAAAAGGCTGCTTTACGGTTGGTTAGTCTTTATGAACGGGGTTCGAAAGAACGCCCAAGCCGTCTATTTCAATTGTTACTACATCTCCAGGTTGCAAAAAAACTCCCTGCGGCATACCACAACCCGCGGGTGTACCGGTGGCAATTACATCTCCCGGATACAGCGTGATGTGTTGGCTTAGATAGGCAATTTGATGTTCGCATTTAAAAATCATCTCCTTGCTTGAAGAGTCTTGTTTTACTTCGTTATTAACCATCAGCTTGATTCCTAGATTGTGTGGGTCTTCTATGGCCGACTTCGGTGTAATCCACGGCCCCATAGGACAGCCTGTATCAAAGCATTTTTGTCCAATCCAGTCGAACAAAAATGGCACATCGTGTCGTTTGGTGTGATCCCTGGCAGACAAGTCATTGATAATTGTAAAACCAGCAACAAAATCCATTGCATCAAGTTCGCTGACTTGGCGTGCTTCTCGTCCGATGACGACCCCAATCTCTGCCTCCCAGTCCACTTGATTGGAGTATTCAGGTAGGTGTATTGTCTCGTTGGCACCAATAATGGTTCCGCGTGTTGATTTGATGAAAAAATAAGGCTTGGTGTTTTCGGGGGGTGGGGGTTTGCCCGACATCTCAAGCACATGGTCGGCGTAATTAGCCCCTGCACAATAGAGTGTGCCGGGGTATAGAATCGGCGGAGCCAGCGTAACCTCGTTTATGGGAGCGCCAGAAGCATTTGGGGTTTGTGCCAACTGCTCTGCTGTTTCTATGAGTTGTTGCTCGGTTTTCTCCCAGTTGTTTAGCATCTCAAGCACAGAACTAAACTTGTCAGAGAGGTCATATATTGATTGATCGACCAGTATTCCGGGCCGATTGTCGCCTTGGTTGTCTCGAAAGGTCAAAAGTCGAAACATCGTTTTTTCTCAATAGAAATTGATACAACTATCCAGCAAACAGAGCGTCTCCGCAAGTTTACATAGACAATCCCCGACTGTAAACTAACCCAAGTCTTTGCCACATCAATGGTTGGGCCACACACAAGAAAGAGCATGATAAACATCACCGATTTACGCGGACTGGTTCTCAAGAGCACAAAAATTGAAGAGGCTGTTGAGTTTTATGAAAACCTATGGGGGCTAAAAAATATTGACTCTTGGCAAGGCGACAGCGCCTTTTTTGAGGCGACAGGAGACGAGGGGTTTATTTTGGGGCTGGTGCCTGACAATCAACGCGGCATTGAAACCATCCGTTTTGCTTTGGGGTCTCCCGAAGATGTGGACACCTCTTTTGCTGAGCTCAAGGCCAGCGGCCAAAAATTATTGGATGAGCCAGACAGATTGCCCATACCAGGAGAATACTATGGGTTTCACCTGCAGGACTTGGATGGCACAAAAATTGAACTCAGCGCAACCAGCAAAACCAAAAAAAACAACGGAGAAGATCCTTTTGCCCCTCAGCGATTGAGCCACCTTGTTGTCAACTCCCCCGATAATGTTGCCCTCAAGGATTTTTATATCAACTGTCTTGGATTAAAGTTGGCGGATTGGTACAAGGGCGATTTATTTTTTTTCTTGCGCTGCAACCAACAACACCATGTTTTGGGCGTCGAACGTAGCGACAACACTTCACTGAATCATGTTGCCTTCCATGTAGAGGACTTGGATGCCATGATGCGCCGCATTGGGGTGATGTCTAATGCTGGCCATAAACCCATATGGGGACCTGGAAGACACGGCCCAGGCAACAACTGTTTTTGTTATTTCGAAGGCCCCGATGGTTTTGTCTTGGAATTTACATCGGAGCTGATTGAAGTGGAGGACGGCGAAGAGTGGACACCAAAAGAATGGATTCCGGGCCCAGAGAACGCCAATGTTTGGGGCACCGGTGGGCGGACTGAGCAAGCGATAAAATTGATGTCAGGCAGGGAAGATTAGAAATGGTACGACGACGAGGAGGCCATAAGGCCAAGGCCGCAATGCGATCAGCGCCGTTGGCAGAAGACAGCAAGCCAGTTCATCCTGGAGAAAGCGGCGGCCAGTACAAGCCACTTAGCGACGAAGATGTGGCAGCAGTGCTCGAGAACAGTTTTCGTATTTTAGAAGAAATTGGCTTTAACGAAGCCACGCCACACTGCATCGAAACCTGTACCGCCTACGGCGCAGAAATGGGAGACGACGGCCGGCTTCGCATGTCGCGTGAAGTGGTGAAAAAAGCCATCGAGTCGAGCAATCGTAATCTGGTGCTGCACGGCCAGGACCCTGCCCATGACCTTCATGTTACTGGGAGCCGTGTTTATTTTGCCACTGCCGGGGCTGCGGTTATGATCGCTGACCCTGTCGCCAAAACCAATCGTGAAGCACTGGCACAAGATTTGTATGACATGTCTCGCATCTCCGACACTTGTGAGCACATACATATTTTTCAACGCACTAACGTGCTTTGTGACATCAAAGACAATTATGCGATGGACCTAAACACCGCCTATAACTCGGTGATGGGGACAACCAAACATGTCGGCTCCAGCTGGACTGAAGCGCACCATTTGGAAAAGACACTCAAGCTTTTGCATTTAATTGCTGGCGGCGAAGAGGCTTGGCGGGCAAGACCATTTGTCAGTCAGTCAAACTGTTTTGTGGTGCCTCCCATGAAGTTTGCCGAGGAGTCATTGAGGTGTTTGCGCATTGCTGTTGAAGGCAGTATGCCGGTGTTGCTGCTCTCAGCAGGCCAGGCCGGAGCAACGGCGCCAGCTTGTCTGGCAGGTACGGTATCTCAGGCTTGGGCAGAATGCTTGGGCGGACTGGTGTATGTCAATGCGATAAAGCCTGGGGCCCCAGCAATCTTAGGGGTGTGGCCTTTTGTCTCTGATTTGCGTACCGGAGCCATGAGCGGGGGCTCGCCCGAACAAGGCATTCTCTCAGCAGCTTGTGCACAAGTTGGCCAACACCTTGATTTGCCGACCGGCACCGGCTGCGGAATGTCGGATGCTAAATTACCGGATTTTCAGGGCGGCGCAGAACACGCCTCCAATGTTGCAGTCGCGGCGTTATCCGGAGCCAATATTATCTATGAATCAGCTGGCATGTACGCTAGCTTGCTGAGCGCTTGCCCGGAAAGCTTGCTCATGGACAACGATGTTCTTGGTGCTTGCATGCGTATGGTCAGGGGCGTGACAGTGAACGAAGAAACACTGGCCTTTGATGTAACCAAGGACGTTTGCCTAAACAACAAAGGGCATTACTTGGGCTCGGACCAAACGCTGAGTGTTATGCAAACCGAATACATCTATCCTGAGTTTTACAACCGACTCAGCCCCAATGATTGGAGTGCTGCAGGCAAGCCAGAGGCCTTA
>Ga0208881_1000074_pt1 | contig 30896 bp, 23 predicted proteins | sample Knorr_S23_td_AAI_FD_185610 | JGI IMG/M metagenome (GOLD analysis project Ga0208881, IMG submission 185610) | Marine microbial communities from Southern Atlantic Ocean transect - Knorr_S23_td_AAIW_ad_876m_LV_B (SPAdes) (version 2) | ecosystem: Environmental > Aquatic > Marine > Oceanic | place... | reverse complement strand
GGAAGTGGGTGGTGCCCGGGGGTGGGTGTGCTAGTCAGCAGTTAATTCCTGATAACTACTTAGCTTTAGAATCAGATTATCTCCATCGATTAGATCGAAGGTCATGTTGAACGTTCTTATGGTAGGCAACAAGTTTCCTAACAAACTTTGTCCAAGAAGGTTTGACGACGTACAATGCTCAAATGACAGTGTAAGGTTGCTCATCACCTTATGGTGCATACTAAAACTTTACTGATAAGGAAACCCTTATGAAGAAACGATTAACCTCAGCACTAGCCCTTACCCTCTGCGTACTGTCATCAACCGTTATGGCAGACACAGCCACCGAGGTCCGTCAGGTGATCTTAGACGACCTTGCTCACGCGAACCAGGAATTGAACCAAGATCCTATGCGTCTTTCGAAGGATGGCTCAAAAGAGTTTTTCTCTAGCGGTGGTCTGCTGAATCATCTCGACAGAACCTCAGGCGGAAATACGTTTGAGATGTTCGAAGGCAGCATCAAGCATATCGAGGTGGTGGTATTGGTGGAAGGTCAAGCGGCGGTGGCGCACTTTTATCAAGAAGCCATGATGAAACCTACAGGACTGCCCGTTGTACCTAACTACCGCACCAGAGTGACACAGGTTTTTGTCAAAGAAGAAGGCGGCTGGAAAATTCGTGCCGCGCACTGGTCGCCATTAATGGGAGGGGCAGGTACCTCACAAACCGTCATTAAATAGTGCTGCCGAACTCTATGCTAGGCTCAAACTGATGGAACTAAGGGAGATCAGCTAACCTCGAGGTAAGTGAATTAACAAGCAAGGGCCACAGTAATGGGCAGTTGCACAGGCAGGCCGACGACATGAGCTAACTGGTGCTCGATGTAATCTACTAGGAGAACCTGTTCATCTAACAGGGTTCTCGCCATTCGTGGAACCGGCATACGGCCTTTCCCTTGATTGCTGGGGCTCTGCAACGGAGTCTGGTGCGCTTGGACATGGCCCTGCATTGAGTGCATTGCACACGCCCACCTATGTTAAGAATGTGGTCATTTATTCATTACTTTTTTGTAATACTCTGGTAAATCGGAAAGAGTTTCGATGCTATGTTCTACCATAGCCTTTGTTTTAACCAACGAATCAGTGCCAGCCCAAGGAGAACAAGGAGAATCATCCAGAAACCGAATACCAGCTGCACCGGCACAAGGCCAAGAGGAACGAGCACCAACCCCAGGAAGACCTTCGCGAATCTGAGCCCCTCTCCTCCGATCCTAAAGTTCGCTTATAACAAGATACTTGTAATCCTTCAGCTAATTGTGAGGCGAGTATGTCAGCCTCTCAGGCTACAGAATGATGGATAAGTTTGAAGTAGAAGGCAGCGCCAAAAAACGCTAGTCTTCGCGCTTCATCTCCGATTTATGCCCCATCGCACACCGATCCGGAGCAATTCGCGGGTAATGACAATCCAGATATGTTTATTACCCAGGAAAACAGAAACGCAAAGAGACCAGTATGAAAATAAAATTCACTTCACTTCGATGTTCGCTTCCCATGCTGCTGACGCTGGTGTTCAGCTCGATGCCGGTTTCATCAACTTTGGCGCAGGAAAAGTTTGTGTACTGGCCAGATGCGCAATATGACCCGGCAATCCCTACCATGGAAGCCGTGCTCGGTTACGCGCCGGGTGACAGAATTACCTGGCACCGTGACGTAATTCGATACTTTGAGGCCCTAGCCGTGGCGGCTCCGGATAGAATGATGATTACCGAATATGCAAGAAGTTGGGAAAATCGTGAATTGATTCTTGCCGTGGTTTCGGCCCCTGAGAATATTGCAAATCTCGATGCGATTAAATCCAATATGCAGCGCCTCGCCGATCCCCGTATCACCGAAGGGGATGTCGCGGCGCAGATTATCGAGTCACAGGCGGCGGTGACCTGGCTATCCTACGGTGTGCATGGCAACGAGATCTCCTCCACCGACGCCGCCATGTTAACGGCCTACCATCTGCTCGCCTCGCAAAATGATGCAAGTATTGCAGACATCTTGGCCAACACCGTTGTTGTCATCGACCCTATGCAGAATCCCGACGGGCGGGATCGGTTCATCCACAATTTTGAAATCGCCGAGGGCCTGGTGCCAGACTCGGATCGACTCGCTGCCGAACATGACGAACCCTGGCCCGGCGGTCGTACCAATCATTATCTGTTCGACATGAACCGGGACTGGTTCATCCAAACCCAACCGGAAACCCAGGGCCGCGCTGCGGTGATGCTGCAATGGTATCCCGTCGCCTATGTGGATGCTCATGAGATGGGCTCGGATAGCACCTATTTCTTCGCTCCGGAGGCTATTCCCTACAATCCACACCTAGCAGAAGATCAACGCGCCAGTCTGCAGTTGTTCGGTCGCAATAATGCACGTTATTTCGATATGTATGGCTTCGACTACTTTACCCGCGAAGTCTACGATGCCTTCTATCCCGGCTACGGTGCCAGTTGGCCCTCTTATTTTGGCAGTATCGCCATGACCTACGAGCAGGCTTCGGCCCGGGGACTGATAGTAAGGCAATATGATGGCAACGAATTACATTACCGCTACACAGTGAGGAACCATTTTGTTACGTCATTGTCCACGGCTGAAACAGTCGCCAACAATAGAGAAAAATTTCTTACCGATTTTTACAATTTCCGCGTTTCGGCGATCGAAGAAGGTGAGGATGAAGACATTCGAGCCTACATCTTGCCGACCCAGAATGATCAGGCTGCCGCTAACAAGCTTGCGGGTCTGTTGAGCCGGCAGGATGTGGAAGTCAGTCGTGCCCAGGCTGAATTCAGTGCCTGTGGTGAGTCCTATGAAGCGGGAAGCTTTGTAATCAGAACAGACCAGCCGGCCAAACGATTCATTCGCACGCTGTTGGACGTGGAAGTCGCGATGGAGGCGGAATTTCTTGCCGAACAGGAACGTCGACGCGCGCGCAATCTGCCCGATGAAATCTACGATGTGACCGCCTGGTCACTGCCCTTGATGATGAATATCGAAACCCATACCTGTAATCGTCTTCCTTTCGGTGATTTTGAATTAATCGGTACTGACCTGTTTCAACCCGGCAGCATCAGCGGAGGCGAGGCATCGGTGGCTTACCTCGTGCCTTGGGGTTCGGCACCTGCGGTACGTTTTCTGGCGGGGGCCTTGCGCGCCGGCCTGTCCGTGAAGAGCAACGACAAGTCTTTTACTAACATAGAAGCCGAATATCCTGCAGGCACACTGATCCTGGATGTGACTGATAATCCACCTGATATTCATGGGATAGTCGAGTCACTCGCGGCGCAGACTGGAGCCAATGTGGTGTCGGTTAACGACAGCTGGGTAACCGATGGTCCGAGTTTCGGTAGCGCCAATGTAGTTCGCTTCAACATACCAAAAATAGCCATGGCCTGGGACCGGCCCACTGCGTCTTATAGTGCGGGCAACACGCGATTCGTGATCGAGAGGCAATTCGATTTTCCGGTCACACCAATCCGCGTTAATCAATTACGCACAGCCGATCTAAGCCGTTACCAGGTATTGATCCTACCGCTGATGAACGGTGCCGGTTACAAGGCGGCTCTAGGGGAATCTGGAATCGACAATCTCAAAGGCTGGGTAGAGCGTGGTGGTGTGCTCATCAGTCTTGGCAATGCGACTCGATTCCTGGCAGATCCGGATGTAGATCTGATCGCTATCAGGCGAGAGAAAGCCGTGGTTGAAGTGGAAGAAGATGAAAAAGACGATGAGGATTCCGAAGAAGCCACGGTTGACGGCCAATATCTGACCGAACTGGAAGAATACGAAAAGCAGATTGTTCCCCTGGATGATGACCCGGACGCGGTAGCCGGCGTGCTGGTGCGGGCCGATGTCGATCAGGAGCACTGGTTGACCGCCGGTGTCGCCCCGGTGGTGAACGTGCTGGTGCGAGGCACCGATGTATATACACCGATCAGGCTAAACGATGGCTTCAATGTGGCCAGATTTCAGGGCCCCGATGATCTGCTTGCCAGTGGCTACATCTGGGAAGAGAACCGGCGTCAATTGGCATACAAACCGTTCCTAGTGTCACAGTCTCAGGGCGCCGGGCAGGTGATTGCCTTTACCCAGGATCCAACGGTCAGAGCCTATATGGACGGACTCAATGTGATGCTGATGAACGCGATTTTTCGGGGTGCGGCCCATGCGCGACCAATGAGGTAGCCGGGAATTGCATACCGATTTAGCGGAAGTCCTGATCCCGGAAATTGATCGGCCTGGCTAATGCAGTGTGTCTAGAGCTTAGCGGGTCGGCGCGTGTACCTATCGCGCTCCGACAAAGATCCAGAATGAGGAGAACATAAAGTGCCAACGATACAGAGAGACAGTTTCAACTTGCCAGCTCATGTAATCCCGCTCATCCTGACTGCCTACCTCAAGGATTACCAATCACTACTGGATCACCTTTACCCACGGAATCCCGTGCCATACCATTGCTGAAGATGTCGGTTTTCATGATTTGCAATGCACTACCGACCGGACCCTTAAATATCGGGCCAAGGAAACAAATTTACTGGAGGAACATCCAAGTCAACTTCATTCCCGCGCACCATAACATAGCTCGGCTGCAGCAGTGTTGAAATGTCTTCCAAGGGATTACCGCTAACCGCAATTATGTCTGCGTCCTTACCAACTTCGATCGTGCCGGTAATATCGGTTATACCAATAAGTTCGGCTGCATTTATTGTTGCTGAAATCAAAATTGCTCGTTCTGGCATACCCGCTTCATTCATCAGCACTGCCTCATAAGCATTTGTGCCGTGATCGTTAACACCGGCATCAGTACCAAAAGCAATTTTGGCTCCTTTTTCATAAGCGATCCTGAGCGCAGTTTTCATAATAGGCCCTACTTCTAATGCCTTTTGTCGTACTTCAGGAACATAGAAATCAGGTTGCTCGGTTGCAATTCGCTCCACTGTATGGCCTGCAATTAAAGTTGGAACTAAATAAGCGCCAGTTGCTACAAATAGGTCAGCTGTCTCAGCGTCAAGATACGAACCATGTTCTATAGAATCAACTCCTGCACGCAACGCAGCCTCCATACCTATCTTACCGTGGGCATGAGCTGCGACTTTGCGACCCATCGCATGGGCAGCTTCCACTAAGGCAATTTGTTCTTCGTCGGTGAATTGCTGGCCAATACCGGTGGCTGTCATGCTCAAAACGCCGCCAGTTGCCACATACTTAATATGGTCCGCACCATACTTAACTTGAGTTCTTACTGCTTTGCGACATTCAGCAACTCCATCACAAACGCCCGAATGGGGAAGCGGAAATATATCATCACGGAATCCGCCCCCATCTCCATGACCACCTGTTGGAGTAATTCCTTGACCGGAGGCTCTTATGCGCGGCCCCATAACAATGCCTTGGTTGATTGCATCTCGCAGGGCGAAGATAGCATTCCGATCGCCACCCACATTCCTGATAGTGGTGAATCCAGCGCGCAATGTTCTCATACCGTACTCAACACCCATTAGAGTGCTTAATTCAGAAGAGCGGGTCACCCGAATCTCACGACGATTAGATTCTTGCTGACTGAGAATATGAGTGTGAGAGTCAATTAGACCAGACATAACAAATTGGTCTTTCAGGTCAATCACTCTCGCGTTAGCCGTACCACCAACCTCGTCGGGTTCGACATAGCCATCGCGCACTTCAAAAATTAAATTGTTCCTAACGATGACACTTTGTTCGATTCGCGCTTCTTCCCTAGCATCCGATAACAAGGTTCCCGCGTGAATTATTTTCCACTCATCGGACACCTGCGCTGATAATGTGGCGCAGAGTGTCATCGTATAAATTACAGTCAATAAAGATAATACTTTTCTTAGCATAATTTCCCCTTTTCCTGCTTGTCTTTTTAGTTTGTCTCGAGCTTTTTGTTGTGTGATAAATCTAAAAAAGTAACTAATCGTTCCTCCAGAATAATATGTAATAGTCCAATATGGAACTAAATAGAACAAGTGGGGGATGCCCCGGGGGTAGGGTCTAACCTCGTGGGACACTCATGGGACACTGAGCAACAAATCAGGACAAACCACTACAATTGATTATTTAGCATAAAAGCTGATAATACAGATAGTTAGCTTTCGTTTTAGGTTGTGAGAAGTTGGGTGAAACGGTCAGAGAGGAACTCATAATCCGTCGGTCCCTGGTTCGAATCCAGGTGGGCCCACCAACTTCCCCTGCAAATCATCAAGTTATGAATTGGAGAGACGGACTATGGATTTTGAGAGTCCCTTGGTCCTGGCATAGCAGAATGAAAACTCTATGAAAATATTAGTCAGAAATTTAGCAAGAACTACGACGGAAGCAGAGCTTCAAGCCGCGTTTGAAGCATGGGGAGCCGTACAATCTACAACCCTTGTGTTGGACAAGAAATCTGGTGGATCTAAAGGATTCGCCTTTATCGAGATGCCAAAAGCAGGTGAAGCCAAAGCGGCAATGAAGCACCTCAACGGTAGCCAGCTAGATGACAATAAAATTAGAGTAAAAAAAGCTGAAAATGACAAGATAGCTGCTGGCCGTTCTGTCACTTCATAACCCGTCGGCCCCTGGCAGGCCCACCATCTTTTACATATATCTCATTGGTCCTCGATTTGGGCTGTCGAAATATAAATCCTTGGAATCTGTCGTCTATGACGCTCCTGATTAAAGCTGAGAAAAATTCAGTTTAATGCCTATATAGATCGCGCGCTGAGGCGAAAAGAACCCTGTGATTTCCTGATAGTCTTCGTCAAGCAAATTTTCCACCCGCGCATAAATCCGAGCGCTGTCATTAATATCGTAACTAGCGCTTAAGTCTAATACCTCAAAGTCATCTAGATTCATAAGTGTTCCGTTAAGATCATCAATTGAGTCGCGTGAAATGCGATAGAAAGCGTTAAGCTTTAGCCGTTCTCCCACTCCTGAATAGAACAAACCAACGTTAGCCAGCCTTTCAGGCCGGCGCAGACGCCGCAACCCATTGGGTCGCTCGGTTTCGTTAAACGTATAATTTGAAGTTAAGCGCAAGCTATCGGTCAAAGTAAAATCCATGGCCAACTCAACGCCGTCAGATTTACTAGTACCAACGTCCTGCAAGTAGCCACTGAACCCTGCGAGATCAAAAAAGACTGCATTCTTTACTTCTTGATTGAAATAAACTGCTTCCAAATGCAAACTATTCCCTAACACGTATTCCAGACCAACTTCATGGCCTTCGCTTTCTTCCTGCTTTAAAGTACTCATGGAGGCAGGAGGAAAAGCAAAGGTGCCAGCGTTATAACCAATTTCAAAAGGGCTCGGGGCTCTAAACCCGGTACCCTGACTGGCTTTGATTTTCAGCTTAGCGCTATTTGGTAGATCAATTAGGTAGGCACTACTAATCCTATAACTGGTATTCGTGCCAAAATCATCATTGTCATCATAACGCACACCTGCGGTGAGAAAAAATATGTCTGAAAAATCGCTGAGATATTCTAGGTAAAATCCCAAATTATCCCGAGCATTGTCATTATTTTTTGCCTCTTCGTAGTCCGCGCCGAATACAAAATTAAAGCCTGGCAGACCGTTGGTAGTGCCTAGGTATTCCCATCGATCCAGCCCGCCATTGGCTGAGAAAGCCGAAATATCAAGAGCAAAATTTGCTCGCTCTGTTTCTGTTGATGCATAAGATATCGAATGAGAAAAGTTATTCGAACTATATTTCAAAGAAACTCTTGATGCACTCAACTCATAATTAGATGAGCAATTGTGTACTGTAGTCACGGAAAAACAACTATCGAATTCGGAATCTCCATCGACTTCACGATGTACTACATCAAGACGCATATTTTCCGATAGGTTGACCCCGAGTCGGCCATGCACAGAAGTGTTAACGTAACCATCATTGTCTCTTAAAACAGTATCAGCTTGACTGGTATTGTAGCCGTCAGTTTCAGCGTCGGTTAACGACAAAAAGTAATCGAAAACCTCGTTAGCACTTCCTATATTCCCAGTAATCTTTTGGGTACCGTAGGCTCCAGAGCGAGCATCTAAGTTGGCAAAAAACCCTTGCTCTAAAGAATGTGAACTAATATTGACAACACCACCCGCATCAGCGCCATAGGCCAGGCCTTGGGGGCCTCTTAATACTTCGATTCGCCCGATGCCGTCACTGAGTAAGTGCTCAAGCGGCGTGCCTATTTGAGTGCTGCTTGGGTCAGATAACCGTATCCCATCAAATAAGATTAGCGTACGAAACCCCTCTTCACCACGAATTCTTAAGGTAGTAGTTTTACCAGAGCCACCATTATTGCTACTAGCTATGGATGGCAATTGACGCAGTACTTCGACGAGGGAAAGGTTTCCGTACGCTTCGATTTCTGCTTCCGAAATGACCGAAACAGAATTGCCTATCCGGCGCAGAGTAATTGGAACCAAGTTTGGGGTGACAACGATTTCCTCAAAAAAAGCGGGCGTGTCTTGAGCCTGCATGTAACCGGAAAATGCGATTAATACGTGAAACCGTAAAGTTAGTATCCGTAATATCGATGCCTGCATTTTTTTATACTGATAATTGAGCTATGAGCTAGTTTGCTATGGTGTTTTCCAGAAAAACCCTAGACACTCTTTATTCTTACTGCTGAATTGGTAATAAATAAGAGTCCTTTATCCCACGAAAATATTAGCTCGCATGATCAATTCTAGTTTTAGAATTTCAAAATAACCAGTTGCCCGGATTTTATGCAAGAATATTGAGTTGCTTCGTTATCTACTTAGCAGATATTGCATTCTACGCAGTCAAAACCCCGCGATGGTATGGCATGACAAATGCTAAAGTCAAACTGATATCCATGTCCGCATTCTAGACCTCAACACCTAATTCTTCGATAAGCACTTGTGGCACTTCGATAATCTTCGCTCGCAAATATTCACCTAATGATTTTGCTTGTCTGTCGATTCGATGACTGGAAGACGCTCCATCACCTAACACATCATGAATATAAAAATTCAAGGCGCGCATATTGGGTAGTTCATAACGCTCGATGTCAAATTTTCTCATATCCGGGAGTAGCTTCTTCAGCTGATCCACCGTGAGAAAGTAATAGAGAAAACTATAGGCAGCATCTGTTCGAGCCCAAACGCCGCAATTAGCACAACCGCCTTTATCTCCAGAACGGGTACCAAAGAGTCTACCAAATGCGATGGTAGCGACTTCAGCAATCGGTATTTTATCTATTTCGACCGGAGCGTTCTCATAATAAACATGGTTGAAATCCAACCGCTGAGTAGGTAACACTTCAATTAAATTAGCTCCTAAGTGCACCAGTTCGCTAACATGTTTACTGTCTATCAAAGCCGGCCAGTAAACCAGGACCGGACTGCCATCGTTGCCTGTCGCCCCACGAGAAGTGTTGCCGGGAATATTTGCCAAACCTAGTTCAGTGATCTTGGCCTGGAAAAGGCGGCCGAGTTTGCGTGAATCATTACTGGTAACCGTTAAGCGTAGTGCCGCATGAGCTTCCTCGTTAGCAACCGGATCTTCCTTGTCACTCCTGATCAACTGAATATCAATATCATCAAATTGTTCCCTTCCCCCCAGATTGTGAAATATTGAATCCAGATAGATCTCCGCTTTTTTTTCGATATCCAGTCCGGTCAGCAACACCTCCACGGTTTGTTTGCATGGACCTATAGTATTGATACAGACTTTGTGAGTGGGAGGCGGACTGCTACCCTTACAGCCACTAATTCGGACCCGATCGTCTCCTGCTTGTTCGATCTTGATACTATCAAAGTGGGCAATCACATCGGGATTGTAGTATTCCGGGGTTGATATTTCGTAAAGCAGTTGCGCCGTAACCGTGCCCACTGAAACCAAACCGCCGGTACCAGAATGTTTAGTAATCGTGAATGATCCATCGGCTTCTATTTCCGCGATAGGATAGCCCACATTTCGATAACTAGGCACTTCTTCAAAAAAAGCATAGTTGCCACCACAGCATTGCGCTCCGCACTCAATAATATGCCCTGCCACCAAAGCCCCTGCCAGGGCATCATAGTCATCCCGAGCCCATTTAAATTTCCAGGCAGCAGGACCAATGACTACTGCCGCATCCGTAACCCGCGGACAGATTACAATGTCCGCTCCTTGATCGAGCGCCTCTTTAATAGCCCAGCCGCCAAAATAAGTATTGGCTGTTACTACTTTATGGCCAGATTCACAAAGCGGGATTTGCTTCTCAGTACTCATGAAAGCTTCTCCTTTGCTCTGTAATTTTGCTATGTCACCTACTAAATCATCACCATCGATATATGCAACCAAAGAATTTACGCCAAGTTCAGCAAGAATTTTCTCTATAGCTTCTGCCATCCCTTTTGGATTCAAACCACCAGCATTAGATACAATCTTAATATTCCGCTTGCGGCAGGAAGCAGCTACTTCGCGTACCTGTTTTAGGAAGGTACCAACGTAACCAAGGTGCGACCCACGTGTCTCGCGCTGATTATGTAATATGGCCATGGTGAGTTCAGCCAAATAGTCGCCGCTTAAGACATCAATGCCCCCTCCTTCGACCATTTCCCTAGCTGCAGCCAAACGATCACCATAGAAGCCACTGCAATTGCCGATACGTATTATGTCGCTCATTTATCTACTCGTAAGTTAACTAGTTACTAATCATCTGCAGCCCAAGAAGCTTTGCGTTTCTCTCTAAATGCCGCTATACCTTCGCTACCTTCCTCAGATTTAAACATGCGGAGACTCCATTCTGCAGCTTCCTTAAATCCCTCTTTGACCTCGAGCTGAGGAATTCGGCGCACAAGCTTCTTGCACTCAACAACAGCATTAGGCCCTCCTAGCTTTATCGCCTCGATTTCCTCCCGTACAGCTTCAAATAGCTGTGTCTTGGGTACAGCGCGATGAGCCAGCCCAAAATCCACAGCTTGTTTGCCGTTAAAGCGCTCACCAGTGAGAAAAAGTTTCATGCCTTGATGGCCGCCTAATTTCGGCAAACAGACTACGGAAATCACAGCTGGAATTACTCCTATCCGTACCTCACTAAAACTAAAAATAGCCTCCTGCGCAGCGATGACGATATCAGACGCTCCAACAAGACCCAGACCTCCTGCAAACGCAGCACCATTAATGGCTCCGATTACGGGTTTGTTACTTTCTAATATCGCCGTAAGAACATCTGCATAGGGAACGGCACGGCCCCCTTTGATGCTTTGGCCTGGCGGGCTTTTTAAATCAGCCCCGGCACAAAAAGCAGGATCAGCCCCAGTGAGAACAATACATCGCACTTCGTTATCCTTGTTGGCAGCCAACAAGTTATCATACAGTCCTGTCACTAGTGCTGCAGACAATGCGTTGCGATTGTCTGGCCTATTCAGTGTTATCCAGGCTGCTCCTTGCTTCACCTTATATAGCGTTGCTTGATCATCTGTCATCAGGTCAATTCTCTTTCTCTTTTACGTTTCACCCTATTTGATTATTGATTTGAGTACTACTCCTCTCTATCTTCAGCCAATCGCACTAACAACTCACCATTAGCGACCTGGTCACCCGTTACAACATGAATTTCGCTTACGATGCCGTCTCTTGGTGCCGTGATGCGATGCTCCATCTTCATGGCTTCTAGAACCATAAGTAATTGACCTTTTCCCACGGCATCACCCACTTGAACTTCTACTGAAACTACCATCCCTGGCATTGGAGCCACCAAGCCCCTTTCAGCATCTACCAGTTTGGTATCAGCAAATCTTGGCAACTGGATAAGCTCGAGGTCGCCATGGGGACCGTTTACTAGCCACCGATTTGCATGCTGATCGACATTAAACGCACTACGGCGATTTTCGAATTCAAGGTCTACTTTACCCCTCCCAGCCCTATATAAAGTTACTAGGAACTCTTTTTCTTCACATCTGACCCTGAATTTGCCACTACGCTCAATACGATATTCAACAATAAGGGATTCTTCATCAACCAGAAATTCATGCTTTTCAAAAGGCATTTCTGTATTACGCCAGCCGCTGGGAATAGACTTCAACACTCTTGCCGACGCCCGTTGCTGGGCCTGAGCCTCCATTACAACAGCGACACCCGCATCGATACACTCTTCTTTAGAAAGCTCGCGTTTTTTCGCAGGTTTAACCCTCGCAATGAAGTCCGTGTTAGTTGCGCCATTTAGAAATTCCGGCGTTCGCAAGGTGGCCACAAGGAAATCGCGGTTACTCGTTATGCCCTGAATTCTTGTTTTCTCGAGCAATCTGGACAGTCGGCTTGCAGCTTCCCGGCGAGTAGCAGCATGCACTATAAATTTAGCCAACATAGGGTCAAAGATCATACTCACTTCACTGCCGGTTTCGACCCCCGAATCGATGCGAGTAGCAACTACATTTGGGCTTAAATTCATCGCTGTTTCAGACGTGGGCACCTGCCACGCCAATAATTTGCCAGGAGATGGCAAAAAGTTATTTTCTGGATCTTCGGCATAGAGTCTGGCTTCTATGGCGTGCCCACAAATGGAGAGATCTTCCTGCTTGAAAGAAAGTGTCTCTCCTTCAGCAATTCGAATTTGTTCCCTCACTAAATCTAGACCGGTTATAGCTTCTGTAACAGGATGTTCAACTTGCAAGCGGGTATTCACTTCGAGAAAGTAAAAATCAGAACCACTTAACAAAAATTCAACAGTACCAGCGGATGAATAACCAATTTTACGAGCTGCCTTCAATGCAGCTTCACCCATACGACATCTAACATCTTCATCAACTGCTGGAGATGGCGCTTCCTCTATTATTTTCTGGTGGCGTCTCTGGATGGAACATTCTCTCTCGAAACAGTGCACCAGGTTGCCATAGTGATCACCCAGAATTTGAATCTCAACATGACGCGAAAAGGCCAGCCAATGTTCTATGAATAAAGTATCATCGCTAAAGGCACTAAGTGCCTCACGCCTAGCTGCCTCAATAGCTCCAGCTAATTCTCCTGAGTTTTCTACCACGCGCATACCACGACCGCCACCACCGGCAGAAGCTTTGATCAATACCGGATAGCCGATTTCTTCAGCGAGCGCGGTAGCATCTTCATTTTCACGTATTAGCCTGCCAGGTAAGATAGGAACCTCGGCCTCCTCCATCAAGCGCTTAGCTGAGAGTTTATCTCCCATACTGGCAATCGCCTCAGGTGATGGCCCAATCCAGACAATGCCCGCTGCACCCACCGCTTCAGCAAACCCACTATTCTCAGACAAAAACCCATAACCCGGATGGATCGCGTCAGCACCACTTGTTTTACAAGCCTCCACAACTTTCTCCATATGAAGGTAGGTATCGACAGAGGTTTCACCTCTTAATGCAATGGCGAAATCGGCTTCGCGTACAAAGGGAGCATCAACGTCACCATCAGCATAGATAGCCACGGTGCTAATACCCATTTGATGGGCAGTCCGATTTATGCGTCTGGCTATTTCTCCGCGGTTAGCGATTAATAAACGGCTAATAGGTTTGATTGTGGATTGATTGGTCTTGTTCCTTACATGCGCCACGTGCCGAACTCCTTCGTACCCTTCACCTCATTGGAATGGCAAGCCGATAACGCTATTGCGACTATCGTACGCGTGTCTCGAGGGTCTATCATTCCATCATCACTAACTCGAGAAGTAGCAAACAAGCCTTTGGAACGCTCCTCTGCCCAATGTTCGGCTACGGCGGCACGTTTGGCATCTGCTTCTTCATCAAATTTCTTGCCTCTCCTTTCCGCAGCCGCTTTCCCCACTATCGTCATGACCCCCGCCATCTGTTTGGGACCCATTACTGCGATTTTCGCCGTGGGCCAAATAAAATTGAAGCGAGTGCCAAACGCCCGGCCACTCATGCCAAAATTACCCGCGCCATATGATGCGCCAATAATGACAGTAACGTGGGGAACTGTGGAATTGGATACGGCATTAATCATCTTCGAGCCATTTTTGGTAATACCACCCTGCTCAAAATCTGTTCCAACCAGATAGCCGGTTATGTTATGTAAAAAAAGAAGAGGTACATCGATCTGGTTACACAATTGAATAAATTGCGCAGCTTTTTCTGATGACTCGGAAAACAGCGCTCCATTGTTCCCGAGAATACCGACCGGATATCCATGGATAGTCGCCCAACCACAAACCAACGTAGGACCATAGAGGGGTTTGAAATCCTCGAACTCAGAACCGTCAACAATTCGAGCAATTACCTCGCGCATATCAAAGGGTGAACGTAAATCCTTAGACACGATTCCTAGCAATTCTTCTGGATCATGCATTGGTTCCAAATATTTTTGCGCTGGCTCCGGGCCTCGTTTTCGCCAGTTCAGATGCGAGACTACTTCCCTGCACATTCGAATACCATCCATCTCATCCTGAGCCAAATAATCACCGAGACCAGAAATAGTGGTATGCATATCAGCGCCTCCAAGACTCTCCGGATCGGCATCTTCTCCCGTAGCCATCTTCACCAAAGGAGGACCACCCAAAAACACTCGCGATTGGTTTTTAATTAGTATGTTGTAGTCACTCATGCCCGGTTGGTAGGCTCCGCCAGCCGTGGAGGCCCCAAAAACAAGCGACACTGTCGGTATGCCTATTTTGGATAACTCAGTAATTTCGTAGAACAGCCGACCGGACTCAGCAAAATGTCCTATCTCACGTTGAATAGCCTCCTCCGGGTCTTCGTCAGAACCTTGACCCCGCAAATCGGCACCAGCCGATTCCACAAACTGTATATAGGGTAAGCGATTCTCCCTAGAAATTTGCAAACCTCGCATGAGTTTCTTGGAGTTGAATTGATTGAATGCTCCTGCGCGGACTGAGGGATCGTGCCCAAGAATCACGCATTCCACATCTTTAATTACGCCGATACCCACAACGAAACCAGAACCCACCGCAAAAGGTGAGCGCCAAGCTGCCAGCGGACTAATCTCCAAAAAGGGAGAATCCCGATCCAGTACATGAGCAATACGTTCTCGAATTGGAATCTTGTTTCGCGAACGTAACCTGGCCGTGGCCTCCGGGCCCCCACCTTCAGCCGCTTCCGCAAGCAAGCCATTCATGGTTTCCAGCAAGTCCTGCATGTCAGCTCGATTCTTCTCGAAGGCTTCTGAACTGACATCGAGATTCGATTCTAGTGCGGGCATGTAACCTCCCTAAAATTATTGCTAATTCTCAATCAACTAAACCAGCTCTTGAATTTTCCAAGGCTTAAAAGCTAAAGCCCAAGCTCATTCGCTACTTTTTCTAAGTGGTATTCCTCATCCCCAAAAGCAACAGACGCCGCATGGGCCTTGCGAAGGTAGAGATGCATGTCAAGTTCATCACAGAACGAAATGGCACCATGGGTTTGATGCCCCAACTTGGTAACCCGAATAGCCGCGGCGCTGGTATACGACTTAGCCATGGCTACTTCTTTTGTAGCAGGCAAACCCTGCGCGATTCTCCATATTGCTTGCATAGTAATGTAGCGGGAACTGTCGACCTCGACCACCATGTTAGTGCAGTGATGCTGTACAGCTTGAAATGAGCCCACGACCTGCCCAAACTGTTCCCTGTCTTTGACATAATCAACACTCATATCCAGAACAACTTGAATTCCGCCCAAAATTTCAGCACATTTTCCAGCGGCGGATCGTTCTTCTAAATTCTTTAACAAGGTTGTGGCTTCACCGCCTCGGGCTATAACAGAAGAAACCGGCACTTTTACCTGGTTAAAGCGCACTTCACATTGGTCGGCGTAGTCGAGAGTGTCGTAGGATTCAATTTCTATACCCGGGGCACTGGAGTCCACCATTAAAATTAGTAAATCCTTACCTTCGCGGACAACAGTGAGTAGATAATCTGCTGATCTTGCGTATTCCACAAATAATTTGCTGCCATTTATGCTGAAGCCATCTCCATCGGGTATAGCTTTGGTTTGGATGTTCACCAAGCCATAAGTATTCCCTGGTTCTGTTACAGCATAGGAACAGACTAGCTCCCCCGCTGTAATCCGTGGCAACAATTTTGTTTTCAGGTCACTAGCCGAAGACTGTTCCAATGTGGCGGCACTAATCACTACTGTAGAGAAGAAGGGTACCGGCAAACACACCCCTCCCATAGCTTCGATTAATACTGCTAAATCGCTAAAGTTTCCACCAGAGCCACCGTATTCCTCTTTGATACCGACCCCCATCCAGCCTAAATTGGCCATTTTCTGCCATAGCGCGCTATCGAATTCCCTACTATCATCCCTGCGTTGGCGCATTAAATCTTTCGGGCATTCCTTACGCAAAAATTCTTCCGCTGCTTGACGCAGTATTTTTTGCTCTTCGGTTAGATCCATGTTCATTCTTGCAACCTTGTGTTTTTTAGCAATTACGCTAGGCAATACGTCTTTTTAAAACCCTACTTTATCTCCATCTCATGCAAGCTCTAATGCCTTGGCAGGCCAAGGCCACGCTGGGCGATGATGTTGCGCTGAACTTCCGAAGTTCCTGCGCCAATGGTGGCGGAGATGCTTTCTAAAAACCCCCGGGCAACCAGCCCCCTTATTGGAGCCCACTTCGATTTCCCGGTCAGCTGGCCATAAGGCCCCAATATTTCCATGGCTAATTCAGCCATGTCACGTGCCAACTCAGTTGCCGTTAGTTTAAGAATTGAGGACTCCACATTCGGATCCTGAGCATGATCCAGCATTTCTGCTGTTCGCCAAAACAGCATGTACCCTATCTCAATCCGGGTAGCAATCCTGGCCATTTTATTCCTAACTGACTGCTTCTTTGCTAGCAACTCACCGTTATATTTAGTTGATTTCACATAGTCCAACAACTCTTCAAACATCCGTTTAAAACCGCCTACCCCTACCAAGGTAATGCGTTCATAATCCAGAGCAGTCATTAGATTGTAAAACCCCCTGTTTTTACCACCGACAAGATTTTCTTTAGGAACTCTTACATTATTTAGAAAAACGTTATTGAAAGAGTGGTCCCCTAAAATATTGATTACCGGATCCATGGTAATGCCAGGTGTTTTATTATCCACAATGAAAAAACTCAGGCCCTGGTGTTTTCTGGCTTCGGGATCAGTGCGGACAATCATCCAAGAATAGTCAACTAGGTGAGCACCACTCGACCAACATTTTTGTCCATTCAAAATGTACTCATCTCCTTCTTCCACTGCGTGAGTTCTAACGCTTCCCAGATCTGACCCAGCATTGGGTTCACTGTAGCCCAACCAAAAATGTATCTTGCCCGCAGCAATATCTGGCAGCCATTTCTGTTTCTGCTGGTCTGTTCCTGTTCGGAGTAACATTGGTGCAACGATACCTGTGCCGATATTATCTTGGCGCGGCGCTCGGTAGTAACTCATGCGTTCATCGAAAATAGCTTGCTCCATATAAGAATAGGCCGGACTACCTTCTTCATTTCTCCAAAATAAAGTGAACCAGCCTTTTTCTGTGACTTTTTCAATAAATGCGCTAGCTATGACACTATCGCCCTCATCCTGGTAACCGCTACGTGCATAGTCGTGAGGCCAAGATATTGGCTTTTCAGCCCAATCATTGGGCAACTCACGCTGCAGAAATTCATCCAGTTCATCTCTAAAGGCTTGTTCTTTGTCAGAGAATTTAATCTCCATCGGTTACCTCGATATATCTATAATTCTGCAAACCGTCTCTTAAGCATACTCAAATTCAAAAATAAAAGCCATCCGGATGGTTTTATTCTTGGTTGATTGTTTGTCGCTATGTTAGGCTGAGTCTGCTGTGGGGCTCCATGGGAGCTTATTTAACACAACAGAGCACTTGGGAATTGTTCCTAAAACGCGATTGTAAAAACTATGGCACTTGAGCAGATTGTTGGAAAACAACAAAGCAAGAGCGAAAAAGCCCGGGCTGCAATTTGCGAGGCCACTATCGATTGCCTGATCGAGATAGGTTATGCCAAAACGTCTCTGAATCTGGTGGCTGCCCGCGCTGGGTTTTCCAAAGGCGCCTTGCAGCATCACTTTCCAAGTAAAGAAGACCTGATAACGGCGACTGCTAATCGGTTGTTGCAACGTACAATCCGTTCTCGCACGGAAAAATGGAGAACAATTAAAACTGTCGCAGATGCAATTCTCTATTCCTGGAATAAGCTAGTTAATACGCCGCCCTATCGGGCTTTACTAGAAATACTCACCGCCGCCCGAACAGATACAGCTCTAAAAAAGCGCATTTCTCTCACCTTAAAGGATTGGAACAATACCCTAGATGAACAAGCGATTGAGACCTATTACTCGGTTAATGGCGACGAAGAGGTTAGGCAACTGATGGCTATGACGCGGAGCTTCTTGGGCGGCCTGATTATTCAAGAGCGCTACGGTGTAAGACCATCAGAAAATCTCAAACAAGTAGAAAAATGGATAGTCTTGGTTGAACCGCGACTTAAGTTGAAAACAGCGAAGAAGGCAAAATGACAATTAAACTCTATCACTGCCCCCGGGCCCGATCCATGAGACCCCTCTGGACCCTAGAAGAGATGGGGCTCGAGTACGAGCTCATCGTAATGGAATTTCCGCCTCGCGCCACTTATGAAGGCTATTTGGGAATCAATCCATTAGGGACCGTGCCAACAATGATTGATGGTGAAGTAACTATGACCGAATCTGCTGGCATTTCCCAATACCTTGTCGATCGCTATGGTCCGACCGATCTAGGATTGAACCCTAGCGATGAGGACTATGGCATTTATCTTAATTGGCTGCACCGTAGCGATGCAACCCTAACCTTTCCACAGACTCTGGTGCTCCGCTATACTCGCCTCGAACCGGAAGAACGACGAATTCCACAAGTAGCCGAGGACTACCAACGCTGGTTTCTCTCGCGTTTACGTTGTGTGGAAGAGACGCTCAGTGATCGAAAATATCTCTGTGCGGGACGATTCACTATCGCCGATGTTTGCATCGGATACGCGCTAGTGTTGGCCGAATCTCTAGGGCTTTCAGCCTCGTTTAAACCAAATACGGAAAGATATTATTCGATGCTCAAGGAACGCCCGGCTTTTAAGCGGGCTGCCGGACTTTAGGTTATCACCGGACAGCATTGGGCAAATATCCTCAAAATTAGAAGAAACCTAGGCGAACCCAGCGATGAGCATAGATTTTGTTAACGATGATTCTCAGTTATACAGGCCTATATCGGCGTATGATTGGACTCAATATCATAGTGATGTCAATGGCAATAATTGTGCCATCATCGATCTTGATTCAGAGAAGGTCTTCAACTACAGAGAATTCAATGAGCGGGTCTGCCAACTTGCCAATTACCTGCGCGAGCAGTGGAAAATAGAGAAAAGTGATCGCGTCGCTATCCTGGCTAAAAACGGAAACGAATATTTAGAGTTTTATTACGCCTGCAGCAAGATAGGCGCCATTTCAGTGCTTTTGAATTGGCGCTTATCGGTTCCAGAGCTTGAATTCATAATTAAAGACTCTGCTCCGCGCGGGCTCTTTTTCGATTGCGAATTTGAGAAACAGGTAAGCGAACTTAGTAAACTTTACGATATCGAACATACTCTGCGCATAAGCCGTGATCTTGCTGACAATCCTTACGAAGATGTTCTATTGAGACATTCAAATAAATTCGTATTTAACTCCGAAAATCGGATTCGCCTAATTGATGTACAAACTATCATGTACACCTCAGGTACTACTGGCAAACCGAAAGGAGCCATGATCACTTATAACATGACATTGTTTAATGCCATCAATTCCACTGTACCGCTCGGCTTGTCTACCGAAAGCGCGAATCTGGTAATACTCCCACTTTTCCATACAGGCGGCCTCAATTGTTACGCAAATCCAGCGGTCCATGCCGGAGCGACCAATATCATTATCCGGGATTTTGAACCTGCGGACTGCCTACAAAAAATTGTCGACCCCAATCTCGGTGTTACTCATTTTTTGGCAGTACCGTCTATTTACCAATTCATGGCGCAAACACCGGACTTTGATACGGCTAAATTCGACCATATCGAGCATGCTACGGTAGGTGGAGCTCCCGTACCTTTAGCCACGCTTGTTACCTGGACAGACAAAGGGCTTCCTGTAAAACAGGGCTTCGGAATGACCGAGACCGGTCCTTCTTGCCTCTCCCTACCGAAAGACAAACTCATTGAAAAAATAGGATCTGTCGGGTTGCCAGTGTTACACACAGAGACGCGTATAGTAGATGATGAGGGAGTCGATGTGACACCCGGACAAATCGGCGAGCTTTGGGTGAAGGGGCCAACTATCTGTCCTGGTTACTGGAATCGCCCGGAAGCTAATCAGACCTCTTTCACAAACGGATGGTTACACACCGGTGATGCAGCCCGCCAAGATAATGATGGCTTTTACTATATTGTAGACCGCTGGAAAGATATGTATATCTCCGGTGGGGAAAATGTTTATCCAGCAGAGGTGGAATCAGTAGTATACGAGTTGGAAGGCATCATCGAGGCGGCGGTCATAGGGGTTCCAGACGATAAATGGGGTGAAGTAGGAAAACTATTTTTAGTAACTAAACCGGGTGTAGCCCTACTCGAACAAGACGTGTTCGGCCACTGTGCCCAGCAACTGGCGAAATTTAAGGTGCCAAGGTATTTGCAATTCATAGACGAACTACCCAAAAATGCCACTGGAAAAGTACTGAAGAGGGAATTGTCATAATATTAAGAAAACGGGCAAGCTGTTTTTTCTGGGCCTTTTTATAAGCTACTACGAAGATAAATTCCAGACATGTCTGGAAACAAGGTATTGTGCTCTGGTGGGCACTACCTGATTTGAAAGAACCTGAAACGAAGCATGTGAATTAGAGAGAAGTGTAAGGGCCTGTAGCTCAGTTGGTTAGAGCACCGGACTCATAATCCGTTGGTCGAAGGTTCGAATCCTTCCAGGCCCACCACACTCGTCCTCTCCTTTGACTACTGCTCAGATACTGATTATTCTCGCTGGGACAAGATAATCCGATGCCAATCGAACTACAGGAGAGAAATATGAGCATTCGCCGATGGGTAGCAGCTGCAGTCACTGCAGCTTTCGCGATTCTAGTTGCTGAAGCAATAGCTCACCATTCAAGCGCTCCATTTTATGATCCCGAGAACCGAGTCGAGTTCGAAGGAACCGTGACCCGTTGGGTATTCCGAAATCCCCACGCCTTCCTGTTCCTTAATGTCACAGAGGGAAACGACGAAGTCATTGAATGGCAAGTGGAACTGGGTGCACCAGTCAGTATCCGAAGAGCAGGATGGTCGCCCGACACTCTGCAAGTGGGTCAACGTGTAAAAGTATCGGGTCAGCGGTCACGGGTGGAAGGCTCCTACGGCGTTTGTTGCGTGCGGATGACTAAGCCGGATGGCAGTCCCATCATCGAAGGTGGCCGGGTGGAAGAGCCCCCTGCGCGCCGCTAAATCCACAAAAGTACCAAGAGTCAGAAAACATTATAAGCTGTGGGAGGAATTATGAATCCGCTATTAAGAGGGAAAGTAACAATTTTTGCTGTAGTTGCGTTGGTAGTGGGATACGCCAATTCGCAGATAAGTAGCCAAAGCATTGAGACTGATATTCCCATATTCGATGGTATCTGGAATGGTGGTTTCTCAGTACGTCCAGTGAATGGTGAGAATGTCCCGTGGGGAGAAAATAATTTCCCGGTACTGAACGAACGTGCGCTTGCCTATCAGGAAGTATGGGAAGAAATCATGGCGCCAAAGTACGATTGCCAACCAGCAAGTTCGCCTGCAATTCAATATGATCCTTACCACATGAAGGTTACCCAATGGCCCGACCGGGTGCTACTTCGGTACGAAAAAGACGATCAACTGCGGACTGTTTGGCTGGACGGTCGCAAGCCAAAATCCACCGATTTCGGCGTCCAAGGATTTTCTGTGGGTCACTACGAGAACGATTCTTTGTATGTCACCACCACCCATTTTGTATTTGATGTGGCGGGATTCGATGATTATAACGGTATCCCCTCTTCTTCCCAGAAAAAGGTGACGGAACGCTACTGGCTGGAGGAAGGCGAACTACGCATGACGCTGACAATAGAAGATCCGATGTTTCTCCGCGAACCAACGTCTTACACCACGCGCTGGCTTCCAGCTAGAGAAGGTTATCAGTTACAAGCTTATGATTGCGATCCCGAAGCGGCCAGAGCATCAGTTCGATTCTATCCTTCGAAATACAAGTAAGAGCACTTGTCCAACGAAAGAAGCCAGGGTGTTTATCATCGATCCAATTTGGCTTCTTTTAAGTCTATCCTGTTCCAACATAAGGAATTAGTCGTCCTAGCACTAGTACGCCAGTCCAAGCTAATAAAGAAATGAGACCAACAATCTTCACTGAAATTGGAGTGTCTGAACTGACACTCGAATTTGCTAGCGCTGGTTTTATTTTCCAGGAATAAAACAACGTATTCAGCCCAGCAAGTATTACCAATCCCATCTTAATCTGGAAGCCGATATTGACAGAGTAACGCATCGGATCTCCAATGAAAAATAAGATACCAGTGACGAGATTTAAGCTAAACCCACACATAACTAGGGGAACCAAGTTATTAATTGTTTCGAGATTCAGCGACCGGAAATAGCCCATCAATCGTAAATCGATAATGATCAGTCCGCCCAACAACAGCGATAACCCGAAAAAGTGGACGATTTCCAAGACTGGCCACAACCAGTATGTGTCTAGAATCCACTGGTTCAGCGGACTATCGATAATCAATGATGTGAGTGACTCCAGCATGGTTTTTTTCTTTTAAAAGTAGGCAATTAGCCGGCCGGCGATAATAGCACCTATCCACAATGACATTGAGATTGCCGCAAGAAATCTGGTCGTGCGATCGACGCTATTTATGTATCTATCATCAACCAGCAGATTACTTAACCGTGCCTGAATGATGACTGCTAGCACCATACCCACAGTAATAAAACTGATTTTCGACAAAAAGGGAATACTTGTAATAAATATCGTTGCCTGCGAAGTGAAAAGTAGAATCCCCGAGAGTGCATTGATCGTAAAGCCGATCCATGCCAGTTTGCCCAATGAAATAAAAGCAGTAGGTTCAACACCATGAGCGATACCAAGGAGGCGGAGATCTCGCATACTGAAAATGCCGACCACAATCGCGAGCCCGATTATATGAAGACTCAGCAGAGCGGGATAAGCCCAAAGCGATAGCGCCACCAATTGTGCTATCGGTGTAGTCTCCAGCCAGACAAACATAACAATCCCAGGGTGTTTGTTAGGATGCTAGAGTAATCGACTTCTGCAAAAGTTGCTACCACTTGGCAATGCAGAAAGCCTAACTCCCGCTTTCTTGATAAGTGTACTATTTTGCGGTAAAACTACCGACTCGGCGCTCGGCCACAGCCCTCACTCCTTCCTTGTGATCCTCGGTTCGAGTCAACCAGAATTGCTCCCTACCTTCGATATCTGTAGCGACACGAACTGCTTCAACTAGACCTGGGCGCATTTGTTCACGGAGAGAAATAAGTGCAAGCGGCGCGTTCTCCGCAATCTCACGAGCGAGCCCGACAGCTTTATCTCGAATATCTTCGGCTGTAGCGAATACATCAGCGACGCCCCATTTCATTGCTGTTTCTCCATTGATACGGCGCCCAGTTAGAAATAGCATGTTGGCCTTCTGCTGTCCTATTAGTCTGGGTAGGGTGTGTGTAAGACCAAAGCCTGGTGTGAAACCCAGTTTTACAAAATTGGCAGTCATCCTTGTATTCTCGCTAGCAACACGGAAATCCGCCATCATCGCCAGTCCAAGCCCTCCACCAACAGCTGCCCCTTGTACCGCCGCAATCACAGGTTTCTTATTGCCAAACAGGCGCACTGCTTCCGTGTAAAGCGGATTACTTTCGCGGGCGGACTTCGCTGCCATCACATCACCTTCCGGCTTGCCATCGGGTGTTTGAAAATTAGCCCCTGCACAGAAGTGTTTGCCTTCAGAACAAAGTACGATTGCCCGACAGCCCGGGTTTGCGTCCAGGTCGTCGAAACAATCCGCTAAATCTGTGATCAACTCAAGATCGAAGAAATTGTTGGGCGCCCGATGAATTTCACACTGAACCACGTATCCAGGTAATAAAGTAACTGAAATGTCACCATAGTTTTCTTTCATTCCAAATACCTTTAACACTTCTTTGGCAAGAATATACAGACTATTGGTCAGCAGTTCTTGTAAAATCCTCTAACTAGGTAAGTTTCGAGGCATGTTAAAAAAATTAGCTTGTCGGACCATCTTTAGGAACCTTTGGATATCTTGTGAGTGTAATCAAATTTAAAAGACCGCCTACTAAAGCGCCGGAACCAGCCAGAAACCGGAAGTGGTTGCGATTCATCACCGCTGCAAGCTTATTCGACGGGCACGATGCAGCTATTAATATTATGCGCCGCATTTTGCAGGCGAGCGGCGCCGAAGTTATTCATCTTGCACATAACCGCTCCGTACATGAAATCGTTGAAGCGGCCATCCAAGAAGATGTTGATGCCATTGCCATAAGCTCTTATCAGGGCGGACACGTAGAATACTTTAAGTACTTAGTCGATAAGCTACAAGAACTGGAAGCATCCCACATCAGGATCTTTGGCGGTGGCGGCGGTGTAATTGTTCCTGCAGAAATCGAAGAGCTCCAAGCCTATGGAGTGACCCGTATATATTCCCCCTCCGACGGTCAAGCAATGGGTTTACAGGGCATAATCGATGACATACTACGACACTGCCAAATGGGTGCGCATCGTCCCCCTCCAGTTGACCCAGCTGAACTGACCGAAGGTGACAGTCTGCTACTTACCCGAGTTGTCTCAGCAATTGAGAATGGAGACTACTCTCAAACGCAAATGGATGAGCTTACCTCCAGAAGTAAAAAGACAAAACAGACGCCCATTCTCGGCATCACCGGAACTGGTGGCGCGGGAAAATCTTCCATTACAGACGAGATTATTAGGCGATTTCGGCAGGATAGTGGCGATTCCCTAACTATCGCGGTGCTCGCTATTGACCCCACACGAAAAAAAACAGGTGGTGCTCTATTGGGTGACAGGATCAGGATGAATGCAATTAATCATCCGAACGTCTTTATGCGTTCCATTGCTACCCGTAATGTAGCAGTCGAAATCCCGGAAAACCTGAATGAAATTCTAAACGCAGTCAAACTTGTAGGGTTTGACCTTATCATCGTCGAGACTCCCGGTATTGGTCAGGGCGACGCAGGTATTGTTCCTTTCGTGGGCACTTCTCTCTATGTCATGACTTCGGAATTTGGAGCTGCCAGCCAGTTAGAGAAAATCGACATGCTAGACTACGCCGATTTCTTTGCCATTAACAAATTTGAAAAGAAAGGAAGCGAAGATGCACTGCGAGATGTAGCAAAGCAGGTACAAAGAAACCGCGAATTATTTTCACAGACACCATCAGACATGCCCGTATTTGGGACTATTGCTTCAAATTTTAATGACGACGGAATCACAGCACTCTACCAGGCACTGTTACCCCATCTAAAAACTCAAGGCTTGCGTGATTTTAAATCGCTCCTCGCGGAGGTTAAGACCAAGACATCCACCCAACGCACCTTGATTATTCCTGAACGAGAACAACGCTATTTGGCCGAAATTGCCGAAGAAGTTCGCCGCTATCATCACTATGTAGACACGCAATCAAAACTTGCTCGGGAGAGACAACAACTGTTGGCAACCAAGCACATGATTGAAGAAACAGGCAAAGACGGTTCCGGACTAGATGATCTTATCCATGAAAGAGAAAAAGCAATGGATACTGGTGCTAAACAAATACTAAAAACCTGGCCACAAGTAAAAAAAGACTACGCTGGCAACGAGCATGTAATGAATGTTAAAGGCCAAGAGATTAATACAGTTCTAACCCGAACTTCTCTATCAGGCACTCCTATCCCCCGGGTTGCTCTACCTCGGTATGAAGATCACGGCGAGCTACTGAAATGGATATTACTGGAGAACGTGCCAGGTAAATTTCCTTTTACTGCAGGAGTATTTAGATTCAAGCGTGAAACTGAAGATCCCACGCGCATGTTTGCGGGCGAGGGTGATGCCTTCAGAACCAATCGTCGCTTTAAGCAGTTATCAGAACATTCCGATGCTAAAAGATTATCTACAGCGTTTGATTCTGTGACTCTGTATGGCTTCGACCCCGCCATCCAACCTGACATCTTCGGCAAAGTTGGAAATTCCGGCGTATCCATCGCCACACTTGACGACATGAAGGCTCTATATGACGGCTTCGACCTATGTAATCCATCTACTTCTGTGTCAATGACGATTAACGGACCGGCACCCACTATCCTGGCCATGTATCTGAACGCAGCTATCGATCAGCGTGTTAATGCCTTTGTTGAAGAAAATAATAAACAACCAAATGAGAAAGACTGGGATGAGATCAAAGCCCACACATTGGAATATGTGCGTGGGACGGTACAGGCAGACATCCTCAAAGAAGACCAAGGACAAAACACCTGTATTTTCTCCACCGATTTCAGCCTGAAACTAATGGGCGACATACAAGAATATTTTACTGCCAACAAAATACGTAATTTCTATTCTGTATCAATCTCTGGTTACCATATTGCCGAGGCTGGTGCCAACCCAATTTCACAACTGGCCTTTACCCTTTCTAATGGCTTTACATTAGTTGAAGCGTATCTTGCACGAGGCATGAAAGTTGATGACTTTGCCCAAAACTTATCGTTTTTCTTCTCTAATGGAATGGATCCGGAATATACAGTCATGGGCAGAGTGGCTCGGCGCATTTGGGCTACTGCAATGCGTTTTCGCTACGGCGCAGACGAGCGTAGCCAGAAGCTTAAGTACCACATTCAAACTTCGGGTCGCTCACTGCATGCCCAAGAAATGTCATTTAACGATATACGTACGACACTACAGGCTCTGATCGCCATCTATGACAACTGCAACAGCCTCCACACCAATGCCTATGATGAGGCCATCACTACACCGACCGAAGAATCGGTCCGAAGGGCTATAGCAATCCAGCTCATCATCAACAAGGAGTGGGGCTTGGCTAAGAATGAGAATTCAAACCAAGGATCCTTTATTGTCGAAGAGCTCACCGATCTTGTTGAAGAGGCCGTACTCAAAGAATTCGAACGCATTTCCGACAGAGGAGGAGTGTTGGGAGCTATGGAAACAGGCTACCAGCGTGGCAAAATTCAGGATGAGTCTATGTACTACGAACACCGCAAGCACGATGGCAGCCTGCCTATCGTTGGTGTAAACACGTTTCTGAATGCCGAACCGGATGAAAAGATAGACATCAAGCTTGCCCGATCAACGCAGGAAGAGAAAAAGAGCCAGATCTCTAGGCTTAAGGCATTCAAATCGCGGAACGCAAAACACTCAGAAGAAGCTCTGCGAAACCTAAGTAACGCCGCTAACAATAATGAGAACGTCTTTGCCGAATTGATGAACACCGTCCGCTATTGTTCATTGGGCCAAATAACTAATACTTTCTTCGAAGTGGGCGGTCAGTATCGCAGGAATATGTAGCCCTATTTATACCCTTTGGGTGTGCGATGGATGTGTAATGGGTTTCGTAAAAATTTGAATCAAATTACTCTGCCCCTTAGGTTTCTGGCCCACTAGTCTATCAGGCGATAGCCCGAAGGGGTGTACTCGATCGAACTGGGGAAATCCAACTCCTCAATTTTTGACCGCCCCACAAAGACTGCATCTTCAGCTGCTCTGCTTCCACCATATCTGCGCATAAACTCACTTTCAGCTTCACGGTCTGGTATTTGATCTGTCAGTGCCATACGAACAATTTTGGCGACTTCTTCGGGGTTGTCGCGCTGAGGATAGTGGCCTGCCGTCGGTAGAATCCAGAAGCTACTCTCAACCTCTCGATCGTTTAGATAGGTATCCCATACATGGTTGGGAATCCGAATAGGATTGACGTTGTCCGTCAATCCCCACAGATAAGCTACGGGTACTGGGCTGCGTAGCAGATTCTCCAGCCAACGGGTCTCATTTACCTGGCGTTCTAACAAGTAGCGGCCAACATAGAGCAGTGAGATGTTACCTTGGTTGAAAGCGAAGATATCGGAAAAAGCCAGTGATTCCGGTTCGCCTTCTGTGCGCCGCGGTTGAGCTGATCGAGCTTGTATCATTCGCTCACCGGCGTCGGCATCGAGTAAAGACAATTGAAATGGCACTAGGTTGGCGAGTGGGAGAAACATGCCACTGTTGGATAAAAAATGATAATTAACCGTGTAGCCCGGGCTGGGGTTATCCAGGTAATTCCCGAGAAAAGCGAGGCCGATACTCACACCACGATCATGTGTAAAGAGTGCGAAATCCTCGAACCCGACTACCTCGCGAACGAAATGGTCCACAATCTCAGCATTCTCAGCCAGCATATAATTGTAGCCATCAAGCGGCTTATCGGAGAATCCGGAACCGGGAAAATCCAACGCAGCAATATGATACTCGTCTTCAAGATAGGGGATCATCTTGTAGTAATCGAAACTAGAATTAGGGAAGCCGTGGATCAACACCAATTTCGGTTTAGATTCGTCTCCCCAGGTCCTGTAGAAAACATTTACCTTGGCAGCGTTATTGTCTTCTGTAGTCGATGTCCATTCGAAGTAATCTCCACCAACATACCAGTCGTTTGCCAAGTCCGAGTAAAAAACAAATTCGCTGTCCTGGGCGACGCTTAGCCCATTAACAAGAAGGAAGACGAGCACGGGAAGCCTGCGAAATAAGGAACTTCTCATAGAATAATTCTCGAAATTGTTTGATTAACGAGTCAAAAAGAACGTGGATACTACCATATCAGCAGAAATCTCAAACCTCGATTTGAACAGTGTCGTGGTAATCCTGCCGAACTATTCTGATAGACAGCGGACAGGAGGGTAGCGCCAAAATCTAGCATTGCATCGGTAATAAAGGAAATCTGGACTAACTCCTGTCTTTTACCCGAAACAAAAAATTTGAGTAGCCGGTAAATAAGAAGACAAAACGGCAAAGAACGAAATAGCGATAATCACTATCGCATTACATTAGGAGAATGGTTCTCTTCAGCTGTCGGGATTTATTGCTTTTTTCCCGAGCATAAAAAAGGGCGGTCAATCCGCCCTATTTTCATTGGTTAACCTATTCTGACACATTTACCGTAACCCAGGCATCGTGGTAGAGACCCCCATCATCTGCTCGACCCCAGAGAATGTACTCACCGGGTTCACTGAACATAGCATTCACTTCATAAAGATTATCTTCCGGAATAGGAGGTGCCAACCAGAGTGCACCCCAAGGTGAGTTGGCACTAGTACGGGTATCTTCCCAGACCTTTACCTGGGGAGGATCGAAGGTAACATCGCCGGGGCCACGCCACTTGTTCCAAGAGTAAAATAGGCCATTGACTTTGTTCACAGTCACATTTATCGGCGGTGTCATCAAGCGCCGTTTCTGGATAGTTTCAGCCGTAATGAAAGCGGCTGCCAGACTACCTCCTTCAGTTAATTCGACAAACCGACGCGTTTCTTCAACCAGGTCCGTCGGCTTCGGCAAACCATCATCGGCGATCTGAGCACGTAAATTGAGTGCCTCACCCACTGCCGCTGCCCGGATACTGTCACCTTGAACTGTGACTACCGGAGCTACATTGGCTCGAGATTCAGGGCTTGAGGTGCCGGCACCGAGTGACCCTGTTTCTGAAGCAATTATCATATTGTCGACAAGGTAATCCGGTCTCAGCGTGGCATAGGCTTTGCGTTCTACCCCGTTGACGTTGAGTGTCCACACCAATTCTCGTTCGCCCCAATCAGAAGGAACAGCAACCTCAAAAGTAAAGCGATTACGGCGCGGCAAAAAATGGGTAGGTTGGCCTCGGTCCATGTCACCTGGAGAGAAATTATTGTTCTCTCCTACGGGCATATCCGGAGTTTCTTCCCAGTTCTCGTTCATGTAGCCGAACATCATGTTAAAAGTGCCATCATCATTTGGGCGCCAACCTTCAAATGCTGGCTCTATGTGTCGGCCCTTACTGTAAGTCTGCGCAAACACAGGATTTGCACATAAAACAGTTAACAGAATTCCGGCAATTATCTTGAACACTAACCTGCTTCTTGTTAGTTCGAATATTTTCATACTTTTCCGCCTCTCGTCTTAGGACTAAATTACCGATCAATCAGACGCCGGAGACTGCTCGGGCATCGGTGCCACTAGAGGAGCACCACACAGCGGACAGCCGATTACATGATCGTTCGGTCCCAGGTTTAAAACTTGACGTCGGTTTTCCATCTCAGCGAAGAACTGCTCTTCATTCATCTTTACGCGCATACCGAGATCGATAAACATATTGGTTACAGAGCGATTACCTGACCCCTGCCAATTCCGAGGATCGGGTACGTTTGGATTTGTATCAGTATTATTCATATAACCAACAATATGAAGAATAGTGCCTTTGGGCAGCAAAGGAGCTGCTTGGTCTTCGTAGGCATAACCCCTTACCCAGTTATGGTCATAACCAACACAGGAAAGGGTTTCTACTGAGTATCCCCAGATTGCTTCCAGACACATACGTTCTCCTGGTGCATGCAGGTGTGGCTCAAAAGTGACAATCTTTGTGTGATCCTCGAGCACTTTGTATGCGTGCAATTCTTGATCGTTTTCACTCCCTGCTATACTTATATCTACCCCGTTACCAAGTCCTAGTATCGATCGCTCATACTTCGGTTCGTAGCCCTTAGGGTGAAACCGAAATCCTATTTCTAAATGGCCTGTAGTGTCCTGACCATTGGAATGTATGTGTACCGAGTTAGAATATATGTAAGTTCCGGCGCGCAGCAGTCGGCCCCCA
>Ga0208881_1000071_pt1 | contig 31426 bp, 20 predicted proteins | sample Knorr_S23_td_AAI_FD_185610 | JGI IMG/M metagenome (GOLD analysis project Ga0208881, IMG submission 185610) | Marine microbial communities from Southern Atlantic Ocean transect - Knorr_S23_td_AAIW_ad_876m_LV_B (SPAdes) (version 2) | ecosystem: Environmental > Aquatic > Marine > Oceanic | place... | reverse complement strand
TACCGCCAGTTTTTAGGAGTGTGCGCCGGTCCATATCAACTCACTTACGAATATTGTACGTGCATCTTACATGAAGATGGATAAGCAGGATACTAAGTCTTAGATCCTCTTTTCGAAGCCATATCACATCTCTGCGACTATCAACGCTTTGTTGATAGTTCGATAGCCCTCCTGCAGAGGTCAACAAAGGCTAGCAACCGAGAATCTCCCGAAGCGCCGCAATCAGATAATGAACATGACGCTCCTGGCAGCTGTACCCCATCAGACCAATGCGCCATGCCTTCCCTTTGAGCGGACCAAACCCGCCTACGATCTCGATCCGGTACTCGTCTAGGAGCCGTTTTCTTACCACAGCGTCGTCTACGCCATCAGGGATAAGAACGCAGGTCAACATCGGTAGTCGATGCGCCGGATCCCCGAACAACTCAAGGCCCATCCCTGTCAATTCTTTCTTGAGCAGGTCACCACACCTTTGATGGCGAGCAAAGCGTTCCTGCAACCCTTCTTCCTGAATCATTCGAAGTGCTTCGCGAAGTGCAAAGACCATCGGGCCCGGTGCAGTGTGGTGATAAGCTCTATCAGCAAACCAGTACTTACGGATGAGGGCCAGATCGAGGTACCAGGTGTCGACAGACTTGGTCCGGCTCTCTATAAGCGACATTGCTCGATCGTTCAGGGTGATGCATGAGATGCCCGCTGGGCCGCCGATACACTTCTGGCCACCGCTATAGCAGATGTCGATGTTGAACTCGTCTACCCGAATGTCGCTGCCCCCAAGGGAGCAGACAGTATCAACTAGGAAGAGTTTATCACGACTACGGACAAGGTCTCCTAGCTCTGACAGCGGCTGTCCTACACCGGAAGATGTTTCTCCGTGTACCACCCCAACCATCTTGGCGTCGGGATGTTGGCCCAAGGCATCCGCGATCTGTGAAACCTGAACTACATCACCAAAGTCCACCTCCACCCGGATCGCAGTACCCCCATGCCGTTCAACGATCTCGGCCATTCTTTGCCCAAAGAAGCCATGAATCCCGACGATCACCTCATCACCGGGCTCAACGACATTACAGATCGACGCCTCCATTCCTGACATCCCAGTACCTGGGAGTGTGATCGCAACCTCGTTCTTTGTCTGAAAGAGGTGCCTCAGTAGCTCCATGCTATCGTCCATGACAGCGAGAAAGTCAGGATCGAGATATCCAAGTATCGGACTAGTCATCGCCTGAAAAACGCGCGGATGGACGTTGCTCGGTCCCGGTCCAAGCAACACCCTCGGCTCGTGGCGAAGCTGTCCGATTGACTGTCCATTCGATGTCATGTTATCCCCGTTCAAAATATGGTTGAAGTGATCTTCTGGGCATGTCAATCAAGCTGTTGCCGCCCGATTCTTACCCAAACGTTCATCTACAAGATCTACAATCTTATCTACAGTATCGGACTGAAGCCCTTGTTGGCTCGCTATTCTTTGAATCAAGCAGTCGACACGTTCGATATGTTTTGCTCCACTGAATAGGGCCCTCGCAGCGGACGACGGTTTGGCAAGTCCTTCCGCAGCTCTCGCGTATTTTTCGAACGGGACCAGATCGGTCTCCGCAGCTCCGAGATTTGTGCAGAGTTGTCCCGCCCAACCGTATATGTCTTTAGCCGTTTCGATGTCCCCATGCACCGCTTCCCTGATAGAGATCAGGCCATCGCGTTGGATACACCGGTAGTTCCCTGCCAGCAACATGGGCCATTTGGCTAAGGGCACGAAGATAGAGTCGTGGACCTTAAGTTTTACCGGAATCTTTGTGGCACCATCTCCGGGATCATACAGGATTGCTTCTATGTCAGCTTGAAGATCACGCAGTATCTGGGTGTGTTCCTCATCTTCAAAACACGCAGCCTTGAAATTCGTGGGCAACCCAACCTGGAGCACATTCTTAGGCTCTTCCGGCGGACGAAAAGCCTGAGGGTCTGGACTTGCTAATGAGACAAGGCCCGGCTCGAACCCATCCCAAACACTTGGCTCTACAAAGCAACCCTCAAGTTGATCAGTCGCCAGTCCTGGGATTCGAGCGAGGTACGGCAATGGAGGCATATTCATAATTGCTAGGCTCGGTAACCGAGCAGCTGCAATCCTTGCCATCATTTCCCGAACACCCGCTGAGCTGTATTGCGATTCCTGCATTCCTAGCACAACTAAGTCGAATTCGGTTGGCTCAACTCCCTCAGGGATGCTAGCGGACAGCTGACCCGCAAGCGTGTCCGAGTAAATTTCAACGAGGGTATCACGCCCCCGGATCGGAAATCGTACTAGGGTTCCCTCACGGTTGATCAGCTCAGCCGTGGGCGGAGTACAAACCAGGGTGACCGAATGCCCTGCCAACAAGAGTTTAGTACCAAACAAAGAGCCGTAAGAGGCACCTAGAATGAGCACGTTATATGTGGGTTTCACACAGTCCTCCTCAACTTTCTTTGAAGCGGAATCCGCTAGATAGCGCCCTGTTCACGAGCCCTGTCTATACCTTCTGGATCAAGGCCAACGACGTCTGTAAGGATCTCTTCTGTATGCTCACCTAAGAGGGGCGACCGCTCAACTTCAGCTGGTGAGTCAGACAGCTTAATCGGATTTCCAACCGTCAGGTATTTTCCCCTCTCCGGGTGGTCAACTTCCACCACAGTCCCAGTCTGTCGCAGAGATTCCTCTTGGGCCAGCTCCCCCATGGACAAGATTGGACCACATGGCACATTCAATGGGTTCAGTATCTCCATGGCTTCCATCTTGTCCTTAGTCATCGTCCACTTCTCAATCTCCTCGAACATCTCATCGAGCTTGGGGAGGCGGGCTCCTGGGGTGTTCCATTCTGGATCATCAAGCCAATCAGCACGACCGATGGCTTCAGCTAGCCCAGAAAAGGCCTGAGCCTGAGCAATGACATAGATGTAAGCATCAGGATCAGTCTCCCAGCCCTTACACTTCACAATCCAACCAGGTTGTCCACCACCAGATGCGTTCCCTGCGCGGGGAACTGCATTACCAAACTCACCGTTAGGGTATTGTGGATACTCCGTGAGCGGGCCATGTGTCAGCCGCTGTTGGTCGCGTAACTTTACACGGCAAAGATTGAGCACAGAGTCCTGCATCGCACAGGTCACACGCTGACCCTTCCCACTCGCCTCACGCTGAAACAGAGCAGCTAAGACACCTGCTACAAGGTGCAGACCCGTACCGGAATCCCCGATTTGAGCACCCGTAACCGTGGGAACGCCCCCAATCTGCCCAGTCGTGGATGCCGCTCCTCCTGTGCACTGCGCTACGTTCTCATAGACCTTGCAATCGTCGTAGGGTCCAGGCCCGAATCCTTTGATTGAGGCATAGATCAAACGCGGATTGATTTCTTGGATTTTCTCCCATGGAAATCCCATTCTGTCGATAGCCCCTGGCCCAAAGTTCTCCACCATGACATCGCATTCTTCGATCAACCTGGTGAAGATCTCCTTCCCTGCGTCCGTCTTTGGGTTCAGTGTGATGCTCCGCTTATTAGCGTTTAACATCGTGAAATAGAGGCTGTCTGCATCAGCAACATCACGTAATTGATTGCGTGTAATATCACCTGAGCCCGGCCGCTCTATTTTGATTACATCAGCTCCAAACCAAGCTAAAATCTGGGTGCAGGTCGGTCCTGACTGCACGTGGGTCATATCAAGGATTCGAACGCCGTCTAGGGCTTTACCCATAGTAGTTCTCCCTACTTCGATTACTTAGATCTTATGTGGTTCAAGAATACAAATCGAATCGGCTTTCATTGGGGAACGAGCCGAAATCACGGCCCAGAATCTAGGGCTTCATCTTTTCCACGCTACAGGTGGGGCAGTACGCTCAAATCCTAACCCGTATACTCTTCACGAACCAAAATTTGGAAACCAGATCGTCCAGTAGATCAAGATCAAGGTCAGAACAGTGAAGACTATCAAACTGAACCACCCAAACAAGCGCGCGAAATTGGACGGATAGAACGCCTTATCCTCTTTGGGTATTACGATGAGGCAGTAGTAGAGGTTTAGAAAAAAAATCACCGGAGCGACGAAAGCTGCCAATGCAGATGCTACGAGGACAAGAAAGACGGGCCGCTCAAACCCAGCGATGATGGCCACCGAGGTGATCAAGGAATAAATCATTGTCACTCGATAGATGTTGTATTCCGAATAGAACGTCTTTCGATGAGCATCAGTAAGTTCATTGGGGTCAAGCCCGCTGAGCTCAGCAGTGCCATGGAAAAGATTGCGACAACAGGCCCCGACGATTCGTGGCCACCCGTCGAAATAGTTAAAGGCAGTCGAGAATGTCGCTGCAAAAGCACCCACCATGAACACGCTCATCATGGCGGGTCCCAGGCTGTTGGTGAAAATCCCTGCGATCTCACCCATAACAGCCCGGCCCTCGACCGGGCTTGGATACATCCATACTGCTGCCAAGAGCACAAAGATGCATGCGAGTCCGAATGAGATTACATGCCCCACCCGGAAGTCCCACGTTCCAATCTTGAACCAACTCTGGCAGTATTGGACGGCATTGGCCGGAAGTCTCGAAGTATGCACCGTGAGGTCATTCACATCTGGAGCAAACGGATCGAACCGGTTCGCAAGCCCCATATCTTCGAGCTGATCTCGAATCTTACTCATCCCCTTCTTCTTCGCCTTACCCCACTCAGAAGCCTGAAGAGAAACGTCGATTCCTGTGGGCAACAATCCAAGGAACGCAGCAATCACCAGCCAGGAACCATCTGGGATCTCAACCAGGAAAAAGTGACCCATCTCGGAAAGCGGGGCAGGTGCCTGGATGTAGACGAAAAGTGCAGAGACGACCAGAATTGCAGCAAGCAGTTTCGCCGAGACCTCCACCGCCGCATAACTACCACGGAGGATGATCGCCACTGATATCAAGGCGAGCACCAAGCCGTAGTGAGTCATGGTAAAACCCCAGCCGACCACCTCAGTGAACAGGTAGTAGAGTACAGCCGCTGCCGCGATGAGCCGGCCCGCTTGCCCTATCGCACATTGGATAAGCGTGGTCACAAGCACATACCATAATGGCCATTTCTTCCACGCCGTACTGTATGCTTCGATTAGGCTCTTTCCCGTTGCATTGGTGAACCGGAAAGCCATTTCGAACCCGTAATACTTGAACACGTATGCCATCGGTATACACCAGAGCAACGCATATGCGAAGCGACCGCCAGCAACCGGTGCAGTGACTAGGTGACTAGTACCGATCCCGGTCATCATCAAGATGATTCCTGGACCGAAGTGACCGATTAATCCCCTTGGTGTCAGGTCGGGCATCTGAAGGTCGCTGAAGCGGGACTCCACTTCAGGATATTCTTCAGAGTCCTGCGGCTGCGATTGTGGATTTTCCATGGATATAAGCTATTCCTGAAATCTCGTCTTGGGTTTAGGTGATTCCTTCGTCCCGACTTCGATTGACGTGCACAACGACCTCATAGAGAACTGTTCCTGCTGTTGCTTTGAATTCATGACCTTTTTCAGTCAAGATCCCATCCTCGGAGCCGGTCAAGTTAAATATGATTTCCTCATCGGCAGGACCCTGGATCGGTATCGAAACCTGATACCCACCAAGATAGTTATCACCCTCAACAACCGAGAGGATGTGCTTCAGCGTGAGCACACCGGCAATGATCGAGCCTAGAAAAAGAAACAAAGCGGTTAGTACCCCTGCCAGCCCGCCGATCATCAAACCCATCACCACAGCTGCCGCCCCAGACACGTGACCGAACACGATAGCCCTAGCAAGTTGGCCGTCCGGCGAGTGCTCATTAGACTCGTTATCGGCCTCAAAGAAATAGATCGGGCCAGTGATCGAGGCATCTAGGTCGCACTCACTCACGTGAGCGGGGATTAAGGGGTTGGGATAGAGTACCCGATCTTTTGGAGGGAAGCAGACAACGTCACCTGTGCCCATACCTAGGGCACGTTTTCGTGTCACATGGAGAAGCGGGCGACGTGAGGTTACCGGGATGAGTTCTGGTAACAAAGCACTTTCCGGCCCCAACTCACACCCAACCATACTCATGTAGTAGAACTGGTCGGCTCCAGAATGACCCTCGCTGTTGTGACACTTGATGCGATCAAGCGAGATCGCGATGTCCATCTTAGAATGTCGCCAACGCGTTGAACGGGCTCGCGGTTCCGCCCGCTAGCCGGGAAATCTGCCATGAGACCATGAATTGCCAGCGCCGGCGTTCAGCAGCCTCTTTCGCCACATCGAGCAAGTACCCGTTGTCGACAAGCGGTAACCCCAGGAAGACCTGTGTGAGGTCATGTATTGGTCTATTCCGCCCACGAACGCCTGAGGGTTGAACGTCATTCACAGCATCGCCGACCAAAAGAGCCACGCCTCGTTCTTTCAGCCACGGAAGCACCGAAGCATGCAGCCCTGCACCTACGCGACCATAGGCCCACGGACCATCTGCCTCCCGCTTAGCCCACCGGCCCGTGCGGACCAATAAAACATCACCACTCCCGATGGTGACCCCTGCAAAATCTTCCCACTCCTCTAGGTCAGATACGTAAATAGGTGTACTTGGCTCAAGCCACTCCACACCTCTCAGCAAGGGCATATCCACAAGAATCCCTCGGGTCACAAAGCCAGGACCCATACGATCAATGGCCAAGTCTTTACACCCTTCCATATCCAGGTTCTGGGGATAACCATTGAAAATGATTCGTTCACCGTCCCTTGTAGTCGCGTAGTGGCATAGGGCGTCCAGATGGGACAGTTGTCCGTCGTGAAGAGAGAAACTGATCGCATCTAGTGCGGTACGTACTCTTCCGGTGTTGGGATCCACCGAGGTCATCCAGTGCTCGGTCGGTGCGAACGTCTGGCTGTCAATCGCGTCTTCTTCACTGACAAAATGCCCCAAAGAAACCGTAACACCCTCTTCCACCAGCGACGCTGCCGCACGCGTCTTCTCAGGTGTAATGAGGTTGAGGGTGCCACGCTGGTCCGCGGGACCCCAACGCCCCCAGTTCGAGAGCTCAGCCTCCCAGAGACTCATCTGATCTGGTGTCACAAGCACTGCCGGATCTTGAGTCGATGGGTGCGGCGGCGGCCGGACTTGCTGGGGAGCAGTGGCAGGTGACTCGGCAAGGGGCATGATAGTGAAGAGACTCAAGCCGAGTATAATTGTGATGAGTTTCATGAAGATCACCTCAGACTACTGAATCTTAGGATCGCACTAGAACTGGAATTCTAGGCGGATGACCCTGACTCCGAAACAGATGCTCGTCGTCCGCTTGGAAATAACTCGCTATTCTGTAGGATGTAACCGTAGAATTAGACTTGATCAGAACACACAGAGACTTGGAAGGAGGCAAGATGGGTCAGTTAGTAATGGAATATCGCTCCGTTTACCCTTTCAGGTTCGCAGTTCTTACCACCACTGTGCTAATAACGATCAGCTCCTGTAGTAGTGACTGGCGTGACCCACCTACGGTCAGCCAAGAGGAGTTCATTACGAAACACGAGGATTGGCGAAGCAACCGAGAACAGGGACTCGTCACACCTCCCAGCGGTCCAGTTCTTTGGTCTGGTCTGTTTAACTTGCCGCAGGGGGAAACAGCATTTGGGTCGGACCCAACGCTCCCTATTGTTCTTCCTGCAGAAGATTCTCCGGCCTTAGCTGGCACACTCGTGCGTCAAGGGCAGGATGTGCACTTAGAGCCAGCTTCGGACGGGAATGTCTACCTTCAGGACGGACCCCCGATTGAAGAGACCACGATTCTGGAAAATGATCGGTCAGGAAACACCACTTACCTTTCCTTGGGATCTCTGGGGATGCGGGTTCATTCGGAGCCCGGAACAGATCGTCTGTGGCTGCGCGTCTGGGATACCGACCTTGCGGAGCGTGAGACGTTCCGGCTCCCGGAATACTTTGCCTTGAGCACAGAGTGGCGTGTCTCAGCACGGCTGGACCGATACCCTGAGCTGAAATCAATTCCACTTGCCGACATCACAGGCGGGATGATAGAGCAAGACGCAATTGGAGAACTCATCTTCAGAAAAGCTGATCGCGAACACCGTTTGATCGCGTTCGGAAATGAACAGAGTCGCTCTTATTTCGTGAGCTTGTGGGACTCAACAGCAATAACAGAAACCTATCAAGCCGGACGTTACATGAGGGTTCCAGCCGCGGATGAGGACGGATGGACGACCATCGACTTCAATAGGTCGTACAATGCACCCTGTGTCTTTACCGCGTTTTCTGTTTGTTCACTTCCACCGCTCGAGAATCGGTTGGATCTAGCAGTGACAGCCGGCGAGAAGCGACCCGAAAAACCAGCTTACTGATTGAGGGGAGCCATGATCAGGTAAAGAGCGAACTCATTTGGTCGGTTCCCGAGGTCACCGCAAAATCAGCCCCTCGGCGTTTCCTCTCCTCATAGTGTGCTCCGCTCAATCACTTCATCCAATGAGCCTCCGGCCAAAAATTCGGGGTGCAGTAGATCTGAGATGCCTCTCTTTATCGATGTTCCGAACCCCATCCGTCATCCAATCAGGTGCAGGCTCACCTTTCAGATGATGACCAAAAAACTGGCTTAGCCTGTACTGAAAGTCGATCCGGTTTTCCAACTTCCTGAGGCCATGGCCTTCATCAGGATAAGAAAGCCAGATGACAGGCTTCTCTAGGAAGCGGAGAGCATTATACCATTCTAGGCCCTGTTCCCAATTGACTGTTGGATCTTCTTCCCCATGGAGATACAAGACTGGAGTATTCATGGTTTCCACACCCGAGATCGGTGACTGGTCCCAGTAAAGGTCAAAGTCATCGTATGGGTTTGTGGCGTATCGGCCTTGGCCGTAGATGTCGTAGGAGTGGTTATTCTGTCCGCTACCGACAAAGAGTTGATTGAACTCACTCACGAGATTGATCGGGGCTGCCCCATGTGCTACAGCTGAGAACATCTCTGAGCGGGTAGCAATGTACGCGCCCCCTCCCCCACTGTAGGAGTGCCCACTCAGACCAACGGCCTCAGGGTCAGCGTATCCCAGTTCAATAACCTTTCGGACTGCAGCTTCAACACACTCCAGCATGTCACTGTGCGAACTGCCAATCCGGAAGTGGACATCGGGTTGCATAAGCAAGTACCCATTACTCACGTAGTCGGCAAAGTTGGGCTGATGTCGATACGCAGGAGTCGGATGTACATGGAGATTCTGCGAGTACTTCTCATAGAACCGCACAATCATCGGGAGCCTCTGTCCTTCCTGATAATCATCCGGGATAGCAAGCGTACCCTGTAGCGGTACTCCATCACTATTCGTGTAGTCGAACAATATTCGGCGTCCCCACTTAAATTCAGCGTTCTGTGGATTGGCGTCACTGACTCGCTCTCGCACATCAAAGTCACCTGCACTCATCCAGAGATCTGGGAAATCCTCCCAAGACTGCACTGTAAACAGATATCGATTAGCGTCTTCTGCTTTTTGGGGTATCGAGAACTTCTTGTCCTCCCACGTGAGTTCTGCGAGGTCTTCTCCGTCGAGGCGAAAGAAGCCTTCCTTCTTAGTCCACTCTCCGTAGGCGCGAAGCAACAAAGGTTCGGAAAGATCAATCGATTGCTCATCTGAGGCTTCAGACACGTACCGGAAACGGATTTCGTCCGCGGCGCCGCGACCACCCGTAAGGACCCCAGCTGTGCCACCGTCAAGGGGCTGTAGCCATAGATCATACCGCCCATAAAGAAGCACGGATTCCCCGTCATCCGACCAACCTGCAAGACCATAAGGAGGCTTCTCACCGAAGCGGTCATACTCTTTGTTTGTAAACTCGACTGGTGCGGAAGCTGTCAGGTTTCGATGTCGGTTGGCACCGATGACATAGTCCCAAACATCACCGTCCTTCCAATACAGGAAGTGTTCACCGTTCGGTGAAAGTCCGAGAGTCCGAAGGTGTCCTTCAAGAAATTGGACGCGATCTCCGGTATCCGTGTCGACCCGATAGTAATCCGCGAGGTCAGGCTTCCAATCTGACACGTAATCAGTCTCATCCTGGCCAATACCCCAGCGTCCATTTTGGGTAATTTCAATACTACGTATGGACTCGTCCGCTAGGTGGACGAGTCGTTGATCCTCCAAATGCACTACAGCGATGTAAGTCCGGGCCTGATCTTGCGAAGCCTGTCTCTGTTGGGCGGCTTGAATACGGTCGTCGGCCCAGTGCCAGATATTCACATCTGCCAGAGGCAATCCCTCTTCTGGCCAGTCTTCAAGATCGTCTTGCTGCACTTTGGTGCCTACAAAGATCCTCCCAAGATCTTCACTCCAGCTAAGTCCGTCTTTCTCACTGATGACATTTCCTTCTCTGAGACCCTGGTGGTCAGATGGATCGAAGACGTGCCGCTGCGGACTCACCCCATCCATCTCCACAAACGCGATCAGAGTATTAGCGCGCTCGGTCTTCTCTTCCGGCGTCTCACCTCGTAACACGGCAATACCAAGCCCATCTTCCGACCAAGTCAGTCGGGTATACCTCTGCTTGGCATTGTCTAGTACCCTTCGCGAACCTGTGTCCAGATTAACGTAGTAAAGACCATTTCCATCTCTGTTTTCCGCATCAACACTGTACGCGAAGAGTGTCCCTACTTCGTTGAATTCCGCTTCATCCACGCTTCCGATTAATTCCTCATATCCCTCTTCCAAGTTTCGAAGAATCAGGTCTGTTCCATCATGATCTGAGTCCTCGTTCGCCTGTCTCTTCTTGACGAAGAAATGACTTGATCCCGAGGAAAATTCGAATGAGGTGACGTCACCCCATGTTAGTTTTTCTCCTGACGCAAGATTGATGAGTTCAGCCTCACGCAAGACGTCCTCACCATCTCTGCGGAGCTTCTCTGCTTCTGAAAATGGTAGGTCAACAAAGTAAGCAGCCCATTGTCCGTCATCAGAGAGTTGTACGCCTGTCGCCGGAGATAGAACATGTTCTGACGTACTATCGAGGCTCTTGATATGGACAACATTATCAGAACGCTCTCGAGTATAGGTCCATGCTGCCCAACGCCCGTCCGCTGATATCCGGGATCCCGAAATCGTGCGCCACAATTGATAGTCAGCGATTGTGAGTGGTCGTTTATCTCCATCGCCTTGGGCATAGAGTTGTGTTGCCAGCACTCCGTTGGCTACCAGAGCCAGTACCAAAACACATGACCTTACGTACGGTCGAATCGAAAAATTAGATAATCTGAGAAAGAATGCCGGAGCAGGCATGGATGACCCCTGGAGCGCGGGAAACTGAGGATGGAACTTAAATTACGAGGATTGACGGAGGCGCGCTTGGGGGCAGGGCGCATTTTATCCACTCTGCGAAAAAGGCACTACCCAATCAGTAAGACATGCCTTAGGGCCTGAATCAGTGAGTGGGACTAGGGATTCTCATCACAGCACAGAACCCAGTCAGGTCTTGGGTAAGATAACCGACACAGAACCTTCCTACTGCTCTTTTAGCCTACTTCTTCTGCGTTGGCCTCCACGTAGGCTTTAGCAAATTCCTCCAGCTTGACATCAATGACTTCATGGAGGGCTTGCTGGGTGTCATCAGCATTGGCGACACCCACAGCCGTCGTATACCAGGTTACGGCCTCTGCTAGGGTGACTTGTTCATCCCGGACCATCTTAGCCGCTTGGTTCACTCTCACTTCAATGGAGTATGCGATTGCCCCATCTACATCACTCTGATCCCCAACAACGCACTGTAGTATGATCCTCAACTCAGGCAGTCCGGGATTCTCAAGCATCTCGTCTTCAGTAAGCAAATCCACTTCGGACTCAAGTAGTTTGATCGCTGCGCTTGCCCGAACCTCTGACGACCTTACCCCTACACTCTCACAAGTCGGGTTTCCCACGACACTGACGTACACCCCTCCGATTTTCGCAAGCGTATATCGGTTCCACTCGGTGTCCTGGGCATCCAGACCGGCAGGGACACCGAGGAGCATCAATCCAACGATCGTGCAAGCCAAGCGTTTCATGGGGATAATCCGTTCAGTGAGCTCGCTGTGATGTGTGCTTACTTACCCGCCCGCGCCACACGTCCTGCACTGGTGGTTATTCTTCGAGCCTAGTTTCTCCAGCAGCACGACCGTCTTGGGGTGTGGCTGCGCCCTCTGCTCTGGACTGTTCGCTAGGTCCGCGGTTGTCTGCCCACGGCGACTGATCAAGGTTACGTCTGCACCCTGTCTGACAAGATAGAGAATCGTCTCGTTATCGCCTCGAGCAGCTGCATGATGGATGGCTGAAAAACCATCCTTGTCCCTAAGGTTGGGATCGACGCCATGCTCCTCAATCAGATACCTGACCGCGGGCAGCCAGCCATCGGGAACACCCCGATGGGTTTGGGCAACCCGGGAAGTTCCAAAGCCGACACCTGCCGCTGCATGCAGAGGATGGACCCCTGGTCCACCGTCTGGCACTGGCTCCAAACCTGATGGGTCATCTGGCTCAGGGTCTTGACCGGTCGTATCTGGTGGTTGGTTAGGGTCGAAGGATCGACGTCTGCCAGGAAGCTTCTGGGTCCAAATGTTCGCGTCGGCACCGTAGGCGACCAAGATTTTCATCGCGTTGACGTCATGTGCGTATGCCGCCCGCCAGAATGGAGTCGCACCCGTGAAATCAACACCCATGCGTCCGGCATTATATGCCGCGTACCAGATATGCGTGCTAACCCTCTGGTTGGGTTCAGCTCCGGCCTGCATGAGCAACTCTAGCAAGTCCAGATAAGTTGTCTCCTGCTGCCGGAACATCGAAGGTTGTGGATACCACGTCCTGAGGGACCATTCGATGTTCAGAGCGGCGAACAGCGGACCAGCACCATCGTCACTTAACACATTCGGGTCAGCACCACGCTCTAAGAGCATTCGGGCCAGATCATAATTCCCATTGATTACGGCCACTAAGAGCGGGCTGGATTCATCACCCTCAGTGACGTGGTCAATGTGTCCTCCGCCGTCGACAAGCTGACGAGCTACTTCGATGTGCCCTTCCCGCGCAGCAAAATGGAGCGCGGTGAAGCCCCCTTGGTTACCGATTTGCTCATTTCCTGAAAGAGCTCGGACCGGGGGTGGAGGGGGCGGATCAGGCTCTACCTCTTCATCCTCATCCGGGTCCTTTTGATCTGCGGAGTCGGGAGGAGTTGCACCACTATTCTGACTTCCCGTCTGTGGCCTAAACGAACCACCCCTACCTGCTCCCGGAGAACTCGAATCCGGATCCTTCTCAGCATCCCGTACACGATTACGTCGACTGCGGTCTGCGTTTGTCTGTTCCGCGAACTCTACATAGTCCTTCACTCTCGTCGCCATCTCAAGGTCGGCACCGAGTTCAACTAGGACCTCTACAGCTCTGTTCGCATTCTTGACTGCCGCGAACATCAAAGGTGTTCGCTGGAAGAAACCATCGACCATGTCGAGGTTGCCTCCATGTTCAGCGAGCACCCTTATAGCTGCAGGGGCATCAGATTGCGCAGCGAAGTGCATCGCAGTCACACCAGTCGATGTGAACTTGTTGGGGTCAGCACCCGCATCAAGGATCGCAGTCATGACTTCAGTATTACCAGTGCGGCTTGCAAGATGGAGTGGTGTGTAGCCTCCGACTCTTGTCGCCGGCTTTACCGTGGCTCCAGCATAAAGCAGGAGCTTGGCCAACTCGAGGTCATTATTGAGAGCCGCCCAGTGTAGCGCGGTGAGACCGTCTGACTGGGCAGCATTTACGTCCTCACCCTGCTGCAGCAAGGCCCGAACGATCTGGGCGTCTCCCTGTTCGGCCGCATCAGCCACTGGCGAGTCTGCAGGCTTTGCTGCGAGGAGGACTACCAGGCTCAATACGAGAAGCGAGCCAACGCACAGCCTTAATCTTCCACTTATTGCCGACATGTCCCGCTCCCTTAGGGTATCCGCCTTACGTTCCGGCTTGAGCATGTCAGACCGAGAATGTCCCGGTGCTGTTCCCAAATGTTTCCAAGTCGTCGACACCGAGGCGATGTAACAGATCTAGGAACACATTCGCCATCGGCGTACCGATTCTCGCCCTCACATGCTTCTCACCTTCCAGAATGCCGTTTGCACCACCAGCAAGGAACAAGGGGCAGCGAATGTGATTGTGCAGGTTACTATCGGCCATCGCCGAACCGTACATCAATAGCGTTTTATCTAGTAAGGTGGAGTCGCCCTCAGTCACGCTCTGTAGCTTCTCAAGGAAGTACGGCACCATCGACACGTGATACGTGTTGATTTTCGCAAAATCTAAAACCCGTTCCTCACGTCCACCGTGATGTGACGAAGAGTGGAATGGCGAAGTCGAGCCACTCTCTGGGTAAACCCGAGGAGAAGCATCTCGACCAAGCTTCAGAGAGAAGACTCGGGTCGTATCAGACATAAACGCGAGTACTTGCAGGTCAAACATCAGTTTGACGTGCTCGTCAAAGGAATCCGGTACACCTACCGGTGCCTCCGGAATCTCACGCTCGTCTCCGCCCATATTCTGAGTTTCGATCCGCTGGATTCTCTGCTCAAGCTCACGAATATACTGAGTGTATTGGTCAACCCGCTGGCGGTCGGAGGCCCCGAGATCGCGGCGAAGCCCGGCCATCTCTTCCATCACCCAATCCAAGATGCTTCGGTTCGTCTTCATGCGCTTAGCACGCTGTTCCGGTGAGCCACCAGCTCCGAACATCATTTCGAAAACGGATCGTGGATCGCGGACCATCGGCAGCGGCTCGTTAGGTGAACCCCAACTAATGGTATCGGTGTACGCACATGCATACCCATACGCACACCCACCAGCCTGATCGACGTTTTCAATCGTTAACTGTATCGATGGGATCGGCGTCTCATGCCCAAATCGTTGCGCAAAAACTTGGTCAAATGAAGTTCCGACATCGACGTCAGAGCCTTCTGTCTGCTTTGGATGGGCTTGAGTTAGGAAGACCGCAGTAGTTCTGAAGTGGTCTCCACCGATCTCCTTCGGCGCAAACGCATCCGCCATCCTGCAGTCGGTATCACTCACAATTGTCAGATACTTACGGAACGGTTCTAAAGACCTCAAGCTGCTCGGGGTAAGATCAAAGTTCTTACCCTCTTCCGCAGGAGACCACAGATTTTGCGTGGCACCCCAGTCGTTACATCCCGCCGAGCCATGTACCTGTTCGATACACACCAATCGAGTGCCATCGGCCGCCTTCCCTGCCTCCGTGGCTGCCCAGAGCTTATTCGCCGGCACCATCGCATCGAGTAAGGGCAGTCCAATCGCCGTTCCCATACCGCGTAGCATCGTGCGCCGTGAGATGTGTTTTCCTGTGATGAATTCCATCGTCAAAACCTCGCTTGAGGAATCAAGAGTTGCCTATTCTTCTATTTAGAACCCTTCGTGTGCACCCTCCGGGGCAGCTGCAATAGCTGGCCTTGGAGCCTTTGCGCTCGTGAACGCTGCACTTTTCGCGACTCCGAGAATAAAAGCTGAGAGCTTAAAGCCGTTCTCGCCAGCATCTTTAACAATCGCTCGGACTGTGGGCATATCGTAGTACTCAAGGCGTCGACCCAGTGCATACGCCATCAAATTCTCTGTGAATACCCTGTAGAAGACCTCGGGCCGACTCAAGAGAGCATTCCGCAGATCTTCAGGACTGGCCAATGGGGTACCATCGTATAGCTCGCTCTCCGGATCCACCATGTTACCACCATCTCGAATACGCCAAGCCCCGGTTACATCAAAATTCTCAAGAGCCAAACCGATTGGATCGATGACGACATGGCACGAGCGGCATGCAGGGTTTACGCGGTGCTGCTCCATGCGCTCCCGGACGGTTAGAAAACGCCCTTCCTCTGCCTCACCGACTTCCTCAAATGCCGGAACATCCGGGGGTGGCGGCGGCGGCGGAGAACCAAGCAATACCTCCAGGACCCATTTACCTCGGAGAACTGGTGACGTCCGATCAGCGTGTGATGTCATCGTTAGGATACTACCGTGACCCAGCAACCCACGACGCGTATCGTCGGGATAGGACATCTTCCGGAACTCAGGCCCTATGATCCCAGGAACACCGTAGTGTCTGGCCAGTCGCTCGTTAACAAAAGTGTAATCTGCCGTGAGCAACTCAAGTACCGGGCGATCCTCTTCAACGAGGTGTGAGAAGAAGAGCTCCGTCTCACGATTCATGGCCTCTGAAAGCGTCTCGTCGAAGTATGGGTATGTCAGAGCGTCCGGTTGAATATCTTCAAGATCTTGGAGGCGAAACCACTGAGATGCAAAGCGCGTGGCAAGTGCTTCGGCTCTCGGATCAGCCAACATCCTTCGCACCTGCTGCTCAAATTCTTTAGACCTGGAGAGCCGTCCTCTTTCCGCCACCTCTATCAGTTCCTCATCCGGCGGTGCGCCCCACATGAAGTAGGAAAGACGAGAAGCCAGGTCAGTATCGCTGATGTTGTAGATCTCGCCAGGGGCAACTCCGTCTGGAACCTCTTCCATACGGAATATGAAGTGCGGGCTCGCCAAGATCGCCTGCAACGCCATCCGAACTCCACCCTCAAACCCACCTTCTTGCACACCCTCTTCGTAGAAATTCATCAAGGCGCTGATGTCAGCTTCTGCAAGCGGCCTGCGGTAAGCCTCGGTAGCTAATTTGCCGACAATCGATTCAGCACAAGGTCGGGCCTCGGCAGGAGCCGTCGGCCGACACGTGAAGACCCCTCGACGGGTTGGGTTGTCAGAAACTCCAGTCACCTCGAAGGGGCCAAGGATGGTGAGGCGCTGAAGATGCTGCTGAGTGGTCACACCATAACCGATACCAATCTGCCCATCCGCGAGAGTGTGATCGATCGGACGAATCAAGTCATCAACCTCACCTTCAAACTGCCGAATAAACGCAGCTGTAACTCGTTTCGGCCCAGCAGTCACATAGGTGGAGTCGGTTCGAACATTCAAGCCGGTCAGCTCAGATTCCATCATCCATCGATCAATCGTGAGGAGTGCAATCCGCTCGCCTTCTATTGAGATCTCAATCTGCTCCGTCCCAAACGTACGCCCAAACACCTCACCTTCAACGGCATTGTAGGGCATAATATGGAACACATACTTCCCGTCTGCGGGGAAGTTATGAACACGTGAAAGTCCTCCTCGCGTCCCAAAAGGAGCTCCTTCAATTCGGTCCTTCTGTGACTGGATGCGCGGCAACCTGTAGACAGTGGATTGGATTTCCGCATCAGGATCACCGAGCACAGTGCGGCTTACATGTTCAGCCGCGCGTAGATAGCCCTCCATGAGGGTAGCCGAAGGCATTTGAACGTCAGCGATATTGTCGAAGTTCGCGCTTTTCGTATCCAGTGGCAGGAAAGCACTTACGTCGACTGCGATACCAAATAATTCTCTAATCGTATTGTGGTACTCAGCACGGTTAAGCCTTTGGAACATCCGGGTCCCCGGATTGGGGTTCCGCTCGGCTGCCTTGTCGAGTATCGACTCGAGGTCACGTGCTACCTCCGCGATCACTACAGGATCAGGCCGTCTTGCCCCTGAAGGAGGCATCATACCAGCTCTGAGTTTGCGGATCATCTTTTCAACGATCTCGCCATTCTGTGGCGCATTCGCCACATCGAAGCCTTCTAACACCAAATCACCGCGGCGCATTCGCTCGCTGTGACAGCGCGTGCAGTACTCTGCGACCACGTCATTCGTCCCATCCTCAGCGCCGTCCCTGAAAGATGCCGCTGTTACAAAGGGAGAGGCAGCCTGAAACGACATCGGTGGTGCCGGGACCGTACATGTCGTGAGGGTTCCGCAAATAACGGCAACCGTCATAACTGGAAGTATGGTTTTACACATGCCCACGCTCGAAAGAGGTTACAGTACTGGTAAGCTTTGATAATAGCGCAAGCACTGGGGATACGGCTAGGCTTTCACACGTAGAGATAGGATAGATAGGTCTGTACGGAACAAGCCCGTGCAGACCTATGAAACATGATTCAAGCCCGCTCTGTTGTAATCAGATCGGGAACCTGTTTCCGGACACTCAAAGTGTCCTTCAAGGAGCCCAACTTGTCAGCTGATACGAATTATACCGACGCGATAAACCCTGAATCCATGGCAACATTCAACCCGGAAAAGATGGGGAAAAGCACGATATTTCAGTCAGAACACATTCTAGTCGGGTTAAATACTTTTGAACCGGGGCAAGCACACCAACTCCACACCCACGAGGGAATGGATAAAGTCTATCACGTGCTTAAGGGGCAAGGCCTATTCATCCTGGAGGACCGGGAAATAGAAATGGAAGCCGGACTGATGCTGGTCGCGCCGGATGGGATGCCCCACGGGATCCGAAATCATAGTAGGGACAGACTTATTGTGCTTGCCATTCTTGCACCGACTCCCTGACCCATAAAACCGCTTTGTCAGCCGCGTCCCATCCCGTTGGTAAGGGAGTTCCAGAGATCGATCGTTGGATTTCTTCGGATACGAATGCCCTCTCGCTGCTCAGCCGCCATCGCTCCCACGTCGTGCTCCTGGTCACCAATGAAGGTGTCGAACATCCCACTCATGATCTCTAGCGACTGCCTGACGCTCTCAGGCCTGAAGTGGTACCAGCCGTGCGGCTCCCCTCCGTAGACGACCCAATCGTACCAGTTGCCGTAGATCTCGGCCTGGACTCCGTACTGCTCGATCTGCTGGAAACGGGCCGCACCATCACCCTGTGAGTAGAGAAAGAGCAGAGGGACGTCGATACGCTCAGCTTGGTAGATGATCGATCGATCGAAGTAGTTACGCGGGTTCTCCATCGGGGTCCCACCAATCAGGTACCGATTCCAACCCTCCATGCTACCGTACGTCGAGAGCGTGACCAGGTCGGTGGAGCCATACCACACGACACCAGCCTTGAACCGCTCGGGTTCTTTGGTGACAGCTGTGGTCGTGAAGAAGCCCCCGGTCGATCCGCCGAACGCCCCGACGCGATCCGGATCGACCCAACCCTGCTCGACGAGAAGATCCATACCGATGAAGGCGTCTTTAAGGTCATGGTCGCCCCCATGCGTGTGGACAATCTGTCGGTACGCCTTCCCGCGCCCGGTGCTACCCCGGAAGTTCGGAGCGAAGACCAGATAGCCCCGGCTCACGAAGTACTGGATGTACGGGTGCCACTGCTTCGGATGCTGGCCGTTGGAGTTGGCGCGAAAGAAGAAGAGCCCCGGTAGCTGGTCGCCCGCCACGGCGCCCTGGGGCCTGTAAACGAGCCCGGCCACCTCCAGGCCTTCGTATCCAGTGTACTCAATGAACTCCGGCCACACGAATGCGCTAGGGTCACGGAGTTCTTCGCTCTGATGGTTGGTGATCTGGCGAGACTCACCGTCGCTCACGGAGATGATCCAGAGGTCACCGGTCACCTTGGGATCGGAGTGCGTGTATACGATCTGGTCTCCGGCGGGGTGCCACTCGTGAGTACCACGCGTCTGGCCCGTTGCTCGGGAACCCCCGTTTACTCCGCCCGCCGCGGTCAGTTGCTCCGCCTCTCCCCCGACAGCCGGAATCCTGAAGATGTGATAGTCATAGTCGAGGTTCTTCGTGAAGGAGATCCACTCTCCGTCTGGCGACCACCGAGGCTCGCTGTGCTCGACGTCCTCGGTAAGGAGCATCGTAGCTTCACCTGTGGCAATATCGATCACGCCTAAGTTGTTGAACCCGTTCCGGTCCGAGATGAATGCCAGCCTGGTCCGGTCCGGTGACCAGCGGGGCTCCGTATCTCGCCATTCGAAGGTGTTGGGCGTGAGCGGACGGGGCTCCCCGCCGTTGAGCGTCGCGACCCATACGTCCTGGTTGCTCTGGTCGTCATCCTCGGGCTTGGTGTTCCGGGTGAACGCGAACATCCTCCCGTCCGAGGACAGTTGTCCACTCTCTCCAGATGCGACCCTCGAGATCTCACCCGTCCGGATGTCCACCTCGGCTATTGAGTTGTCCCAGAACATCCCGGTGTTGAAGTAAATGCTACCGCTGTCGGGCGACCATGACACGTTGGCGTCATTGAGGGGGTGGTTGGTCAGTCGAGCCGGCTCGCCACCATTGGTAGGGATAATGAACAAGTCGCGAACATCTGTGCCACCGAAATCGGCCTCGAACGCAATCCATGCCCCGTCGGGGCTGAACCGCGGCCGCATCTCCCTCCCGGGCATCGACGTGATCTGCGTCGGCTCACCACCGCTGGTCGGGACTGTCCAGATATCGTACGTGCCTTCGGCAGCAGACTTGAAGGCGATCAGTTTCCCATCTGGCGAGACGTCGAACTCCTCAATCCACACCGTCTCGGCAAGCGCGCTAATCGAGAGGCCTTCTCGGAGTTCCGGGGGGTTGGCCCGAGGCTCCGGGTCGCACGCCGCCAGCGTTCCCAGACAGGCGATGCAGAACGTAAGGACGTTCTGATTCCGACCCACACGACCTCCTCCTACCCAACGGAGTCCCGCAGGGCGATTCCTACCGCACCAGCCTACTGACAGGAAACGCAGTTGTGGTTGTTTTTCGAGCCGAGGCTCTCAAGCAACGCCACGACCTCCGGAAAAACAGTCACCCGCTGGACGGGACCGTTTGCCATGTCGGCGGTTGTCTCACCCTTGCGGGTGACGGCAGACACGTCAGCACCCATCTCGATTAAATAGTTGATCAGCTCCACATCCCCCCGTGCCGCGGCGTTGTGGAGTGGGGTGAAACCATTGTAGTCCGGCATGTTCACATCCGCGCCGAGTTCCTCTATCAGATACTTCACGGACGGTGTCCAGCCGTTCGGCGCATGACGGTGGGCATTGCCGGCTAGGCCAAGCCCGTACCCGACACCGGACGCAGCGTGTATCGGATGAACCCCCTGCCCACCGACCGGAACCGCCGGCAACCCTGACGGATCCTCCTTATCCTTATCCTTATCTTCATCTTCCTCTTCCGCACGATTCCCGGTGTTCTCCCGTCCTGGCGGCCGTAAAGTCGGGATCGCTGGGTCAGCGCCGTACGCGATCAGCAACCGCATCGCGTCTACGTCGGTCCCGTAGGCAGCCCGCCAGAACGGTGTCGCACCCCAAGTGTCCACGCCCAGAACGTTATGATTGAACGACGTATACCAGAGATGTCGCTCAAGCCGCACATCGGGGTCAGCGCCGGCTTCGAGCAGCGCCTGCATGAGCTCAAGGTACGTCGTCTGGTCCTGCTTGATCGCCGTAGGCTGAGGATAGAATGACTTCGGCACCCACTGCAGATGGACAGCCACGTAGAGGGGTGTCGCGCCTGGCGCACTGTGCAGGTTCGGATCGGCGCCCTGATCGAGCAGCCACATCGCGAGGGTAAAGTGGCCGTTGATCGTGGCGATGAGCAGCGCGGATGTGTCGTCCCCACCCGACACATGATCGATATCGACACCGCCTCCTTCCAGTAGCAGTTCCACGATCTCCTGGTGGCCCTCCCGGGCCGCGTAATGGAGCGCAGTATTGCCGCCCTGCTTGTTCACTAGCTGGTCGTAGGAGAAGGGGCGTTTCCTTTCATGCTCGACCGCATCATCGTCGGTGGCGTCATCCAACTCGTCTTTGGACTCGCCCTCGGGCTCGCTCTGCTCACCCTCCTTTTCTTCTTTTTCTTCGTCGTCCTGGTTCGTACCGTCCACTGGGCGATCGACGATGACGGCTTCGCCATAGAGGGCAGCCAGCCGTTCGCTTCTCTCCTGGATCTCAACCCGGTCGTCAGCCGCCATGGCAGCGTAGTCGACGACGATTGTCTCCAAAGCTGCCTCGGCGCCTGCGTGGAGCAGCACTTCCACCACGTCCACTCGCCCGTACGCGGCAGCGAACATCAACGGAGTCTGACCCTTGGTCAGCTCCACGGCATCCAGGTTCGCCCCATGCGAGACCAGCACCGACGCTGTCTCAGAACTCCCGGCAGCGGCGGCCAAGTGGAGCGCAGTCTCACCCGTGCTGGTAGCTGCCTCAATGGGTGCGCCGGCATCCAGCAGCTTGTCGACGACCGCTGCGCTTCCCGTGCGGCTTGCAACCAGCAAAGGTGTGAAGCCGCCTAACCGTGTTGTTGCCTCAAGGTTGGCACCAGCAAACACAAGCACTTCGGTCATTTCCACCGCGTCGTGCTCGGCCGCCCAGTGGATGGCAGTCATGCCGTCACCTTGCGCTGCATTCACGTCCGCACCACCGCGGAGCAGCTCACGGACTCGCTCCGTATCGCCACGCATCGCGGCATCCGCCACAGGTGAGTCGGGAGGGACCGCGGCGGTCATCAATAACACCGCGAATAGCGCGACCACGGATCTCATGGCAATCAAGGTAAAACCTTTGGTGAGGTAATTGAGAACGCACCCGTGCTATCCCCAAAGCTATCTAGGTCGTCTAGTCCCAACTGGTGCAGCAACGCGAGCATCACGTTCGCCATAGGCGTGCCGTCCGGAGCCTTGACGTGAAGGCCACCGTTGAGTTGACCGTTGCCGCCGCCTAGAACGATAAACGGCACTCGCCGGTGATTGTGGAGGTTTCCGTCACCCATAGGCGATCCATAAAGAATCATCGTCTTGTCGAGAAGGCTCGCGTCGCCCTCCATCGAATCACTCAGCCTGTCGAGTAGATACGGCAACAAGCCTACGTGGTATTTGTTTATCTCATAGAAGTCACGGACTCCCGTTTCCCCGGTAGCATGGGACTGTGAGTGGTAGCCAGTGGGCACTCCCGTCTCAGGGAACACCCGCCCAGAAACGTCCCGGCTCATCTTTAACGAGAAGACCCTTGTGACATCCGATTCGAACGCAAGCGTCTGTAGATCAAACATCAGGTGCATATGCTCGGTGTAAGAATCCGGTACCCCGGCAGGTGCACCGGGCAACTCACGAGCGGCCCCGCTGCTGTTCTGTGCCTCGATCCCCTGGAGGCGGCGCTCGAGCTCACGGACGTTCTCCAGATAGCGGTCTACACGGGCCTGGTCTTCCGACGGCAACGTTGCCATGAGCCGGCTAACCTCGCCGGTGACCCAGTCAAGGATGCTGGTATGCGACCTCCGACGCCTAGCCCGTTCCTCGGCGGTACCTCCAGCGCCAAAGAGCTGGTCGAACGCCGCTCGTGGATCACGGATCATGGGCAGTGGCTCGTCTGGAGACGCCCAGCTGATCGTGTCCGTATAGACGCACGCGTAACCATACCCACAACCCCCAGCCTGATCGACATTCTCGATGCAGAGCTGCATCGAGGGAATCGGCGTCTCCTGCCCGAACCGCTGAGCGAAGAGCTGGTCCATCGATGTGCCGACGAAAACCGCTGAGCCTTCAGTCTGTCGTGGGTGTGCCTGCGTCAAGAAAACCGCGCTCGACCGGAAGTGGTCCGCACCGATCTCCTTGGGTGCAAAAGCTTCGGCCATCCGGACGTCAGTATTGCTGACAATCGCAAGCTTGTCCCTGTAGGGCTCGAGCGGGAGAAGCGCACTCGGCGCCAAGTCGAAATCCCGCCCGACAGCCGCAGGTGCCCACAGATTCTCTGAGGCACCCCACGCGTTGCTTCCGGCAGCTCCGTGAGAATTCTCGATCGCGATCAGACGCGGCTTGTCCAGCGCCTTCGAGGTCTGGGCCCCGAGACGTCCGGCCGGAATCATACTGTCGAGAAGAGGCAGTGCTACCGCAGCACCGACTCCACGAAGGAAGGTACGGCGTGGAAGATGCATTCCCGTGATTAACTTCATCTGATCATCTCCTGTCTTTCTAAACCTAATCCGATATCGCTCTCAGTGCTCTCTAGCGTCGCGGGCACCTGCCTCATCCTGAACGCGTCACTCTCGATGACACCGAGGACGAAGGCCGACACACGATACTCTTCGACCTCAGCATCGGCGACGATCGTCCGAACTTGCGGCATATCGTAGTACTCGACGCGGCGCCCGAGTGCGTACGCCATCAGATTCACTGTGAAGTTGCGGAGGATCGGGATCGGCATCGCCATCAGAGCTTCCCGAAGATCCGCTGGGCTCGCCAGAGGTGTCCCATTGTACATTACGCTACTGACGTCGACCGTGGTGCCATTCTCTCGGATCCGCCAGCGGCCCGTCACGTCAAAGTTGTCGAGTGCCAACCCGATCGGGTCAATGAGCCGATGACACGAGTTGCAACTCGGATTCTCACGGTGCATCTCGAGACGCTCCCTCGTCGTGAGCAGCCTGCCCTGCTCAGCGACGTTGGTCTGGTCGAGAGACGGAACGTCAGGCGGCGGCGGCGGCGGCGGGGCGCCCAAGATGACCTCCGACACCCATTTGCCCCGGTTCACGGGTGAAGTCCGATTCGCCAGCGACGTCTGTGCCAACACACTGCCGTGACCAAGGATGCCCCTACGCCGGTCTGTCGGATACTGCACTCGCCGGAACTCCTCGCCGTACACGCCGGTGATGCCGTAGTGCTCAGCGAGAACCTCGTTCAGGTAGGTGTAGTCCGTGGTGATAAGCTCAAGAATGGGACGGTCGTCGCGGACGAGACCGTAGAAGAACAGCTCAGTCTCGCGCTGCATCGCGTCGGCGAGTTGCAGCGCGTAGTCCGGAAAAAGGACCACGTCCGGATCAAGCTCTTTGAGATCTGACAACCGGAGCCATTGGGCGGCAAACCGCGTACCGAGCGCTTCGGCACGCGGATCGGCGAGCATCCGACGCGCCTGAGTCAGAAGGACTTCAGTGTCCGAGAGATTTCCGTCGTTCGCCACTGCCCTCAGCTCGTCGTCGGGAGGAGCACCCCAAAGGAAGAACGAGAGGCGTGAAGCCAGATCAGAGTCGCTGATGCGGTAGACCTCACCCGCCACGGCGTCTTCCGGTATCTCCTCGAAGCGGAAGACAAAGTGGGGACTCGCGAGCGTCGCCTCCAATGCTGAGCGGATTCCCATCTCAAAGCCAGCTTCGCCCGCGCCGGCCTCATAAAAGTCCATAAGGCCATCGAGTTCCACATCCGACAGTGGCCTGCGATATGCCCGGGTCGCGAGCCTGGAGACGATCTCCTCAGCGCACGGTCGCGTCTCGTCTGCCTGCGTGGGGCGACACGTGAAGATGCGGCGGCGAATCGGCGTCTCCGATACCCCAGTCACCATCCCCGGCCCTTTGATGACGAGGTCACGCATGTGGGGCGGCGTGTTGATGCCGTACCCGATCCCAATCTGCGTTTCGGGGATGCTGTGGCCGTGCGCCGAGAACAAGTCGTCGACCGGACCACGCTCGGTCGGGACGAAGACCGCCGAGATACGCTGTGGGCCGGCACGGACAGGAATCGGACCCGTCTCGAGAATCAAGCCTTTACCGCCCGGATCACCCTCCGACCAGAAGCGGTCGATCGGCATGAGTGCCACCCGCTCTCCGTTGACCGATACTTCGACTTGCTCTCCGGGCTCGTTCCTGCCGAAGAGAAAACCTTCCGGGGAGTAGTGGAAGGTCATCCGGAAGTCGTAGGTCCCATCGGCCGGGAAGTTATGCGTCACCGAAACGCCAGCGCGCGAGCCGTACGGAGCACCCTCTACTCGGTCGCGCTGAGACGAGAGCCTAGGGATGCGATACGTCGTCTCCTTGGTGCCCGCCGTGGGGTCCCCAACGGCCAGGCTCGCGATCTCGCTGGCAGCGTTCAAGTACGCCGCCATGAGTGTGGGCGACAGCATCTGTACGTCAGCGATGTTGTCGAAGTTCGCACTCTTGGTGTCGGAAGGCAGATATTGCGCGGGGTCAATCTCAAGACCCAGGAGGTCGAGGATGGATCTCTCGTATTCGGGGCGATTCAGCCTCTGGAAGACTCTGCTCCCCGGTGTACGACGAGTTTGTCCCGCGGCATCGACGGTCTGCTCCAGCGTCTCGACAAGTGTCAATAAGGTGTCAGCGGACGGACGGAGGACTCCGGGGGGCGGCATCATACCCACCCGTAGCTTCATGATCATCTTCTCGCTAGTCGGAGCAAACTCCGCGGCCATCCCGACGCTGAAGTCCTCCAAGGACAAGTTGCCCCGCAACCTGCGATTATTGTGACAGCGGACACAGTATTCCTGTATCACCTCGTCGAGATCGGCAACTGATGGGTCGCCGAAAGGCCTCTGCTCGTGGCCGGTGGACGACGACTGTGATGGCCCAAGCAGGGCAGCCCGGTCGCCGTGCGCAGCCGGGTTACCCACTAGTACAAGCAGTGCGCCGGAGATGGCTACCGTAACATTGATAGTCCTCATTTCTTGCATCCCCTACCTATTGGCGATCTTCTCTCTGATGATATCAGACGTCCACTGTGCGCGTACTTCCGAGATCTTCCTGGCCAACTCGAGTGACCGCTCAAGGTCGGCTAGAGACACGCCGTTGATGACGGCCTGGTCAGCCTCCACACGCTCGGCCCAACGCACCGAGTTGATGTCGTCAAGCATCATGTTGAGCGTGATGCCAGGGCTATCGTGCAGGCCGTCGCTGGGCATACCGTCTCTCGTGACCCCCTCGTCACGCAAGACGTTTGGCACACCATCCGGTCGGCGATAGTACTCACCGATGTGGTGCACAGCGGCCTCGCCGTTCCACGCGGCTGTGAGGCGTTCGGCCACTGCCTCCTGCCCCCCCTGATTCCCGCCGCTATCGCCAATGAAGATGATGTTCTCGAAGCCATGCATCTTGAGGCTGTGAGCAACGTCAGTGAGTACGGCCTCGAATGTTTCCTGTCTAAGGCTAATCGTGCCAGGGCTCCTCATATGCCCGCTTTGGGGCTCGATGCTACCCTCTGGGACGAACTCTATTACCGGAGCGCAGACGGCATTTCCGAGGTTAGCCGCAATTGCTGGGCAGTTCGCTCGAAGGACGTAGTTGTGCTTTCCGGTAACCAGCCACGGACCGTTCGGCTCTATCCCTCCGGTTGAGACGATGGCGGTTGTCTTTCCTGAGGCGATAGCGTCTCGGACATCCATCCATGTCATCTCCTCGATCCAGGCTGTTTTCGCCTCGGGAAGAGGATTGGGTGTATCCGAACAGTTGTATTCATTTGCTCGGCAGTCGCCGCCGCCCATCGTCCTTGGGTCGGGTGCAGGGCGCTGCTGGCCACCAGGGCCAGCACCACGACCACGACCACCTCTACCCGCTCCACCCTGGCGCTGTGGAGCAGGCAGGGTGCCACCGTTCGCAATCGTTTCTCGGATCAGTCCGGCAGTACTCTCGGCACGGAATCCTACAATTTGCCTCGCGTACTCAAGAGATTTGACCCGGTCAGCGATGGAAACACCATTAATCGATGCAAATCCGGCCGCCACACGTTCGTCGAATCGGATAGACCTGGGATCTGCATGGAACATATTGAGCGCTATCACTGGATCGTCGTGAAGACCATCACCTTCTCCGTCGACTAGGCCCTGCTCAGCCATATACTGGCCAACGCTCCCGTAGTCGTAATAGCCCTGCACATGGCCTACAACCGCATCACTACCCCATGCGGAATTCAGTGCATCTGCGACCGCCCGTTGGCCGCCTTGATTGCCACCACTGTCTCCGATGAAAATGATGTTCTCAAAACCGTGCATCTTCAGGCTGTGAGCGACATCAGTGAGTAACGCCTCGAACGTCTCCTGCTGGAGGCTAAGGGTACCAGGGCTTTGCATATGCCCACTCGGTGGGTCGATCGAACCTTCGGGTACGAGCTTCACGATGGGTGTGCACAACGCGTTCCCGAGTTCTCGGGCAATCGCATCACAGTTTGAACGAAGGACGTAGTTGTGCTTACCCGTCACTAGCCAAGGACCGTTGGGCTCGACACCTCCCGTTGGAATAATGGCCGTCGTCTTTCCTGAATTCAGAGCGTCCCGGACATCCATCCACGTCATCTCTTCTATCCAAACCGTCGTTGCTTCGGGAAGCGGATTTGGTGTATCAGCACAGTTGTAGACATTGCTGGCACAGTCGCCGCCACCCATAGAGTTGGAGTCACGCTGCTGCTGAGCGCATGCCCCCGTTGCGTTGAGTAGCAGTACACTGACGGTGAGGATCGTCCTCATAGTCTTCTCCTAGTGAGCGAGCATCCCCTCCGAGATTGGGTCTCGGGGGCTAGTTTCAGGGTCCTCGGAAAAATACACCACAGCTTTCCGAGTAGCCAGTGATCGTCAATCGAAGACTAGCGGCGAACCATCGCGGGCAGGACTATCTCTGAGGATGAGCGAATCGTCCCCGGACGGAGTCTGACGGTCATGCTCAGCCAGATCGTGGCATGCTCAGACTGCTACATCTCGAGCGTTCACTCCAGCCCTCAGGGGTGCTCAGCCAAAGCTAGCCGATCTGGATCGAGAAGAGCGCGAGGTGCCAGTCCCGGTCTTCCCCTGGGTTGTCTGCTGTGTTTCTACCTACTTGAATGATTTCAAGGAATAACAAGACGCCGGTGGTGACCGCTCCTCCCAAAAGGAGGCCGGTTCTGCCGGCATTCCACTGCCGTCGGTCAGTCGCAAGGATTTCACCTGTGGGTACTCGGATCGTCTGGTGCATATCCGATGATAGGGCGCTGCTCCCGGTGCGATTCGGGAATGGCACTCCTATGAAGAGTGCGTCATCCTCACGGCGCACGAGTGTCCCCTGGATCGTGTGTCCTACATCTTCAGCGTCGGTGAGAGCGGTCAGGTCCGCTGCTCCCTCCCGGGTAACGAGGAGTCGAACGTCTTGCCCGACCGGTACTACCTCTTCATCCGTCCGAACATAGGTGAAACAGCCGGACAGAAGCACTGTGAAGCAGACGAGACAAGTACGGAGCATCGGCTGGGATGTCACGCCCTTTGGTGCGGCCCCCGCGTTCCTGATCTCCATTCAATCTCTCTCCTTGATGCAGTTCGCGGAGCCGCTAAAGGTTGACCCCGAAGCCTGGGTCACTCAACCGCCAGCTGGGGAGAGGTTTGGATTAGAGTCTCGTTCCGCATCTGGGATATCGAAGCAGTACGAACGCGGATTCGCCGAGAATAACACTGACTGACTCTCGAAGTCCGGTGTATCTAGACTGCCTGGTGTCCCGTTAGCCGCCCATCGACGCTCATCCGAGGCACGCCGACCTTCCAGCCACAACTCGATATAGCGCTCACGCTTCAGGAAAGTCCACGCCTCCGTCGCATCGGCCGCGACCCACTGCGGCAACGGATTACCATCATTGTCGCTGATGTTTCGGGTGTGGACAGCGTTGATGATAACCATGGCCGCAGTCCAATTGCCCGCCTCCAACGCCGCCTCCGCTTCGATCAACCGCATCTCCCAACCCGTGGCAAGGTTCATTGGGGAAGTCCGAGCCATGTACTTCGCCTGCGGATGGAACGGAACCGAGCCGCCCGGAAAGCCTGAGAGGCTCGCAGTCGCGAGGGTATATAGGGGGTGGTCGCGCCATGGAACGCGCGGATCCCCCGTGGTTGTATAGTAGTCCTTGAACCACGTGAAGTCTTGGGTGTGCGAACGAAGCGCCCCCTCGACAGCCTCGTAGATGTGGTTCATGTACCCTCCAAAACTGGCCTCGCCGCCCGTCTCTATCTGGAACACGAAGCCATCGGGCACCTGGGAAGCATCACCGGCAGCGTTCGTCCAATCGCCGAGGTGGGCGTAAGCCGCCGCCCGACCCGCCAGTGCCGCACTTTTCTCATCCGCATTCGCAGCAAGACCGAGAGCTGCCGAGAAATTCGTCACGGCCCGGTTGAAGTACGTAGTGGTTCCTGACTCGAACACACCGGGTTCAGTGTTGGACGGGTCGGTACTCACAACCACCGCGTCACACCACCACTCTCCGAGCACTCGGTACGCGTATCCCGCCCACAGGTGAGCCTGGTACATCTTGTTGGCGGGTGCACCCGCGTCAGTGAACCGTGCAATAGCCGTCTCGGCGATGAAACGCGCTTGGACGGCGTCAGTCCAATAATTACCATACGAACCCGGAAGAATGTGGCCTCCTTGGGTCGTGACGTTGTGACCCCAGGCGCCCGTCTGGCCTCCCGGGAACACCTCACGGGCAAGCAAAGCATTTGTATATGCCCCGTACGTAACGAGTTCCGCCAGAGAGCGTATGGACCCGTTGATCAGGCCTTGCTGCGATGCATCCACCGCTAAGAATTCGTCTAGTACGGGCCCTGGGTTCGTCACATCGCAACCGACGAGGACCGCTAATGAAAGAGCAATCGTGGTGACCCTGCCTGTGCTTCTGAGTCTGATTGTCATGTTAGTCATTGTTTGATCACTCCTTAGAACGTGACTCGGAGGGAGACGCGGAGGATGGCCGGCGCGGGAGTACGAAGTCCAATACTTCCGAAGTCGGAGTTAACGCCATCGTTTGAGAGCACCTCGGAATCAAACCACGGGATTTCTCGATACCAGTCATAGGAATTGTTCAGGGACAGCGTCATCACGGCGTTCGACACCTTCTCTGGGAACGCGAAGTCTACGGGCACAGCCAAGCTGACGTTCCGGAGCTTGAAGAAGTCGGCCTTGAACCAGTAGTCATCGCCATTGGAAGGTTTACACCGCTCTCGCCAGATCGCAGGCGCATCATCCTTCATGGCGATCCCGTTCGCCGGGTCCGTGTAGTAAGGAAAGCAAAGCGGTGAGCGAACCGAGCGGCTGATTGAGATCGGGTTGATCTCCTGGTAATTACCGCCACGGTACTCGCCGCGGGCTGAGAACCTGATATTGCCCGGAAACCGCACCGAAAGGTTAGGCAAAATGAAGTGTGTCGGCATGACCGGGCCGATAAACACATTCTGTCCGCCGTTCTCGTAGACGAAGTCGGCGATCTCGTCGCGATTTGCAACCCGACGGTCGTAGGCTACCGGCACCGGTTGGCCCTCACTAATCCGCCCGTTAAGATCGTTGAACTCAGCGATACCACCTAAATCGAGCACCTCAGAGTTATTCGTGGAGACGCCGAGACCCAGATCTACAGACCAAGCCGCGTTTTCGAACAAAGACGCGTCCACCTGAAGCTCGATCCCACTGTTGGCGATCTTGCCAACGTTCTGGAGCTGGCTCGACGTGAAGCCATTCGAAGGAATCGCCGATACCCGCATGAGCGCGTCGCTTGTAGTCTGGTCGTAATATGTGAAGCTGAGATCGAGGCGATCATCTAGAATTGAGGTATCAAATCCAACCTCGAGTTCAGACGTGACCTCCGGGCCGAGATCGGGGTTTCCCAGATTTCCCGGGCGGAATGCGGGATCGTCCAAGTACCCTACTGGATTCCATGTCCGGACAGCGTCGAAAGCACCCGGAGCACGGCCAGATTGGCCGTAAGCTGTGCGCACTTTCATAGTGCCCAGGCTCGTTGGCCAGAAATCCTCGTCGCTGATGACCCAACTCGCGCTCGCCTTCGGGTATGACTGCAACCCGAAGCCCGAACCAAATGCGCTGTTACCGTCCACCCGAAGACCAACCGTAACA
>Ga0208881_1000069_pt1 | contig 31857 bp, 28 predicted proteins | sample Knorr_S23_td_AAI_FD_185610 | JGI IMG/M metagenome (GOLD analysis project Ga0208881, IMG submission 185610) | Marine microbial communities from Southern Atlantic Ocean transect - Knorr_S23_td_AAIW_ad_876m_LV_B (SPAdes) (version 2) | ecosystem: Environmental > Aquatic > Marine > Oceanic | place... | reverse complement strand
TTTACTGGTATCCACCTGAAGATCAAAACCTTTTCCAGCGGTATTTCCAGATTCTGGGCTTAGCCTTGCCATCACCTCATCACCATTCCATTGGCCTATTGCAACGGTATCTGCGCCCATTGGCTCCAAGACTTCGACATCAAATTTAATTTGATGGATAAATGAATTAGCGGCGACTGAAGGCTGAATTTCTGTCATCATTTCTGGTCTTATGCCTAACCAAACAACATCTAAATTAGAATTATTTAGAGCATCTGTGCAGGGGATTGATAATTCATACTTTTCACCGCCACTCTCAACCACTAAATTTTGGTCTTTAACAACACACTCAATAAAATTCATACCGGGTGAACCCATAAAATCAGCAACAAAATGACTTACTGGATCATTATATATCTCATAAGGCGTACCCACTTGTTGCAACTCTCCATCCTTAAGGACTGCTATCCGGTCTGCTAAAGTCATTGCTTCAATTTGGTCATGAGTAACATAAACGATAGTTGTTCCAATTCGTTTGTGTAATTTTTTAATTTCAGTGCGCATCTCAACTCGAAGTTTCGCATCTAAATTTGATAAAGGCTCGTCAAATAGAAATACCTTTGGTGATCGCGCTAACGCCCTTCCCATAGCTACTCTTTGTCGCTGTCCACCTGAGAGTTGGCCTGGTTTTCTATCTAATAAATGATCAATTTGAAGAAGCGAGGAGACTTTTTTAAGAATTACTTCTTGTTCATTCTTTGGCATTTTGCCCATCTCTAGCCCGAAACAAATATTTCTTGCCACATTCATTGTCGGATACAAGGCATAAGATTGAAACACCATTGCAATATCTCTATCCTTTGGAGACTCTTCTGAAACATCATTTCCATCGATAACAATTTCACCGCCGGTTAATTCTTCTAGTCCAGCAATCAAATTCATTAATGTTGACTTACCACAACCTGAAGGCCCGATAAGAATTAAAAATTCTCCATCTTTAATATCCAGATTGATGTCTTTAAGCACTTCAGTTTCACCAAAAGATTTTTTAATACCATTAAGACTTATACTTCCCATTTTGTTATCCTGTATTTATTGTTTCAAATAGTTGTTGAAATTATTTTTAAATTAACTCATTTTATTAAAGAAGACCTCTATCCTTTTACTGCACCTGCAGTAAGGCCTCGAACAAAATATTTACCTGCAATTACATAAACCACCAGAGTCGGAAACGCAGCTATAACTGCAGCTGCCATATCCACATTGTATTCTTTACCTCCAACCGAGGTATTCACTAAATTATTGAGTGCCACTGTTATTGGTTGTGTTCCTGAACCCGAATAAACGACACCAAATAAAAAGTCGTTCCATATCTGAGTAAACTGCCAAATTATTGTGACCACAAAAATTGGAGTAGACAAAGGAATAAAAACATGCCTAAAAATTGCAAAGAAACCTGCTCCATCGAGTTTTGCAGCTTTCACTAATTCTGTTGGTATACCTACATAATAGTTACGGAAAAAAAGTGTTGTAAACGCAACACCATAGATGACATGAACTAGCACTAAGCCAGTTACTGTATTTGCTAATCCCAACGAGCCTAAGAGTTTAGCCATTGGCAGGAGAATAACTTGAAAAGGAATAAAACAGCCAAATAATAAAGCTCCAAATATAAATTCACTCCCTTTAAATTTCCATTTGGCTAAAGCATAGCCATTAAATGCACCTAAAATTGTTGAAATTATGACTGCAGGGAATACAATACGAACACTATTCCAAAAAAATGGCGCCAAACCTTCACACTCGCTCCCAGTACAGGCAGATGACCATGCCTTCTTCCAAGCATACAAAGATGGATCCATTGGAAGCGCCATTAAGTTACCACTTCGAATCTCTTCAATATCCTTAAGAGATGTTGTAAACATTACATATAGAGGTGCTAAATATATAAATGCAAAAAAAAGTAATATCAAATAAATTAATGTACGACCAATATTGATATTTGTCAGTTTAAAACTATTCATGATTTTTTCTCGCGTAATTCAGAATACAAATAGGGAATTAAAACAGCCAGCACACCAAACAACATAATCATTGCACTTGCAGCTCCAACTCCAATTTGGGCCCTATTAAAGGAATATGTGTACATAAAATTTGCTGGTAAATCAGATGCATAACCTGGGCCACCACCTGTAAGCGCTTGAACTAAATCAAAACTTTTAATGGCAATATGAGTAAGGATAACAATGGCACTAAAAAAAACTGGCCTCATTAAAGGTAATATAATATGCCAATAAAGTCGAAATGTTGATGCGCCATCAATTTTAGCGGCCTTAGTAAGGTTGTCATCGACACCTCGTAATCCCGCCAAAAAAAGCGCCATTACAAAACCACTAGATTGCCATACGGCAGCAATCACTATCGTATAAATTGCCATATCCGACTCAACGAGCCAACGGAATTCAAAGCCTATAAAACCCCAGTCATTCATTAACTTTTCAATACCTAAACCTGGATTGAGTATCCATTTCCATGCGGTACCTGTAACAATAAAGGAGATAGCCATTGGATACAAATATATTGTTCTTATTGCGCCCTCAACTCGAATTTTTTGATCAAGAAATATCGCTAAGAGAAGACCTAAAACTAGTGCAATCAAGATAAATAAAATTAGAAAAACAACCAGATTATCAACCGCTACATCCCAACGAGGGTTATTAAATAGGCGAAAATACTGATCGAGGCCTACAAATTCCCATTGAGGCATCATACGGCTTTTAGTTAGGGATAGTAAACCAGTCCAAAGAATGAAGCCATACATACAAACAATCATCGCAATCGTTGTGGGGGCTAATACAATTTTTGGTAAGTTTTTTTCTAGAAAATTAAACATAGAAATTCATTTTATTATGAAAAAATAAAAACAGGGCGCCTATTTTAGGCGCCCCTGGTTAAATCTAAGCGTTCTACCAATTAGGCAAAGGAGAAGCGCTTATTGCTATCTGCTTAGATAAACCGATCTACAAAGCTGCAGAAACTGAAGCAACCAATTGATCAGCACCTTCTTGTGCACTCTGGTCAGAGTTAAAGAAGTTTGTTGCTGAGTCATATATGGCTCCTGATACTGCTGATGATACTGCCATACCGTGAGCAAAACTTGGTACAAGAGAACCACTTGTAGAAGCTGCAACAAAGGCATCCATTGAGTCGTGAGCACATGAATCAAACTCAGCTCTTGACACACCTAAGCGTGCAGGAATAGAACCTTTGTTTAGATTGAATACTGTTTGGAAGTCAGTACCCAAAATTTCAGCTGCCATAATATTTTGAGCTCCAGTACCAGCCGTACTGCCCTGCGCAAAGAAAGCAAATGAGTCTATGTTGAAAGTATGGCCACCTGAAGTTCCTGGAGCCGCAGTACATACGAAATCGGTTCCAACATTCTTACCGGCAACTTTAAATTCACCTTTTGCCCAGTCACCCATTATTTGCATACCTGCTTTACCCTCAATTACCATTGAAGTAGCTACGTTCCAGTCACGTCCAGGCGAATTAGCGTCAATGAATTGACGTAAGTTTCCGAAAGTTTCGAAGACTTCTACTGTAGTGTCACTATTCAAAACATCTAGATCTACTGGACTAACAAAGGCACTGTTATAGTAATCAGCACCACCTACACCAAGTACAACTGCTTCAAACAATGTTGCATCTTGCCATGCCTGTCCACCGTGAGCTAGAGCTACAAAACCAGCATCTTGTAATTTCTTAGCTTGAACCATAAAGTCATCCCAAGTAGTTGGGATAGTGGCACCTGCAGAACGGAACACTTCAGGGTTAGACCACATCCAGTTAACTCTGTGAACGTTTACTGGGGCTGCTACATATTTGCCATCATGTTTCATTACATCAGAAACCACTGTAGGTAAAAGATTATCCCAGTCGTTTGCTTGAGCAACACCATCGATGTTAGCTAAAAATCCTAGGTCACCCCATTCTTGAATTGAAGGGCCTTTGATTTGAGCTGCAGTAGGAGGATTTCCTGAAATTGCTCTTGACTTTAATACAGTCATCGCATTTTCACCACCACCACCAGCAACAGCAAAGTCAGTCCATCCAACTCCAGCGTCACTTAGTTTATCTTTTAAATAATTTACACTTGCAGCTTCGCCTCCGCTAGTCCACCAGTGTAGAACTTCTACATCACCAGCACTTACCGATGTTGTAGTTGCTAGAAGCGCTGTGGCCGCTAGCGTTGAGATTTTCATTGTTTTCTTCATAATTAATTTCTCCATTGAAGTAATTTTCTTAAAACAAATCCTGCACACCATTGAGCAGAATCAATGATTAGTTTATTACTGGGATTATTTCAAAATGTACTGATTTGTTACGAAGGATTACAAATTGAATCTAATCTCTCAATAAGTAACAAAAATTAATATATCTATAATATCTGTTGCTAAGGAGTTGAACGACCTAGTGCGAACTCAAATGGTACTCTAGAAGAGTGATGGTGCTTAATTGGAGAATCAACTGACAAATCAATCAAGAAAGTAAACCAAGACAAGTATTTTGTATTACTCTTTTTGTTAAGACAAAAAATGTATGCGCCAGTCATCAAATACATGTTTTCTGATAATTTCTTAATGATAGTTTGACTATCATCAATTTCTACCGAAGCTTGGCCTTCTATAGCTCTAACAAAATAGTCCTCTATTTGTTCTGGAGTAGATAGAAGTTTTGGCAAAAAAGTTGGCAATAAAGTAGCGCCTTCATGGTACATATCCAGAAGGCATTCTAGATTTCCATTATTAAAATGATCAACCCAATGACCAATAATATTTTCTGGGCTTTGGCCTCGGCTATTTTTCATTAAAATTCCACTTAGTGAATACTAATTTAGCAATTGTTTTTGATTTTATTTTGGGATAAGTATCCCAGAATTTAATTCAGTTCTGCTTTTTTTTTGGAGCCTTGATAGATTTGCAATAATACTATTACTATCATAATTATAAACAAAGCTAAACTAATAGGCCTTTCCCACATAAATGAGAACGAGCCATCATTAATCAACAAAGCTCTTCGTAAATTTTTCTCTAACATTCCACCTAAAATAAAACCTAATATTAATGGCGGCATAGGATATTTCAAAATCCGTAAAACGAGCGATAGTAAGGCAACAATAGCCATAAAATAGATATCAAAAGCATTAAATGAAATCAAATAAACACCAGTAACAGAGAAAAACAAAACCAAAGGTACTAAAATGTTTTTAGGAATCGCTAATATACGGGCGATATATGGAATCAGGGGTAAATTTAAGACTAATAAGACGACGTTACCAATGTACATAGAAATAATAACAGCCCAGAAGAGTTCAGGCTGATCGATGTAGAGCCTTGGCCCCGGCTGAACTCCGAAAGACAACAACGCTCCTAACATAACAGCAGTCGTTCCTGAACCCGGAATACCTAAAGTTAATAATGGCACAAAAGAACCTGTACATGCTGCATTATTGGCAGTTTCAGGGGCAGTCAAGCCTTTGATTGATCCTTTGCCAAACTTTAATTTTTCTTTTGCTGAGGCTATACTTCTCTCAAAGCCCCAGGCTAAGAAGCTTGCAATTGTAGCTCCTGCTCCTGGTAACACGCCCACCGCGAAACCTAGAATAGATGTTCGACCAACGACCGGAACCATTTCCTTAACCTCGTCTTTGGATAATTTAATAGACCCTAATTTATCTTTACTAACGTCAGAGGCTTTAAAATTGATGTCCATCTTTTTAAATATAATCATAAATGCTTCACTCATGGCAAAAGTAGCCATAACTAACAAAACAAAACTAATACCATCCATTAAATTTATATTACCGAAAGCAAAACGAGTAATATCTGACAAAGCATCTTGGCCTACAGTTGCCAAGGCAAGTCCTAGCGCTGTCATAATCATGGCCTTTAGGAATTGTCCCTTACTGGCAAATGCAGCAATAGACAAAAGACCGACACACATAAGAGCAAAGTAATCTGCAGACTGGAAACTTAAACTTACTTTTGCTAGTTGAGGTGCCGCAACTAATAAAAATAGTGCTGCAATTGTTCCACCTGAAAATGATGCATATGCCGCAATAGCTAAAGCCTTTCCTGCCTGACCATTTTTGGCCATCGGGTAGCCATCAAATGAACTCGAAACTGTTCCTGCAACGCCAGGGGCATTAATAAGAATTGATGAGGTTGAGCCTCCAAATATAGCGCCATAATAGACACCTGCCATTAATATCATAGCCGAGGCCGGATCGAAGCCATAAGTAATTGGAATCATTAGTGCAATAGCTGACATTGGTCCAAGACCAGGAAGCATACCAATAATAGTTCCAGCAAAACAACCCAACATGACCATAATAATGTTATAGCCACTGAAGGCGGTATTGACGCCAGTCAGTATTCCTTCGATCATGAAATCACTCCTAAAAATTGAAGAAAGGGGTCACGTATATAAACGTCTAGCAATCCATGTAACATAAACTGCAAGCCGGCTACAACGGGGAAAGAACAAAGCAACAAGGCTTTGTAACTTCGGACACCCAAATAATAATAAGAAACTAATAGAAATAGGTTAGTAGACAAAAAGAATCCAACCGATTTGATAATAATGCCATACGTAAAAACTAAGACGAATAAAACGAAGACTTTTAGCCATTCATAGTGGCCAAACTTCTCATCTTCACTTTTGGATAAAACCAAAGTCAAAAAAGATACAAAGATGCCAAGATAGGAAATGAATTTAGGAAACGTTCTTGCATTAAAGTCAGCGTCTTCATCAAACGCAAATACTTGGATTTCACCTGCAAGATAGGAATAAACAAGAAAGATAAGGAGAAAGATAAGTGCACTTATACGTGTATAGTTAATAGTCATTTACCTCTCTCCTTATTTATAACAATCTTAAATAACGCCTAATTTCTTCATTAGAGCTGTCATTTCTACAGTCTGCTTCTCTAGGAAGCCCATGAAATCAAAACCAGGGTTGTAAATGTTGACATAAGCGTTACGCTTACGAACAACTTCCCACTCTGGAGTGCTTTGCATATCGCCAAGCATTTTTGCAATATCATATCGATCAGATGCGTTCATATTTGGTGGCCCGAAGAATCCTCTCCAGTTAACAAAATATGCATCATAGCCTTGCTCTTTAAGTGTTGGAACACTTGGAGCATCAGCTGAACGATCATTAGCAGTGATTCCTAAGATACGTAGCTGGTCACCAGCACCAAGAGCTTCACTGAAGCCGGTAGACAATACCTGAGTTTCGCCTGAAAGCAAACCAGCTAGAGCCTCACCACCACCATCATAAGGAATATAAACTACATTGTTTGGATTAGCACCTGCAGATTGAAATGCAAGAGCACCAATCAAATGGTCCATACTTCCACGAGTCGAGCCTCCTGCCATCTTGACAGATTTAGGATCAGCATTATAAGCGCTCACAACATCTGCGAATGACTGGTAAGGCGAATCAGCTGCAACAGCAATCGCGCCAAAGTCTCCAATAATTCCAGCAATTGGGGTTACATCTTTATAAGACAAAACACCACTTGAAGCACTATCAGATACATATCCTGAATGACGACTAATCGAACGAAGTACAATTGGTGTTGATTGCACCATAATTGTATTTTTAGGTTGCGTTTTAATCATCCACGCTAGTGCCTTACCGCCACCACCGCCAGACATGTTTTCAAAAGATGCTGACTCAAGAAGGCCTGACTTAACTAAAGCTTCGCCAGTACCTCTTGCACAGCCGTCCCATCCACCTCCAGCACCACCAGGTACAACAAAATGCAACTTGTCAACTGCAATTGCTGAACTTGAAAGAGCACCAAACATGAACAAGAAGGATACTAATTTTATGAATATTTTTTTCATAATTTATCTCTCCATTATTAATATCTACTCAACATTAAGTAGATAGTTAATTAACAAATATATAAGGAGAACAAAAAATATTTGTTGACTAACAAATCCAATCATAAGCTTCGAGCCTTTCAGAAAACTGTCAGAATTAATACTTTTTTTAAAGGTATCGCTTAAATTTAAAGATTAAGATCATAACTTGCATTAAGCCAGTCTTTTACCCATAGAATGGCTGTAGGATCAATTTGAGTAGCAATTTTTTTAAATTGAATTGCCTTTTGGCCTGTTGATTGAGGATAAACCCCTATATAGTTTTCCGAAGTTTCAATAAAATCTATCTGATTAATAATGCCTTCGAATGCCTTTGAATATGCATTAATAATTTCTGGATTAATATTTTTGTTAATTACAACCATTTTTTGGGCAGAAAAGCCTGCAATGAAAAATGCTTTCCATGCATTCCAGTCATCGCCTGATGGCTCTTTGCCATGGACTTTTACATAGACCTCTCTAAAGGTGGGAATATCAGGAAAGTTAGGGTCACGCACAATACTGCCTAGTTTATCTAAAGCACCCCATGTCATGATTGGTACAGCCTCACCTTTGTCCACAAGAGGTGTAACCTTTGCTAAAAATGAAGAAGATGTTTGATAATCAATATTGACATATCCTTGCTCAAACATTAACCGCCCATCTGCTCTTCCTTTAATACCAAAGATTGGCTCAACATCCATCCCAAGCATACTCCATGCTAAAAGCGGTACAAGATCAAGTCGAGTTGGCCCTTGCGATGCAAAAACATAATTCTTGTTTAAAGCCAACTTTAGGTCTTTTTTCCATAATGCTCCCAAATCTTTTGGTAGATAAGCCACTCCACCTGTAGATGAAGCTAAGAGAACCTCCCAATCATTGTAGTCATACTTAACTCTCGGATCATTCAACAAGAATGGGAATTGAGTGGAACCGGAAGTTGAAAAAATAACTAGACCGTCTTTTGGAGCTTGTGAACTAAACCAATTTGCACCTTTTGTAGAGCCAGCTCCAGGCATATTTATTACCTCAACAGTTGGTTTTCCAGGTAAATACTCACTAAGAAGAGGTGCGTAAAAACGCGCCAATACATCTGCCCCACCACCAGCAGAAAACGGAACAACCCATTGAACATTTTTACCGCTCAAATCAATCCCTGCAGCCACATTATTTGAAGAAATAATAGAAAACAAAACAAATAATGCAGAAAAAATAGATTTAAATTGCATGTTATTGAAAAATTTCATTTGGGTTTATCATATACAGACTTAATTAAATTTTCAAATATATTAGTGAAATAATAGATCAATCATAAGAATTTAAACTGTCCGCAAGCTGTCGCGAGGAAAAATCTTCAATTCTGTTGATATAAATTCATTTATACTTTTTTCTATTGAAGGTTTTTTAGATAAAAAATGAGAATTGTTCTGGTCGAAGACAATCAGATGCTTGCTGAGGGGATACAAAAAGTCCTTTTGGATGAGGGGCATTCCGTTGATTATTTTGTCGATGGTGGCTTAGCTGATCAGCACCTAAAACATGAAGGGGCTGATTTAGCAATTATTGATATTAATCTTCCCACTCTTGATGGCGTAACTATTACCAAAAATATAAGAACTCGTAAACAACTTTTTCCAATTATTATTCTTACAGCTCGAGGAGCAACAAAAGATAGAGTCATCGGACTTGATGCAGGTGCAGATGATTATTTAGTGAAACCATTCAAAATGGATGAACTAGACGCACGCATAAGGGCTTTATCTCGAAGAAATGCTTCGTTACTACCAAATAGTGAAAAAATAGGTAATTTAAAATACAGCAGAAACTCTCGAAGACTTTACTTTAATAATCAGGAATTAACATTAAATAGAAGAGAACTAACTTTGTTTGAAATTTTATTAAACAAAAAAGGTCAGTACATTTCTAAATCGTCTCTTGCAGATACTCAATATGGAGTCGGATCAGATATCAATATGAATGCAATTGAGATAAGTATATCTCGACTAAGAAAAACTCTTGCTAATCACAGCATCCAAATTACAACAGCTCGAGGAATCGGTTATATGATGGATGACAAACTAAAATAATGGATGAAAAGACTCTATCTTTAAGAAGTAGACTTCTTTTTTTAATAATACTGCCACTAGTATTGATTGTATCAGTCGGTACGGTTGCTCTTTATTTTGACTCGCAAAAAAAATCACAGGAAATATATGACAATCTTCTTCATACCATCTCACAGGTAATTTTAAGGGATACCGTTCTTAGTGACGGTGACTTATTAACTGAACAACTTCTAGAGACGCTAACCGACTCCTTAAATGATCAAACTTTTTATCAGGTTAGAGATGAAAGCAACACTCTTTTTGTGGGCTACTCTAACCCACCTGTAATACCTAAAGAGTCTGAAATTAAACCTTACCAACCAATTTTTTATGATTCTATTTATCACGATCAATCAGTCAGGGTAATTTTTTCAAGAGAATTTATTTCTTCTATGGAAATTCCTGGATGGGTTAATATTTACGTTTGGCAAACTCGAATTGGGCAGAAGAAATTACTTTATGAGCTTGCTACCGATGCCTTTGTAACCATGATAATCATGTTAATTTCAACGGCTTTGATTGTTTGGTTTGGTGTTCAGTTTGGACTCAAACCTCTTCTCGAACTTCAAACTGCAATAAGAAAAAGATCTGCTGATGACCTCAGTGAAATAACACGAACTGTACCTAAGGAAGTATCAAGCCTTCTAAGCTCGATGAATAATTTATTCTCTCAATTAAGAAAAGCTTTTACAGAAAAAGACGATTTTATTGCCAATGCTGCTCATCAATTAAGAAACCCTATTGCAGGAATTCAAAGCCAGGCAGAAGCAGCTGAAAAATCAAAAACTCTTGAAAGCATGAAGACAAGAATTAGAGATGTAGCTAAAGCTGCAAAACAAACATCCAGACTCACTCAACAATTACTTTCAATGGAGCATATTTCTCAGAGATCGATCAAATCTGAATTTAAGAAATTAAATCTTGTAATAATCACTCAAGAAATATTAACGAAGTTTGCATTAAGGGCTGACAAACAAAAAGTTACTCTATCTTTAATGTGTCACGAAAGTCAAATTTATATTGTTGGAAGTGAAACATTCTTAAGTGAGGCTATTGATAATTTAGTAGATAACGCTCTATTGTATGGCTGTCCAAATGGCGGATCAATTATTGTTGAGCTTAAATTAAAATCTAATTCTGTTGAGTTATTAATTAAAGATGACGGTAAAGGAATTAAACCAGAATTACTTGGAAATGTATTTGATAGATTTTTTCATGATTCAAAATCAAATAACGGAGGGAGTGGCTTAGGTTTGTCGATAGCTAAAACAATTATTGAACTTCATGATGGCACTCTAACTCTAAATTCAGATGAAAAAGGAACAAGTCTATTTATTTCAATTCCAATCAAAAGATAACTAACTATAAAACACTTAAAACCTCATAGCAGGCCCCCATAGTATGGTAGTCAACTTTTCCTGCAGGACTTTTAAGATCGTCATATTTATTATTATTTGGATCTAAAATTCGAAACCAGGCGCCAAACTTGTGATCAATCATATGACTCCAACTAAACTGCCAGATCTTCTCGTACCAATCCCAATAGTAGTCATCACCTATTCGACTAGCTAACAAAGCAGCTGCAGCTAGTGATTCAGCCTGAACCCAGAAGTACTTATCTTTATCACACACATCACCATTTGGAGCAAATCCATAATAAAGTCCATAATTTTTTTCATCCCAACCCATCTCAATTGCATCATCAAACAGCTCTTGGGCTCTTGGAACAAGCCATTCTTCATCAACATGCCTTTCAAGAATAATCAATAACTTCGCCCATTCTGTTAGATGACCAACTTGAAAGCCCCATGGACGAAATAAATCATCAGGGGAGTTTTTATTGTATAGCCAATCAATCTGCCAATTATGATCATAATGCTCCCAAATTAAGCCGTCTGCTTGCTCAGCCTGCCTAACACATATGTTTTTTGCAATTAGAAGAGCGCGATTTAAATATTTCTTTTGATTTGTAGCTTCAAAAGCAGCAATAAGAGCTTCACAGGAGTGCATATTTGCATTTTGACCACGGTAATCAAAAACCTCGCTCCAGTCACTATTTATCTCGTCAGAGTAGAGACCAAACTCATCAGACCAAAAATACCTTTCCATTAGCTCAAAAGTCTCGTCGATATATCCCCTAGATTCATTGACACCTGCTTTGTATGCGCTTGAATATGCGAGCAATACAAATGCTAAACCGTAACAATAGTTTGTTAAATCTTTTGCTTTACTGCCTTCCAAAATCCAGGCATACCCACCAGTTTTATGATTTAAGTGATGATTCCTTAAAAAATCTATCCCATGCCTTATAGCGCCAATATATTCATCATTATTGAAATGGATTGAGGCCATTGAATAATTAAATATAAAACGAGTACTACTTACCAAGTGCCTAGTTTTGGAATCATAAATACTCCCATCATCACGAAAATGTTGGAAAAAGCCTCCGATCTCCTTATCAATACAGTGGGGATGATAAAAAGACATAATCGAACTTATATGACCAACCAAGAACTCTTTATCTTTAAATTTAGGATTACTTAATGAACTCATTACACAGGAAAATATACTTCAACAACCAATCCTCCTCCCGGGCGATCTTTGAGTTCAAGTTCACCACCATGGATGTTGGCAATACTTCGAGCTATACCCATTCCGAGACCGGAGTGAACATCACTTAATTTATGATCTAGGCGATAATAAGGCTTAAAAACATTCTCTTTGTCGGCTTCACTCAAACCCGGACCTTTATCTTTAATCTGAATAAATATTCCTGTTTTCTTTTTTTGACCACTCACCTCTACACCATGTCCATAGTTGAGCGCATTATTTATTAAATTCGAAAATAAACGCTCGATAGCTATTGGTCGCCCTTTCATTAATATATCGCCTTGAATATTCATCTTGATAGGTAGGCCAAGAATCTCTTCTTTTTTTAAGATTGACGTTAACAATGCTGATAATTCAATGACGCTAGTATTTTCATGTTCTATACCATCTGTCATGGTTTGAAGACTTCCCTTAACCATAGTTTCAAGGTAATCCAAATCACCAATCAGATTTTCTTTAATAGGCCCATCTTCAATTCCCTCTACTCTAAGTCGAGCCCTAGTTAGTGGCGTTTTAAGGTCATGCGAAATCGCTGCAAATGAACGCTCTCTATCGGCAATAAATTTTTGAATGCGCTTAGCCATTGAATTAAAGGCACCTATAGTAGCAATCATCTCCTTGGAGCCCTTCTCTTCCAACTGGCGAGGATTTCGCCCTTTTCCCAGAAGATCTGCCTGATGCGCCAAAACTTTTAATGGAAGAACAAGCCAACGAACAAACAAAAAAGTTAACAAGAGTACTGTAAGTGAGACCGCTAAAAGAGTAAATATTCTTTCACCGTTAATCCAATCAATACCCAACAACAACTCTCCTTTAGGAACGACCGCAGCTAAATACATCCATTCATCTTCATCAATTGGAAATTGAATGACGGTAAATGGGCTTTCATCTTCAGGATCTAAAAGTGCAAATCTCTTCCAAGTCGGTGATAATGACACCATCAAGTTGTTGCCTGTTAATATTTTTAAATCATCGAAAGTAACGAATGTAATTTCCATACCTTCAATCTGTCCAAGTTGGGCAGTCATACTTTTTTTCAAGTGATTCCGAACTAATGAGGAAAATTGAGATTCTTTAATCGGAACTAAATCAATGTGTTGTTTGTTTACTGAGACAAAAAAACGAGTACCACCCATATCTCGCAACTGATCAAGAACCACATGACGATACTGCTTTGGTAATGTTTCAAAAAACGCAATAGTTTGACCTATACGGGAGCCCATAGACTCAGAAACTTCGATCATTCTATCTCTTTCAGAGGACTGGAGCTGGCCCACCCACAACCATGCGCCAAGTATTTGCGCTAAAAAAATACCAATAAATAGAACTATTGTCATTCTGGCAACAACAGTCTTTGGCACTAGTTTAGATAAAAAGGCAAACACTTTACTTAATTTTTTAATAGGAGAACATACCCCTTTCCCCTTACACTTTGAATAATTTCACCTTCAAAGTGGTGACTCAATTTATGACGCAATCGACTAACAATAGTGTCTATCGATCGATCTAATGGATCTACCTTTCTGCCATGCAACAACTCACCAATTTCATCTCTACTTAGAACTGCACCTATATGTTTATGAAAAACACAAAGCAGATCAAACTCAGTACCAGTTAAATCTAATTCTTCTGCATTAACAAATGCACTCCTGGCTGCATAATTCATGACTATGTTATTATCTACATCCTCTTCTTTTACTTCTGAGCGTCTAAGAAGAGCCTTGATTCTTGCTAGAAGCAATCTTGGATTGAATGGCTTGCCCATATAGTCATCAGAGCCTAGCTCTAAGCCTAATATACGATCTAGGTCATCACTAGCAGCGGTAAGCATAATAATGGGTATATTTGACTTTTGACGCAACTTTTTACAGACCTCAAGACCGTCTATCCCAGGCAAACCAATATCTAAAACAACTAAGCTAAATTTAGCTTCATCTTCTTTTAGAAATGACTCTCCATTAGTAAAGGCTTCAACTTCGAAACCATTTTTTGTCAGATATTCATCTAATAACTTAAGAATCTCTAGATCATCATCAATGATTGCTAATTTCTTCATTTGATTAAAAACTCATACTTATTATTTCACATAATAATACTAGTATAAACGACTACGCATAATGTGTCTTTTTTTTTCAAAGTGTGTCAAAAAAACGAACTCATTTGAGGTTATTTTTATTTATAAGTCTTAAATTACCAATAATTCAGTCCAACTCGTGGTGTATCTGTTTGACCTAAAATCAGCCCTTGGTTTCCATTTATTATTACCCACTTCGCTAGCGTATTTGAGTGATTCATTAAAACGCTTATTAACAGACCTTATGGCATTAGATTTGTTAGCGCTTCCTATCTTTCTTTGGTTATCTTTGTTAGTCAAAAATAAGTCTTGTTGTGGGTAATTTTTAACCAGATTACTTAGCACTATACCGCCCTTATAGAATAAATACCCTGGCTTATAGATAATCTTAAGTATCTTAGATATTAGTGGAATAAGTTGGGTTTCATCCTGGATAGCGATTGTCATCCCTACAGTTTTTGATAAATGAACACAGGTCTTATTTTTTTTATGGGGGTTGGTATAAATAAACACAGTAATAGTTGTCGTTGCGAGTTTGTGATCATTTAGTTTATTGATGGCTTTTCTAGCAAGGCTAGTTAGAGCCTGATTTAATTCATCAAAGTCCTTTAAATCAGCACCAAAAGAGCGAGAAGAGACAATCTGCTGCCTTGTTGGTGGAATGGATTCAATGGGGACACAGGAATTACCACGAAGCTCTTGATAAACCTTCTTTCCATTAACCCCCAAAAGGGTTTCGATGATGCCAATATCTGCCTGATAAAAGTCATAGCTAGAATTAATATTGATATGATTAAGTTTTCTAGCGCTCTGCCTTCCTATACCCCATAAATCACCGACCTCAACAGATTGTAATAACTTGCAGTATCTTTCATAGGGCAGCTCATCTATATCAAAAACGCCGTCAAATTTTGTATACTTTTTAGCAATTCGATTGGCAAGCTTAGCAAGAACTTTAGTGCTACCGATACCAACACATACTGGTACTCCCGTCCAACTCTTAACCTTCTGTCTTAAGGACTGCATATGGCTCCTCAAGTGAAACGGTAGCCCTGCTAAATCTATAAAGCTTTCATCAATAGAATAAACCTCTTGGATAGGGGAATATTGGCTAATAATTCTCATCACTCTGGAGGACATATCTCCATACAAAGGATAATTAGAAGACTTAACTACAATGCCATTTCTAATAATCAGATCCCTTACTTTAAAATAAGGTACCCCCATTTTAATGCCCAATGCTTTGGCTTCATTAGACCGGGCAATAATGCAGCCATCGTTATTAGAAAGAACAACGATCGGCCTCCCTTCTAGCTTTGGCTCAAAAACTCTTTCACAGGAGGCATAGAAGTTATTGCAGTCGACTAATGCAAACTTAGCTCTACTAGTCATACTGATGTATCACCGAGGTCACAACACCCCATATGATGAGCTCATCAGTCCCTCTAATCTTAATATCTTCAAACTCAGGGTTTTCAGCCTTAAGCGTTATATTTCCTTTGTATTTATGTAGGCGTTTAACGGTAAACTCGCCATCAACAACTGCGATGACTATCTTTCCACTTTTTGGAGTCAATGATTTGTCAACTATCAGTATGTCACCTTGATGAATTCCAGCACCGATCATTGAGTCGCCTTGTGCTTTGACAAAGAAAGTGGCCTCCTGGTGATGAATAAGGTGGGTATTTAAGTCAAGCGTATCCTCCAAATGATCGTCCGCTGGGGAAGGAAATCCTGCTTGCACGCGAGAGGTGAAAATTGGAATCAAGAGCTCTGTTGCATTGCCTTTAGTCAGAAGAACCTCAACACCTGACTTGACTTGAGATTTATACATCTCGATAGAAGGAGTAATAGAATCAACAAGACTAATAGGTACCCTAATAACCTTAGTTTCTTCCTTAAAGCTGCCTGAGTTTTTTTTACGACCAGCACCCTTTCTGGCGCCACCATGACTGTGTATATTCATAACCAACTTGATTTATGTAACAATATTCAAGTTGAAATTATAAATCAACTAATATAGTAAGTCAACGATGGTGATAAGAAAAAAACTAAACGCTAGCTAATTGTCGTAACTTTTTTGCAGCATTGCTGTGACGATAAATTAGATCAGTCTCATCCTTGCCAATAATTTTTCCATCAACAACTCTCCACTTTCCAGCAATCATAACTCTATCGGCCTTTTGTGCGCCACATAAAAGTAGAGCTGCTAAAGGGTCATGGCTACCAGAGAATCTCAATTCATCTAACTTAAATAACGCAAGATCTGACTGCTTTCCGACCGCTATCTCACCAATATCACTCCTACCCAAGAGCGCAGCAGAACCTTTGGTTGCCCAGTTGTATACCTGCTGGTGAGTAATCCTTGAAGCGCCATAGCGTAAACGCTGTAAATACATTGCCTGCCTAAGCTCAGCAATCATATTGGATCCATCGTTGGAGGCGGAGCCATCAACACCAAGACCAATAATAGCGCCAGCCTCTTCAAGTTCAAGGCTGTGACAAATACCAGAAGCCAGCACCATATTAGAACTTGGACAGTGGCAAATACCAACACCAGATTTACCTAACTTTTGTATCTCTTCTTTATTGAAATGTATCCCATGGGCAAGCCATGTTCGATCTGACAACCAGCCAACACTTTCAAGGTAATCTACAGTCCTTAAGCCAAACTGATTTAAACAAAAATTCTCCTCATCTATCGTCTCCGCTAAATGTGTATGCAAACGTACATCATACTGCTGAGCTAGATCTGCAGTCTCTATCATTAGATCCGTAGTTACAGAAAATGGTGAACACGGAGCCAAAGCGATTTGAGTCATTGCACCCTCTTCACTGTCATGGTAGGCCTTAATTAGTCGCTCACTATCGGTTAGTATCTGCTCCTTTGTTTGCACAACAGATTGTGGTGGTAGGCCGCCATCCTTTTCCCCTAGGCTCATCGAGCCTCTCGTTAAAACAACACGCATTCCAAGCTTTTTTGCCTCCTCTACTTGAATGTCTATAGCATTTTCAAGCTGGTTTGGAAACAAGTAATGATGGTCACTTGCGGTAGTACAACCAGACAGTAAAAGCTCAGATAATGCCAACTCTGTAGAAACAGCCAACATCTCAGGCTGAATATTAGCCCAAACCTTGTAGAGGCTCTTTAGCCATGGAAATAGTTCTTTATTTAGTGCTTCAGGATAGGCTCTAGTCAGAGTTTGATAAAAGTGATGATGTGTATTTATTAAGCCCGGTAAAAGAACGCTAGCACTTGCATCATAAATCTCATCGATATGAGTATTTGGTGTTTCACCTAAAGACACAAGTTCAATAATATTTTGACCTTGAATAACGACACCGCCATCACTGTCTTTTGCAAAGATAGCTAAAGGGTTTTTAATCCAAATTGCTGCTGGATTGGTGTCGGACATATCATCTTAAATTGTTAACGAGTATCACGATGATACACAATGACAACTAAAGAGATATTCCATTTGAATCGAACCAGTGCATATCACTTTCATCAAGGCCAACATTGATGGATTGTCCAGACTTAATATCGGTTTGATTATTTAATTTAATAGAGAGCACTTGATTGTCAATAGTATCGCCATAAAGATAACTATCTGAGCCTAACTGCTCAACATTTTTCACCTTTAAAGGTAGTGAATTATCTTCTTTTATTGAGAGATGCTCAGGCCTTACACCAAAAGTAAATGCACCCTTGGGCGCTAATTTTTTAACACTTTCTGGGAGAGAAGAACAATCTAAAAAGTTCATTTTTGGTGAACCAATAAATCCAGCAACAAACAAATTAGCAGGCTTGTTATATAACTCTAATGGCGTTCCTGTCTGCTCAATAATGCCGTCATGCATGACAACAATCTTGTCAGCCATTGTCATTGCCTCTACTTGGTCATGAGTGACATAGACCATTGTATTTCCAAGTCTTGCATGAAGAGCTTTTAGTTCAACTCGAGTAGCAACACGAAGCTCAGCATCTAAATTTGATAATGGCTCATCAAAAAGGTATATGGATGGCTCTCGAACAATAGCTCTTCCGATTGCTACTCTCTGCCTTTGTCCTCCAGATAGTTGCCCAGGGCGCCTTTTTAAGTACTCCTCCATCCTTAGCTGATTGGCAGCTTTATTGATTCTTTGTTCAATATCAGCCTTGTCTAGCTTTAAATTCTCTAGGCCAAAGGCAAGGTTTTGTCGAACTGTCATATGAGGATATAGAGCGTACGACTGAAAAACCATCGCTAAACCTCTTTTAGCTGCAGAAATGTCGTTCACTATTTCATCATTAATTGAGATTGAACCTTCTGTAATTGCTTCGAGGCCAGCAATCATTCTTAGAAGGGTTGATTTTCCGCAGCCAGATGGTCCAACGAGGACACAAAATTCTCCATCAAAAACCTCCAAATTGAGACCATGGATAACTTCGGTTTTGCCGTACGATTTTTTGATATCAATAAGTTTAAGATTTGCCATAATATTATTTCATTCCTGTTGAGGCTATGCCAGTTGTAATATATTTTTGAAGAAACACAAATACCAATGTTGTTGGCACTAAACTAACCACTGTCATTGCTAAAGCGTAGTGCTCTCTGGCAATATACTCTCCATTAAAGTCCAGTAAACAGAGCTGAATGGTGTAGGCGGCCTTTGTTGTTGAAACTGCTATCATTGGTAATATTAAATCATTCCATCGCCATATGATTGAAAGAATACCTAGTACGGCAATTGCAGGGAGTGCTAGTGGAAATATAATACGCCAATAAATCGTCCATTCACTCGCCGCATCCATTCTTGCAGCCTCTAATAGCTCATCCGGAATAGTCAGCATATATTGTCTAAGCATAAAGACTCCAGTAGGCGTAGCTGCGCCTGGAATAATTACTCCCCAGAGAGAACCTGAAAGCCCTGTCATTGTTACCATTTTAAAAATACCAACAATTAAGACCGATGCTGGGACCATTAAGGTTGCCAATATGATGACAAAAAAGACTACTTGGCCATTAAATCGATATTTAGATAAAGCAAATGCAGCCATTGAATTAATCAGCAGTGTTATTAGGGTTGCCACTATCGTTACAAATACAGAGTTATTTAGACACCTGACAGCATCAAAACTTCCTAGCGCCTTTTTTGTTAAAGGGTCTGTATAGTTTATCCAGGAGGGCTTTAAGTGTTTATTTATAATAATTTCATTTTTAGGAAGTTTGGTTATTCCGCCCTTAGGGTTAGTAATAAGTCGAGCGTTTACAGTATCTTTGGTTGGATTAATTCGGCTCACCGAATACTCAACCAAATCACCGGTCTGTGGATCGACCATAGAGACTAGAATTTGAGCAGTAAATCCATTGGCCTTGTAAGGCTTAAGGCCCAAGAATTCTGATAACAATCGAGCGTCTTCATCATTTAGAGTGTCTACTATTGACTGAGGGTCGTAGTCTTTCTTTGCGCTTGGAAACATGCTTGGATACTTAATGAGCCACTCAGGTAAATCTTTATCAGCAATTAAATCCTTAGCAAAAACAGACACCAAACCAAAGTGAGACCTTAAAGCATAGTATTGATTGCCACTGAAACTTTTAATATAGTTAACAACATCCTTTTCAGCCCTCTCATCATCGTCCAAATTCTTCCAAAACATGACCCAAGGCTCTAGATCTTTCATAATGAGTATATCTTTTCCATCGGGGCCATAGGTTGTTGCTCTTGCAACACGCTCGTAATCCATCGGCAGAAAGTTAGTGTCGTATTTTTGAAGTAAGAATTGCGACTTAACCGAATTCATTACTAGCCACAAAACCGGCAAAAATATAATTAAAAACCCAAGAAACAAAAATCCATAGGAAATCCAGTCAGTCAGACTAGCTTTCTTTCTTCCTTGTCTTCGAGTAAAAAATTTGATGACATCTGTCATAGCTTAACTTGCCTCCGAGTTAAATAAAACTGCAATAGAGACAGTATGATTAATATTGATGCGACAATTAATGATGCCATAGCGGCAATCCCAAGACCGAAAAATGTTTTTTGCCCTCTAATTCCGGCGTTCTCTACGATATACGATACAAGTGAAACCCATCCCACTTGGAGTGCATACAATTCTTCAAAAGCTTGAACTGCCTTTATCAATGAAAGGACAGTAACTACTAGCAAGATTGGCATCAATAGAGGTAGTGTAATTCGCCAAAAGACCCTTCTCTCAGAGGTTCCATCCATCTGCGCAGCCTCATAAAGATCGCTAGGAATCGATTGAAGCCCTGCCAGCAAGATTAGCATATAAAAACCCATATGTGCCCATGTATAAACAAAGATAGACCAAAACATTGTCCATGAAGGATCCATCAGCCACTGAATTGGCTCACTAATCCAATTCCAATCAATTAAGGTTTGAGAGAGCATGCCTTGTCTCTTTAATATAAGGGTCCATAAAAATGCAACGACAACTGGGCTAAGCATGACTGGATAGAAAAATACAGCCCTCCAAAAACCTCTCCCAATAATTTCTCTGTTAAGAACAATTGCAGTAAAAAGTGCAATGAGAATCATGATTGGAACCTGAAGAATAACGAAGACAAAGGTGTCATACATGGCCGCATTAAATTTATCATTTTCAACATTAATACCGCCCGTATCAATTTGAACTTCTTGGGTGATTCTCGCAAGGTTGTCAAGGCCAGAAAAATCTCTAGACACAAAATTAATACTTGTGCCATCGGTCACAGAAAATCCAAAATTCATAAATAGTGGAAGAAAGGTGAACAACCCAAAGATAAGAATATTGGGAAATAAAAATAAATAAGGGAGGGATTTAGTACCAAATAATTTTTGAGTAAATTCGATTGGCCAGCCAATACTTGACATTAACTTGGGTAAGAAGCCATAGACATCTTTAGACAATATAAAACCTATCAAAAGATACAATGTAAAAAACAGAAACCAGCTATTAAGATTTAGTAAAGACTCAAACATTATAAAAGTTGAATTTTAAATAAAATTAAGGCCGCCTCAAGAGACGGCCTTAAAGTTTAGAACTTTAGTATAACTGAATAATATTTATTCAGCTATCTTTGCTGCTACGTCAGCGTCAATCGCTGTCAAAGCATCATCAAGGCTCATTTCACCTGTGATCGCTTTAGTTATGTAGTCAGGAACGATGCCGTAAATGGCAAAGTTCTTATTGTAACCTTGGAACCAGTAAGCTTGTGGCGTAGATTCCGCTGCTTTACCAGCATTCGCTGCAAAAGTAGAGAGTCCAGCTGAAACTCTTTGGCTTACGCCAGGATAGTCAATTCCTGCCTTTTGAAGACCTTGGTGAGCAGTAATATTTCTTGTATTAGCAGCAAAGTAACCAGCCTTTCCAGCTTGTGACATAAAGTCAATGAAAGATGCTGCAACTTCTGGGTGCTTAGATGAATTGAAAGCAACTATTCCAGAACCTCCTGGCATTGCTCCACAACCTCCAGTACCACAAGGGATTGGAACTACTTTCCACTCAAAGTCAGTAATATTTGTATCATAGTTATTCAACATCCATGAACCTGACATATGCATAGCAACTGTTCCATCTAGGAAAAGAGGTGCAGCATTTTTATAAGCTGTTCCAGCTCCAGCAGGCCAACCTTCAGCAGGCATTAAGCCTTCCGCATGCCATCCTACAAATGTTTCAGCAAAGTCTCTAAAACCTTGATCAACTAGGATTGGAACACCATTCTCATGGAATTTAGCGCCATAAGAAAAAGCAGGTCCAGCCCACCTATGAGCAGTTCTATCCATCGCCAATCCAGCTGTCAAACCAAGCTCTGATTTAACTACTCTCAGGGCATCAGCCCAATCGTCCCAAGTAGCACCTTCTTCTGGCATATCAACACCAGCATCTTCAAACATAGTCACGTTTACATATGGACCCGTAACCGTTAACTGAGTTTGCCAGCCATAAATTCCATTGTCTCCAGATGGTTTACGATACCAAGGCAATGTAGCGCCATAGTTTTTCTCCCAAGCAGCAGAGTCAACATATGGCGTTAAGTCTAAGTAATACTGATTTAATCCACCTAAATTAGTAACACGCGCAACATCTGGCGCGGAACCTGCTTCCAGTTGGTTTTCGAGTTGATCTCTAACCACATCATAACCCACTACTTCAAAATTCACTGAGTTCCCAGTTGAGTCCTCCCATATAGATGACATCTGTTGCAAAACGTCACACTCATTCGAATCTTGGTAGCAGACAAACTTTATTTCTGCTGCATTAACGCTTAATGATGAGACGGCAAGAAACGATGCCAACAAAATACTTTTTTTCATATCTCTCTCCAAAATTAAATTAAAAAAACTAAATTTCACGATTAGTAAAAAACCTAAAACAAAACGAAAAATTTACACTTCAAAATCTACTTAATGTAGATTGCCACCGAATAAAAAAGTGGTACTTCTTATTTCGATATTTTTCATTTATATCAAAATTACTCTAAATATATACGAAATAATCCATCATGTCAACTAATTTGAAGATTTAAGAAAAAAATCGAAAATAAATGAAAAATAAAGATTAAATTTATAATATAATGGAATGATTATGGAAAAACTAAATAAACGTCAACGTGATATCCTTGTTCTTGCTGAAGAGGAAGGTTATGTTAGTGTTGATGACCTAGCTAAAACTTTTAATGTCACTCAGCAGACTATAAGAAGTGATATCAATACCTTCTGTGACAAAGACCTATTAACGCGTGCGCATGGAGGCGCTTTTTTTTCTAAAGCACATAACTATGCGTATAAATCTCGAAAGTCTCTTGCCAGCGATGAGAAAAAAGATATTGCTGATGCAGTAGCCAACATTATTCCAAACAACTCCTCTGTTGTTCTTGGAAACATTTACAGCACTAAGAGTGGTACGACTACTGAACAAGTAGCTGAATCACTGTATAGCCATAAAGATCTCAAGGTAATTACAAACGATATTAATATTGTTAATATTATTACACAATTTGATAATGCCGAAATATGGCTTGCAGGAGGAAAGGTTAGGAATATAGATTCTGCCGTTATAGGAATAAATACAGCTGAATTTATAAAACAGTTTAAAGTTGATTATGCTGTCGTTGGTGTCTCAGCAATTGATAACGATGGCGCATTAATGGACTTTGACTATGAAGACGTCCTTGTGTCAAAAGCCATATTTAATCACTGCCGAAAACTAATACTTGTTGCTGACAACTTTAAGTTTGATAGTACAGCTCCGATGTTAATTGGCAATATATCTGAAATTGATATCTTGGTTACTAATTTTAAACCTCCTTCCAAAATAATCGATATTTGCAATAGTAACAATATCGAGATTGTTATTGCTTCTAAATCAAATTACGAGAAAGGCTAGACTCAAAATAGGGAATAGATTTTTAATTACACCATATTCCACAATAATAACTAAATTTGAATAATATATGACTCATCATAATCTTGGTAAACTTATACATTTGAAAAAACTTTGCACTGATAGAGCCCATTTTCAAATGCTTGCTGTAGATCAGAGACCCCCAATCTTTAACATCATATCAAACGCTAAGGGTAGAAAGCACACTTATGATGAGGTTGTAGAATGCAAGAAGTTAATTACTTCAAACCTATCCCAACTTGCAACTGCAATATTGATGGACCCAAACTATTCACTATCAAACATTCTTCAATATAACAAATCTAAGGGGCTTGTCATTACCCTTGAAGAGCATAGTTTCATTGAGACTGAGAGAGGCAGGTATTCTGACAATATTCAAAACTGGAGTGTTGAAAAAATTAAGAAAGTTGGTGGTGATGCAGTTAAAGTTCTTGCGTGGTATAGACCTGATGCCGATAGTGAGTCCATTGAACATCAAAAAAAGTACGTAAAAAAAATAGGTGAAGAGTGTGAAAAATACAGCATTCCTTTTCTTCTTGAGCTGCTTGTATACCCCTTTAAAGATGATGAAAATCACACCACAGAATACCAAGAACAAAAACAGAAAAAAACTCAGCACGTCATTGATAGCGTCAAAGAATTCTCTAAAGATGAGTACAAAGTTGATATTTTTAAATTGGAGAGCCCTGTCGACAGTAATGACCTTGAAGGTGAAATCAGTCAAGCCACTGAAGAAGCGTTCAAAGATCTCTCAAATGCAACTAATAACAAGCCTTGGGTTGTGCTTTCCTCTGGGATGGGTAAAGATTCGTTCTACAAGTGCTTGGAACTTGCATACAAAAATGGCGCCTCAGGATACCTTGCCGGGAGAACAATCTGGCTTGATGCTTTTAATCAATACCCAAATATTAAACTAGTAGAGGAAGGCTTAAAAGTTAACTCTATTAGCTACGTTAATAAACTTAATGAATTAACAGCTAAAAATGCTCAATCCCTTGAAACTTACTTTAATAATGGATTTAAAATTGATAGCCCTGAACAATTTTCTAACAACTTTGGAGGCTTTGTATGATTGGTTATTTGGCGCTTGCAAGAGAGACCTTTGATGTTGAGTTTGCTGAATCTAAATTTGAAAATGCCAAATCGTTGTTATTGTCACTTGCTCCAAACGCAATTGGATTTGACGACCTCATAACGAATGATAATACTGCAGATAAAGCCCTATCATTCTTTAACAGTAATGAATGTGAGAAGATCTTTCTCTTTCAAACAACCTTTACTGATGCTAAGTTTCTCTTAAACTTCGCGCAAACTATTAACAAGCCAATCTGCATTGTTTCTTTCCCAGAGCCGAGAACGGGTGGAAGGTTGAGATTAAACTCTATTTGTGGATTAAACCTTGGAATGCACTCTTTGATCAAAAATAATATTACTCCTGAGTTCGTTATTATGGAGCGTGATGATAGCATTAATGAATCATTATTTTCTAACTTCATTAATAGTAGTGATGAGAATGAACAAACATCATGGAATGAGGCTACTATAAGCAATAATCAATTAGATTTTAATTACACAGTTGACAAGCAAACAATTGGAATTATTGGAACAAGACCTGAAGGCTTCGACACCTGTGACTATGACTCAAATGAGGTAACCAGTAAACTAAACGTTTCACTAGTTGATCTAGACCTAAAAGATTTATTTGATGAAGCTAAAGAGGTTGAGGCGGATACTATTGTTAAAACTAAAAATACAGTTTCAAGCTACCTTCAGGGAACCGATGAGCTGGTTCAGGAAGAGTTCGATAAAAGTATTTCAATTTATCACGGTCTAGAAAGTCTAAAAGACAAGCATAAGCTTGATGCCTTTGCAATAAGGTGTTGGCCGGAGACTTTTACTGAATATGGCTGTGCTTCATGTGGCCCAATGGCTATGATGAACGAGAAGAAAGTAAGCTGTGCATGCGAGGCAGATGTACTCGGCGGCATCAGTTGCAATATTCTCAATCAAATGAATGATAACCCTTCCTTACTGGTAGATATTGTTGATGTTGATAAGTCTGATAATTCTTTAGTTTTTTGGCATTGCGGTCTAGCCCCTATAAGTATGGCAAAAGAAGGGACTGCTAAATCTGGTATTCACTCCAATAGAAAAAAACCCCTCCTTCATGATTTCAGCTTAAAAGAGGGAGAAATTACGATATTTAGAGTCTCAAAAGCTCGAAACAAACTCCAATTTTTTGTTATGAAGGGTCAAGTAATTGATAGACCTAACTCATTCTCAGGAACCTCTGGAGTAATTAGCTTGGGTGAGAACAGTCCTCATAAATTAGAGCAAATGTTCAAAGGTGGACTTGAACACCATGTCGCATTTACCTATGGTGACGTGTCTGATAAGCTTATCCACTTTGGACAGCAAATGAATATACCAACTTATACGCTATGACAGACAAAATCAAATATGCAATTATTGGTGCTGGCTGTATGGGCCAAGAGCATATCCTAAATATCGAAATTATCGAAGATGCAGAGGTGGTTGCATTGTGTGATACAAGCGAGCAATCAATAAAAGAATGCCTTGAATTACTCAACAATGAAGTCGCTATTTTTGAAGATTACAATGAGCTTGTTAGAGCTAACATTGCTGATGCATTTATAATCGCAACTCCTAACTTCACGCATATTGATGTTTTAAAAGATGTTATGAAATCAGAAGCTCATCTTCTAATAGAAAAACCTTTATGCACAACAGTTAAAGACTGCCAAGAATTCGAGGAACTTTCAAAAAACTATCCTGGAGTTATATGGACAGCGATGGAGTATCGCTATATGCCTCCAGTTCAAAGAATGATTCAGGAGATACATAACAAAACTATTGGTGATTTAAAAATGCTCTCAATCAGAGAACATCGCTTCCCTTTTTTGCACAAGGTAGATGACTGGAATCGATTTACAATTAAAACTGGGGGCACTTTGGTTGAAAAGTGTTGTCACTTCTTTGATTTAATGAGATTGATTGCCCAGAGTGAACCATTAAAGGTTTACGCGAGTGGCAATCAAGATGTAAACCATTTGGATGAGGAGTACGATGGAAAAGTGCCAGATATACTGGATAACGCATTTGTAATTGTCGATTTTAAAAATGGAGTAAGAGCATTTTTAGACCTATGCATGTTTGCTGAGAATTCTGAGTATCAAGAAGAATTATGTGCAGTAGGGACAATAGGAAAAATAGAGACAGAAGTTCCATCTAACCAGTCAGGAATTTCAAATTCAGATCTCAGAATTGGGCTTAGAGAAAATAACTCAGTAATAAATGAAACTATAGCTGTAGATGCTAAAATTCTTGAGGTAGGCCATCATCATGGATCTACTTACTATGAGCATAAATCTTTTATTAAAGCTATCCGCAACAATACCAAGCCAGAAGTGTCACTAAATGATGGCCTCATTGCAGTGGCAATTGGAGAGGCAGCTGAGACCTCCATCAAAGAAGGTAGAGTTGTTCAGATGAGTGAGTTTAATCTTTAATCTGCTAAAAACTTAATAACCTTGTCAGCTATAAATTGACTAACTCTTACATTTGATTCAACTGTAACGCCCGAAGTGTGAGGGGTTAGAATACAATTCATAGAGCTCGTAATCTCTTTATAAAACTCTTCTATTACAGGCTCCGAGTTGTATACATCAAGAGCAAAACCACCAATCAAGCTTTCTTTATAGGCCCTTAAGAGATCATTTTCATTAATAATTGAACCTCTTGATGAGTTAATAATAATTGGATTTTTCTTCATCTTATTGAAAGAGCTTAAATTCATTAGATCCCTAGTTTCATCCGTAAGTGGTAGGTGAATTGATATAACATCAGAAAGACTAAAAAGCTCCTCTTGAGTAGTCAATGAAACGCCCAGATTTTCAGCATCTGATGATTTGACAAATGGGTCATAAGCAATGACATTTGCACCAAAAACTTGAGCTAGTCGACTGACTTTCTTGCCAATAACGCCAAAGCCTAGTAAACCTAGAGTTTTACCTCCTAATTCTCTTGATTCTACTGATGTCCTAGGCCACTGACCTGACACAGTACCACTATGAGAAATAGGAATATTTTTTAACAAAGAAAGTGCGCAAGCAATTACGTACTCAGCAACCGAATCAGCATTCATTCCAGTTGCAGGCTGTACAAAAATATTATTGTTTGAGCAATAGTTAGTATCAATATTATCTAAGCCTACACCTAAGCGTCCTACAAACCTTAAATTGCTCGCCTTTAAAAGCAGTGCTTCGTTGAGTTGCGTTTTATTTCTAACAATTACTGCCTCAACCAAAGCTATTTGAGAGCTCAGCTCCTCAATATTTTCATGCAAAGTCGAGTCATAATTTACGTCAAAGAGCTCAGAAATTTTGTTGACACTCTCTTGCTCCATAAACTCGGTAATTAATACTTTTTTCATAGTTACTTTACTTCCTTCGATGGTTTCAATTGATTTGAAAATTTAATTAACTCATTGAAGCTTGGTATTGCTCTTATTCCACCGCTTCTAGAACACTTAAGGGATGCAGCTGCTGTTGCTAATTCTATAGATTCTCGTATTGTTTTATTTGCATGAATAAACCTAGCAAAAGAGCCATGAAATACATCACCCGCACCATTAGTTTCTACTACATTTATATCAGGAGCTGAGCAATGATATACCTTACCTTTGTCAATCCAATAAACACCTTGTGACCCAAGAGTTACAGCATAAAACTTATTATTATCTTGGTATAGGCTTTTCAAAGAGTTAATTATAGATTTATCATTTGTGTATTCCACTAATCCATTTTCAGAGAAAATGGGGTGAGATGAATAACTAATAATCTCTTCAACCGCCCTACTTCTAGAGAAATTATCTAAGTCGACAATACATTTTATATCGCGATCGTAAGTATTTTTTGCAACATAATGAGCCGCTTCAACCCAATGTGCATCTATTAAATAGGTTTGTTCATTTGTAAATTTAAAGTTAGGAAGCACTTTTTCATTTAATAATTTTTTCTCATTAAAAACTGCCAACATTCTCTCGCCATGACTATCTTCAAAAATATGACTTTGAGACGAAAGTGCACCATTTACTGTAATTGATTTATCATAATTAATATTATAATCATTAAGTTCAGATTGTAAAAAATCAGCAGCAGTATCATCACCAAAGCGACTAACCAGCTCAGAACTTTCTCCAAGAATATTAACTGCAAAACTAGCAACTGCAGCAGGCCCTCCTAGTCTCTTTTCAAGACCTTTAGCCACTAGTTTTATTGGTTTTTCAGGAAAGCTATCAATTTTTACAATCCTATCTAGAAAAATAGGTCCAACACAAACTATCATAAGGTTCCTTTATAAGAGATCACTTGATTACCGCACTTCTAGATCATATTTTAATCGTATTACCAAAAGAAATTGGTGTCTAATTTTTTGATAATAATAAATTATTGATGATACACAATGAAATGATGATTGATATTGAAACTAAGGCTAATAATAAAGTTATTGTTAGTCAGGAAAGAGAGAAACTAATGCTATTTAAGAGGATTATTTAGATATTTAATTAAGAGAAGTTCAATACAACTGGCTGATGGTCAGAAGCATCTATTTTTTGATTAACTTCAATATTATCAAAATTGTTCTTTAGATTAGAACTTATAAAGCTAAAATCTCTACAGTGAGAGCCTTCAGGCCATTGTTTTTTATCGAAAATACCACACGTTGCGCTGTGTATTGAATTTGGATATGCTTGCTTCCAGCAATCAATAAAGGAATATGAATTTTCTTTATTACTAGTCAATAAATTATATTCAATAGAATCAGGATTAAAGTTAAAATCTCCACAAAGTACAACTCTATTTGACCTTTCAAATTTTCTATATGATCCATTATTATCAAATAGAGGAGGCATCATTACTAAATCATTAATTTCCTCATGAATGGATATAATTCTCTTTACTTGTTCACAACGTTGAAATTCAGAATGATATTCTAGGTGTGTTGTCATAATACATAACGGAAATAGAGGGGTTTCGACTGTTATTTCTGTTAATTGTCGAGGCATTTGTCTAAAAGAGCTATTAACTGTTTGGGGTAGAATGTGGTTAAAGGTAGATAAGACTGGAAGTCGAGTAAGTATAAGGTTTCCATATTGCTCCCTCCTTTCTGAATTTTCACATTTAATGTCATAAGCAGGACCAAAAAAAGGTAAATAATCACCAAAAAGATTTGAGAGTTCTTTAACTTGATCTGGCTGAGTTCCATCAGAGAGTATGCAATTTACTGACACCTCTTGAAGACAAATAATATCAGGATTACACATATTTAAAATAGAGTCAGCAATTCGTTTTAATGAAATTTTTCCATCAACGCCTTGTCCATTTTGTATATTCCAAGTCAGAATTGTTATCACTTAATTCCAGCCTGCATGAATGATTGAACAAACTGCTTCTGAAATATTAAAAAGGCAATTAAAAGCGGAGCAACTGATATTAGAGTGGCGGCTGACAAAATCGACCATTCAACTCCAGACTCTGGAGCAGCAAAAATACCTAGGCCTACAGTGAGGGGCCTTGTGTCAACAGAATTTGAGATAATGAGTGGCCATAAGAAATTATTCCAGTGATGGCTAACGGATACCAAAGAAAATGCAATGTATGTTGGCGTGGCAAGTGGAACATAAACCTTCCACAAAACACCCATAGTACTACATCCTTCAAGCTCTGCCGCATCTTCTAATTCCTTTGGAATCGATTTGAATGCTTGACGCAACAAAAAGATACAAAACGCGCTTGCAATGTATGGCAATCCAATACCTGAAATTGTATCAACTAAACTTAATTTTGAAAGTGTAACATAGTTTTGAACAATTAAGATTTCAGGAGTAATCATTAATTGAACTAAGACTAACGCAAATGCAACATTGGCACCAGTAAACTTAAAGCGAACAAAAGCATAAGCTGCTAATGTTGAAATTAAAAGTTGTAAAGGTAATATAAATGACACCAACATAAAAGTATTCAAACTGTATCTTGCAAAAGGAGCTTGACTCCATGCTTCACGAAAATTATCAAGCGTTAGTGGTGAAAATATATCGAAGTGAAGAGCATCACTACTAGAGTGGAAGGCAGCCCAAAAAGCATACAATAATGGAAGAATCCAAAATCCTGCTAAGATATATGCTCCTATTAACTCAACACTTGTTTGTATTCTATTTCTATAAGTCATCTGTAGTGGGCTCGTCTATCGATAAAGAAAAATTGTGCTAATGCAGTCAAAGCAAGCAAAATCAGTAAAAATATTGTTAATGCAGATGCATAAGAAATATCTAAAAATGAGAAAGCGGTTTCATAAATATAGTAAAGGATTAGATTGCTAGCATTGTCTGGTCCGCCTTTTGTTAAAACAAACAGGTGATCAACAAGTTTAAAAGAATTTAGAAAGGCATTGATTAGGACAAATAATGTAGTCGGTAAAAGCAAAGGAAATTGAATGCGCCAGAAATAATTCCAACGAGAAGAGCCCTCAAGCTGGGAGGCTTCCTCAAGTTCTGGAGAAATTGTTTGGAGACCGGCAAGATAGAAAACCATAAAGAAACCAGCCTCTTTCCAGACTGTCATCACCATAATAGATGGAAGTACGGTTGATGGATTACCAAGCCAGTTAGTGCTTCCAACCCCAAAGACCGATAGCGCTTTATCAATTAATCCAATCTCTGGTGAGTAGAAAAATAAC
>Ga0208881_1000068_pt1 | contig 31981 bp, 28 predicted proteins | sample Knorr_S23_td_AAI_FD_185610 | JGI IMG/M metagenome (GOLD analysis project Ga0208881, IMG submission 185610) | Marine microbial communities from Southern Atlantic Ocean transect - Knorr_S23_td_AAIW_ad_876m_LV_B (SPAdes) (version 2) | ecosystem: Environmental > Aquatic > Marine > Oceanic | place... | reverse complement strand
TAGTCGTGCTGTTGTTAGGCAGGGTTTTGACAAGCTAGTAGACTCTGGTGTTTTAATTCATAAAAAAAATCAAAGTGTTCGAGTTGCGTATCCAACTAAAAAAGAAACCAAACAAATTTATGAGGCAAGAAAGGCTATAGAAAATGGCGTCATTATGATTCTTGTTGAAAAACATCGAAATAATGAACTAGACCTTTCAATTATTGATTCTTTGGTAATTAAAGAGCAACAACTGCATGAGAATTCAGAGCATGCAAAACTAACTAGGCTGTCGTGTGACTTTCATTTAACTTTAGCTGAACTATGTGACAATAGGTTTCTTGTTGATAGCCTTAAGCCACTTATACCTTTAAGTGCTCTTGCTGCTTCAGTTTACGCTGATACTGAGTCAAATTTTTGTTCTTTCTCTGAGCACTATGAACTGATAGAAGCAATCAAGAGTAATGACCTTATTAAGGCATCTAGTGCAATAAATACTCATTTAGATCGTTGTGTTGAGTCACTAAATTTTAATTCAAAAGCTATTAAGATTAATAGTTATAGTCACCTATTTAATTAGAGCTCATTATGGACAAAAAAATAATCCAAAGCCTTAATAATTACCCACGCAATATGACCGGTTATGGGCAAAACTCAATTCACCCTAATTGGCCTAATAAAGCAAGAGTTGCTGTTCAATTCGTTCTGAATTATGAAGAAGGAGGAGAAAACAGTATTTTGCATGGCGATAAAGCTTCAGAAGCCTTTTTATCAGAGATTGTAGGCGCCAAACCCTATGAAGGGGTTAGGCATATGAGTATGGAGTCGATATATGAATATGGATCTAGGGTAGGAGTTTGGAGAATATTACGCCTCTTTGAGGAGTTTGATGTGCCCATTACTATTTTTGCAGTAGCTCTTGCTATAGCTCGTAATCGTGAACTTGCTGATTATTTAGTAGATAAAAATTATGATATTTGTGCACACGGCTTTCGTTGGATAGACTACCAATATGTTGATGAAAAAACAGAGCGAGAACATATCAAAGATTGCATTTCCGTTTTAACAGAATGCTTAGGTAAGAGGCCTATAGGTTGGTATACCGGGAGAAATAGTCCAAATACCAGGAGATTAGTTATGGAGGAAGGAGGCTTTCTCTATGACAGTGATACCTATGACGATGACCTTCCTTATTGGGTTGATGGATTAGAGTCCAATAATAAACATTTAGTTATTCCTTATACTTTGGATGTCAATGATATGAGGTTCGCGTCTCCACAAGGTTTTAATTCGGGTGAGCAGTTTTTTAATTATTTAAAGGACAGTTTTGATGCACTATATTTAGAAGGAGAGACGCATCCAAAAATGATGTCAGTCGGTATGCATGCTAGAATTCTAGGTCGCCCTGGCAGAATAATGGCGATGAGGAAATTCCTAGAATATGTCAAAACTTTTGATGATGTTTGGTTTTGCACTCGTACAGAGATAGCAGAGCATTGGTATGAAAATTTTTAAATGGGAAGAGATTAATGAAATTACCAACAGAGTTGGCTAGGCATTCCTCGAAAGAGTTTTTAGAGGTCTTTCAAGACTTATATGAGCACTCACCATGGTTTGTCGAGCAATCTTTAGATCAAGTTGCAGCTGATGATAAATATAACAACTTAGAGAAGTTTCATCAATTGCTGTCTGAAATTATGCTTCATTCAGATAATGATTTACAAGATAATTTGATTGTTGCACACCCAACGTTGGCTGGCAAAAAAGCTCAAAACAATGAGCTTACAGATTTTTCAACTACTGAACAAAAGTCAGCAGGCCTAGGCGACTGCACTGACTCAGAAATCAGGCTATTTGAAGAGCTTAATAATGAATATTTTTCTAAGTTTGGTTTCCCTTTCATTATGGCAGTTAAAGAAAAAAATAAATCTGATATTATTTCAAGCTTTAAGGAGCGTAAAGAAAACTCAAGGCTTGATGAAAGATCAAATGCATTAAACGAAATTAATAAAATTGCTTGGTTGCGAATAAAGGAAATTTATGGATTATAAAGATCAAATTGATATTGCTAGCTCTGATCAGGGAAGCAAAGTGATTTATTGTAGTGATGAATTTTTTGCAGATTCAAGTCGCATGCTGCAAGCCAATGATCCAGTTTGGATAGAAGGTAAGTACGATGAAAATGGCAAATGGATGGATGGCTGGGAAAGTAGGCGTCGCCGTGACGGTAAGAATGATTTTTGTTTTATCAGACTTGGCTCAACTTCCATTATTAATAACTTTAATATTGACACAAGTCACTTTACTGGAAACTTTGCGCCCGGGATTTCAATCTTAGGCTGTTGTGTTCCAGGAGGAACAACCGATGATAGAGTTGTTGACGGATCTGCAGTATCTGAATGGTTTGACTTATTAACCCAAGAAAATCTTGAGGGTGACTCTCATAACCTTTTCTCTTGTAAATCAACTCAACCATTAACACATCTAAAGATAACGCTATACCCTGATGGTGGTATTGCTCGATTCAGAGCTTATGGTAATACCTACTCTGAAGACACTAAATATCAAATGACTGGTACCAACGTAATTTCTAAAGAAAGTGGAGCGAGAGCAGTGTTTGCTAATGATGAACATTTTGGTTGCTTAAGTAATGTTCTTGAGGAGCATGATCCATTGAGCATGGCCGATGGCTGGGAAACAAGACGTCGACGTAAGCCTGGAAATGACTGGGGAATAATAGCACTCTCGAGTCCTGCAAAGGTTCATGAAATTGTCATAGATACAAGTTTTTTTAAGGGTAACTTTCCAGATACCTTCTCTATTTCATCAACCAATATGACTGATACTGATGACAATACTTTAATTGAGAAAAGTAATACTTGGGATAAAATAATTGAAAGAAAAAAACTAGGAATGAATAAAATTCATATTTTTAAAAAAGAAGATTTGCTTCATGAACAAGAAATTACTCATGTACGAATTGATATATTCCCAGATGGTGGAATCGCTCGATTAAAACTTATTGGAGTCTTTATATAAAAATGAACACTATAAAACTTATTCCAGCGAATTTGACAGCAGAAAATTTTAGCCAATTTGGTGAAGTATTAAGCATTGAAAATCAAGAATTTGTAACTATCAATGATGGTTATGCAAATAAATATGCAGATTTAGCCAAAATTGATACTCAAGAAGAGCAAGGTGAAACAAGTGTTCATATATTTGTTGCAAAGAAAAGACTGTTCCCACTTCAAATTACAATGTTGGAAAAGCATCCTTGTTTTAGTCAAACATTTATACCTAAAGGTAATACCCCTTTTCTTGTTGTTGTTTCGCCACCATCAGAAGAGCCAGTAATCGAGAACATAAGGGCTTTTATTAGTAATGGAGATCAAGGGATAAGCTATTCACGAGGAGTATGGCACTTTCCTCTGATTAGTATTAATGATAATTCTCAATTCATAGTTATTGATAGGAAACATAATATTGATACAGATACTATAAAACAATGTATTGTTAAGCGATTTGAAGATACTAATATAACTGTAGAGTTAAGTTTATGATGAAAATTTACCTCATAGATTGGTTAAGTATGTCTTTGAAATTGCTACATATAATTGCTGGAATAGCTTGGATTGGAGCCTCCTTCTATTTTAATTGGCTCGAAAACAAACTTGATCGATTAAACAACAGAGATGAAATAGCAGGGCACTTATGGGCAGTTCATGGTGGTGGTTTTTATTACCTAGAAAAATACAAGAAATATCCTCAAACATTGCCTGAGCCGCTGCATTGGTTTAAGTGGGAGGCATATGTTACATGGATATCTGGAATCTTACTACTAGCGGTTATATATTATTTTAATGCTAGTACTTATTTATTAAGTTCTGATAGTTCTCTCTCTTCATCTTATGGTATTGGTTTAAGTATTCTGGGTCTATTACTTTTTTGGTTGATTTATGACATTTTATGTAAGTCAAAGTTGGTTAATCAATCATCAATTTTTATAGCAATTATTCTCGTAATTATTTCTCTAAGCGCCTACTTTTATAGTAATATTTTCAACCCTAGAGCAGTTTATATGCAAATTGGTTCGATGATCGGAACTGTGATGGTAGCAAATGTATTTTTTGTGATTATTCCAGTACAAAAAAAGCTAGTTGCTGCTTGTGAAAATGCTACAGAAGTGAGTCAAGAACTTGGACAAGTAGGCTATCTTCGCTCTCGTCATAATAACTACTTTACCCTTCCAGTTCTATTTATGATGATAAGTGGTCACTATCCAACAATCTACAGTGGTGAGTTTGGATGGCTTGTATTGATTGCTATTGTTGGGATTTTGGTAATGATACGCCATTACTTTAACTTAAGAGGAGTTGGTAAGGCTAAAAATAGTCTAATTGCAATAATAATAGTTTCAACTTTAGCACTGATTTATGCCTTAGCACCTACTCAAAGTAAGGTACAAGATCTAGAGAAGGTCAGTATTACTGAGGTTCAAGCTATTATTGAGAAACATTGTGTAAGTTGTCACTCCTCGAACCCTACTAATAAAGTCTTTATAGTAGCTCCACATGGCTTCATGTTGAACACTAAAGAGCAAATTATTGCCGGTAAAAGTCAGATATATCAGCAAGCAGTTTTATCTAATGCAATGCCTTTAGGTAATGCAACAAATATGACTAGTGATGAAAGACAAAAATTAAAAGCCTGGGTTGAGGCAGAATAATGAGTCAATATAATCTCTTCCGCGCTTCAATTTATCACTGCACTGAAAGTGACAGGGTTATAGAGGCAGTTTATATTCCAGACGGCCTTATGGTTGTTGATAGTGATTCTGGACAGATACTGGATGTTGGTGAATATACTACTACTGCCCCTAAATGGCCTAACTCTTTATCCTTAAAGCACTTTAAAGACAGCCTAATAATGCCAGGATTTATTGATACCCATGTTCATTACCCACAATATAGAGTTATTGCATCATTCGGTACTAGCTTATTGGATTGGCTTAATACCTATACTTTTGTTGAAGAACAGAAGTTTTCTGACTTGAATTATGCAGCAACGGTTGCTGAATTGTTTCTTGATGAATTGATCAAAAATGGTACAACAACAGCAATGACTTTTTGCAGCTCATATAAGCAATCCGTTGATGTATTTTTTAAAGCTGCAGAAAAGAGAAGGCTTCGAATGATTGCCGGAAAAGTTATGATGGATAGGAATGCACCTGAAGGTCTATGTGACAGTGCACAGAGTAGCTATATTGACTCCAAATCCCTAATAGATAAGTGGCACAATAAGGCCCGCCTGAGTTACGCAGTTACACCTAGGTTTGCACCTACATCGACTAATGAGCAGTTGACACAAGCCGCTAAATTATTGAAAGAGTATCCGAATACAGGCGATACGAAAGGCGTTCTTCTGCAAACACATCTCAATGAGAATGATGAAGAAATTGAGTGGGTTAGGGAGCTCTATCCAGAGTCTAAAAATTACTTTGATGTCTACGATAGCCATGACCTTACAGGAATAAACTCAGTGTTTGGTCACTGCATCCATAATACGGATGATGAATATAGAGCTATGGCTGATTCAGGCTCAAAGGTTGTTCTATGCCCTAGATCTAATCTTTTTTTAGGGAGTGGATTATTTGCTATCGATAAACTAGAAGATTTTGGAATAGAGATGGCACTTGCATCTGACGTTGGTGGTGGAGACAGTTTCTCAATGTTTCAGGTTATGAATGAAGCTTACAAAATATGTAGGCTTAACGATTACAACTTAGACCCCATAAAGGCTTTTTATTTAACTACTTTAGCTGCTGCAAAGGTATTAAATATGGACGATAGTATCGGCAACTTCGAGGTTAATAAAGAGGCCGACTTTATTGTTCTTGATCTGAGTGCTACAGATCTAATAACTGAAAAACTTAAAGTCGCAAAAGACATTAACGACATCTTATTTAGTTTGATGACTTTGGGAGATGATAGACTAATCAAAGAGGTGTATATTTTAGGTCAGTCAATTTATAAAAAATAAGGAAAGAAAATGGGAAAACTTACTACACATATATTGGATACTACTTTGGGCTCTCCAGCTCAAAATGTTAAGATAAACTTGTACAAAAGAGAGGGCCATAATTCAGTACTAATTAACTCAACCCAAACTAACTCAGATGGACGATGTGATGATCCATTATTGTCTGGGACGGAATTCCATAAAGGTTGCTTTGAACTTGAGTTTGCTGTTGGTGATTACTTTGAATCTAAACAAATTAATTGCCCCTTCTTGAAAGACGTGGTTATTCGTTTCTATATTAGCGATGAGAGTGAGAATTATCATGTACCACTTCTAATTTCACCCTATAGCTATTCGACTTATAGAGGTAGTTAGTGCATTTTTTATTGAATCAAAACTCGACTCCAACTTCCTTAGGTGAAATAAACCCAAACATGACTGTGCTTGAATGGTTAAGGGCCAGCCAGCTTGTTGGAACCAAAGAGGGTTGCGCTTCTGGAGATTGCGGTGCTTGTACTGCAGTTGTTGGGGAGTTAACTATAAAAGATAAAATCAAGGTGGTTGAGTATAAAAGTATTAATACTTGTATTGCTTTGGCATTTAGCTTGATTGGTAAACATTTAATTACTGTCGAAGGCCTAAAAGAGGGCGAGTCGTTACATCCAGTTCAAAAAGCAATGGTTATTGAAAATGGCTCTCAGTGCGGCTTCTGTACTCCAGGGTTTGTAATGTCAATGTTTGCTATGTACCACAATGAAGATACAGTCAGCCTTCCTAAAATTAATGAAGCATTGTCTGGAAACTTATGTAGATGCACAGGATATAAACCAATAATTGCTGCTGCATTTTCCCTATTTAATGAAGAAAGTGAAAAGCCACTAGACTACTATCAAAAAAATCAAGAAAAAATTATAAAATCGCTAATATCTATAAATGACAATGAAGATATCAGCCTAATATTTAAAGGCGATAAAAACAATCTAAGTTATGACGCCCCATCTAGTGCTGATGAGTTAGCTAGTATTTTGATTAATAACGATTCTGCAAAAATAGTCGCAGCTGGAACTGATTTAAACCTTGAAATTACCCAATCTTTAAGCGAGTTTTCTCATATTGTTAGCGTTAACGGTGTCAAGGAGTTACAGGTAATTAATGACGGAGAATTTGAACTAGAAATTGGTTCTGCTGTTAGCTATCAAAAGGCAACCTCTAGTCTAGTTAAGTACTGGCCAGACCTAGAGGCTTATTTGCATCGATTTGCTTCATTGCCGATAAAAAATTGGGCCACTATTGGTGGTAACATTGCAAACGCCTCACCTATAGGCGATATGCCTCCAGTATTGATTGTTTTGGAGGCAAAATTAAAACTTCGAAGGGAATCAGAAGTTCGCACTATTGCGTTGGAAGATTTTTTTGTAGCTTACAAAAAAACGGCTCTAGAAAAGGGTGAATTTATTGAAAGCATCATAATTCCTAAGCCCGACAAAAATGACCATTTAATAGCTCACAAAATATCAAAAAGATTTGAAGATGATATTTCAGCGGTCTGTATGGCTATAAATGTTAGATTAAACGATGACCTTCCTAGCTCAGTAAAAATTGCACTTGGAGGGATGTCCGGTATCCCACAAAGAGCATTAGCTCTAGAGAAAGTAGTATTGGATCACTGGAATGATGAAAACATAGCTCAATTGGCATATGGAGCCATTAACAATGAATTCTCACCTTTGAATGATGTTAGAGCTTCTTCTGAATATCGATTAAAAGTTAGCGCAAACTTAGTAAAAAAATCTATATTAATCTTGAAAGGCGCTACGGTTGAAAACCTTGCAGAAATTAATCAATCTAATTACTTGTAATGAGGCAAAAAGAATTATCATAAAAAACAGCAACAATTTAAAGCAACCTAAAGACCCAATAATTGGTCGCTCTATTGCCCACGATAGTGCCCATATGCACGTCCAAGGAGGCGCAGCCTATATTGATGATATGAATGTACCAGAAGGAACTCTTCACGTTGCATTTGCCTTAAGTAACGTCGCTCATGGAAAGATAACTCGTATCGATATAAAAACCGCTAAAAAAGCTCAAGGTGTCCATAGCGTTTTGCTTGCGAAAGATATTAAACATTTAAATATTGGTCCAATAATTCATGACGAGCCTATTTTAGCTAAAGATGAAGTTGTCTTTTATGGTCAGGCAATCGCAGCGGTTCTCGCAGATAGCCATGAAAATGCTCGAAAAGCAGCCGCATTAATTGATTTTAAAATAACTGAACTTGATTCAATAGTTACTGTTGAACAAGCGATGGCTAAAAAAAGCTTTCTTGATGATCCTTTGGTGGTCAATACAGGTGATGCCGATAAAGCTATAAATAAAGCTAAAAATAAACTAAATGGACGTATTACTATTGGTGGCCAGGAGCACTATTACCTAGAAGGTCAGGTCGCTTTAGCTATACCAACAGAAGATAATGAAATGATTGTTCATTCTTCTACTCAAAACCCAAGTGAAGTTCAACATCTAGTTGCGCATGTATTGGGTACCCCTCATAATGCAATTGAGGTTGTAACAAGAAGAATGGGTGGCGGCTTTGGTGGCAAGGAATCTGACTCCTCTCAATTGGCATGTGTTTGTGCTATATTTGTTCAGCTATGCGGTCTTCCCGTTAAAGCCAGGCTGTCTCGAAGGGATGACATCCTTATGACTGGGAAGAGACATGATTTTGTAGCTGACTACGATGTGGGTTACAGTGACGATGGCAAAATTCAAGGAATTAAAATTGACCTTGCTGCAAGATGCGGCTACTCCCTTGATTTATCAAAGGCCATAGTTTCTCGCGCTCTATTTCATGCAGATAATGCATACTACATACCCAATGCTACTTTCCGCGGTTTTTTATGCAAAACAAATACAGCTTCAAATACCGCATTTCGTGGCTTTGGTGGCCCACAGGGGATGCTCGCTATTGAAAATATTATTGAAGAAATTGCCAGTAATCTTGGGGTAGATGCATTAACGATTAGAAAGATAAACTTTTATCAAAAAAATACAAACAACGTCACCCCTTATGACCAAGTTGTCGAGGACAATATTATCAATGAGCTTACTAGCGAGCTTGTTGAGGACAGTAATTATTTAACTCGTCGTGAAAAAGTTTTAAAATTTAATAAACAAAATATGTATTTAAAAAAAGGCCTAGCACTGTCCCCAGTGAAATTCGGTATTTCTTTTACAACCCCACTCTTAAATCAGGCAGGCGCACTAGTTAATGTTTATAAAGATGGAAGTATCTATATAAACCATGGTGGAACAGAGATGGGACAAGGATTATTTATTAAGGTAGCACAAGTCGTAGCTAATGAGTTTGGTGTGGAAATAGAGCGCGTAAAGGTTTCTGCAACCAGCACAGCTAAAGTTCCAAATACATCCCCGACTGCCGCCTCATCCGGATCTGATTTAAATGGAATGGCGGCAAGAGAGGCTTGCTTAAGAATCAAACAAAATATGAGCGAATTTGCTCTTGAACATTTTGATTTAAGTATTGGTGAACTTAAATTTCAAGACTCTTGTGTATTATTAGGCAAAAAGAAAATAACATTTGATGACTTCGTATCACTTTCGTATTTGAACCGAGTTGAGCTTTTTAGTAATGGTTTCTATAAGACTCCTAAGATTTATTTTGATGCAAGTAAACAAAAAGGTAGGCCTTTTTATTATTACTCCTATGGAGCTTGTGTTAGTGAAGTTTTAGTTGATTGCCTTACCGGCGAATACAAGCTACTCGCTGTTGATATTTTGCATGACGTTGGAGCTTCCCTTAATCCGGCAATTGATATGGGCCAGATAGTTGGAGGGTATATACAGGGGATGGGCTGGTTGTGCTCTGAAGAGCTTAAATGGAATGACTCTGGAGTCTTACTAACAACTGGAGCATCGACCTATAAGATACCTGCAATTGGCGATACGCCTGAGCACTTTGAAGTCAAAATTAAGCCAAATATTTCAAATCATGAAAATACAATCCACAAATCAAAAGCGGTTGGTGAGCCTCCACTTATGCTAGCAATCTCAACCTGGCTTGCCATAAAAAATGCTATCTATAATGCAGACAATAGTAATAAAACTGGTCTAAATGCACCAGCTAGTTTTGAGGAAGTATTCTTTAATCTTAACAATAACTTAGATCAATAAATTATGAATAGCTGGTTAAAGCCTGTAAGAAATGCTATAGCCTTAAATAACCCTTTCGTTTTGCTAACTGTTATTGAAACGAAGGGGTCAACCCCCTGTAGCCGAGGCGATAAGATTGTCTTTGCTGGAGGGAAGTCAATTTTTGGGAGTATTGGTGGAGGCAACCTAGAATTTAAGGCTTTGGATTTTGCAGAGAACTTATTGAGCGTTAATATCAATACAATTCATTTAGAAAAATACCCATTAGGCGCAACACTTGGCCAGTGCTGTGGCGGTTACGTCAAAGTAATGTTCGAAAGTTTTATTGAGACTGACCCAGGCTCTAAGAAAAATTCTTCTTGGGTTGATACTGCTGCAAGCCTAATAGAAAAGAACCAAGATTTTGTCATCGCTACATTAATCAATAAGCACTCTGAAAAGGAGCATAGCTACCAAAAGTTTGTTTATTCAAGTGATAACAATGTAGCGTTTTCAGGTGAAAGTAAACTGTCTAAAGAAATCCATAACAGTGTCACTGACTTGATGTCATCTTCACAGAGCCCATCTGTAATTGAATTTAACGATGAATCTGGATTACTAACTGAAGTTTGTCTTGAGAAGGTTGTTTGCAGTGAAATTCAGACCGTGGCAGTTTTTGGTGCAGGCCACATATCTAGAGCACTAATGCCAATAATAACAAAGCTACCTATAAATATTTATTGGATTGACGATAGACCTCTTCAGTTTGAGCAGTATCAGGGCGACACTTCTCAAATAAATATTATTTGTGATGACTTCTCTGTAGGCCTGATAGACTTACCAGATGACGCCTATTGCTTGGTAATAACCTATAGCCATCAAATAGATTTTGATATATGTGAAAAAATTATTTCTAAAAATAAGTTTAGCTATTTAGGGATGATCGGATCTGCAATCAAAGGCAAAAAATTTAGGGATAGATTTCTACAAAAAGGGTACCCAGAAAAGACAGTTGATAAATTTACATGCCCCATAGGCGAAAAACAAAAATTCTTAAAATCACCTACTGCAATTGCTGTTACTATTGCAATGGATTTGATAAACTTTCTTGAACAAAAAAAACAAACCGCAATTCTATGAACTATCAACTCGAAATTAATAATATTACTAAGTCCTACGGCGATTTAAAGGCTAATGATGATGTATCTCTCAACATAAAGCCTTCAAATATTCATGCACTATTGGGAGAGAATGGAGCTGGAAAGTCGACCTTAGTTAAGGTTATCTATGGCTCTTTGATGCCTGATAGGGGTGAGATGAAGTGGTTAGGTAAACCTTACAGTCCAAAAAATCCTTTTGATGCTAGAGAGCAAGGTATTGCGATGGTATTTCAACACTTTTCGTTGTTTGAGTCATTAACGGTTGAAGAAAATATTGTTCTCGGTCTTGATGGCGTCAGATTGGATGAAAACTTTACTGAGCAAATTATCAAATACTCAAAGCAATATGGGCTTGATATTAATCCACACCAGGTGGTGGGCGACTTGTCAGTTGGAGCGCGACAAAGGGTCGAAATTATTCGGTGCCTGATGCAAAACCCGAAACTACTCATAATGGATGAACCCACTTCGGTATTGACTCCTCAGGAGGTTTCTGATTTATTTATTACACTTCGAAAGCTTGCGGATGGTGGTTGTTCAATTTTGTATATTTCGCACAAGCTGGAAGAGGTTCGTCAAATATGTAGTGAGGCAACTATCTTAAGGGACGGTAAGCTCATTGAAAACTGTATACCTCAGGATCATAGCCAGCAAGAGTTAGCCGAAATGATGATTGGTAAAAAATTAATTCAATTAGCCAGAAGTAATATCAATACCGGAGAAAATATCTTCTCAATAAGTAATTTAAGTCAAAAGAGCGATGACATGTTTGGAGTTGACCTAAAGAACATATCTCTATCTGTTATGAAGGGAAGTATTGTTGGGATAGCAGGGGTTGCGGGTAATGGCCAAGATGAGTTGATGGAACTTCTTATTGGTGAAATAACCTCTCCACCAGGCACTTTAAGTTTTAAAGGTGGTGATATTGGAAACCTTAACTCTCATGAAAGAAGGCAGTTGTCAATGTTTTTCATTCCCGAAGAGCGACTTGGTCATGGCGCAGTGCCTGACATGGGATTGAATGAAAATATGTTACTTAGTAGGCCTCAAAAAAGTCAAATGACGAGTTATGGTGTTATTGATTGGCAGAGTGTTGAGAGGCTTACACAAAAAGTTATTAGTGATTTTGATGTGCAAACACCATCAAGTAGGATGTTAGCTAAATCCCTTTCTGGTGGAAATTTACAAAAATTTATGGTTGGCAGAGAGCTTATTCAAAGTCCAGAGTTATTAATTGTTGCCCAACCGACTTGGGGCGTTGATGCGGGATCTGCGAATAATATCCACCAAGCTCTAATCGCTCTGGCTGACAAAGGATCGGCTATATTAATTATCTCTCAAGATCTAGATGAAATACTCACTTTATGTGAACAGATCCATGTCCTCTCAGAGGGTTCTCTTTCTAGTGCAGTTGATATGAAGGAAGATGGCTTAGAAAAAATTTCTCAGTTAATGGTAGGGAGTGAGAGCTGATGATTAGACTTATACCTCGAATTGAGAACTCTAATGCAATGATTCTATTGTCCCCTCTATTGGCGCTTACTTTTACAGTCATAACAGCCTATTTTATTTTTGCATCAATATTGGTTGATATTGAGGTATCAAGTGTCTTCTATACACTATTTGTAGAGCCTTTAACTGATTCATATTACATTTCAGAATTATTAGTTAAGGCTGCACCTTTAATGATTATAGCGCTTGGACTTTCGATTGGTTTTAGGGCCGGTGTTTGGAATATTGGTGCAGAGGGTCAATTCGTTATTGGAGGAATAGCTGGTAGTGCTGTAGGACTCTATTTTTATGATGTTGAGGGTTTTTGGATAATACCATTAATGGCCATAGCAGGAATTTTAGGTGGTATGTTTTATGCTAGTATTGCAGCATTTCTTAAAACAAAGTATCAGGTTAATGAAATCTTAGTAACCTTGATGCTTACCTATGTTGCTGTTTTATTCTTAAGCGCGATGCTACAAGGACCGCTAAGAAATCCTTCTGGTTTTAATTTTCCAGAAAGTCGAATATTTCATGATAGCGCATTGTTGCCAATTATTTGGCAAGGAACTAGGGTTCATATTGGTTTAATAATAGCTATCCTATTCTCTTTTGTTATATGGTTTGGTATCAAGAGGCATATGTTGGGTATGCAAATAAAAATAACTGGTAGCGCGCCACGTGCGGCTAAATTTGCCGGCTTTGATGACAATAAAACTGTATGGTTTTCATTATTAATTTCGGGAGGACTTGCTGGATTAGCTGGATTATTTGAGGCTGCTGGGCCGGCAGGTCAGTTAACACCAGGATTGCCTCAGTTTTATGGATTTACTGCTATTATTGTTGCTTTCTTAGCTAGACTTCATCCGCTTGGAATTCTATTCTCAGCTTCTTTAATAGCTCTTACGTATGTTGGTGGAGAGAATGTCCAAATTGATTATGATTTGCCGAGTTCAATAACTCAAATATTACAAGGCATGCTACTTTTTTATTTTCTTGCATGCGATATATTAATAAAATACAAAGTTGTACTTTTTAAAACTATTAGATAAACACTATGAATGAAAGCCTATTAATTAATATTATTATTGGAATCAGTATTGCCTCAGTTCCACTTATTTTTGCTGCAATAGGTGAACTTGTAGTGGAAAGATCTGGTGTTTTAAATCTTGGTGTTGAAGGTATGATGATTGTTGGAGCATTGCTAGGTTTTGTTGTTCAATTTCATACAGGAAGCCCTTTTATAGCAGTTTTAGCGGCTCTACTTGGAGGTATGGCAATTGCCTCTATTTTTGCTTTTTTAACTCAATTTTTACTTACAAATCAGGTTGCAACCGGTCTCGCATTAACCCTTTTTGGGCTCGGTTTTTCTGCCTTTGTAGGTAGAGGCTATACCGAGGAAACAATTCAGCTTATTACCTCAACTCATATACCTGTGCTTTCAGATATACCGATTGTTGGACCTCTATTGTTTAGCTATAACCCACTTGTCTATTTAGCATTTTTTATGGTCTACTTGGTTTGGTGGTTTTTATTTAAAACTAAGCAAGGTTTAATTTTAAGGTCTATAGGTGATAACCATGATGCTGCCCATGCAATTGGTCATAACGTTATACGTTATCGCGTTATGGCAATTCTCTTTGGTGGTGCAATGGCAGGAATTGGCGGTGCCTTCTTGTCTCTAGTTCAGGTTCCAATTTGGGGAGAAGATATGACCGCTGGACGAGGTTGGATTGCACTTGGACTTGTGGTCTTTTCTTCATGGCAGCCTTTTAGGGTTATTTTAGGTGCAATAATATTTGGAGGCATTACTATTCTTCAGCTTCACGCTCAGGGATTTGATATTAGGATAAGCGCACAGTATTTATCCATGCTGCCTTATTTGGCAACAATTATAATTTTGGTGAGTTTGAGAATGAGAGCAAAAAACAAAACAAACCGCACAATGCCTAATTGTTTGGGTAGAATATTTCACTCTACAACCTAATTTTGTAAATTAGAATTTAGTAATAAAAGTAAAAAAAGGAGTTAAAAAGTTAGAAATATTGTTTAATAAATAAGGAGAAGAAGTATGAGTAATATAAGATTGACGAGTATTTTAAAGCTTTCGCTTTTAAGTGCAGTCTTAGCGTTTACTAGTAATGTTTTTGCTGACCCTGTAAAAGCTGCTTTTGTCTATATTGGTCCAACAGGTGACCATGGCTGGACTTTTGCACATGACCAAGGCGCAAAATATGTTAAAGAGCACATGGGAGATGATGTAGTTATAACTACCGTAGAGAGTGTCGCAGAAAACTCAGACTCTGAGCGGACTATTACGAGCCTTGCTCGAAAAAATGATATTATTTTTACAACATCATTTGGTTACATGAACCCAACCATTAAGGTAGCAAAGCGTTATCCAGATGTTAAGTTTGAGCATGCCACAGGATATATGCTGGCTGATAATGTTTCTGTTTATTCTGCAAGGTTCTATGAAGGAAGACACATTATTGGTAAGCTTGCAGGAAAAATGACAAAGAGTAATGTGATTGGATATATTGCTTCTTTCCCAATACCTGAAGTAATTAGAGGAATAAACGCCGCTTATTTAGCTGCTAAATCAGTTAACCCTGACATTCAAATAAAAATCGTTTGGGTTTACACTTGGTATGATCCAGGTAAGGAAGCTGACGCTGCTAATGCACTAATTGCACAGGGAGCTGATATTATCATGCAGCACACTGATTCAACTGCAGCTATGACTGTAGCTGAAGAGACAGAGGGTGTATATGCATTTGGTCAGGCTTCAGATATGGGAGAATGGGGTCCAACATCTCAGTTGACAGGAATTATTGATGACTGGGGTCCTTACTACTTGGCTAGAGTTCAAGCGGTTAAGGATGGAACATGGACATCTACTGACACCTTTGATGGTATAGCTGAAGGAATGGTTGAGTTTGCTCCAATGGCAAATATGCCTAAAGATCTAGCCAGTTGGGCTGAAAGAACTATTAATGCTATAGGTAATGGTTATATTCACCCATTCACAGGTCCAATCAATAAGCAAGACGGTAGTCCATGGTTAGCGGAAGGTGAAACACCTCCTGCCTACCCAGATCTACTGACAATGGATTTTTATGTAGAAGGAATTGACAGTAAGTATCCTAACTAATAAAAATTTAGTTAACTATTAATACTAATCGCGCCCTAGGTTTTACTTAGGGCGCGATTTTTTATAGTTTTTTTTCAATGTAACCCTTTACTAAAACCTTTAACGTGCTATTTAGTGTCTGATACATTTACACTTTACTTGATGAATACATTAAGAAGCTGACTCTATTGAATTAATAAACTTTTTTTACTTAGTTCCAAATAATGAAACAGTGTATTAATATATGGAAAAAAACATACACCTTGATTCATATACATGTATACTAAATGTTGATTTCCCATATTTTGGTGACAATTCGTCCTCTGAATATGTAATCAAAAGAGGTTTTTTTTATAATTTAGGAGAAAAAAATAATGAAAAAAATATTTAAGAACCAAATAGCTTTAGCTCTCGCCGGTATACTAGCTGGAACTTCAGTTGTAGCTGGAACTCTTGTCATCAATGGTGACACGTCAGATCCAGCACCAAAAGCTGCTTTCCAGGCTGTTATTGATGGATTTGAAGCTGAAAACCCGGACGTTGATGTTGTTTATAACCTTTTTGATCATGAAGGTTACAAGGCTGCAATTCGTAACTTTTTAAGTGCTGATGCTCCAGATATCGCATTCTGGTATGCAGGAAACAGAATGGCTCCATTTGTTGAAGCAGGTTTGTTTGCTCCAATTGATGATGTTTGGGCTGATCAAGGTCTTTATTCATTGATGGCATCTTCTGCACCAGGTATGACTATGGATGGCAAGAAGTGGGGTATTCCATTTACATACTACAACTGGGGAGTTTACTACCGTCAAGATATCTTTGAAAACTTAGGTATAACTGTTCCAACTAATTGGGATGAGTTTATTGCTGCTGGTGAAACTTTAAAGGCTAATGGTGTTACACCAATTACTATTGGCACTAAGTGGTTATGGACTGCAGGGGGTGTATTCGATTATTTAAACCTTCGTACAAATGGCTATGATTTCCATATGGCTCTAACAAGTGGCGAAATTCCATGGACTGATGATAGAGTGCGCGCCACTATGGCAAACTATCAGCAGTTGATTGATGGTGACTTCTTCTTAGAGAATCATGCTGCTCTTAGCTGGCAGGAAGCTCTAGCTCCAATGGCTAATGGCGAAGCTGCTATGTATATTATGGGTAACTTTGCTGTAGCTCCATTAAAAGAGTTAGGTTTGGATGATAGCTCTCTAGGTTTATTCCAGTTCCCTGAAATTACTCCAGGAATCCCTATGGCTGAAGAAGCACCTACAGATACGATACATCTAACAGCAGGCGCAAAGAATGTTGTTGATGCTAAACGTTTCCTAGCTTATACCGCTCGTCCTGATGTTCAGACAGCTTGGAATAAGGCGTTAGGTCAGTTACCTACAAATGCTGGTGCAGGTGTAGCTGATGATAAGTTCTTGAATCAAGCATTCGAAATGTTAAATAACAATGCACCTGGCGGTGTTGCACAGTTCTATGATCGTGATACTAAAGCAGAAATGGCCTCTATTGGCATGGAAAGCTTTCAAGAGTTCATGGTTAAGCCTGAGCGTTTAGAGAAAATTCTAGAGCGTCTAGAAAAAGCTCGTCAAAAACTTTATTAATCAATAAGGTTTTACTATGTCCCGTGTTCAAGTATTCTTGACACGGGACTTTTTTTTAATATTTTTAATATTAAATATATGTATTCTTACTGGAAAAATAATCAATTAAAGATAGCTCCCTGGATATTTTTAGCTCCAGGAATCTTAATGTTTTCTTTGTATGTTATTTTTCCAATTTTCCAATCTATTAACTTAAGTTTTTATCAGTGGGATGGGTTAGGCACAAAAACATATATTGGCGCTGAAAACTATATTGAACTTTTAGATGATGAGTATTTTCTTGTTTCACTCAAAAATAATGTTATCTGGCTTGTTTTATACCTTTTAGCAGTTCCTGCAGGGCTATTTGCAGCATTATTTCTTAATCAAACAGTCAGAGGGATAAGGATTTATAAGTCTATATTTTTCTTTCCATTTGTTATTTCTCAGGTTGTGGTTGGATTGGTTTTTAGCTGGTTTTATGATCCTTCCAATGGTCTACTAAACATTATTTTAGAATTTTTTGGTTTTGATTCTATAGCTATTCTTGCGGAAGAAGATTATGTTACATATGGCATTATTGCGGCTGGTTTATGGCCTCAAACTGCTTATTGCATGATTCTTTATTTAACTGGCTTAAATTCAGTTGATTCAGAACAAATTGAAGCGGGTCGAATTGATAATGCAAAGGGCTGGAGAATGTTATGGTACGTCATCTTACCTCAACTCAAGCCTGCAACTTTTATAGCCGTTGTTGTTACAATTATTGGTGCATTAAGGTCTTTTGATTTAATAGACATAATGACCGGTGGTGGTCCTTGGGGCTCCAGTAGGGTGCTTGCTTATTATATGTACGAAAAGGCTTTCTCGGAGTACGGATTCCGAATGGGTTATGGTGCTGCCATAGCAGTTGTTCTTCTTATGATCATGATGATTTATATTGCAACTATTCTTTATAGATTGTATCGTGACGAAAGGGGTGGTTAATTATGTTTCCGACTCCAATTGAAAGAACCAAGCCATCCACTCAGCTTCTTTATAAGATAGCACTGCCAATTTCAATCGTTATTTGGCTTCTTCCGCTCATTGCTGTGGCCTTAACATCAATCCGCTCTGGAGCTGACATTAATTCAGGAAATTACTGGGGAATGCCAACTTCCATTAACTTTGTCGAAAACTATACCGCTGTTTTTACAGACTCACCACTTGGTTATTATATCTTTAATAGTTTTAAGATAACCATACCAACGGTTATCGGTGCTTTAGTTCTATCAAGCTTTACCGGTTTTGCATTAGGTGTTTATCGATTCAAGCTTAACTTGTTTGTATTTTTTATTTTTGTTGCTGGAAACTTTATTCCTTTTCAAATACTCATGGTTCCAGTCAGAGATCTTTCACTTTCACTTGGACTCTACAACTCTGTTTGGGGGTTAGTGGTTTTTCATATAGCATTTCAAACCGGCTTTTGTACCTTTTTTATGCGTAATTTTATTCGTGCACTTCCATTTGAGTTGATTGAAGCCGCTAGGGTAGAGGGTGTCTCAGAATTTAAAATTTTCTGGTATGTTGTTCTTCCACTCATGCGCCCTGCAATGGCAGCTTTATCGGTCTTGATTTTTACTTTTATTTGGAATGATTATTTTTGGGCAATTGTTTTGACTCAAGGTGCAGAAGCAATGCCTGTAACTGCTGGCTTAAATTCTCTTAATGGACAATGGGTTTACAACCAACATCTGGTATCAGCTGGTTCGATAATTGCAGCTCTACCACCCGTATTAATGTTCTTTCTTATGCAAAAACACTTTATTGCTGGGTTAACGCTTGGAGCGGTTAAATAATGAAAACTTGGCGCATAGATACTAATAACCAAACTCTAGTATTCTCTTCTTTGGATGATAGACTTCCATCTGTTATCTATTGGGGAGTGAAGTTACCTAAAAATGAAAGCTTGAATGACTTAAGTGAGGCTACAAAAAAAGACTGGGGTGATAATTTATTAGACAAGGTGCCCACTCTTTCAATTTTGCCTGAACAATCAGCTAATTTTTCTGGGCAACTTGGCTGTAAGATACGCGATACTCATGGCAAGATTCTTTCATCAATATTTGTTTTTTCAAAAGATAAAGCTACTAGTAACTCACTAATTTTAACTTATGTCGATAAAAAGTTAGATTTAACCTATACGGCCTCAATAAGTGCATTTGATGATGTTTATGTTCTTAGCGCAAAACTTGATAGTAAAAAGCCAATATTTATGGAATGGTTTTCTGCTCCTGTTATAGCTGTTTCTCAAAATAGTTGTGAGATGGTTGATTATAGTGGTCAGTGGATCGGGGAATTTAGAAGTCAGATTACACCTTGGGTCACTGGAGCTCATCTAAGAGAGTCAAGGGTTGGAACGACAAGTCATGCAAATTTTCCAGGTTTATTGATTCCATCTATTGGAAGTGCAGAGAACTCAGGCTCTTGTTATGGTTTTCATTATGGCTGGTCTGGAGGACATCGAATGATAGCTGAGCAACTTCAAGATGGACGTAGACAAATTCAATTTGGTAATACCGAAAATAGTGAGAATAAATCTGGAACTAGTTTTGAAACTGCGGAGCTTTATATTTGTCACTCTAATAATGGAGTTGGCGGGGTAGGCCAGTGCTTTAGAGATCATGTAGCAAATTCAATTGTTGATTTATCAAAGGATAGCATTAGACCGGTCCACTATAATTGTTGGGAGGCTGTCTATTTTGATCATAGCATTGACGAGTTAAAAGAGATAGCAAGCCTGGCTTCTGAGATTGGAGCTGAAAGATTTGTTCTTGATGATGGATGGTTTAAGGCTCGTAATAGCGCTAAATCTAGTCTTGGTGACTGGGTTGTTGATAAGAAAAAATACCCAAAAGGCTTAAAACCACTAATTAATCATATTCATTCAGTTGGCATGACTTTTGGATTGTGGTTTGAGCCAGAAATGGTTAGCCCTGATAGTGACCTATATCGTCTGCATCCTGAATGGATAATGGGCCATAAAGACCAAACTCTTGGAAGGGGACAGTTTGCACTTGATATTTCACTCAAAGAGGTCCAAGAGTATCTTTTTAATAGTATTAATTCTTTACTAAAAGAATATCCAATTGAATACATTAAGTGGGATCATAATCGCGTGTTACCTTATCCAGATTCTGCTCAAACTATAAGCTTATATAAGCTTCTTAGCCGAATTAGAAATGCTCATCCAAGTATTGAAATTGAGTCTTGTTCATCAGGTGGAGGTCGGATTGATTATGGTATTTTGAGAAATACACAAAGAGTTTGGCTTTCAGATAGCAATGACGCATTAGAAAGACTACGTATTCAACATGAAGCACTGTTATGGCTTCCTTCATCGGTAACGGGAAGTCATGTCGGTCCAAAAGTTTGTCATACTTCTGGACGTAAATTATCAATGTCATTTAGAGCATGGGTTGCTGCCCAAAGGCACATGGGTTTTGAGATGGATCCTAGAGAGTTATCATCCGTAGATAAAACTTTACTCAAGGCAGTTACCAGTTGGTGGAAAAAGAATCGTCATTGGATGAAAGATGCAATTATTTTTCGACTACCTTGCATCGATAAGAGTATTACAGCTGAAATACAAATTGATTCAAATTCTAAGCGATTTGTGATTTTTGCTGGTCAAAACACGTCATCAGAATTTAGCTCACCTGTCCCACTAGTGCTCGCAGGGCTTGATCCTTTGTCGATGTATAATATTGTTCTTCACAACAAAGATGAGATCAACTCTTTGGGTAAAACAAAGGAAGGTCTTTTGAGTAAAAATTTGAAACTTAGTGGGCATTTTTTAATGAGTCATGGATTGCAATTACCAAAAGCTTTTCCAGCTAATATGATTGTAATTGAAGGGGATAAGGCTGCATGAGTAAAACCAACAATCGTCGCTCTTCAAATTGGTATGGAAAAATGGATAAAGACGGCTTTATTCATCGAAGCTGGATGAAGAGTCAAGGATTACCAGACCATGTTTTTGATGGTCGCCCAATCATCGGTATATGTAATACTTGGTCTGAGTTGACGCCATGTAACGCAGGATTAAGAAATCTTGCAGAGGGAGTAAAGCGAGGCGTTTGGGAGGCAGGAGGGGTTCCTCTTGAATTTCCTGTAATGTCTTTGGGTGAAACCCAAATGAAGCCAACAGCAATGCTTTTTCGTAACCTTTTATCTATGGACGTTGAAGAGAGTATTCGCGCTTATGGAATTGATGGTGTTGTGTTGTTAGGGGGTTGTGATAAAACTACTCCTGGACAACTAATGGGTGCTGCAAGTGTTGATCTACCAACTATTGTTGTCTCTTCTGGTCCTATGCTAAATGGAAAATATAAAGGACAAGATATAGGCTCAGGTACTGATGTTTGGCGTTTTTCAGAAGATGTAAGAGCTGGAGATATGTCGTTAAAAGAATTTATGGCTGCTGAAACTGGCATGAGTCGCTCATCTGGAGTTTGTATGACTATGGGTACTGCATCCACTATGGCGAGTTTGGTTGAAGGGATGGGATTGAGTTTACCAACAAATGCTGCTATTCCAGCTGTTGATGCTAGACGCATGGCATTAGCTCATATGTCAGGAAAACGAATTGTAGAGATGGTTGAAGAAGGTTTAAATCTTTCAAAAGTCTTAACCAAAGAAAGCTTTGAAAATGCTATTACATTAAATAGTGCGGTTGGTGGCTCAACTAATTCGGTGGTTCACTTACTTGCATTGGCAGGTAGAGCTGAAATTGTGCTCACTTTAGAGGACTTTGAAAAAGCTACCGAAATACCTTTACTGGTTAATTGTATGCCTTCAGGTAAGTATTTAATGGAGGACTTCTGCTATGCTGGTGGAATCCCTGCAGTATTAGCGCAGATTAAGGATCACCTTAAACCTGCTAATACAATTTTAAATAAAGACATTTCTACTTATTATGATGGCGCTGAAATATTTAATGAAGATGTTATTCGTCCGATAAATAACCCTCTAAAGCCTGCCGCTGGATTGAGAATTTTGAGAGGAAATTTGGCTCCAAATGGGGCAATTATTAAACCTGCTGCTGCTACTGAAAGCTTGTTGAAACATGAAGGTTTAGCCTATGTATTTGAAGATATTGAAGATTTGAAGGCTAATATTGATAAACCTGATCTTCCAGTAACAAAAGATTCTATTTTGGTTTTAAAGGGATGCGGCCCGAAAGGTTATCCTGGGATGCCTGAGGTTGGTAATATGCCGATACCAAAGGTTTTAATTGAACAAGGAGTTCGAGATATGATTCGCATTTCAGATGCACGAATGTCAGGCACTGCCTTTGGAACAATAGTACTTCATGTGTCTCCTGAAGCAAATATAGGTGGCCCAATCTCAATAGTTGAAACAGGTGATCGTATTCGAATAGATGTTTCAAACGGAGTGCTCGAATTACTAGTTTCAGAATCTGAAATTGAGAAGCGCTCTAAAGCTATACAAAAACCAAAAGAAAATTACACTCGCGGATACGCAAAACTTTATATTGATCATGTCATGCAGGCTGACAAGGGAGCAGATTTAGACTTTTTAGTAGGTAAAGACACACGCCTTCCAACTCGAGAATCACACTAATGAATAATTATGCAACTTTTAAAGATTTAGAAAATACTTCAGTTTTTATTACTGGGGGTGGTTCTGGAATTGGTGCTTCAATAACAGAAGGTTTTTTAGCGCAAGGTGCAAAAGTTGCCTTTGTTCAAAGGTCAGAGTGTGGTGAATTTCTAGAGGAAATGTCTTCAAAATATATTCATAAACCACTATTTATCAAGTGTGATATTACAGATACTAAATCCTTACAGGCAGCTATATTGAAGGCTAACAATACACATGATGGAATTAACGTGCTTATAAATAATGCTGCAAATGATTCTCGTCATAGTCTTAATGAAATGACTACAGAAGAGTGGGATTATTCAATTAATGTAAATCTAAGGCCTCATTTTTTTACAGCTCAAGCAGTGGCACCAATAATGAAAGCCCAGGGTGGTGGTAGTATTATTAATTTTTCTTCAGCGTGCTATTTGATGGGTAATGTGGGATATCCAGCATATGTTGCTTCTAAGGCTGGAATTACAGGTTTGACTCGAAGTTTAGCCCGTGAACTTGGTGTCGATGGTATTAGAGTAAACAGCCTAATCCCAGGATGGGTTTTAACTGAAAGACAAATGAAACTTTGGGCAAATGATAAAGATCTAGCGAATCATTTAGAAAAACAATGCATTAAGGATCACTTGATGCCTAACGATTTAATTGACTCAACACTTTTTTTAGCATCGGATGCGTCTCGAATGATGACTGGCCAAGCTTTAGTGATTGATGGTGGTGTAGTAGTTACAGGATAAAAATAATAATGAAAGATATTAAGGCTAAATGGATTGCAGCAGATTGGGGAACAACCCACATGCGTGCATGGGCCATTGGAGAAGAGGATAACGTTTTGGCTTTTAGAGAGTCAAATGAAGGTATGAAAGATCTTCAGCAAAATGAATTTGAACCTGTTTTATTGAGACTCATTGAGAGCTGGCTCGATGATACTAAAGTGACTACAGTTATGGCTTGTGGAATGGTTGGGGCTAAGCAGGGATGGGTAGAAACGCCTTATCTAAAGACGCCTTGTGTTCCTATAGATAACAATCAGCTGACTACTGCAGATACTTATGGTAAGCGCATCAAGGTCCATCTTGTTCCCGGTGTAATGCAAAATCATCCTGCCGATATCATGAGGGGTGAAGAAACTCAAATTGCGGGATTTATTAATAAAAACCCCGATTTTAATGGTGTTGTTTGTCTTCCAGGTACTCATGCAAAATGGGTTAATATAAAGGAAGGACAAATAACTAGTTTTAAAACTTTTATGACTGGTGAGCTATTTGGAGTGATTTCAAACCACACTCTTATTAGACACTCAACATCGACCAAAGGCTGGAATCAAGAAAGCTTTAAAAAAGGAGTCCATGAAGGATTTAATAATCCTGGTTTAATTGCATCAAATCTTTTTTCATTGCGAGCTGAATCAATCGTTAATGATCTAGACAGAGTTGAAGCCAGATCGACACTTTCAGGGCTTCTTCTAGGTGTTGAACTTAATGGGGCACAAAGCTATTGGAAAAACAATAATGTAACACTAATTGGCTCCGAACTACTTTCAAACAACTACTTTCATGGATTAAAGATTCTTGGGGGAGAAAGCCAATTATTTAGTCTTGAAACAGCAACTCTTTCTGGCTTGAGTTCTGCTTACAATGAACTTAATTCTAAGCAAGAATCATGAGTAGAAAAATAATTGCCATTTTGAGAGGAGTTAAACCTGGTGAGGTGCTTGAAATAGCAAAAACTATTGCAGATTCAGGAATTACTAAAATAGAAGTTCCCATGAATTCTCCAAATGTTTTTGACAGCATTAAATTACTTCATGATGAACTTGATGATCATATTGCTGTCGGTGCTGGAACTGTAACAAATACTGAGCAGGTTAAGATTCTTCAAGATATTGGTATTGACTTTATTGTTTCTCCAAATTTCGATCCAAAAGTTGTTGAAGCAACGAAGAGAGCTAACATGCTAAGCTACCCAGGTGTGATTACTCCTACAGAGTGTTTTTCAGCATTGAATTGTGGTGCTGATGGACTTAAGTTTTTTCCAGCAACTCTACTCGGTGAGGCTAATTTAATTGCCTTAAAGGCAGTTCTGCCAGCAAACATACCAATATATATGGTTGGTGGCGTTGGACCAGAAAATTTTTCATCATGGATAAGTGCTGGTGCAACTGGTTTTGGGGTAGGTTCTGGTATCTATAAAGCTGGAGATAAGCCTGAAAGTGTTGCCCAGAAAGCAAAGTTGATTGTTCAATCATACGACGCAGCACAATAATGATTAATGATTATTTACCTGTAGATTCATGTGATTTGGGAGAGGGTCCATTATGGCACCCGAAAAACAAGTCACTTTTCTGGTTCGATATCAACACCTCTAAGATGTATAACTGGAAGAATGGTAAGCTCAAATCTTGGGAATTCTCTGAGCCAGTATCAGCTGCTGGCTGGATTGATGAAGAAAACTTAATAGTAGCTTCTGCATCCTCACTGATTAAACTAACACTCTCATCAAATACTCGATTAGTTGTGGTTGATTTAGAGGCTGATATGCCACATACCCGATCCAACGATGGCCGAGCAGACCCATGGGGCGGTTTTTGGATTGGGACAATGGGGCTTAACGCAGAAAAGGACGCTGGCTCTATCTATCGTTTTTACAAAGGTGAATTAAAAACATTACATCAAAACTTGACTATTCCAAATAGTATTTGTTTTTCACCTGATAAAAAATATGTTTACTTTGCTGACACAAGACAAGAAAAAATATGGAAACAGAGCTTAGATCAAGCCAATGGCTGGCCAACAAAAAAACCTACTTTATTTATTGATTTGAGGGCACAGGGTCTTCACCCAGATGGATCCATTTGCGATAGTGAGGGTTTTCTTTGGAATGCTCAATATGGCGCCTCTAGGATAGCTAGATACAGTCCTGAAGGTTGGCTTGACAGGGTAAATAATTTTCCTGCCTCACAGGTTACATGTCCAGCATTTGGTGGTGAATCTTTTAATACTATTTTTGTAACGTCTGCCTACCAGGGACTCAAAGAAGCTGATTTGAAAGTTGAACCCTTGGCTGGTAAAGTGTTTCATTTTGAATCTGACGTAGTCGGTCTAGCTGAATATCAGGTTAAATTGTGAGGTTATCATGATCCCAAAACTAGGAAGCTGTTATTATCCTGAACACTGGCCTGAAGATCAGTGGCAGAAAGATGCTGAGGATATGATAACTTCTGGTCTGTCTTGGGTTCGAATTGGAGAATTCTCTTGGAGTCGAATTGAGCCAGAAGAGGGTGATTATAATTTTCAATGGCTTGACCGCGCTATCTCTATTTTGGGCTCTGCTGGATTGAATGTTGTTATGAGTACGCCGACTGCAACGCCGCCTAGATGGGTTGTTGATAAATGGCCAGATATGCTTATTGTAGATGTTGAGGGAAGGTCTCGACAGTCTGGATCAAGAAGGCACTATTGCTTTTCACATGAAGGTTACCTTGAGGAGGCGTTAAGAATTACAGAAATCGTTGCAAAGCGATATGGCGTAAATCCTTTTATTAAGGCATGGCAGCTTGATAATGAATATGGCTGTCATGACACAACAATATCTTATAGTGCTTCCGCCCTTAAGGCATTTAGAGGGTGGATTGCAAACAAATATAAAACAATTAATCAGCTTAACGAGTCCTGGAAAAATGTATTCTGGTCTATGGATTACAATAGCTTTGAACATGTTCAGCTGCCCAATCTAACTGTTACCAATCCAAACCCAATCCATGCGCTAGACTTTAAAAGGTTTAGCTCTGATCAAGTTATTAATTTCAATCGAAGTCAGGCCCAAGTCATGAGGAAATATACTCAAATGCCTTTGATTCATAACTATATGGGACGTATTACAGACTTTAATCACTTCGAGGTTGGTAAGGATTTGGATGCTGCAAGCTGGGATAGCTACCCTCTAGGTTTTTTAGAGGATCGTTCAAACCAAAATGATGAATTTAAGCGTAAATTTATGCGCTTTGGAGATCCAGATTTTCAGTCATTCCACCATGATTTGTATAGAACTGTTGGTCGTGGTCGCTGGTGGGTTATGGAGCAACAACCAGGCCCAGTTAATTGGGCTCCATACAATCCTGAACCTGCGCCGGGTGCGGTTAGACTTTGGACGTGGGAGGCGATTGCTCATGGGGCTGAAGTTGTTAGTTACTTTCGATGGAGACAAGCTCCTTTTGCTCAAGAACAAATGCATGCAGGACTTCAAAGGCCAGACGGAGAAGTTGCTCCTGGACTAATCGAAGCATCTCAAGTATTCTCTGAGTTAAAGGGTTTTGAAAGTATTAACCAAGTTCAGTCAAAAATTGCGCTGATTTTTGATTATGAGAGCTGTTGGGCATGGGAGATTCAGCCTCAAGGTAAAGACTTCAATTATTTTGATTTAGTTTACGATTACTACAAAGCCCTGAGAGCTCTCGGGCTTTCGATAGATATATTGTCACCTAACCAAAGTGATCTAAGTGGCTACAAAGTGGTTTTGATTCCTGGCTTAATGCATATTGGAAGTGAACTTAAAAATGCAATTCATGCTTTTGATGGCGTTTTAATTTCAGGCCCAAGAACTGGTTCAAAGACTTTAGATATGTCAATTCCACAAGAACTTCCTCCAGTTGTACCGGGTATTAAAGGGACTGTAGCTCGTGTTGAATCTCTTAGACCAAATGCAATTATTTCAATCAAAGAAAACGGCTATTTTATAAAATGGATGGAAACCTTGGTTGACACCGATGACGTTATTGAAATCTGTGATGATGGTAGGCCAGCCATCATAGGTAATGAAAAGAATTTATATATTTCTGGTTGGGCAGATCAAGACACTCTAAAAAAATTGTTTGCTAGTATTTGTGATGCTCAAAATATTGCCACAACTAAATTAAATGATTGTGTGAGGGTTCGAGACACCTCAAATCATCGCTTTTGGTTTAATTTTAGTGAAGAGGAGTCAAAGGTTGGTTCAATCAAAATTCCAGCCGCAGGGGTATTCTGGGAGCCCCTTTAGTTTATTTAACTCTGAGCTCTGTTTCAGGGTCAAAAAATAAAGCTTTTGAAGCTTTAGCCTCTACTCCTACCAAGGAGCCTGTTGATGGCAAATTTTCCTCTCTTGACTCGACAACAATCCTTTCTCCATTTGGCGTCTTGAGGTAGACATAGGATATATCTCCTAGTGCCTCAGTAAATTCAACCTCAAGGTCTCCAGATTCAACAAGATTCAAGTGTTGAGGCCTTAGACCAATAAGCAACTCTGAGTATGAGGATGCAATAGATTTGTTGATTTTAAGTTGGATAGATTTTAGGCTTGGTATTGAAAGTTTAGAGCCACTAATAACACCCCTTACAAAATTGATTGTTGGTGAACCTATAAATCCGGCCACAAAGACATTTTGTGGGTCATCGTAGAGAGATAAGGGTGTCCCTACTTGTTGGATTAATCCCTCTTTTAGGACAACAATCTTGTCTGCTAGCGTCATTGCCTCAACTTGATCATGAGTCACATAAATGATAGTAGTTCCAAGTTCACGATGTAGACGAGAAATCTCAACTCTCATCTCAACTCTTAGCTCAGCATCGAGATTAGATAAAGGTTCATCAAATAAAAATACCTCAGGCCCTCTGACAATTGACCTTCCAATTGCCACTCTTTGTCTTTGGCCTCCTGATAGAGTTTTCGGCTTTCTGTCGAGATACTCCTCTAAGTGCAAGATACTAGCGGCTTCATTGACTTTTTTACTAATCTCAGCTGAAGGAACTTTCGACATTTTAAGTCCAAAACCCATATTTTCTCTGACTGTCATATGCGGGTATAGTGCATAGGACTGAAATACCATCGCAATTCCCCTGTCAGCAGGGTGCATAGTAGTTACATCTTTATCCCCAATATGAATTTGTCCACTTGTTACTTCCTCTAGGCCAGAAATCATTCTTAGCAAGGTCGACTTTCCACAACCTGAGGGTCCAACAAAGACACAAAATTCTCCATCTTGAATCTCTAAATCGATTCCATGAATAACCTCTAATTCGTCATATTTTTTAGTAGCGTTGGATATGTTTAAGGATGCCATAGTGAATAAAGTTGAGATTAATAATTTTTTTCTGGAAAACTCCAGGCCCCAGCCTCTTTTGCAATTAACTCAGAAGTTTCAAGTAATTGAGGCTTAAATTTTTCAAGACTTTTAAGGCTGTGAATATCAATAGAGCTTGTAATTGAAAGACCTCCAATTACTTTGCCACTGGATGTAAGGATAGGTGAGGAGATGCAAATAATTTTTGCCTCATGCTCCTGTCGATCAAACGATATCCCTTCCTTTTTAATAGAGGCCAGCTCTTTTCTTAGCTCTTTGGCAGAAGTAATAGTATGGTCAGTATATTTATGAAACGCTTGCTTAGAGATAACCTTGTTTAACTCTGACTCATCCAGGAATGCCATCATCGCTTTACCGACACCCGTGCAATAGGCAGGGCCAACTTTACCTGCTTGGGAGTACATCTCAATAGGTGATGCTGGATTGCGCTTATCAACATACAAAACCTGACCATTGTCTAGCTCAGCTAAGTGAACTGTTTCTCCAACCTTCGCTGACAGGTCATCGATAAATGGAACTGCTACTGGCGCTAATGAGCTTTGTAGCCATGCAGAATGAGCCATTCGAACGAGTTTAAGCCCAAGTTTATAGGTTTGCTCTTCTTCATTGTAGCTGAGCATATCTTGATTCAGTAGCGTTTGAAGGAGTCTGTATAGAGTCGCTTTTGGATACTTACTTGTTTTCAGTATGCTAGAGAATCTTACTGGGGAGCCAATTTCTGCAACTTCGCTTAGAACATCTAATGCCTTTCCTACAGTGCCATCTCCTCGTTTTTCTTTCGTCATAACTTAATTATTCTTAGGTTTTAGTATAAATGGCTCTATATAATCTGAATTTTGAGTTCATTTTTTAAACAAATTTTAACAGATAATGTATACTGCTTTCGATTAAGTTTTCAATAGTAGAACTTTGTTTCATTATTTGGAAATACTATTGAGATGTGAATATTTTCATCAATCAAAAATACGAACTTAAGGTTTAATTTAAAGAGAAAAATGGCAAAAAATAACAAATATATTCTATCAATTGACCAAGGTACCACTTCATCAAGGGGGGTTATATTTGATGAAAACTACGAAATTATTTCAATAGGTCAAAAAGAGTTTACTCAATTTTTTCCAGATTCAGGTTGGGTTGAACACGACCCTGAAGAGATTTGGACTTCGACCCTTGAGAGCTGCAGGAAGGCAATTAAAGAGTCAAAAATAAAGCCTAGTCAAATTGAGGCAATTGGAATTACTAACCAGAGAGAGACCACTGTAATATGGGATAAAGGCTCTGGAAAGCCAATTTATAATGCAATTGTTTGGCAAGATCGAAGAACTTCTGATCAGTGCCAAATATTAAAAGACCTTGGTCATGAGGATTCTGTTACTCAAAAAACTGGACTTTTGCTTGATCCTTATTTTTGTGCTACAAAAATAGCATGGATTCTTGATAATGTTGATGGAGCCAGAAAAAAAGCTAATGAAGGCCAACTACTCTTTGGAACAATTGATTGTTTTCTTATGTGGCGTTTAAGTAATCAAAAGATTCATTCAACTGATGCCACTAATGCTTGTCGTACACTTTTATATAATATTCATGACGGTTGTTGGGATAAAGATTTGTTAGAGCTTTTTAATGTTCCCAGCTCGATGCTTCCAGAGGTTCATGATAATGCTGCAGACTTTGGTGATGCGCATGAGAGCTTATTTGGAGCAGAAATACCAATTACAGCTTCAATTGGTGATCAACCTTCAGCTCTCGTTGGTCAGGCTTGTTTTGAGCCTGGTATGGTTAAATCTACTTACGGTACTGGATGTTTTGTTTTAATTAATACGGGTTATGAACCTGTCAAGTCAAATAACAAGTTATTAACTACTCTAGCTTTCCAAGTAAACAACAAGACTTGTTACGCACTAGAAGGTTCAATCTTTGTTGCTGGAGCTGCAGTTCAATGGCTTCGAGACGGACTTAAATTTATTGAGTCGGCTGAACAATCTGAAACACTTGCAATGCAGGCAGATGAGTCTCAAGATGTTTATTTAGTTCCCGCATTTGTGGGACTTGGTGCACCTTATTGGGATCCAGATTGTCGGGGTGCGCTTTATGGAATGACGCGCAATACTGGTCCCGCTGAAATTACAAAAGCGACATTAGAATCTGTCTGCTATCAAACTGCTGATCTGCTGGATGCTATTTCAAAAGATTTGGGTGATAATGAACTCAGCGCCATTAGAGTGGATGGTGGTATGGCTGCATCAGATTGGACAATGCAAATGCTTGCAGACCTAGTTCAGCTTCCAGTCGATAGACCTAAAAATCTAGAGACGACAGCCTTGGGAGCGGCTTACTTAGCTGGAATGCAAGTTGGTTTTTATCCCCCTATGAGTGATTTTTCAGAATCTTGGCAATCAGAGAATCAATTTAATTCAAAAATGGCAAATGACCTCAGAGAGAAGAAGCTTGCTGGATGGAAAGATGCGGTTAGTCGAACCCTTACTAATAAGTAGCCCATTTAACAAAAGTATTTAGTTTGTTTATGATTTCTAAATAAGTATTTTTTGTGACCCAGAGTTTGAGTTAGTTTCTATATTTTTTGCTTCCAACCTGATTCTAGAATTTCACCTGAGGCAATTAAAATTGGGTAAGCTACTGAAGATAAAAGGCTGTTTATTTTTTTATAATCACGAAT
>Ga0208881_1000066_pt1 | contig 32251 bp, 25 predicted proteins | sample Knorr_S23_td_AAI_FD_185610 | JGI IMG/M metagenome (GOLD analysis project Ga0208881, IMG submission 185610) | Marine microbial communities from Southern Atlantic Ocean transect - Knorr_S23_td_AAIW_ad_876m_LV_B (SPAdes) (version 2) | ecosystem: Environmental > Aquatic > Marine > Oceanic | place... | reverse complement strand
CCCATTCCTTTAGGGGGAATAGCAATTAAAAGAAGATTAGATTTAGGCTTACAAGAAAAAGTACAAAGACTCATTCAAAAGAGTTTGGAATTTGCTTTTGAAAATCCGGCTGAGAGCTTACCTTTTGTAAAAGAGTACGCCCAGGAAATGGATGAAGAGGTGATGCAAAAACATATCAGTCTTTATGTGAATCATTACAGCCTTTCACTTGGTGAAAAAGGAAAAGCAGCGATAAAACATATGTATGATTTTTTGGTGAAGAAGAAATTGATAAAAACATCAAATAAGGCATTGTTTGTATAAAACCTTAGCCTCGGGTTTAAACCCGAGGCTAAGGTGGGATGTTTATTTTTTATCTTGCATAGTATAAAACACACCAAATGAAAAAACTTTTGACCGTGTTGTTCGCCATGACTTTATCGAGTTCTTGCGTTCAGTCACAAGATAAACACACAATGGAACACGAACATACCAACAGATTAGTAGACGAAACCTCGCCGTATTTACTGCAGCATGCACATAACCCTGTAGATTGGTACCCCTGGGGTGAAGAGGCATTTGCAAAAGCCAAAGCCGAGAATAAAATGGTGATTGTGAGTATAGGATATTCTGCTTGTCACTGGTGCCACGTCATGGAACACGAAAGTTTTGAAGATGATTCTGCTTCGAAAGTGATGAATGATAGGTATGTGTGTATTAAAGTTGACAGGGAAGAACGTCCTGATGTAGATCAGATCTATATGAATGCCGTGCAGCTGATGACCGGCAGAGGTGGCTGGCCATTAAATTGTATTGTTTTACCTGATGGAAGGCCTATTTGGGGTGGAACGTATTTTAGGAGAGATCAGTGGATCGAGCAAATAAATACCATTGCAGATTTTTATGAGCAACAACCCGAAAAAGCTTTAGAGTATGCCGAACGTTTAACTCAGGGAGTGAAACAGAGCGAGTTGGTGAAGTTTAATGAGCAAGAGGCTCAGTTTAAGAGATCGCAACTCTCAGTAGTTTATGATTCTTGGGCGGAGCGTTTTGATCATGTAGAAGGTGGGCCCAACAGGTCACCTAAATTTCCTATTCCGAATAATTACCAATTTTTATTGCGTTATGCACATTTGAGTGACAATCAGGCTGCATTGGATCACGTAAAATTAACACTGGATAAGATTGCTTATGGTGGGATTTACGATCATCTGGGTGGAGGAATTACCCGTTATTCAACCGATAAGCTTTGGAAAGTACCCCATTTTGAAAAGATGCTTTATGATAATGGGCAAATCGTGAGTTTGTATTGTGAGGCTTACCAAAAGTTTCAGAATGAGGATTACAAGAATCTGGTTTATGGAACACTAGAGTTTATTGAACGTGAGTTGCGTTCTGATGAAGGTGCTTTTTATTCTGCTTTAGATGCTGATAGCGATGGGGAAGAAGGGAAATTCTATGTGTGGAAGAAAGAAGAATTGATGACCTTGTTGGGTGATGAATATGAGCTTTTTGCAGACTATTACAATGTAAATAGAAAAGGATATTGGGAGCATGAAAATTACATTTTGTTGCGTGAAGAAGGTGATAAAACAATTGCTAGAAAGCACAATCTTACCGTAGAAGATCTGCAGGTAAAGATGACTACTTCTGAAAAGATCCTGATGACCGAACGCGATACGAGAATTCGCCCGGGGCTGGATGATAAAACACTTACCTCATGGAATGGTTTGATGTTGAAAGGCTATGTAGATGCCTATTTAACTTTTGGTGAGCAACACTTTTTAGATGTGGCTTTAGAGAATGCTAATTTCATTATGAAAAAGCAATTACGAAAGGATGGAGGGTTAAATCATTCGTACAAAAAAGGTCGCTCAACCATTAACGCTTATTTGGAAGATTACGCCTTTGTCATCGATGCTTATTTAAAATTATACGAGGCTACTTTTGATGTGAAATGGCTGAAAGAAGCAGATGCATTAATGACTTATTCTATTGAGCATTTTTACGATGATGAGTCGGGGATGTTCTTTTTTACTTCGGATGAAGACCCCGCATTGATCGCTCGTAAAATGGAAGTGAATGATAACGTGATTCCCGCTTCAAACTCTGCAATGGCAAATAACTTGTTTGTTTTATCACACCATTACGATAGAGCAGATTATAAGGATAAGGCGGTTCAGATGTTGAATAATGTTATTGGGGATGTTAATCGTTATCCTTCGGGATATTCCAATTGGTTAAACTTATTGATTAATCAGGTTTATCCATTTTATGAGGTGGCTGTTGTTGGAAAAGAGGCTCCGGAAAAGTCGGTAGAATTAAATGCCATTTATATTCCAAATAAGATGTTGTGTGGAGCGACAAAAGATAGTAAACTTCCACTGCTCGAAAATCGTTACAGCAAAGGTCAAACACGTATCTTTGTCTGCGAAAACAAAGTATGTCAGATGCCTACCGAAGAAACGGAAAAGGCATTTGAATTGATGAACAAAGATTTATGATTGTAGTTACAGGTGCAGCCGGATTTATTGGTTCTTGTATGGTTTCCAGGTTAAATCGTGAGAACTTTAAAGATATTGTTGTCGTAGATGATTTCTCCAGGGCTGATAAAAACAAGAATCTTGAAGGGAAAATCTATTCTGAAAAAGTACATAGAGATGATTTTTTCGAATGGTTGAAAGAAAATGAAAATTTGGTTCAATTTATCTTTCATATTGGAGCTCGGACTGATACCAGTGAGTTTGATGTGGCAATTTTCGATAAATTGAATCTGAATTACACCAAGCAAATGTGGAATGCCTGTGTCGATTATGGGATTCCTTTATTGTATGCGTCTTCTGCGGCTACCTATGGTCTGGGTGAGCAAGGTTATGAAGATACTCACGAAGTAGTTGATAAGCTTGCACCATTAAATCCTTATGGAGATTCCAAAAACGATTTTGACAAATGGGCATTGGCACAGGAACGTCGGCCTTATTTTTGGGCCGGAATAAAGTTTTTTAATGTTTATGGTCCTAATGAATGCCATAAAAGCAGAATGGCTTCGGTGGTTTACCATACGTTTAAACAAGTAGGAGAAACGGGAGCCATGAAATTATTCCGTTCGCACAACCCGGAGTTTAAAGATGGAATGCAGTTACGCGATTTCGTTTATGTGAAAGATGTGGTAGACGTTTTATATTTCTTCTTACATCACCGTAAAGATTCCGGCTTGTACAATCTGGGTACAGGAAAAGCACGTGCTTTCTTAGATTTAGCCAAGGCAACTTTTAAGGGGATGGATGTGAAAGAAGCTATCAGCTTTATTGACACACCAGCCGATATTCGAGATAAATACCAGTACTTTACCCAGGCAAATATGTCTAAGTTGAAAAGTGTTGGCTATGATAAATCCTTTCATACTCTGGAAGAAGGTGTAGCCGATTATGTTGGTAATTACTTGTTAAAGAATCGTTACTATTAGTTCATATTAATGAATTGTCAGTATGACAAATGATTTCAAATTGGATGATTAATTACTAATTGTAAGATTTGATTATCCCCTTGAGGGGATTATAGGGGTGTTAAAGCTATTCAAAGAACAAATTGAGTTTTGAATGAACTATTTATCAGTACAAGATCTGGGGAAATCCTACGGGATCCAGACTCTTTTTAAAGGATTGAACTTTGGGATCGACCAAGGGCAGAAAGTTGCTTTAGTAGCCAGGAATGGTACGGGTAAAACCACCATACTAAGAGCTTTGGCCGGTGTAGAGCCTGCCGATACAGGTGAGATTGTTTACCGAAAAGGAATACAGATTGCATTTTTGCAACAAGAATCAGATTTTGGGGATGCAAAAACAGTCTTTGAGGCCATTTATGAGTCTGAAAATCCGATGCTTTTGGCCATTCGAGCTTATGAAGCAGCCTTGTTAAACCCAGATGATACGAATGTCTTTCAAAGAGCATTTGATCAAATGGATCAACTGGAGGCATGGGATTACGAGGTAAAGGTGAAAACCATTTTGTCGAAGCTAAAACTTGACGATTTAAAACAAGATGTTTCGGTCCTTTCCGGAGGACAGCGCAAGCGATTGGCTTTAGCTAAGATACTTATTGATCAGCCTGACTTTTTGATTCTTGATGAGCCAACCAATCATCTGGATTTAGAAATGATAGAGTGGTTACAAGAGTATTTAACCAAAGAACAAGTAACTCTTCTTATGGTAACCCACGATCGCTATTTTCTTGATGCTATATGTAATGAGATTTTGGAGTTGGAAGAAGGAGATCTTTATCGTTACAAAGGAAATTACACCTACTATTTGGAGAAGAAACAAGAGCGTCAGACTGTATTGCAAACGAATATCGATAAGGCAAAGAATCTATACTCCAAAGAGCTTGAATGGATGCGTAGACAACCCAAAGCTCGCGGTACAAAATCGAAAGCTCGTATTGAAAGTTTTTATGGTGTAGAGAAATCGGCAAAAAAGAGAATTAAAAACGACAAGGTTCAACTTGAAGTTCAGATGACACGTTTGGGTTCTAAAATTTTAGAACTTCATAAGGTATCAAAAGCTTATGGCGATTTAAACATCCTCGATCAGTTTACTTACACATTTAAGAAACGAGACCGCATAGGTATTGTAGGTAAGAATGGGGTAGGTAAAACGACGGTGTTAAATATGCTTACAGGAATGGAGTCTATTGACGCGGGTAAAATCGTAGTAGGCGATACGGTTGTGATAGGTTATTACACCCAAAGTGGAATGAAGATGGATGAGGGCAAACGCGTGATAGAAATTGTGCGTGATATTGCTGAGTACATTCCATTGATCGGCGGTCGGAAGATGACCGCAGCACAATTGTTGGAACGCTTTCTGTTTTCTAAGGATGCACAGTGGAAGCACGTTTCGGTGTTGAGTGGTGGAGAGAAAAAGCGTTTGTATTTGCTTACCATCTTGATGAAAAATCCAAATTTTTTGATCTTGGATGAGCCTACGAATGATTTGGATCTGATAACACTTAAAGTGTTGGAGGACTTCTTAGATGAGTTTGAAGGATGTATGATCACCGTTTCTCACGATCGTTATTTTATGGATCGATTGGTAGACCACTTGTTTGTTTTTGAAGGCGAAGGTCAGGTGAAGGATTTTCCGGGAAATTATACCGATTACAGAGCCAATGTTTCTGCCGATGGTAAGCTTAAGCAGACCAAGTCAAAAGAGAAAGTTGTCGTTAAAGAGAAAGTTGTAAAGGAGAAGCGTAAACTTACATACAATGAGAAGAAAGAATACGATACTATTGAATCTGTAATTGATGCTTTAGAGCAAGAAAAAGCGACTATTGGGGTTCAGTTTAACGACCCTGATATCGATGCTGAAAAGATGAAGGACCTCGGTTTGCGTTTAAAAGCTTTAGATGATGAGATTGCAAATAAAACAGATCGTTGGATGGAATTAGCGGAATTAATTTGAAGGTTTGAAAATGATAGCGCATCTTTTTTTTAAAATTAAGGCCTATTTAAATTATCGATCAAGTGCAGTAAACGCACACGGTTTGCATTCACCGTTTTTATTTGACTTTTATAATGAAGTAATCGCGACAAAAAAGGAATTTTATTTTTTCAAGCAATTCCGGGCATTGCTTTCTGCATACACGAAGTTTATTTCTGAAGTTGATGCTTTGTTTTTATACCGTTGGGTGGCTTTTTACAAGCCAAATTCAGTTTTTGTTGCGCCGGTAAATTTTCCTGTTTCGCTGGCTTTGGCAGTTTCAAGTAACCAAAAGAGTCTTTTGGTATCCTCAATACTCGATTTTACAAATGAAGAATTGGAGGTTTTCGAAAGCGAAGGTGTTTCTGTGAGAGAAGGTCATGGTGCGGACCTAATTTATTTGGAAGAAATTGATACTTTTTCAAAAGATGTGATTGTAAATTATAAATGTGTTATTATTCAAAAGCCACATCAAAATAAAGCGAAAGATATTATTTGGAAGGAGTTATGTTCTTTAAAAGATATTTCAATTTCAATAGATTTATTTCAATTTGGTATCTTGCTAATCGATAAAAATCAGGCAAAACAACATTTTGTCGTAAAGATGAGTTGAAAAATATTCGGTATTTTGTGCCAAGTGTAAAGTACCAAGTATAAAGTACCTAATACCTAAAATACAATGATCGATATAAAAGGATTAAAAAGAGAGTTTACCGTAGGTACCGAAATAGTAAAGGCATTGAGAGGAATTGATGTTTCTGTTACAAAAAACGAATACCTTGCCATGATGGGTCCCTCGGGAAGTGGTAAATCAACCTTAATGAATCTTTTAGGTTGCTTAGATACGCCTACTGCCGGAGATTACAATTTAAATGGAATAGATGTAAGTTCACTAAAGGATGATGATCTGGCTGAGATCCGAAATAAGGAAATCGGGTTTGTTTTTCAGACATTTAATTTATTGCCCCGATTAACAGCATTAGAGAATGTGGCTTTACCCTTGGTTTACGCAGGCTATAGTGCTGAAGAGCGCAAGAAAAAAGCCAAAGATGTACTTGGGAAAGTAGGCTTGGGCGATCGTATGGATCACCGTCCTAATCAGCTTTCCGGTGGGCAAAGGCAGCGTGTGGCAGTGGCCAGGGCTTTGGTAAATGATCCATCTATTATTTTGGCAGATGAGCCTACCGGAAATTTAGATTCCAAGACTTCATTAGATATTATGCGTCTTTTTGAAGAAATTCATCAAATGGGTAACACGCTTATTGTTGTTACCCATGAAGAGGAAGTAGCTTCGCATGCGCATCGTATATTGCGTTTAAGAGATGGTCTGGTAGAATCGGATCTGAAAAATGAGAACATTGCAAAAATCGTTGGTTAAGATGAAGGTTTATACAAAAACGGGAGATAAGGGAGAGACTTCACTTTTTGGTGGAGCAAGAGTTTCAAAAGGACATTTGAGAATTCATGCATACGGTACCGTTGATGAATTGAATTCGTATATCGGTTTGCTAAGCGATCTGTCTCCTGATGAATCCAGGAATTCTGAACTTATCAGAATTCAGGATCGTTTATTTACCCTTGGAGCACTTCTGGCAACGGAGCGTGAAGAGGCGAAAAAGAAACTACCTGTCATTACTCAGGAGGATGTAGAGTATTTGGAGGAGTCTATAGACACGATGGAAAGATCACTTGAGCCTATAAAGAATTTTGTGTTACCCGGAGGACATCCCACGGTATCTTATTGCCATATTTCCCGATGTGTTTGCAGACGTGCAGAGCGAATATGTGTGGAGCTTTTCGAAAATAATAAGGTTGAAGAAATTGTAATTCAATACTTAAATCGATTGTCTGATTATCTTTTTGTACTTTCCCGCTTTCTTACAAAAATTCTTAAAGTAAAAGAAACTCCCTGGATACCTGAAAAAGGTAAGTAATAGATAGTGTGAGAAAGATTTGCTTATTTTATGAAATAAATTATATTTGCAAAAAATAGAACAAAAGGATTATGTATTGGACTTTGGAATTAGCATCTTATTTGAGCGACGCTCCCTGGCCGGCGACGAAAGATGAATTGATTGATTATTCAATTCGTACCGGTGCTCCTTTGGAGGTGGTAGAAAATTTACAGGCTATAGAAGACGAAGGTGATACCTACGAGTCTATTGAAGAAATTTGGCCCGATTATCCAACCGAAGAAGATTTTCTCTGGAACGAAGAAGAATATTAATACAATCCCATCTTAATAAGGTGGGATTTTTTGTTGGCTTTTTTGAAAATTGTTATGCGGTCAAGCGATCATTTGTCATATTGAGCCTGCCTTCCGCAGGCAGGCTTGTCGAAGCGCGACAAATGAATTACCTATACTTCGACAGGCTCAGTATGACAATTCATTTTACATCTTACGCTTCATCTTAAATTCTGACTCCTGAAAGCTTATTTGTTTCACCTGCGGGGTTCTGAAAGTCGATACCTGATACTTTGTACTTAATACCTAGTGCCAAAACACCAAGCTACTATTATACTTTGTTCTCCGACCTGACAATTAATCATTATTCATTATTCATCATTCATTAGTCATTAGTCATTGTTTTCCTGTCTCCTGAATTCTGACTTATTGTCAGATTAGAGGTTTTGGCCTCGAATTTGCTTAGATAAAAAGTGTTTATAAAGTCATACATACATGCTTTTTATTTACATTTGTTATCGATTGAAAAAATCATAAAATGAGCATCATAAAAAACGTATTAGGGAGTTTTTTTGGAAGTAAATCCGATAGAGATCTGAAGGTCTTAAAGCCTGTTGTTGAAAAGGTTCAAAAAGTAAGCCCTGCCATAGAATTGTTGTCTGATGATGAGCTTAGAGCGAAAACTTCTGAGTTTCAAAATAAGATTAAAGAAGCTGTTTCTGTTGAAGATGTAGAAATAGAGAAAATACAAACGGCACTTGACAAGGATGAAGTTGCCGTAACTGATAAAGAAGCTTCTTACAAAAAGATCGATGAGCTTAAGAAACAAGTTTATGAGAAATCGGAAGAAGTTTTGGCGGATATCTTACCCGAAGCTTTCGCTGTAGTAAAAGAAACTTCGCGTCGTTTAGCGCAAAATAAGCAATTGAAAGTTACAGCTCAGGATTTTGACAAAGATCTGGCCTCAGAATTTGATTTTGTTAGCATAGATGGTGATCAGGCCATTTGGTCCAACCAATGGCTGGCATCGGGAGCGGAGCAAACATGGAGCATGGTGCATTACGATGTGCAGTTGATCGGTGGTTCGGTATTACACGATGGGAAGGTTGCAGAAATGCAAACCGGTGAAGGTAAAACTTTGGTGGCAACACTTCCCGTTTACTTGAATGCTTTGTCAGGTAGAGGTGTACATGTAGTAACAGTGAATGATTACCTGGCAAAACGTGACTCCGAGTGGATGGGGCCTTTGTACCAGTTTCATGGTTTAACGGTTGATTGTATTGATAAGCACCAACCCAATTCAGAAGAGAGAAGGGCAGCTTACCTTAAGGATATTACGTTTGGGACAAACAATGAGTTTGGTTTTGACTATTTAAGAGATAATATGGCTCGTTCGCCACAAGATCTGGTGCAACGTGAGCATAATTACGCTATTGTCGATGAGGTAGATTCGGTATTGATTGATGATGCTCGTACGCCATTGATCATTTCCGGCCCTGTGCCTAAAGGAGATGAGCATGAATTTGATCAGCTTAAACCTCAGATACAAATCCTTTATGATACACAAAAGAAATTTGTAACATCAGAACTTTCGGAAGCTAAAAAGTTATTTGCTGAGGGAGAGAATGATGAAGCGGGGAAGAAGTTATTGAGAGCATTCAGAGGACTTCCAAAGAACAATGCGATGATTAAATTCCTGGCTGAAGAAGGAGCGAAAATTCTACTTCAAAAGACCGAGAATCATTACATGCAGGATCAATCTAAAGAAATGTACATCATCGACGATGATCTGTACTTCACGATTGAAGAGAAAAATAATTCCATTGAACTTACGGATAAGGGGATCGACTTGATCTCGACAAATGTTTCTGAAGAGAATTTTTACATCCTTCCGGATGTAGGTACCGAGTTGGCTAAGCTTGAAGAAAAAGCGAAGGCCGGTGAAGATGTGATGGAAGAGAAAGAAGTCTTAATGCGTGACTTTGCTGTGAAGAGCGAGCGTATTCATACCATGAACCAGCTTCTTAAAGCTTATGCTTTGTTTGAAAAGGAAGTGGATTATGTGTTGATGGACAACAAGGTGAAAATTGTTGATGAGCAAACCGGACGTATCATGGACGGTCGCCGTTATTCTGACGGACTTCATCAGGCCATTGAAGCGAAGGAAAACGTTAAGATTGAATCGGCTACACAAACGCACGCAACGGTTACACTACAAAACTACTTCCGTATGTACAATAAACTGTCGGGTATGACAGGTACGGCGGAAACAGAAGCAGGAGAACTTTGGGATATCTACGAATTGGATGTTATTGTTATTCCTACGAATCGTCCGATCGCTCGTGCAGACGACGAAGATAAAGTGTATAAAACGCAGCGTGAGAAGTTTAATGCTGTGGTCGAAGAGGTGGTAAGTCTTTCTAAGTCCGGTCGTCCGGTGCTGGTGGGTACAACTTCGGTAGATATTTCTGAAAAATTATCTCGTATTCTTCAGATCAGGGGAGTTGAGCATAGTGTTTTGAATGCGAAAAAACACCAACAGGAAGCAAGTATTGTTGCTGATGCAGGGAATCCCGGAAAGGTTACTATTGCAACGAACATGGCGGGTAGAGGTACTGATATTAAGCTGAGTGATGAGACTAAAGCCGCCGGTGGTTTGGCCATTGTAGGTACAGAGCGTCACGATTCACGTCGTGTAGACCGCCAGTTAAGAGGTCGTGCGGGTCGTCAGGGTGATGTAGGTTCTTCTCAATTCTTTATCTCTCTGGATGATAAGTTGATGCGATTGTTTGGTTCGGAACGTATTGCGAAGCTTATGGATCGAATGGGCTTGGAAGAAGGAGAAGTGATCCAACACTCGATGATCTCTAAATCTATTGAACGTGCACAGAAAAAAGTAGAAGAAAATAACTTTGGTGTTCGTAAGCGTTTATTGGAGTATGATGATGTAATGAATTCCCAACGTGAGGTTGTGTATAAGCGTCGCCGTCATGCACTGGATGGTGAGCGTTTGTCGGTAGATATTACTAATATGTGTTTCGACACCTGTCAGCTATTGGTGGATGTACATTCAGAAATGAAAGATTTTGAAGCTTTTAAGTTTGATGTGTTGCGTTCGTTCTCTATGGATTGCCCATTTGATGAGGAAACATTTAATAAAGGTAAAGCTGAAGATCTAACACAGGCTCTTTACGAGGAAAGTATTAAATCTTACACCATTAAGATGGATCGCATAGCACAGACAGCGTTTCCGGTAATTAAAGGTGTTTACGAAGATGATAAAGCAAACTACGAGAATATTGTAGTGCCATTTACCGATGGGAATAAGGCCATGCAGGTAGTAACGAACTTAGAAGAGGCGTATAAAACAGAAGGGAAAGCATTGATCAATTCTTTTGAGAAGAATGTTACTCTTGCCATTATTGACGAGGCCTGGAAAGTACATCTTCGGGAAATGGATAATTTGAAGCAATCGGTACAAAATGCCGTTTACGAACAAAAAGATCCTTTATTGATTTACAAATTTGAATCTTTCAATTTGTTTAAGTCCATGCTGGAGAAGTTGAATAGTGATATTACTTCTTTCCTGTACAAAGCAAATCTTCCTATTAGAGATCCGAAAGAGGTTCAGCAAGCAAAAGCACCTCAAAGAACAGTACCGGGTTTAAAGGCTTCAAGAACTGAAATGCCACAATACACTTCAAGCTCTACTGATCAGCAGCAATCATCGCAAAAGAGAAAAGCTCAGCCTGTACGTACCGAGGCAAAGGTGGGTAGAAATGAGCCCTGCCCTTGTGGAAGTGGTAAGAAGTATAAGAAATGTCATGGGTAGGTAATTACTCACACAACAAATAAGCCCCCGAATGTTCGGGGGCTTATTTATATGCCCTGGGGCAGGCTGGGTTTATTTAATAGATTCCTGTAGCGATTACGATTAATAATGTAATAAGAGCTGCTACTCCTAATAATGCATAGGAAATAATTTTTGCAATGTGCTTTGAGAACACGAGTACCGGAGTGTCTGTTGGATTAATTTCAAACCAATTTAATTCAAACGGATCATTGCGATGCATTCGTTTTAGTCTATCGCGAAGTCTCATTTTTCGGAGTGGCTTATGGCAACTTTCACAAACCAATTTGTGTCCCTGGCACCAACAACCACATTCTTTACATTTTTTTTCGAAGAACATAACAATTTTTTTAATGTAACTTTATTAAATATACGAAAAAGAGCGTATGTATCCAAGTGGTTATGAGTTGGTTGTGTGTGTTAGATTTTCGTTGTGGTTGAGTAAAAAAAAAGACCCCCGAACGTTCGGGAGTCTTTATATTTTGTTTATTGAATTCTAAATCTTATCCATTCATGGAAACAAGAAATTCAGCATTATTATCTGTACGTTGTATGCGGTCTTTAAGGAATTCCATTGCTTCCAAAGGAGTCATATCTGCAAGATGTTTTCTCATAATCCACATACGTTGTAATTCTTCTTTACCCATTAACAAGTCTTCTCTACGTGTACTTGAGTTAACAAGGTCTATAGCAGGATAAATACGTTTGTTCGCAATTTTACGATCCAATTGCATTTCCATATTACCTGTACCCTTAAATTCTTCGAAGATAACTTCATCCATTTTAGAACCTGTATCTACAAGCGCAGTGGCTATAATAGTTAGAGAGCCGCCATTCTCAATATTACGGGCAGCACCAAAGAAACGTTTTGGTTTATGTAGTGCATTGGCGTCAATACCTCCCGAGAGTACTTTACCCGAAGCAGGAGAAACCGTGTTATATGCACGAGCCAAACGCGTAATAGAATCTAATAAGATAACTACATCATGACCACATTCAACCATTCTTTTAGCTTTTTCAAGAACGATATTGGCAACTTTTACGTGTCTGTCTGCGGGTTCATCAAAAGTAGAAGAAACAACTTCAGCATTTACGGTACGCGCCATGTCGGTAACTTCCTCAGGTCTTTCATCAATCAGAAGTACGATCATGTATACTTCCGGATGATTTTTAGCAATAGAATTTGCCACCTCTTTCAATAGAACAGTTTTACCTGTTTTTGGTTGAGCGACAATTAATCCACGCTGCCCCTTACCAATAGGAGAGAATAAGTCTATAACACGAGCAGCAGTACCTGCTTTATTTTCTGCGATGTTGAATTTTTCATCAGGAAATAATGGGGTAAGGTGTTCAAAAGCAACACGATCTCTTACATAACCCGGGTCTCGTCCATTAATATTGTCAATTTTAGTGAGTGGGAAATATTTTTCACCTTCTTTAGGTGGACGAACTTCACCTCTTACAGTATCTCCGGTTTTTAAACCAAAAAGTTTGATCTGAGAGTGAGAAACATAAATATCATCCGGAGAACTTAAATAGTTGTAGTCAGAAGAGCGTAAGAAACCATATCCATCAGGCATAATTTCCAAGACACCTTCGCTGGAAATAATACCTTCAAATTCGAACTCAACACTAGCTTTGTTGTCATTTCGACGAGTTTGTTGATTGCGTTGCTGGTTGTGTTGGTTCTGTTGATTTCTTTGGTGCCTCTCGTTTGCTTTTTGAGGCTTATCCTGCATAGGCTTTTTTTGAACGGGAGCAGGAGTTTCAACTGTTTTTGAAGGTGGATTTTTTTGTTTTAATTCTGAAACTCTTTGTTCGGCTTTTTTGATGCGATCTAATTGAGATTCGTTTTTTCTTCTGGGGCGAAGTACCCGATCTTTGGGTTTGAATTTGTCTTTCGTTTCTTTTACCTGAGCTGGAGGGACAGTTTTGTTTTTAATATTAGTTTCTGGCTCCATAGCTTTAGGTTTAGTAGTTTTATTATTTTGCTTTGGGTTTTTTATTACCTCCTTATTCGGTACTTCTGGTTTTGAGCTAACCTTAGTTTCTTTACCGGCTTTGGGGTTTACAGCTTGAACATCCAAAATTTGGTAAATCAGGTCCATTTTTTTCAATGTTCTGTATTTGGGGACATTCAGGTTTTTAGCAATATCCTGTAAAACAGGTAATAATTTACTTTTGAGTTCTAAAATATCATACATAGATGTGGTAATGTTTTGTATAGACGAAGTCGAATTTGACTTTTGTTTAATCGAAAAATGATTCTGTGGATTTACTTCTATTCTCTGTCGGGAGAAGAATTATAGTACAATAATACAAATAATATTCTAGATATTAGTTGTGATCTGAAGAAAATAGTTTCGCAGTTCTTATTTGTCAGGCATTATTCGTGGTGTTTCATCTGTATCTTTTAATTCATTATTTATATTATAAGATCATTCTTCTTATTTTTGAGCAAAATCTTTAACATGATACAGAGAATACAATCTATATACTTGTTGGTAGCAACAATTGCTCTAGCTTTAATTTCTTTTAAAGTGCCTGTTTACACTTTGCATGCGAAGCTGTTTATGGCTCAGGATGATACAAAGATGTTCATTTTAACCATTGTCGGAGCTTTATTAGCTTTTATAGGCTTGTTTATGTTCAAGAACCGCAAGTTTCAAATGAAATTGATTCGATTGGCAGTTTTAGTCGAAATGGTTATTGGGGTTCGTTTATTTATGGTGTTTAAGGAGTTTGAAGTTTCTTTAAATATAAATTGCATCATCCTTCTTGTGTTAGCTTTAGTTGCATTAATCCTAGCTTATAGAGGTGTTAAAAAGGATGATGACCTTGTACGTTCTGTAGATCGAATACGTTAACGTTTACCCAGCTCAATAACTTCCAGATTTTTTATTTCACTGCGATCAATAGTAAATCTTAGTAAGGTTCTTACTTGATGGAAGCCATTTTTTCCTGCAGCACCCGGATTCATATGAAGTAAGGATAATTCCTTGTCGTACATTACTTTAAGTATGTGCGAATGCCCACTTATAAATAGTTTGGGAGGATTTTTTTTGATTTCTTCTCGAATAGGGGGCGAGTAGCGCTTAGGGTAGCCACCTATATGTGTTATCCAAACATCAACATCTTCGCACATAAATCGCTGGTGTAACGGACACTCTTTTCGAATGATGTGTGAGTCGATATTACCATAGACAGCTCTGGTAGGTTTGAATGCTTTTAGTTGATCTAAAACTGAAACATCCCCAATATCTCCCGCATGCCATATTTCATCACACTCCTTAAAGTGTTTTAGAACAATTGGGTCCAAAAAAGAGTGTGTGTCTGATAAAAGCCCTATTCGTGTCATTTTTTAGTTTTCAGTGACCAGTTATCAGTTTAATTTACCGTTAGGATTCGCAATTTACATTTCTTAGTTGAAAAGATGAGTTATGTGTCTGAATATAGTTAGCAGTTTTTAGTCAATAGTATGAGGTTAATCGCACTAATAATCAATCATTATTAATTGTTCATTAATCATTAATCTTAGTATTTTTGTTGGAAACAGCAGGTAGTGAGGTATTTCATCAGTTTAGCATACAAAGGAACCGATTTTCATGGATGGCAGGTACAGCCTAATGCTGTAAGTGTACAAGAAAAGATAAATGAAGGCTTGTCGATACTTCTAAAAGAAGAGGTGATGATATTGGGAGCCGGGCGAACGGATACGGGTGTGCATGCTAAACAGATGTATGCACATTTTGATACCGATAAAGAATTTGATTGTGAGAAAATAACATACCGATTGAATGCTTATCTCTGCGACGCGATTTTTATTAAGGCTGTTTTTCCGGTTTCGGAAAATGCACATGCACGTTTTGATGCACATGCACGCGTTTATGAATATTGGTTGTGTCAGGAAAAAAATCCCTTTTTACATGAAGCTGCCTGGTTGTTGTACAGCAATCTTAATTTTGATCTAATGAATGAAGCTGCTGCTTATCTGTGTGAAGTTGATGATTTTACCAGTTTTGCAAAGGTGCATTCGGGTGTGAATACGCATATTTGTGATGTGCGTAAGGCTCATTGGGAGCAAAAGGATGATAAATGGGTGTTTACCATAGAGGCAGATCGGTTTTTAAGAAATATGGTTCGTGCTATTGTAGGTACTTTAGTGGAAGTAGGAAAAGAGAAAATAACAATTCAGGAATTTAAAGATATAGTAGCTAAAATGGATCGGGGAGCCGCTGGTGTATCTGCTCCGGCAAAAGGTTTGTATCTTGTAAAAGTTGATTACCCGCAAGAACTGTTGAATGGGATCTAAACAAAAAGAAAATATTATTGATCTTAAGCTCTTATCGAGAGTGATGAACTTTGTAAAACCCTACAAAGTTGTTTTCCTGATAAGCATTTTTTTTAGCATATTTATTGGGGTGCTCTCTGTTGCAAGGCCTATAATTATTGAATATACCGTTGATCATTTCATTATTGGAAGAGATCCGGAAATGTTATTGAAGTACACGCTTATTATGATAGGCTTACTTCTTTTAGAATCCATTTTCCAGTTTCTTTTTATGTATGTTGCCAATTGGATTGGTCAGTCGGTGATTAAGGATATTCGGGAAAAACTCTACAAAAAGATCTTATCATTTCGCTTGAAGTATTTTGATAATACGCCCATAGGAGCTTTAGTTACACGCTCTGTTTCGGATATTGAAACGATAGCAGAAATATTCTCACAAGGCGTGTTAGTTATTTTTAGCGACCTCTTTAAGATTGCAATAATCGTAGTGTGGATGTTCTCTAGAGATGTTATGTTAAGTTTAATATCCTTAGCTGTCTTCCCTCTGCTTATTTGGGCGACAAAGTATTTTCAAAGGGCAATGAAAAGTGCTTTTGAAGATGAACGTTCTGCGATTTCCAGGTTAAACACTTTTGTGCAGGAGCGTATTTCCGGAATGAAAATTGTACAGATATTTAATCGAGAAGAAGCCGAGCTAGAAAACTTTAAAAAGGTAAATGCTACTTTCCGAAAAGCGACGATAAAAGCCATTTGGCATTTTTCAATATTCCTTCCGGTAATTGAAATTATGAGTGCCATTTCTTTAGGTGCTATGGTTTGGTATGGAGGTTTAGATATGCTTTTAGGTGGAGAGGTTACTCTTGGTTTGATGATGGCGTTTATCCTTTTGATTAATATGTTGTTTAGACCGATCCGTCACATGGCAGACCGGGTAAATGTTCTGCAGAGAGGAATTGTTGCTTCTAATAGAGTATTTAAGATACTGGATGCTGATGAGCGTGTTCGTTCTAATGGGAATTTAGAGCTTCAGGAAGTTCAGGGGAACGTGGAGTTCCGACAGATAAATTTCTCTTATGTACAAGGAGAGCCGGTTTTAAAAGATATAAATTTTGAAATCGAAGCTGGGAAAACACTTGCTCTGGTAGGAGCAACCGGATCCGGAAAAAGCTCCATCATTAACTTGATTTTACGCTTTTACAATATTGATTCAGGCACGATTTTGTTGGATGGAAAGGACATTACCAAATATGATATCAAATCACTTAGGAGCCATTTAGCTTTAGTGTTGCAGGATGTGTTTTTATTCTCGGAGTCAATCTATAAAAATATAGTATTGGATAAAGATATTAGTGTTGAGGAGGTTCGTAAGGCCGCAAAAGCTATTGGTCTGGAAGGTTTTATTGAGCAGTTACCCGGAGGGTATAATTATAATGTACGCGAAAGAGGAGTGATGCTTTCTGCAGGACAGCGTCAATTGATTGCTTTTTTAAGAGCTTATGTGTGTAATCCCAGCGTGTTAATTTTAGATGAGGCAACTTCGTCAGTAGATGTTCAAACGGAACATTTGATTCAGCAAGCGATCGATAAATTGACTGAGGAAAGAACCTCAATTGTTATTGCACACCGATTGGCAACCATTCAAAATGCCGATAAAATATTGGTTATAGACGATGGACGAATCGTAGAATCAGGGACTCATTTTGATCTCTTAGAACAAAACGGCTATTACAGTAAGCTATTTGAGTTGCAGTTTAGTTGAGAAGAAAGTATTTTAATAGCTTGGTAGGTGTGTAGTCCTTCGACAAGCCTGCCTGCGGAAGGCAGGCTCAGGATGACAAATTATCGTTAGTCTTAACACCCCTCTGCCACTTTGTGTCGCTCCCCTCAAGGGGAGAATTAACATTTTATTGTCCCCTTGAGGGGACTGTAGGGGTGTTTCGTTGCTGAAAGCTAACCGCTGATTAATTAAACTTCTCCTGTAAGAACAAGCCTGTAGAGCTTTCCTTACAATTTATAATATCTTCCGGAAGACCTTCAAAGATAAGTTGGCCACCTTTTTTACCCCCTTCTTTTCCAAGGTCAATAAGCCAATCGGCACATTTAATTACATCCGGGTTATGTTCAATCACCAGAATGGTGTGCCCATTTTCGATAAGCGCATTAAAGGATTCCAGGAGTTTTTTGATGTCATGGAAATGTAAGCCCGTGGTAGGTTCGTCAAAAATAAAGAATTGCTGTCCGTGACTTTTTCCTTTTCCTAAGAATGAAGCTAGTTTTACGCGCTGTGCTTCCCCGCCACTTAATGTGGACGATGATTGTCCTAAATGAATATAGCCCAAACCAACATCTTGAAGCGGTTGTAGTCGTTTTGATATTTTTGTTTGTTCACCCTTTTGGAAAAAAGCGATCGCCTCGTTAATGGTCATTTCTAAAACGTCGGAAATGTTCTTCTCGTTGAACTTAACTTCAAGGATTTCGTCTTTAAATCGCTTCCCTTTACAGTGCTCACATTCCAGGTGAACGTCAGCCATAAACTGCATTTCTATGGTTATCTCACCTTCTCCTGAGCAATGCTCACAACGGCCTCCATTGGTGTTAAATGAGAAGTGTTTAGTCTTGTATCCTCTGGTTTTTGAGAGCGTTTGGCTGGCGTATAGATTTCTAATCTCGTCGAAAGCTTTGATATAAGTTACAGGATTTGAACGAGATGATTTCCCAATAGGGTTTTGGTCTATAAATTCTACGGCAGAAATATTTTTTATGCTTCCTGTTAAACAATCAAATTGACCTGTTTTAGGGCCATAGCCACCCAAAGCTTTTACCAGGGCAGGGTAGAAAATGTTTTTTATTAATGTACTTTTTCCGGAACCACTAATTCCGCTGACTACGGTAAGTACGTTAAGTGGGATTTTAACATCAATATTTTTTAGGTTGTGCTGACGTGCGCCTTTAATTTGTAGGGCATCTGTCCAGGTTCTTTTTTTAGGGATGTCTATGTTTAGGTCGCCATTTAAATATTGAGCGGTAAGACTTTCTTTTTCCTTTTTAATCTCTTTATGAGTTCCGTTGAACATCACTTCCCCACCGTGTATCCCCGCCATAGGACCCATGTCGATAACCAGATCGGCAGCTTTCATAATGTCTTCGTCGTGTTCTACAACGATAACGGTGTTCCCTATGTCTCTGAGTGAGCGAAGGATTTTTATGAGTCTTTCTGTATCTCTGGAGTGAAGTCCAATACTGGGTTCATCGAGGATGTACATAGAGCCTACAAGGCTGCTTCCCAAGGAAGTTGCTAAGTTGATGCGTTGTGATTCTCCACCGGAAAGTGTTGAGGAGCGACGGTTGATACTTAAATAGCTTAAGCCTACATCCATTAAGAATTGGATCCTGTTCTGAATTTCCAGTAGAAGTCTTCCTGCAATTTCCGAATCTTGCTTGTCTAGTTGTATGTTGTTGAATACTTCACAAAGCTCATCAATTGGCAGATCTACGATCTCGCAAATGGAATACCCTCCAATTTTAACGAAATCCGCTTCCGGACGAAGGCGTTTCCCTTTACATTCATGGCAAAGTGTTTTACCGCGGTATCTGGATAGTAAAACGCGGTTTTGAATTTTGTAGCTTTTCTTTTCTAATTGAGCGAAAAATTTATTGATCCCTTTGAATTCTTTATTCCCGTTCCACAATAGATCCTTTTGATCTTTCGTAAGCTCGTAATAAGGTTTGTGAATTGGAATATCCCATTCTTCAGAATTAAAAACGATATCGTCTTTGTATTTACAAAGCGTATCACCTTTCCAACAGGCAATTGCATCCTCGTAAATGGAGAGTCCGGTGTTTGGAATAATCAATTCTTCATCAATACCTACCACACTGCCGTAGCCTTCGCATACCTTACATGCTCCATAGGGGTTGTTAAAGGTGAAAAGATGAATGCTCGGTTCTTCGAACGTTATTCCGTCTGCTTCAAAATGATTGCTGAAGGTTTTAGTATTACCTGAATCCATAAATTCTATGATACATTCGCCCTTTCCTTCATGAAAGGAAGTTTGTATGGAATCTGCCAGTCGTTCGGTAAAACTATCTTCGTTTTTAATGCTTAAGCGGTCAATTAATAAGTAGAATTTATCATCAAGCTCTATTTCGCTTTCCAAAATGTCTTCGATTCTTAATATGTCATCATTGTGTTTTAAACGATGATAACCTTGTTGAAGTAGCATTTGAAGATAGAGTTTGTAATCTCTTTCGTCGAGGTGAGCAGGAGCAAGAATATAGAATTTAGATCCTTCATCTTTATTCATGATGAAGTCTACTACATTCTGAACGCTGTGTTTTTTAACTTCAGTGCCGGAAATTGGAGAATAGGTTTTACCAATTCTGGCAAAGAGTAATTTTATATAATCGTAGATCTCAGTACTTGTTCCCACCGTTGAGCGTGGGTTTTTAGAATTTACCTTTTGCTCTATGGCAATGGCAGGAGAAATTCCTTTGATGCTATCGACTTCAGGTTTGTTTAGTCTGCCCAAAAACTGACGTGCATAAGAAGAAAGACTTTCTACATACCTTCTTTGTCCTTCTGCATAAAGTGTGTCGAAAGCCAAGCTGGATTTTCCGGAACCCGAAAGTCCCGTGATTACCACAAACTTATTCCGGGGAATAGCTACGTCAATGTTTTTCAGATTGTGTAATCTGGCTCCTTTTATAAGGATGTATTCTTTGGAATCAAGTTTGTCAAATTCTTTCATATACTTTTTCATTGCAAAAGCGCAAAATTATGAAATTTAACTGACGTTAACATTTGAACTTTTGGTATGATTATTGAAAAGTTCTATATTTGAGTAAATTATTACGAACAAAAACCCTTTTTTGCCTATAGAAGCATTTCTACCTATTACATTTTTATTGATGTTTAACCTAAATGGTAGCTTATGCGTGTGCAAAATTTTTCTGACCAACAACTTGTTAGTGCCTTTTTATCCGGCGACTCCTTATCTATTGAACGTTTAATTATTCGTCACAAAGACAAAGTCTTTGGTTTTATCATGTCAAAAGTTAAGGATGTGGACTTAGCGAATGATATTTTCCAGGAAGTGTTTATTAAAGTGATCAACAAACTCCGTGAGGGGCGTTACAATGAAGAGGGGAAGTTTATTGCCTGGGTAATGCGAATTTCCCATAATATGGTTATCGATCATTTCCGTAGGGAAGCCCGGGTAAAAATGATACGCCCAAATGATGAATACGACATTTTTAACACGCTGGGTGAAGAAGCCGAGTGTACTGAGGATGACATGGTACGATCGCAAGTGTTTAATGATCTAAAACAATTAATCAGGTATTTGTCTGATGAGCAAAGAGAAGTTTTGGAAATGAGGTATTATGCGGGTATGACCTTTAAAGAAATTTCTGAAGAATGTGATATCAGTATTAACACAGCTTTGGGAAGAATGCGTTATGCATTGATGAACCTGAGAAAACTTCAAGAAAAACATCAAATCAATTTAGCCATATAATAAATGAAGGTTGGTTGTCGTTATAGGAGAAATGAAAAACAGATTCTATGGCTAAATCAACTACACTCTATGACAGAGCCGGACTGTCAGATTCCGGAAAAAACATACGCAAAAACGATAGTAAATATTTTAAACCTTCTGAGGAAGCGTTAAGATTTGTACTGGATTACGCTAAATCCTCTGCAGTAATTAAATCTAAATCGTTGGACACCATTATTATTGTGAACAATTAAAAGGTCGCACTCCTTTTTTTTGTTGATAAGTACTGCCTTATTTGATGTATTCAGATGAGGCATTTTTTTATTTTTGATTGAATAAAAATTAAATAGATGACTTTTTTAAAAGAAGGTGATAAAGCACCGAAGTTTAGTGCATTAAATGAAAAAGAACAAGAGGTTTCTTTGTCGGATTTTTCCGGTAAAAAAGTAATTCTTTATTTCTATCCAAAGGATATGACTCCGGGTTGTACTGCTGAGTCTTGTAATCTTGGTGAGAATTATACCACACTTAAGAGCAAAGGATTTGTCGTTATAGGCGTTAGCCCTGATCCGGCGAAAAGACATCAAAGGTTTATTGATAAATACGACCTGCCTTTTAGTTTAATTGCTGATGAGGATAAAGAGGTGATTAAAGCCTATGGTGTTTGGGGACCTAAAAAATTTATGGGCAAAGAATATGATGGAGTTCACAGAACCACTTTTGTGATTGATGAAAATGGGGTGATAGAAAAGATCTTCACGAAGGTGAAGACGAAAGATCATACCAATCAAATATTGGAATCATATAGTTAATGACACAAGTTGACACCAAGTAGTTGTTGATTTGTCACAGTAAAGAAAGAAACTATGGAAAAGCAAAGAGAGGCAAAACTGAAAGCATTACAACTTACAATGGATAAGTTGGAAAAAACATATGGTAAAGGAGCCGTAATGAAAATGGGTGATATAGCAGCGGAAGATATTGCCTGTATCCCTACGGGGTCATTAGGTTTAGATCTGGCACTTGGAATAGGAGGATACCCAAAAGGAAGAGTGGTAGAGATTTACGGTCCGGAATCTTCCGGTAAAACAACGCTTGCCATTCATGCTATGGCAGAAGCTCAGAAAGCCGGAGGTATTGCAGCTTTTATTGATGCGGAGCACGCTTTCGATCGTTTTTATGCAGAAAATTTGGGTGTAAATATCGACGAGTTAATTATTGCTCAACCTGATTCGGGTGAGCAAGGGCTGGAAATTGCCGATAATTTAATTCGTTCCGGAGCAGTTGATATTATTGTAATTGACTCGGTAGCCGCTTTAACTCCTAAAAGTGAGATCGAAGGTGAGATGGGAGATTCTAAAATGGGTTTACATGCTCGTTTAATGTCTCAGGCTTTAAGAAAGCTTACGGCTTCGATATCTAAAACAGGTTGTACCTGTATGTTTATTAACCAACTTCGTGAGAAGATTGGTGTGATGTTTGGGAATCCGGAAACGACAACTGGTGGTAATGCACTTAAGTTTTACGCTTCGGTTCGTTTAGATATTCGCAGAAGTACGCAGTTGAAAGATGGTGACCAGGTTGTTGGTAACCGTACAAGAGTGAAGGTGGTGAAAAATAAAGTAGCTCCTCCATTCCGTAAAGCGGAATTTGATATTATGTATGGTGAAGGAGTTTCAAAAGTAGGTGAGATCATTGATCTGGGTGTAGAATATGGTGTTGTTAACAAGAGTGGTTCCTGGTTTAGCTATGGCGATACCAAATTGGGGCAGGGACGCGATGCTGTTAAACGACTTTTACTAGACAACCAAGAACTTGCTGAAGAGTTGGAAACTAAAATTATCGAGCAAATTCAGAATGCTTAATAAAGAACCCTTCGGGGTTCTTTTTCGATTTTAAAATGATGAAAAAATATATTTGCTTCGTACTTTGTGTTGCCTTTGCGTCATGTCAGCAAACAACAACTGTAAATGATGTTACTTCTGATGAGAAAGTAGATTCTGCTTTCGTATTGAACCCTAAAATTGATTCCCTTGACATACTAATTTCAAATGATAGTTTGAATGCATCTTTGTACTTTGAACGAGCAAATTTGCACATGAAAGCTCGATCTTTAGAACCGGGTGTTTCAGATTTGAAAAGAGCCGTTCAATTAGATTCTGCCAATGCAAACTACTGGTTAAAGTTGGGTGTTTTGCACTATGCCATGCAACAAAGTCGGTATGCTAGAGATTGTTGGGAAAAGTGTTCAAATTTAGATTCCGAAAATATCGATTGTAGATTAAATCTTGCAGAGATGTATTTGGCGGTAGGCGAATTAAAAAGCGGGCAAAAAAGATTAAATGAGGTATTGGATTTTGATTCTAAAAATTCATCTGCTTTGTTTTTAACCGGTAATTACGCTTTAATGGATGAAGATACCATTAAGGCAATGAAGTACATTCAAGCGGCCATAAATGAAGATCAGGGTCTGTTTAAGGCTTATGATCAGATGGGAGTGCTTTATTCATCGAAAGGTGACATGTTGGCTTTGGACTATTTTAATGCAGCACTTCGATTGAAACCTTATCGTTATGACATTCATTACAAAGTGGGGATATTTTATCAGTCATTCAGGGCATTTGATGAAGCTATTCAGGCTTATGAACGTGCATTAGAGGTAAACCCGGAGCATAAAACATCGTTGCATAACATCGCAGTAATAGCGATTTTTGCCGGAGATTATCCCAAAGCTGTGACGTATTTCACAAAGGCTGTTGCCGTTGATGCCTCTTATCTTGAGGCCTATTTTGGGAGGGCATACGCTTATGAACTAATGGGAGACTTGATTAAGTCGGAGTCTGATTATAGAACCAGTTTAATGCTCGATCCGGCTTACTTACCTTCCATGGATGGTTTAGAACGCGTTGAAGGGTTAAAATAAGTGATCAGCAGTCAGCTTTCAGGATAGAATGACATCCTTCGACAATCCCGATAGCTATCGGGACAAAACTTAAAACTCTTTTCAGTAATTAGCTTTTTTACTTTGAACATCTGTTAAATAAAAAAGGAGCCCGAAGGCTCCTTTTAACATATTTAGGAATGTTATGCTTTTTACTTGCTTACTTTATCAACGATTGCTTTGAAAGCTTCCGGGTGATTCATTGCCAAATCGGCCAAAACCTTACGGTTAAGTTCGATGTTGTTTTTATGAACCGCTCCCATAAATTGAGAGTAAGACATGCCATACTGGCGTGCACCGGCGTTAATACGTTGAATCCATAGAGAACGGAAGTTTCTTTTCTTAACCTTACGGTCTCTGTAGGCGTATGTTAAACCTTTTTCAACAGCGTTTTTCGCTACGGTCCAAACGTTTTTTCTTCTTCCGAAGTAACCTTTGGCAAGTTTAATTACTTTTTTTCTGCGTGCTTTAGACGCAACATGATTTACTGATCTAGGCATAATGTTTAATTTTTTTATACGTAGCGGATTCTTGCGAAGCTCTTAGGTGCTATGTACAGGGTTAATTAATAAACGCTAATTGCGTATTATATACACAATTGTTGCTTGATGTTAGGTACATCTGATTCGTGTACCAAACCTGTTTTTGTTAAGTTACGCTTTTGTTTTGTCCCTTTCTTCGTTAGAATGTGACTTTTAAAAGCATGCTTTCTCTTGATTTTACCAGTTCCTGTAAGCTTAAAACGCTTTTTGGCACTGGATTTAGTTTTCATCTTTGGCATGATCTGTCCTCTTTATTTCCTAAATATGAGTTTTTATTTCTTTTTTGGGCTGATAAACATAATCATACGTTTACCTTCCAGTTTTGGTAATTGTTCCACTTTACCGTAGTCTTCCAACTCCTGAGCAAAGCGAAGCAATAATATTTCTCCTTTGTCCTTAAACAAGATCGAACGTCCTTTAAAGAATACGAAGGCTTTAAGTTTAGCACCATCTGACAAGAATTTCTTGGCATGCTTTAGTTTAAAGTCAAAATCGTGTTCATCTGTATTCGGGCCGAAACGAATTTCCTTAATCACCACTTTCGAGGCTTTGGCTTTCATTTCTTTCTGACGCATTTTTTGCTCGTACAAGAACTTGTTATAGTCTACAATACGACAAACTGGTGGGTTTGCTTTAGCAGCAATTTCCACTAAGTCAAGTCCTAACTCATCAGCTAATGCTATGGCTTTACGAGTTGGGTATACCCCTTCTTCTACGCCTTCACCTGCAGTAAGTCTTACCTCAGGAGCTTTAATAGCTTTGTTAATGCTGTGTGCATTTTCTCTAATGACACGTCCTGGACCTCTACTTCTTCTTCTTCTAATTGCTATGGCTTGTTCCTCCTATAGTTTAGTTAAACAACAAATTCGTCAATATTTTCTGTAATTTCTTTGTTCGTCAGGGTTTTAAATTCCTCTAAGCTCATACTTCCAAGGTCTTCGCCACCATGACGTCTTACAGAAACCTTGCCCTCAGCGGCTTCACGTTCTCCAACGATAAGCATGAATGGTATTTTACGAACTTCTGCATCACGAATCTTTCGACCTGTTTTTTCACTACGGTCGTCAATCTCGGCGCGAATATCGGAAATTTTAAGCGAATTTAAAACTTCTTTGCTATAATCCATGTACTTATCGCTAATTGGAAGTATGCAAACCTGATCCGGTGTTAACCATAGTGGGAAGTTCCCTCCACAGTGTTCAAGTAATACGGCCACAAATCTTTCCATAGACCCAAATGGTGCTCTGTGAATCATTACCGGGCGATGTTTTTTGTTGTCAGAACCTGTGTACTCAAGTTCAAAACGTTCTGGTAAGTTATAATCTACCTGAATGGTACCTAATTGCCACGATCTTCCCAGAGCATCTTTGACCATAAAGTCTAGTTTGGGACCATAAAAGGCAGCTTCGCCATATTCTATTATAGTTTTAAGACCTTTTTTGTCGGCTGAATCGATAATCGCATTTTCTGCCAGATCCCAGTTGGTATCGCTACCAATGTATTTATCTCTGTTTTCTTTATCACGCAAAGAAACCTGTGCTGTGAAATCTTCAAAGCCTAAAGCTTTAAATACATAAAGCACTAAGTCGATTACTTTTTCAAATTCTTCCTGTACCTGATCGGGTCTTACAAATAAGTGAGCGTCATCCTGAGTGAATGCTCTTACACGAGTTAAACCGTGTAATTCTCCACTCTGTTCGTAACGATAAACCGTGCCGAATTCTGCGTAGCGCACCGGAAGGTCTTTGTAAGATCGTGGTTTACTTTTGTAAATCTCACAATGGTGCGGGCAGTTCATTGGTTTTAAGAAAAACTCTTCGCCTTCGTTAGGAGTTTTAATGGGTTGGAAAGAATCCTCTCCGTATTTTTCATAGTGTCCGGAACAAACGTATAAGTCTTTGCTGGCAATATGGGGTGTAATTACAGGTTCGTAACCCGCAATAACTTGTGCTTTTTTTAAGAAGTTTTCTAACCGCTCTCTTAAAGCAGCTCCTTTTGGCAACCATAAAGGTAAACCCTGACCTACTTTTTGAGAGAAAGTGAAAAGTTCCATCTCTTTACCCAGCTTACGGTGATCTCTTTTCTTTGCTTCTTCAAGCATTTCAAGATAAGCGGTAAGCTCTTTATTTTTAGGAAATGAAATTCCGTAAATTCTTGTCAGCTGTTTATTTTTTTCATCACCTCTCCAGTAAGCACCTGCGGTATTTAGCAGTTTAAAAGCTTTAATGAAACCTGTGTGAGGAATATGTGGCCCTCTGCACAGATCGGTAAATTCACCTTGCTTGTAGAATGTGATTTCGCCATCCTCCAGACCTTCAAGTAATTCCAGCTTGTATTCGTCTTCCTTTTTCCGGAAATAAGAAACAGCTTCTGCCTTAGGAATTTCTATGCGCTCAAAACTATTTTTTTGGCGTGCTAATTCTGTCATTTTCTTTTCCACTTTCGGAAAATGATCTGAAGAAAAGCTGTATTCACCAAAGTCGATGTCGTAATAGAAACCGTTTTCTATTGGAGGCCCGATAGCCAATTTTATTCCCGGGTAAAGTGCTTCCAGTGCTTCAGCCATCAAGTGGGCAGAAGAATGCCACATGGCCATTTTGCCATTGTCATCGTTCCAGGTAAGAAGCTTTAAGCTTACATCAGTATTGATAGTTCGAGTAGCATCCCAAACTTCGCCATCGATCTCTGCAGCTAAAACATTGCGTGCTAATCCACTGCTAATGCCCTCGGCAATTTGCATAGCAGTAGTGCCTTTTGGGTATTCTTTTACCGTTCCATCTGGTAATGTAATGTTAATCATTTGTTCTTATCTAATCAAATTTTACGACAGTCAGCAAATATACGTTTTTGTGGTTAATCTAAAGTTTATCGGGCGTATTATCAACGTTTAATTCTTAGTTGTATGGAATGTTTTTTACGTATCTTAGTAAAATGATTTTTTAACCTCTCCCTTTTTTTTTGACAGGGGGTAATATTATCTAGTAATGAAGAGCCCCCTCGCAGTTTGTAAAATTGTTGCATTGCTGTTTTTTGTCCTTTCAACTTTGAAAGCACAAGAGCAATCAGCGCTTCGATTGGCTTCTTCAACTGGTAATTCTTTAAGTATACAATTTGAAAGTCCGGATTTTGAATTTTTTGAAGTAAAAACTCCGAAGGGAATTATGAATGTTCCATTGATGCAGGGAGCTTCATCCATGCTAATAGAAGGTGCGCCGGATCTGCAAAAGTATGCCTGTTCTTACATCATACCTAAAGGAGCGGATCCAAGCATTGAAATCTTGAATTCTACCTACAAAGATTATAAAGTGGAGATCGCACCATCCAAAGGGAATTTGATGAGAAATGTAAGTCCTACTAAAGTGTCTTATTCATTTGGAAAGCAGTATGACAAGGATGAATTTTTCCCATCGGAAATTTACGAAGCTCAAACACCCCATACAATAAGAGATGTTGAAGGTCAAGTGCTTTGGATTTACCCTTTTCAGTATAATCCTGTCAAAAAGGTGTTAAGAGTCTATGATTCTATGGAATTTGAAATTCAATTTGAATCTTCCATAAAACACCCTCGTACTATGGATCCTCAGTTTGAATTAATCTATCAAAATTTATTTATCAATTATAATAAAACTCAAAGATCATCTGTAAATAGTGAAGATGGGGGAATGCTTATTATCGCTTACAATGATTTTATAGAGCCTATGCAGGATTTTATGGATTGGAAAACTCAAAAGGGGATTTCTAATGAAATTGTTGATGTAGCGACTATTGGAGGTCAGGATGAGATAAAGGCTTATATAGCAGATTATTATAATTCACACGACCTTACTTATGTTTTATTGGTAGGAGATCATGAACATGTACCGGCTTATTTGGCAAGTGCGGGTTATTCCGATAATTATTATGGATATATTGAGGGGGATGATTCGTATCCTGAGGTGTTTGTAGGACGTTTTTCTGCAGAAGATAAAAGTCAGGTGACAACACAGGTAAACAGAGTAATTAAATATGAGAAAACACCTCTGGTTTCTGATGCTTATTCTAAAAGTATTGGTGTGGGATCAAATGAAGGACCCGGTGATGATAATGAGTATGATTATCAGCATTTAAGAAATATTCGTGATGTGCTTTTGGATTACACTTACACGATGGGTTATGAATTGTATGATGGAGACCAGGGAGGAGAAGATGCTGATGGAAATCCGACTGCCTCAGATGTAGACGTTTTAATTGAAAATGGTCTGGGTTTAATAAATTACACAGGTCATGGTTCAGATGTCTCGATTTCAACTTCGGGATATAGTATAACGGAAGTGAATAATTTGACCAATACGGAAGTGCATCCGTTCTTTTTTTCGGTAGGTTGTGTAAATGGGAACTTCACCGAAACTACGTGTTTTGCAGAATCCTGGTTGAGAGCCACACATAACGATCAGCCTACAGGAGCTATTGCTACATTGATGTCAACCATTGATCAATCCTGGGATCCTCCTATGGAGGGGCAGGATCAGATGAATTTTATTCTTACTGAGATGAATGAAAATAGTGATTCCCGTTCCTTTGGAGGGATTTCTATGAATGGTTGTATGCAAATGAATGATACTTATGGTAGTGATGGTGCTGAAATGACAGATACCTGGACTTGTTTTGGAGACCCTTCGGTAATTGTTCGAACTCAGATTCCTGAAACCATGACTGTTTCCTATAATCCTATTATTCCTATTGGCTCCACTTCATTTGATGTTTCCTGTTCTACAGAGAATGCTTTAGTTTCTTTAACATCAGATGATGAAATTATTGGAACTGCAGTTGTCTCCGGAGGGTCAGCTACTGTAAATTTTGATGCCATGTCTATGGTAAGTGATCTAACAGTTACTGTAACGGCTTTTAATACCGTTCCTGATATTGGTACTGTTTCCGTTGTTGTTCTTGACGGTCCCTGGTTAAAAGTCAGTTCATACGAAATTGGTGATGAAGATGGCCTGGCTTCTTACAATGAGAGTTTTCCACTATATTTTACCATTGAAAATATAGGAATTGAAGTGACCTCAGAGATTTATTTATCTGCTGAAGTTGATAGTGGGTCTTTTGGAATAACGACATCCGGAGTCTCTATTCCCGGAATAGAACCCGGAGCTTCTTATACCTATAATGGAAATTCATTTGAAGCTGATGTATCCTTAAATGCATTGGATGGAGAAGAGGCTGTTGTAGATGTACTTATGTCCAGTGATGAAGGTTCGTGGTCAAGTTTAATTTCTGTTCCATTACACGCTCCGGCACTTGAAGTGACTTCTGTAGAATCTGATCTGAGTTTTGGAGAAACAACGACTGCAACAATTACACTAAAGAACAATGGTTCAGCAGATTTTAATGGCGGTACAGCCGGTTTAACAACAGATGTATTGTATCTGACAGTTGTTAATGAGATTGCAATTAATGCATTAGCTATAGGGGAATCAATAAGTTTAGAATATGAGGTGTTATTAGCTACTGATGCACCTTCAGATACTGCAATTGATATAATCTTATCTATTGTTGAAGGAGATTTTCAACAGGTTGCTGATGTAGTATTTGAAACACCGATGTGTCGCAGTACCGATCTGACTATTGAAGTAACCATTATGACAGATACATATGGTTCTGAAACTTCATGGGATCTCACCAATGCTGACGGAGAAGTTTTAGCTTCTGTTGAGGCAGATACTTATGAGAGTGATTGTACTTATACGACAACGGTTTGCGCAGCCGAGGGAAGTCAAATGACTTTTAATATTCAGGATGTTTATGGAGACGGAATATTTGCTCCAAATGGCTATTGGATTACTGTTTGCGAAAATGAAGTAGCACAGGGAGATACATTTGGTTTTGGTACTTCAGAAATATTTATTGTGACCTGCGATGCGTCTACTGAAATTCTGGGTTGTATGGATCCTGAAGCAGATAATTACAATCCTGATGCAAATGTGCACGATGACTCTTGTGTGTATAGTCCTGTTATTTCTGAACAAATAATTGATCTGATTTCGGGTTGGAGCTATTTCTCTACTTACATGCTAACAGAGGATATGGATGTTGTATCCATGTTAAGTGAAATTTATTCTGAAATAATTATTGTTAAAGATAATGTAGGTTTCGCATATATGCCTGAATGGGGCTATAATGGAATTGGTGATATGCAGGCTGGGCAAGGGTATCAAATTAAACTTTTAAATGCAGACACTTTAGTTGTTGAAGGGCTTTACATGCTTCCGGAGGAGAATCCGATTACTTTAACTGAAGGTTGGAATATATTTGGTTATTTACCACTGGGAGCTTCTGATGTTGTAGCTGTATTTACAGATATTGCAGATCAGGTAATTATTGTAAAGAATGGTGAGGGATTAACTTATTTACCCCAATACGATTTTAACGGCATTGGCAATATGGAGCCGGGACAGGGATATCAGGTTAAAATGCTGTCTACTCAGGTTTTGTTTTATCTGCCAAATGATTAGCAGTTGATATTCATTTAGACCCAAACAAGTTGTCTGGAAATTCAGTTTCCTTAACAAGGCTATTTTTTGATATTTAAAAATATCGTTTGAAAAGTATATCTTTGTGTTTCGTTTGTTAATTACCTAAATAATTATGAAAAACAGAACTCTCCCCCTCTTAATATTGGTGCTGTTATCCCTATTTACTTTTTCGAATGCGAAATCGCAGTGTGTTTTGCCTGAGCAGTTTACGGGAAATACAGGCGTAAATATGACGGCAATGTTGCGTCCGTCTTTTGTGCAATCATTGCCGGTTTTAGATTCGGATGCATATTTGGTTGCTATAAATGAATCCGGAATGGTGATCGGTTCTACTCATGTTGATGGAGAGAATCAAACTTCGTTAGCCATTTGGGGAAATGACACATTTACCGATGAAATTGATGGGGCATTGACCGGTGAAACGATATTATTTCAGCTTGTAGATGGTTCGGATCTGTATGATTTAGAATTGACGAGTTTATTTGTAAATTTTGTTCCATCCAATTCTGTGGCTTTTATTGTAAACGGAATAGCATTAGTCGAAGGTGTTACAGTTACTCACAATTGTACGATTGACGATGAAACACCGGTTCCCGGATGTATGTCAGTAACGGCATGTAATTACAATTTGGAAGCGACAGAAGATGATAACTCTTGTACTTATGCTAATGCAGCCTGCGAGTCTTGTGTTGATAATATTGTAATTACTTCTGATTCTGATGGCGATGGTGTTTGTGATGAAAATGAAATAGTCGGTTGTACGGATGACTCTATGTTTAACTTTAATTCAGAAGCCACAGATGATGGTTTTTGTATTGCTGTTGTAACCGGTTGTGCTGAAGAAACGGCATTTAATTATGATGCATCTGCAAACACCAATGATGGTTCATGTATCGCTAAAGTAAATGGTTGTACAGATGCCACAGCGTTTAATTATGATGAGTCTGCAAATACGAATGATGGTTCATGTATTGCT
>Ga0208881_1000065_pt1 | contig 32401 bp, 29 predicted proteins | sample Knorr_S23_td_AAI_FD_185610 | JGI IMG/M metagenome (GOLD analysis project Ga0208881, IMG submission 185610) | Marine microbial communities from Southern Atlantic Ocean transect - Knorr_S23_td_AAIW_ad_876m_LV_B (SPAdes) (version 2) | ecosystem: Environmental > Aquatic > Marine > Oceanic | place... | reverse complement strand
GCGCCTGGCCGCAGGAGCACCACAGGCGGTCCAGTTCACGAAGCAGGCGGTGAACGCCTGGATCAGGCAAACCTGCGGCCCTGCCTTCGACCTGTCGACCGCTCTGGAGACCGTGACCTTCGGCTCCGAGGACTTCACCGAGGCCCTCTTGGCCCTGTCCGAGAAGCGCGAGCCCCGGTTCACCGGGAAGTAGGGAGGATCGCAGCGATGCCATTCGAGACCGGAGGACCCCGGGGCAACGACATCGGGCTGCTGGACGGCCTGATGACCAACCGGGCCATGCGCCGCTACACCGACGAGCCTGTCGCCGACGAGGACATCTGGACCTGCCTGCAGGCCGCCGTCCAGGCGCCCAGCGGTGGCAACATCCAGCCCTACCAGTTCATGGTGGTGCGGGACCCCGGGCTGCGGCTCGGCCTGGCCGAGATCTACCGGCGGGGCTGGGCACGGTACGAGCCGGCGATCGCCCCGTCCGAGTTCCCCAACGACGAGGTGCGCGAGGGCTGGGAGCGCAACAACCGGGCCACCGTGCACCTGGCCGAGAACCTCGAGCACGTCCCCGCGATCGTCCTCCTGCTCATGCCGTCCATCGACATGACGGTTCACGACGACGAGGGACCGATGCCCGTCGGTCCGACGCATGCCTCGGTGTACCCGGCCATCCAGAACTTCATGCTGGCCGCCCGCTCGCTGGGCCTCGGAACGGCGATGACCACCCTGCACCGCATCTACGAGGACGACGTGCGCGACCTGCTCGGCATCCCGGAGCGCTACGAGGTGCTGGCGCTGCTCCCGCTCGGACACCCCACCGGGAAATGGGGGGTGGCCCCCCGCCACCGGGGAGCCGAGAGGATCACCTCCTGGGACCGCTTCGGGGAGAAGCGCACGCCTTGAGCGCGCCCCCGCCGACCGGGATCCGGGTCGGGCTGTCCATACCACCCGCCGGGTTCGCCTCACACGGCGAGGCGGTGGCCTACGTGCATTCGGCAGCCGAAGCCGGCCTGGACCACCTGGTCACCGCCGACCACATCTCCTTCTTCGGCGGTCGGGGACGCGACGGCCTCATGACCGTTTCCTGGCTGGCAGGCCTGCATCCGACCATCGGCGTCTACGTGGGCGTCTACCTCCTGGCGCTGCGACACCCGGTCGCCGTGGCCCGACAGGTCTCGACGCTCGCAGACCAGGCCCCCGGGCGCCTCACCTTCGGCGTGGGCGTGGGTGGAGAGGACCGCCACGAGATGGAGGTGGTGGCCGTCGACCCTGCCACTCGGGGGCGCCGCACCGATGAGGCCCTCGACGTCCTGCGACCGCTCCTGGCGGGCGAGACCGTCGACCACCACGGCGAGTTCTACGACGCACCTGAGGCGGCGGTACTCCCGGCACCCGCACCTCCGGTCCCGATCACCGTGGGCGGTCGCTCCGATGCCGCCGTCCGGCGGGCCGGCCTACGCGGCGACGGCTGGCTGGCCTCGTGGTGCTCTCCCCGGCGGTTCGCCGAAGGCGTGGCCCTGGCCGAGGCCACTGCCGCCGAGGCCGGGCGCACCGGGGTGTCCTGGCAGCACGGCTACCAGATCTGGGTCGGGCTGGGCGACACACCTGCAGAGGGCGCCGCACTCCTGGGTCCGGCCATGGAGAGGTTCTACGGTGCCCCGTACTCGGCATTCGAGAGGTACTCCCCGGTCGGAACGCCGGCCCAGATCGCCGACTGGCTCCGCCCGTACGTGGACGCCGGTGCCGTCGACTTCAACATCGCCCCGATCGCTGTCACCGACGCCGAGCGCGTGGCCGGCACAGCCGAGATCCGCAGCCTTCTGGTCGGGTGACCAGGCGCCGGGCGTTCGGCCGACGGAATCAGGGTCGCCGGCGACAGGACACTCAGCCGACGGGCGCAGGGGCGCCGGCTGCCGGCATCACGTCCTCCGGGCCGACGACGGTGAGTTGGTCGTCGGGTTCCAGCACAAGGCTGTCGTCGACCAGCAGGGGTACCCCGAACCGGGTCACCGCCGCCACCTCGACCCCGTCCGGTAGGTGAAGACCACCCACCCGCCTGCCGATCAACTCCGCGTCACGCCCCTCGGGCAGCAGGGCGTACTGCCGGACGGTCCAACCGGGCAGCAGCGACGACTTCACGTCGGCCTCGGATGCGGCCAGCCCGCAGGCACGGGCACCGGTGTGCAGGAAGCCGGCCAGCTCGCCGGCCAGGCGCAACGACCGACCCGGGTCCGACGACGTGCCGGCCAGGAAGAACAGGGCGTTCACCAGCTCGCCGGACCCTCCCCACGCAGCCGGGATGCGGATGCCCGACGCCGCCCGGACGATCACCAACTGGTCGGTCTGGATGGCGTCGAAGAGGGCCACCGGCGTGGCCGTGGGGTGGTCGTCCGACGGCTGGATCCACAGCGATCCCGTCTCCAGAAACTGTTCTGTGACTCGCTCCGTCGGCACGCCGATGCGGTCCGACAGCACGGCTGCCGCCCTGGCCGCCGCCTCCGTGATGTCGGTGCCGGCCGGGATGGAGAGGACCACGGCCCGGGCGATGAGGCCGGGATAGTCGTCGTTGGACCGCAGGCCGTGTCCGGCCATCGCAGCGCTGATCTCCCTCTCCAGGGCCTCGTCGGCCTCCCGACCCCAGCGCCGAAAGACGTGGCGGATGGCGCCGGCCCGGTCGGTCCGCGGGGTGGCGTAGAGGTGGTGCCACGCCCAGCCCACGGCGGCCACCGCTGCCACGAACATCAGGGCCTGAGTTCCCAGGCGCACGATCAGGTAGCCCGAGATGGCCATGCCGGCCAGCTGGGTGAACGGGTAGAGGGGCGACCGGAACGCCGGTGCGTACGACCGGATCTCCGAGGCCCTCAGCACCAGGACGGCGAGGTTGACCAGGCCCAGGGTCAGGAGCACGAAGGCGCTGGCCATCTTGGCGATGGACTCGGTATCGAACGCCACGACGACCACGGCGATGGCCGATCCCGTCATGACCACGCCGACAACCGGGGTCCCGAACCGGCTGAGGCGCCCCAGGCGGGCCGGCAGGAGGCCATCGCGGGCCATGGCCATCGGATACCGGGCGGCGGCCAGGATCCCGGCGTTCACGGCCGAGGAGAAGGCTGCCAGTGCGGCGACCACCACCAGCCACACGCCGACCTTCGGCAGGACCGCCTCCGCGGCGGTGTGGATGGGAGCCAGGTCGCCGTGCAACACGTCGGGCGGCACCAGGGCGACGGTCACCAGGACCCCGAGTGTGTAGAGCACCGTGGCGGTGGCCAGCGAGAGGGCCATGCCTAACGGAATGCGCTGCGAGGGGTCCTCCACCTCCTCGGCGGCGCTGGCCACCTTGGTCAGGCCGCCGAAGGAGACGAACACCAGGCCGACAACCGCGGTGACCCCGGATAGGCCGGTTGTGAAGAACGGGTCGAGGTTGGAGCCGTCGACGCCGCGCGAGGCCGTTTCCGCCAGGCCCTCGACGATGAACCAGGCCATGGCCCCGAGCACCACCACGACAAGGGCGAGCTGCATGGAGGCGCTGGCCTTCGAGCCAACGACGTTGACCAGGGTGAACAGCGCGATGAGCACCAGGGCGAGGGTGGTGGCATCCACGTCCAGGATCAGGACCAGGTAAGCGCTCATGCCGACCATGGCGAAGGCGTCCTTGAGCACCAGCGACAGCCATGTCCCGAATCCGGCCACCGTGCCGACCGCCGGGCCCAGCGCCCGCTCCAGGAAGTAGTACGCCCCACCGGCCTTGGGCAGGGCGGTGGCCAGCTCTGACACGCTGAGCATGGCCGGCACGGCCAGAAGCCCTGCCAGGAGGTATGCCAGCACGGCCGCCGGTCCGGCCTTCGCCGCAGCGAGGCCCGGCAGCAGGAACAGGCCCGACGAGAGCATCGCCCCCGTGGAGAGGGCGAAGACGTGGCGGAGGCCCAACGAGCGGGTCAGCCGGCCGTGGTCGCCCTTCCCCATGGGTGGACCCTAGGCGACGCCTGCCCGGAGGCCAGGAGGCCCCGCCGACCTCCTACCTGACCGGGGTCAGGAACAGGCGTCCAGGAAGTCCAGCAGGAGCGCGTTGACACCAGCGGCGTCCTCCTGCTGCATCCAGTGGCCGACGTCGGGCAGGACCACGGAGTCGTGCAGGCCGGTCAGGGTCTCGGGATACCGGGCGATGCTGCCGGCTCCCCAGATGGTGGGGCCGTCCTTCTCCCCGCCGATGTAGAGCGAGGGCTGGTGGATCGGCGCCCCACGCCATGCCCGCAGGTCGACCCAGTCGTGGTCCACGCAGCGGTACCGGTTCAGGCCACCGGAGAATCCGGCACGGGCGAACTCGCCGACATAGAAGGCGAGGTCGTCGGCGCCCTGCCATGCCAACGGTCCTTCCGGGTAGCGGAACCGGTCGTCCAACCGGCCTCCGCTGGCTACGGCGAACCCCGCAGGTTCTCCCGGGAGCGGCGGCGGCGCGTCCCCGGAGGCGCTGAAGATCATCCCCTCCAGCCACCGGGCCGGATCAGTGCCGATCTCGGCCTCCGCCACCCCGGGTTCCTGGAAGTACTCGATGTAGAACGTGTCGTCGCCGCCCATCATCCGGAAGATGTCGGTGGGTCTGACCTCGTTGGGCGGGGTGTAGGCCACGCTCAGGAGAGCGACGGCCCGGAACACCTCGGGACGCAGCAACGCCGCAGTGCTGGCAATCGGCGACCCCCAGTCGTGGCCCACGATCACGGCTCCGGTATCGCCGAGCGCCTCGACCACCCCGACGCAGTCCCCGACGAGGTCGACCAAGCGGTAGGCGCCCACGTCAGCGGGGGCCTCGGACGACCCGTAGCCCCGGACGTCGATGGCGACGGCCCGGTAGCCGGCCGCAGCGACCGCTGGCAGTTGGTGGCGCCACGAGTACCACGACTCCGGGAATCCGTGGACGAAGAGCACCATCGGCCCGTCGCCCACCTCGGCCACGTGGATCAGGGTGCCGCTCGCATCCACGTCGTGGCGGACCAGCCCGTCGATCTCCATCATGGGTCGCTCCCCTCCGCCGGGTCCTCCACTAGGAGGCCGCGGACGATGGTGCCATGTGGGAGGGCCTCGGTGAGCACCCGGTCGCACCCGCCCACGGCTGCAGCCTCCAGGGTGAGGGCGTCCCGGAGGGCCAGGCCGCACTCGTCGGCGGTGTCGGTGGCAGCCAGCACCAGGGAGGCGTCGGCCGCCACGACGGTCAGGTCGGCCAGCTCAGCCACCACCCGGCGTGCCACCAGCGGGGCCAACGGCCGGGCCATCCCCGACGTCACCGCCACGTGGAACTCGGCCAGCACCGGGGCCGAGGTCACAAGGACCGGGCCGTCGACGTCACCGACCAGGCCCCGCGCCGCCGCCTGGAGGACAGGCTCGTCGTCGTCGAACAACCGGATGAGGACCGAAGCGTCCAGGAAGGACCGGCTCACCCGGGTTGGCTCCGGTGGCGGTCCACGTCAGGCCCGGGGCTCCGGGCCGCCGACAACCGACCGGCCTCCGGAACCGGAGGCCGAGGAGATCGACAGGGCGACGAGCCGCCGACGGGTCGCCCCCACCCGGTCGGCCGCCGAATAGGCGGTGAGAAGGTCGCGGACCACGGCGTTCACCGAGGTTCCCTGCTCCGCGGCACGCACGCGGGCCCTGTGGAGGAGGTCGTCGTCGACGGCCAGGGTCAGGTTCGCCATATATGACCTGTGTATCACATATTCCGTGTTACACAGGTCATACTCGTGCAGGACCTCAGTCGGGGAGTGCGCCGACCCGCCCGTGGACCCAGTCCCGATCGATGTAGCAACCCTGGAGATACCGCTCCGAGTCGGACTCGCCCTCCCGGCCGTGCAGGATCCGTTCGTTGTCGAACACCAGACACTCGCCGGGCAACAGCTTGAACCGGAACTCCAGCTCCGGACGGTGCAGCAGCCGGGCGAAGGTGCGGTAGGCCTCGTAGAAGCCGGACATCTCGTCGTACGGCAGGTCGAACGGCGCGGCCGAGCGGTTGTTGTAGTGGACGGCCAGCACCACCCCCCGGTCGTCCACCTCGATGACCGGCGAACGGCTCCTCAGGTCGAAGCCGTCGCCCCGCCACCGGAACGGCACCCGGTGGCCGGCCAGCATGTCGAAGGCCGCCGGGTCCTCGACCCGCAGCGACTCAGCGGCTCTGAAGCCGTCGACAAGCACGGTCACCCCACCGGTCCCGCTGGCAACCAGGCAGTGCAGCAGTTGGAAGCCGGGCACCGGTCGGCGGTACGGGTTGTCGGTATGGACGTTCAGAGCCCTCGGTGTGAACGCCAGGTTCACCGGATCGGCCTCGGCCCGCACGTGGAACACCTCGCCGTAGCTGGTCTCCCGGACCGGGCCCCAGATTCCGGCGACGTCGGAGATGGACGGACCCACCCCATCGGAGCCACCGGCAAGGCCGTCGACGATGGCCAGGCCGTCCCGCACGAGCGCCGTGGTCGCCACCGACCTGGCAGCCGGATCGTCCTGTCGTGACCACGCCAGGCGGTGCGGGTCGAACCCCGCCGCCAGCCAGGGAACGGCCCCCTGCGACCGGCACCCCCCTCCGTCGTACCGGTGGGCCTCCAGCCACCCGACGTCGAAGGTGCTGACCGCACCGTCCGGAGCGAACTCCACTCGCAGGTGGCCGTCCACCACCTCGGCAGCCAATATGGCAACCTCGTCCGGGAGCTCGGACACGTCGAACAGGCGCTGGTCGTTGGAGGCATCACGCGAGGCATCGTCACGGGCGTTGTCCCGCAGCCAGATGGCATGGAACCTGGCTGGTCCGTCCGCCAGCTCCACGGTCAGCACGTCGGCCTCCAGCGCCAAGACCGTGAACCCGGTCATCTACGGACCTCCGGTGCGTCAAGGAGTGGGCGCCATCCATCCAGGGCCGGTATCGCCAGGCCAGCGACCTTGCCCCCGTCGTCGAACGACCGCACCGCCAGGGCGTCGGCGGCAAACGGCTCGGCCTCGAACGCCTCGGCCTCGGCAGCCGACATGGGGCCACCCTGGAGCTTCAGCGTCCCGACCGAGGCCGGGCTCAACTCGTCCTCATAGCCCGGGTCCACGAAGCATCGGAACCGCTTGGCCTCCACGTGCAGGCGAACGGGCTCGCTGACAGCGGCGACGAACCGCTCGGCCAGCCAGGCCCCACCCGAGGTTCCGTGGTCGGTGACCCCGAACTCCGAGTCGGGTTCGTCCAGGAAGTGCCCGACGTCGTGGAGCAGGGCAGCCAGCACGAGTGCGTCAGGCGCGCCGGCGGCGCGGGCCAGGGCCGCGGCCTGCAAGGCGTGCTGCTCCATGCTCACCGACTCGGCGTAGGTGTTCCCACCGCGTGCCGCGAACAGCCCCAGGACCTCGTCCGTGACGTGCATCGCGCGCATTCTGCCCGCTGGGGAGGCGTGCGACCAGCGCGCCTAGGTTCGGCCCGGTTCCGCCCGTCAGAAGGCGCCACCCAGCATGAGGACGCACCCATGGCAATCGGCCCCGGCCTGCACATAGAGGACCCCACCGACCCCTCGTTGGACCTCACCATGTCCGAGGGGGCACGTCCCATCTACGACCGGGTACGGGCCTTCATCGCCGGCGAGGTGGAACCCGTCACCATGGAATTCCACCGACTCGGAACTGAACGGACGGACCACTGGGGCTACCACCCGGGCCAGCTGGACATCCTCGACGGGCTCAAGGTGAAGGCCCGCGAGGTCGGGCTCTGGAACCTCTTCCTCCCCGACGCCGAGACCGGTGAGGGCCTCTCGAACCTGGACTACGCGTACATAGCCTCCGAACTGGGCAAGAACCCGCTGGCGTCAGAGAGCCTCAACTGTTCGGCCCCCGACACCGGGAACATGGAGGTGCTGGAACGGGTCGGTACGCCGGAGCAGAAGAAGCAGTGGCTGGAGCCGCTGCTGAACGGTGAGATCCGGTCGGCCTACGCCATGACCGAACCCGACCTGGCCTCGTCGGACGCCAAGAACATCGCCTGCCGGGCGGTCCTGGACGGCGACGAGTGGGTCATCAACGGCACCAAGTACTACATCTCGGGAGCCGGTGACCCCCGCTGCAAGGTGATGATCACCATGGTGCAGACCAGCCCCGACGGCCCGCCCCACCGTCGCCAGTCGCAGATCCTCGTCCCCATCGACACTCCCGGGGTCACCATCGACCATCCGATGCAGGTCTTCGGCGACGACGACGCCCCACACGGCCACATGCACATCACGTTCGACGACGCCCGGGTTCCGGCCTCGAACATGCTGCTGGGCGAGGGCCGGGGATTCGAGATCTCGCAACTCCGCCTGGGGCCCGGCCGCATCCACCACTGCATGCGATCCATCGGTGCCGCCGAACGGGCGATCGAGATGATGTGCCGCCGAGGCATCAACCGGGAGGCGTTCGGCAAGCCGATCGCCCACCTGGGCAAGAACATGGAGGTCATCGCCCGGGCCCGGATCGAGATCGAGGCCATGCGCCTCATGGTGCTGAGGGCCGCCAAGGCCATGGACACGATGGGCAATGCTGAGGCCCGGGTGTGGATCAGCGCCGTGAAGGCGATGGTCCCGGAGAAGGTCTGCCAGATAATCGACGCGGCCATCCAGATACACGGCGCCACCGGCGTATCGCAGTGGACGCCGCTGGCCGGCATGTACACCCGCCAGCGCACCCTGCGCCTTGCCGACGGTCCTGACGAGGTGCACCACTTCGTCGTCGCCCGGTTCGAGCTGAACCGCTACCAGGACGGCCCCGGCGAGGTCCCGACACTGGATGCGACCGGCCCGGTCTTCACCGGTCCCTGATCGACCATGGTGTCCCCACCCAGCGACGCCCACCCCGGCCACGAGGAGCTCCGATGACCGACGAGCCACGCGCCCGCAAGCCGGCCAGCGGGCACGCCCGGGCCGACATCGCTGCCTTCGCAGCGACCCTGCCACCCGACGACGGCACCGACGCCGCCAACGTGGCCCGGGGCTTCATCGCCACGAGAACCGAACCGGTCATCCAGAAGTTGGTCCCCAACCCCTGGCAGCCCGTCACCTGGGACCTCTCGGCGTCTGACTTCGTGCACGGCCCCTGCCCCGACACCGTCAACCCGTCGCTGTGGCGCCAGGCAGGCTTCAACGCCCAGCACGGCCTATACGAGGTCCTCGACGGCTTCTACCAGGTGCGGGGCTTCGACACCTCCAGCGTCACGTTCATCCGGGGGGACGAGGGGTGGGTGGTCATCGACCCGTTGACCACCACCGAGACGGCCACGGCGGCCTACGAGCTGGTCACCGAGCACCTCGGCGAGCGGCCGGTCACCGCTGTCATCTACACCCACTCCCACGTCGACCACTACGGCGGCATCCTGGGCGTGGTCGACCGGGCCCGCGTAGACGCCGGCGAGGTACCGGTGGTGGCCCCGGAAGGCTTCCTCCACGAGGCGGTCGCCGAGAACGTGGTCGCCGCCCCGGCCATGGGTCGCCGGGCCACCTACCAATTCGGAATGCTCCTGCCGGCCGACGAGCAGGGCCACGTCGACCAGGGCCTGGGCAAGGGGGTACCCACCGGCTCCTCGGCCCTGGTACCCCCGACCATCGAGATCACCGAGACCGGACAGGAGCTGGTGCTGGACGGCGTCCGGATCGAGTTCCAGCTCACCCCGGAGTCCGAGGCGCCGGCCGAGATGCACTTCTACTTCCCGGACCACCGTGCCCTGTGCATGGCCGAGAACTGCACCGGCACCATGCACAACGTGCTCACCCTGCGCGGCGCGCTGGTGCGCGACGCCCTCATGTGGAGCCGCTACATCGACGAGGCCATGGACCGCTGGGGCGACGTCACCGACGTGGTGTTCGCCAGCCACGGCTGGCCCCACTGGGGCGCCGAGGCGGTCCACGGCTACCTCACCCGCCAACGGGACCTCTACCGCTGGCTCCACGACGAGGCCATGCGGTTGGCCAACAGGGGCCTGACGCCGAACGAGATATCGGCCTCCATCGACCTGCCACCCGGCCTCTGGGACGACTACCTCTGCCACGGCTACTACGGCACTGTCAGCCACAACGTCCGGGCCGTGTACCAGCGGTACCTCGGCTTCTACGACGGGCACCCGTCCAGCCTCGACCCCTACGAGCCGGTCGAGGCTGGGAAGCGCTACCTCGGCTTCATGGGTGGGATGGACAGCCTCCTGGAGAAGGCCCGGGCCTCGTACGAGGCCGGCGACCACCGCTGGGTGGCCGAGGTGCTCCGCCACGCCGTGTTCGCCGACCCGACGTGCGAAGAGGCCCGCCTGCTCCAAGCCGATGCCTTCGAACAGCTGGGCTACCGGGCCGAGTCCGGCCCGTGGCGCGACATCTACCTGACCGGCGCCCAGGAACTCCGGAACGGGCCCATCGACGTCCCAGCCATCCAGCGCCCCAAGGAGGAGGTGCTCCGGGGCATGAGCCTCCAGCAGATCTTCGACTTCCTGGCCGTCCGCCTCGACGGTCCTGCCGTAGTGCCACTGGGCCACCTGGCGATCGACTGGGTCCTCCCCGACGTCGCCGACACCGTCCGGGTAGAGCTCTCCAACGGAACGCTGCACTCGCTCCCGGGCCGGGTCCACGCCTCACCGGACGCCACGGTCACCGGGGACCGGGCGTCGCTCGAGGACATGATCGCCCGCGGCACCCCGTTCGCAGAGGTGGTGGATGCCGGATCGGCCACCATCACGGGCGACACCGGGCGGGTACTGGACCTCTTCGGGAACCTGAACGACTTCCCGCTCTTCTGGAACGTAATCGAGCCGTAGCCCGATCGTCCCGGTCTCCGACGGCAGGGACGACGGGCCTGTCAGGAGTCCAGTTCGGCACGGACCTCGACACCGTGCTGGTCGTTGGTGGGTGGTCGTCGTCGGACCGTCGGGGGCGTGGCCGACATGCGGATGGGCGACCGTACCGACCGGAACTCCCCCGCTCCGTCGTCCAGCACGTCGACCGGATCCAGGCCCAACTCGGCAGCTTCCAGGAAGGCGCCGCGCACGGTGTTGATCCGTCCGGCCGGAATCCCGGCGACCCGCAAGCGCTCCAGCCACGCATCCGTGGAGTCCGTGACCAGGACGGCCTCGACCTCGGCCTCCAACTCGTCCGCATGGAGTATCCGGGAACCGTTGTCGACGAAGCGGTCATCGGCCAGCCAGCCGTCGCGGCCCAACAGGACACAGAACTTCTCCCACAGGGCGGGGCTGGCCGCGGCTATGGCCAGCACGCTGTCGGCGGTCCGGTACGGCTGGTAGGGGACGATCGACGGGTGGCGGTTTCCCTGCCTGGCGGGATCGGTGTCGGCCACCACGTGGCCGGAGCCCACGTTCAGCAGGCCTGCCAGCCCGGCGCTCATGAGCGAGACCTCGACGTGCTGGCCGCGGCCGGTCTGGCGGCGCTCCTCGATAGCGGCCAGGATTGCGATTACCGCGTAGAGGCCTGTCAGGTTGTCGACCATGGCTGAGCCGATCTTGGTCGGTTCTCCGTCGGCCTCGCCGGTGATGGACATCACCCCGCTCATGGCCTGGACCAGGAAGTCGTAGCCGGCCAGGCGGGCACCCTCGCCGGTGCTGCCGAAGCCGGTTATGGAACAGGTGACCAGGTCGGGCCGTCCGGCGACCAGCGACTCCCTGTCGAGGCCGAACCGGGCCATGGTCCCCACCCGGAAGTTGTCGACCACGACGTCGGCGCCGAGAGCGATCTGCCGGGCCACCGCCAGGTCGTCGGCATCCCTGAGGTCCAGGGCGATGCTGCGCTTGTTGCGATTCAGGCCCAGGTAGTAGGTGCTGGTCGCCGCATCGCCCTCACCCCACCAGGGTGGCCCCCAGGTGCGGGTCTCGTCGCCCACGCCCGGCTGCTCGACCTTGACCACGTCGGCCCCCAGGTCGCCGAGCACCATCGTGGCCACCGGCCCCGCCAGCACCCGGCTGAAGTCGGCAATCCGGAGGTGGCCGAGCGCACCCCTGTCGGCGCGCTGCTGGTCGTCAGGGCTCTCCGGCACGGGCGGGAGTCTCGCAGCGACGGCGGAACACGGCAATGCAGCGGCCCCCCTTGCTTTCACGACCGATCATGGCAAGCATCCGACGGTGCGAGCCCGCCAGAGAGACCGATGACGGAAACGAGGGTCGACCAGGCTTCGGGCAGGGTCCGCCGCGGTCGCAACGCCCGGGCCGCGCAGCGCCGTACCCGGGTCCGCACCTGGCTGCCCGAGCTGGAGAGGAAGATCCCCTGGGTGGACCTGCTCACCGAGGACCAGGTCCGGACCATCCACGACGCCTCGATGGACGTCATCGAGGAGGTGGGCGTCGAGTTCCGGTGTGATGACGCCCTGGCCATGTGGAAGGCGGCGGGGGCCCGTGTCGACGGCGCCACCGTGCGCATCGACCGCGAGCACCTGATGGCCCTCGTGGGCACCGCCCCCTCGTCGTACACGATGGTGGCCCGCGATCCCGCCCACAGCGTCACGGTCGGCGACGGGAAGACGATCTTCACCCCGTCCTACGGAGCCCCCTACGTCCTGGGCCTGGACGGCGTCCGACGCCCGGGCAGCCTCGAGGACTTCCGCAACTTCACCAGGCTCAACCACCTGTCGCCGGCACTGCACATGTCGGGCGGGGTGGTCTGCGAGCCGATGGACGTGCCCGTTCCGAAGCGGCACCTATACATGACCGAGAGCCTGCTGAAGTACTCCTCGAAGCCGTTCATGGGCGCAGTCACCTCGATGGAGCGGGCCGAGGACAGCCTGTACATGGCCGGGATCGTGTTCGGCCAGGAGTTCGTGCGGGAGACCACCGTCATGACCTGCCTGGCCAACGCCAACACCCCCCTGGTGTGGGACAAGACCATGTTGGACAGCGTCAGGGTGTTCGCCGGGGCCAACCAGGCAACCCTGTTCAGCCCGTTCGTGCTGGGTGGTGCCTCCACTCCGGCCTCCACGGTCGGAGCGGTCATCCAGGTCAACATTGAGGCACTAACCGGTGTGGCGTTCTCCCAACTCGTCAGGACCGGGGTGCCGGCGCTCTACGGCCAGTGGTTGTCCACGGTGTCCATGCGGACGGGAGCCCCCCAGGCCGGTACGCCTGAGATCTGCCACATGAACCTGCTGACCGCGCAGATGGCTCGCCACTACCGGCTGCCGTCGCGCTGCAGCGGCTCGTGCACGAGCTCGAAGATGGTCGACGCTCAGGCCGGCTACGAGGCGGCACGCAACATGTACGGCGTGCTGATGGCCGGAACCAACTTCGTGCTGTCGACCACCGGCTACCTCGAGAGTGCCATGTGCCAGTCGTACGCCAAGTGGGTACTGGACAGCGAGCAGCTGGAGATGATGTACCGCCTGGGCGGTGGGGTGTCGTTCGACGGCCTGGACGAGGTGCTGGACACGATGCGCGAAGTACCACCTGGTGGACACCACCTCGGCACCAACCACACGCTGGCCAACTTCCAGACCGCCTTCTCGATGCCCGAGATGATGAACAGCGACAACTACGAGCAGTGGCTGGCAGACGGTGCGCGGAGCGCGGAGGACCGGGCCACGGCGCGGTGCCGTGAGATGCTCGACGAGTACGAGGAACCCGCCCTGGACGACGACGTACGCGACGAACTCGACGAGTACGTGGCCCGACGTGACGCCGAGCTGCCCGACCTGGTCACCTGAGACCGAACCGGCCGATCGAGGACCCCGAGGAGCACGAGATGACGACCACGAACGGAACCGCCCCTGAACTCCCGCTGCTCCACGGCGTCTGCGCCGCCATGAGCAGCCCGTTCGACGACTCCGGTGAGTCGATCGACGAGGGTCGCATCCGCGACCATGTCGAGAGCCTGATCGAAGCCGGCGTCCACGGCCTGGTGCTGGCCGCCGGTACCGGGGAATTCGCCTTCCTGTCGACGGACGAGAAGCAGCGCATCTTCGAGGTCGGTATCGACCAGGTGGCCGGTCGTATCCCGGTCATCTGCCAGACGTCGGCAATCACCACCGTGGATGCCATTGGGAATTCACGGGCGGCCATCGACATGGGGGCCAGCGCCGTGATGGTCCTCCCACCGTACTTCGAGGGCCCGTTCGAGCGGGGCGTCATGTACCACTACGAGAAGCTGGCCCGGGCCATCGACGCCCCGATCGTGCTCTACAACATCCCGGCACAGTCCGGCTTCGACATAACCCCGGACCTGTACCGGAAGCTCATCGCCATGGAGAACATCGACTACATCAAGGACTCGACCGGTGACCTGATCCGCATCCAGCAGTTGCTGGGGATCGGTGGCCACGTCCTGGCCGGCGCCGACCCTCTCGCCCCGTACGCCCTGATGGCCGGCGCCGCCGGCTGGATCTGGGGGGCGGCCAACGTCATGCCGCACGAATGCGTGGCCCTCTACGACCACCTCACCGCCGGCCGTCACGCCGAGGCACTCGAGCTCTGGTCCCGGATGCTCCCGGCCAACCTGTTCTTCTGGGACAACGCCGTGGGTGCCGAGTACAACGCTGCGGTCAAAACCGCCGCCAACATGGTCGGTCGGCCCATCGGCCCGTGCCGCCGACCGGTGATGCCCATGACCCGACAGGGTCGCGTGGCCCTGACTGCCGCCCTGTCCACGCTGCCCACGAACCGGGTTGACCGGGACCGCCTGGTCTTCCGGGAATGGGATGACGAACGGGACTGGCTGGTCCGCATGACGGACCGGGCCGGAGTCGGCAGGACCAACTCGAAGAGGAGCACCCCATGACCACCGACCTCGCCGATCCGGCGGCCCTGGCCGCCTCCGTGCGACCGCCGACCCGGGCCGTCATCGGCGGTCGCAGCGTGGATGCCGCCAGCGGGAAGACCTTCGCCACCCTGGACCCTGCCACCGGTCGCGAGCTGGCCCAGGTAGCCGAGTGCGACGCCGTCGACGTCGACCGGGCGGTCACCGCAGCCCGTACCGCCTTCGAGGAGGGACCGTGGGGCCGCATGGCTCCGGCCGACCGCAAGCGACTCCTGCTGCGGTTCGCCAGCCTGGTCGAGGCCCACACCGACGAGCTCGCCATCATCGAGACGCTGGAGGCCGGCAAGCCGATCAGCGACTGCTCGGGCATCGACGTCCCGGACCTGGTCATGACGCTGCGCTGGCACGCCGAGGCCTGCGACAAGCTCTACGATCAGCTCTCGCCGTCGGGCCCCGGCAAGGTCGGCATGGTGGTACGGGAGCCCGTCGGCGTGGTCGGAGCCGTGCTGCCGTGGAACTACCCGCTGATGATGGCTGGCTGGAAGATCGGCCCCATCCTGGCCGCCGGCAACACGTGTGTCGTCAAGCCGGCCGAGCAGACGTCCATGTCGACCATCCGGATCGCCGAGCTGGCCGTTGAGGCCGGGGTCCCCGACGGCGTGCTGAACGTGGTCCCCGGCTTCGGCGAGACGGCCGGCGCGGCCATAGGCCTGCACCCGGACGTGGACTGCGTCGCCTTCACCGGCTCCACCGAGGTGGGTCGCCACTTCCTCCGCTACTCGGCCGATTCCAACCTCAAGGAGGTGCTGCTGGAATGCGGTGGCAAGAGCCCGGTGATCGTCATGGCCGATGCCGATGACCTGGATGCCGCCGCGACAAGCATCTGCGAGGGCATCTTCTGGAACGGCGGCCAGAACTGCAGCGCCAACTCCCGGCTCATCGTGCAGCGCTCGGTCGAAGACGACCTCATGGAGCGCATTGCCGAACGCAGCCGCGACTGGGTGGTGGGCGACCCCCTGGTTTTCGAGACGACCGTCGGGGCCATGATCGAGGAGGCCCACATGGACAAGGTGCTGGGCCACATAGCGGACGCGCGTTCGGCTGGCTCGACGTGTGCCATCGGAGGCAACCGGGTACGCGAGGAGAGCGGCGGATGGTTCGTCGAACCCACCGTGTTCACCGACGTCGACCCTTCCAGCCGCCTGGCTCGCGAGGAGGTCTTCGGACCTGTGCTGGCGGTGACCACCTTCGACAGCCCGGAGGAGGCCGTACGCCTCGCCAACGACACCGACTACGGGCTGGCTGCCACCATCCACACCACCGACCTGCGGACGGCCCACCTGGCCTCCCGGGCCATCCGGGCCGGCACGGTGGCCGTCAACTGCTACGGCGAGGGCGACATCACCACGCCATTCGGTGGCTTCAAGCAGTCGGGCTTCGGTGGCCGGGACAAGTCGATCGCCGCCCACGAGCAGTACACCGAGCTGAAGACCATCTGGATGGACCTGTCCTGACAGCGGCACGCTGATCGGACGAAGGACGCCGCCATGGGTGCCGTCACCCTCCTACCCCGCTACGACCGGAACAACGGCTGGTTCGAGACGCTGCCCGAGGTGCCGCCGGCTGCGCCGCTGATCGGCCCCACGGAGGCCGATGTCGTGGTGGTCGGCGCCGGGTTCACGGGCCTGGCTGCCGCTCGCAGGCTGGCCGAGCTGCGCCCCGGAGCGCGGGTGCTCCTCGTCGAGGCCGGCCGGATCGGCAACAGCGCCGCCGGACGGTCGTCGGGCTTCGCCATCGACCACGCCCACAACATCCGCTCAGAGGGATTCGCCGACTCGGCCGCGTACGAGAGGCAGCAGATCGCCCTGAACCGTGCCGGGCAGGCCTACCTCGCCGAAGCGGTGAAGGCCCACGGCATCGACTGCGACTGGACCTGGGCGGGCAAGACGCATGCTGCCTGTACCGACCAGGGTGCTCGGGACCTGGACCGCTTCGCCGCCAGCCTGGACCTCATCGGCGAGGACCACGAGCTGCTCGACCGGGACGCCACCGTGGACCGCCTGGGGATTGACTACTACCACCGGGCGCTGCACACGCCGGGAACCGTCCTGCTCCAGCCGGCAGCGCTCTGCAGGGGCCTTGCCGCCTTCCTGCCGACGAACGTCACCGTCCACGAGGAGACCCCGGTGACGTGGCTGGACGAGGGCCCGCCCCACGAACTGCACACCGACGGCGGCACCATCCGCACGCCGGAGCTCGTGCTGGCCAACAACGGCTTTGCCGCCGGATTCGGGTTCTACGCCCACCACCTCATCCCGGTCGTCACCTGGGGGTCGATGACACGGCCCCTGACCGACGAGGAGTCGGCGTCGATCGGTGGCGACCGCACCTGGGGCGTGATCCCGGCGGCACCGTCGGGTACGACGGTCAGACGCCTTGTCGACGGTCGCATCCTGGTCCGCAACGTCTACAGCTACAGCCGCCACTCGATGGCCGGAGGCCGCTACCGGCGTCGGGCCGCCCAGGCCCACCGGGTGGCCTTCGAACGCCGGTTCCCCGACCTGGCACACGTGCCCTTCGACTATTCGTGGGGCGGCGCGCTGTCCATGGCCCGCAACGGCGAGCCAGTCTTCGGTCGCCTGGCCGACGGGATACACGGGGCCCTGGTGCACAACGGCACGGGGCTGAGCCGGGGAGCGATTTGCGGGAAGCTGATCGCCGAGATGGCCTGGGGCGAGGGCTCGGACCTGCTCGACGCCATGCTGGCTAGGGGAAGGCCGAACCGGAACGTCCCCGACCCGCTCCTTGGATGGGGGGTCAACCTGTACGCCCGCCGCCTGCGCCGACAGTCCGGTCGGGAGATGTAGGGCCGCCTTAGGGCCCGGAGGGAGCATCGAAATGACACATGCCGACACGCAGCGGGAAGCCCCGATCACCGGATCGACGCCGGGCGGGCGGGTCGCCCTGGTCACCGGCGCCACCTCGGGCATAGGAAGGGCCTGTGCCATCCGACTGGCGGCCGACGGCTTCGCAGTCCTGGTCGGCGGACGCGACGTCGAGCGGGCCGGCGCCGTGGTTGACGACATCACCGCCGCCGGTGGTACGGCCACCACCGCGCTGGGCGACGTGGCCGATCCCGGCTACGGCGACGCCGCCGTGGCCGCCGCCCTGGACGCCTTCGGTCGCCTCGACGTGCTGGTCAACGCCGCCGGGGTGATCACCCGGGCCGACGCCGAGGGCACGTCGGACGCCGAGTGGCACCGGGTCATGTCCACCAACCTGGACGGCCTGTTCAGGACCAGCCGGGCGGCCCTACCGGCCATCCGGGCGGCCGGCGGTGGGTCCATCGTCAACATCAGCTCCACCAACGGCCTGGTCGGTGCGGCCGGGCTGGCCGCCTACTGCGCCTCCAAGGGCGCAGTCACCAACCTCACCCGTGCCATGGCGCTGGACCATGCCCACGAGGGCATCCGCATCAACGCCGTCTGCCCGGGCGCCGTGGACACCCACATGCTCTACTCGGAGCGGAGCGACACCGTAGACGAGGTACGGGCTGCCAACCTGACGACCATCCCCGAGGGCCGCATACCGGCCGGCGAGGAGGTTGCCGAGGTGGTGGCCTTCCTGGCCGACGACCGGTCCCGTCACGTCAACGGAGCGAACCTCAGCATCGACGGGGGGTACACGGCAGCATGAGCGGACAGGACGCACCGGGGCGGATGGCCGATCGGATTGTCGTGGTGACCGGTGGTGCACGGGGGATCGGCCGGGCCATCGTTGACCGGCTCGCCGCCGAGGGCGCCACGGTCGTGATCGGCGACCTCACAGACCCGGGCGACGTGGGGGCGGGCCTCGACGTCGCCGGACACCGCGAGTGGGTGCCCCTGGACGTCACCGACGAGACCTCGGTCCTGGAGTTCGCCGAGTCCGTGCAGGCCGGACACGGCGGCGTGGACGTGCTGGTCAACAACGCCGGGATCATGGACACCCGGTCGATCACCGATGAGACGGTCGCAGACTGGGACCTCACGATGGCGGTCAACCTGCGGGGCCCGTTCCTGATGGTCAAGCACCTGCTGCCCCTGATGGAGGGACGGGACGGTCCGTCGATAATCAACATCGGCTCGATCGAGGGGCTGGCCGCCAACGCCCTGCACGCCGCCTACGCGACGTCCAAGGCAGGCGTCCACGGCCTCACCCGGGCGCTGGCCGTGGACCTCGGCCCCGTGGGCGTCCGGGTCAATGCCATCGCCCCGGGGTGGATCGACACCGAGCTGAACCGCGGCTACGTGGACAGGCACCCGAACCGGGAGATGGCGGTCGCCGAACTGGCCTCCCTCCACCCGATGGGCCGGATCGGCGACCCGACAGACATCGCCGCCACCGCCCTCTGGCTGGCCTCGACCGACGCGGGCTTCGTGACCGGACAGGTGGTGGCCGTCGACGGCGGCCGCATGACCCGGCTGTCGATCCCCGCCTCGCTGGCCGACGACGCCTGACCGGACTACCGGAACCCGATCAGCCGTCGAGCAGGGACGGAACGTCGGCGAACGAGTCGACCACGTGCTCCGGCGTCGCCGAGGCCCGATCCAGTGCCTCGGACCTGAACTTGCCGGTCCGGACGAGCACGCCGCGCAGGCCGCACCGCTGGGCGGCCGCCACGTCGTTCTCCACATCGTCGCCGACCATGGCCACCCGATCGGCCGCCAGGCCGAGTTCGGCCAGGCAGGCGACGAAGAACTCGGGCGAGGGCTTGCCCAGCACCACCGGCGTGAGCCCCGAGGACTCCTCGAGGGCCGCCACGTAGGCGCCGGTGTCCAACTCCATTCCCGCCGCGGTGCGCCAGTAGAGGTTCCGGTGCATGGCCACGAAGGCGGCTCCGTCGAGCAGGTGCCGGAAGGCCCGATTCAGCTGCGTGTGGGTGAAGTTGAGGCCGGCACCGCCGACGACCACGACGTCGACCGGTCCGTCGTCCACGTCGCCCCGGACCACATCGATTCCCTCCAGATCCTCGGACAGGTCGCCGGAGTTGAGGACAAAGCATCGGGCCCCCGGATGGTGACGCCGGAGGTGGGCCGCCGTCGCGACCGGCGCGGTCAGGATCTCGTCGGCGCCCACGGCCATGCCGGCGGACGTCAGCAGGTCGGCCACCTGGGCGCGGGTCCGCGTGGTGGTGTTCGTGGCGAACCGCAGCGGCAGGCCCCGGTCACGGAGTTCGGCAAGTGCCCCGGGCGCGCCGTCGATCGCCTCCCACGAGACGGACAGCACCCCGTCGATGTCGATGAGCAGGCCGTCGACCCATGTCACGGGTCAGCCTCCGGTCGGTCGTCGTCGCCGCAGAGCCTAGGCGGGGGTTGCCGACAGGTCCGACAGGTCGGGGTCAGGTATCAACCAGGTCGGGATTGCGCCAGACGATGAGAACGGCGTTGTTGCCCACGGCCGGATCGTCCATGTAGTCCGAGATGGCGCCGACGGCCTCGAACCCGTTCTCCAGGTGGAAGCTCAGCGTCGGGTCGTACAGCTCGCCGGCCCGCACCCGGTCGACGTACTCGTCGGCCGTCATGTCGTCGATGTGGTCCTTGTACCCGGGAATGACTCCGCCGGCCACGATGCCCTTCTTGCCGAGGCGGCGGACGACGTCCTTGCGGCGGATATACAACTGGTGGCCGATCCCCAGGCGCCGGTAGTTCGCGTCGACGGCGATGGTGACGCCGTAGTACCAGTCGGCGTCGTCGGAATGGTTGCCGCACGAGTTCTCGCCGGTGAGGTCGTCCAGCGAGTGGTTCGGCTCGTCGAAGTCGAAGTCGATGAGGATCCCCACTCCCATGCCGACCGGGGTGTCGCCGTCCAGGGCCACGAACCCGCCGTCGGGGAACTTCTCGCAGAGGGCGATGATGTCCGCCTCGACCATAAGGTCGGCGATCCCCGCTGTCGGGAAGGCAGCCCGCTCGATGGCAGCCAACTCCGTTGCCCAACGGGCCTGGATCGGTGCATAGGTGATCTCGGGCATCGGATCAGGCGGCGAACGGAACGTGTACGTACTCGTTGTGGCTAGGCAGGCCCCATACCGCCCAAAAGTCCAGCGTGCGGGGGCGCATGATCGCCGCCCCGCTGGATTCGATGTGGAACGGCTCCCGGGAGGTCTGGCAGATGGCCCCGCCATCGCGGGTCACCGCCATCAGGTCGTCCACGCGGATTCCGTCGCGGTCCAGCAACTCGAGTGCCAGGGCCCTGCGCCGGGTCGAGCTGTCCTTCAGGTCACCGTGCTTCGGCGCCTCCACGGCGATGGCCTCCTCCCAAAGGGCGTGGTTTGTGTGGACGAGGGCGTCGGCGTCGAGGCTGGCGGTCGGACGGGACGAGGGGAAGGCCTCGACCATGTGGCCGTCCCCGCTGGCGTCGAAGACCAGGAAGCTGTGAGCCCCGGCAAGGTCGGCGGCGAGAATGGCGTCGCGGGCGGCGGCGGCCGAGTCGCAGAGGAGGGCATCGCGTACCACCGAGGTCCACATCACGCCCGGACAACCGTCGATGGCCACGAGGTTGTTGATCCCCACGCAAACGCCGGCCTCGTTCATACCCAACTGGCCGACGCAGCCCGTGGTGGTGAACACCAGGGCGGCCGGTCCGCCACCAGGATGGATCCGGAGCAGCACGACGTGCTCTGTGGCGGTGTCGTGCATGTCCCAGGTCTGGCCGTAAAAGCCCTGCCCGTCGCAACGGTGGTCGGGGACGATGAACGCCGTGCAGTCATCCTCGACGACCTCGTCGGGGTGCCGTCCGCCGACCACGGAGCGCACCGTGTCGACGAAGTCGGTGAAGCCCCCGACCACCACGGCCTCCTCGGGGGTGATCCCGGCGCCCTCAGCGATGCCGCACAATTCGGCGTAGAGATCAGCCGAGTGGGCCTCGTGGGCCGGGAGACAGGACCGGGCGATATCCAGGACGTCGCCCCGGCCGATCCGCCCTCCGGTCCAGAACTCCGATCCGGCGAGACGGACCCGCTCGTCGGTGTAGGTACGGATCTCGTCGGCGAACGCCGCGCCGTGGGCGTGGCCCCGGGCCTCCGGGCTGCCAACCAGATCCAGGATCCGAAGGGGAGGGCGTCGCATGCGCTCAGTATGGCCTCCGTTGGATTCTGGCGATCAATTGATGGAATCGGTGCCCCGAGCCCCTATCAGGTTGCCGAAGCGATGCAGGGTCCGGCTGATGGCCTGTTCGCGGAGGTGGTGGCGGAGCTCAAGACGACCGCTGGCCGTGACCGACTCGTCTACCAGCTCCACCTCGGCGGCGATGGCCGCCCGTCGGATCGTCTCCGATACGAAGCCCACGGCCCGGATCCGGCCGAACCTGTGGGCCGTCAGGGTGCCGGCGAACGTGGCGTCGTCGTCGTCGATGGCCCGGCTGATCCGGGGCACCACCCCGCACCGGGTCGCCGCTGCCAGCACCCGGTCCACCTCGGCCTGCGTCGCTCCGGGTCCGACTCGTACGATCAGGTCGGAGAACGGCCGGTAGCGCAGCACGTTCGACTCGCAGAAGAGGCCCGCCGGATCCTGCGAGATGCCGTATCGACCCTCCCACCACCCGTCGTCGGCGATCGCCAACTCGGTCTGATCCACCTCGGAGAGGTCCCTGGTCGGCGTCCAGGTGCCGAGCTGTAGTAGGTAGTCGGGTCCGCCGGCCTTGGCCCCCACCCCGACCGACGACCTCTTCCAGCCACCGAACGGCTGACGCTGCACGATGGCACCCGTGATGGCACGGTTCACGTAGGCGTTGCCCACCTCGACCCGCTCCAGCCAGGCATCCACCTCCACCGGATCCAACGAGTGGATGCCCCCCGTCAACCCGTAGTCCACGGCGTTCTGGACGTCTATGGCCTCCTCCAGGGTGTCGGTCGCCATCAGGCCCAGCACCGGTCCGAAGTACTCGGTCCGGTGGAACTGCGAACCGGGCCGGACACCCGCCTTGATCCCGGGCGTCCAGGTGCGGCCCTCGTCGTCGAGGCAGCGGGGTTCGAGCAGCCACTCCTCGCCCGGGGCGAGCACGGTCAGGGCATCCAGCAGCTTGCCGGAGGCCGGCGCCATCAGGGGACCGAACATGGTGGCCGGATCGGTGGTGGGGCCAACATGGAGCGAGGCCGCCGCGTCGACCACCTGGCGGAGGAACCGTTCGTCGGTCGCCATCGTTCCGACGAGGATCCCCAGGCTGGCCGCCGAGCACTTCTGACCCTGGTGGCCGAACGCCGAACGCACAAGGTCGGCAGCCGCCAGGTCCAGGTCGGCCTGGGGGGTGACGATCAGGGCGTTCTTGCCGCTGGTCTCGGCGAACAGGCGCAGGTTCGGGTCCCAGCACCGGAACAGGTCCGCCGTCTCGTGGGACCCGGTCAGGATCACCCCGTCGACGGTGGTCACCAGCCGACGGCCCACCTCGTCGTCGGGGGTACGTACGAACCGCAGCACCTCGGTCGGAACGCCGGCCGCCCAGCAGGCCTCAGCCACCACCTCGGCGCAGCGGGGCGTCTCGGGCGCCGGCTTGAACACCACGGCGTTGCCAGCTGCCAGGGCCGCCAGCGTCCCACCGGCCGGGATGGCCACCGGGAAGTTCCACGGAGGGATCACGGCCACCACACCCAACGGCGTGAACTCCGCGCCGTCGATCCGTTCCAGCTCCACGGCCCGCTCGGCGTACCAGCGGGCGAAGTCGACCGCCTCGCTGATCTCCGGGTCCGCCTCAGCCACCGTCTTGGCCGCCTCGTGCACCATGGCCAACAGCAGGTCGTCGTGTCGGGCCACGAGCTCGTCGGCCACCCGACGCAGCACGTCCCGCCGCTCGACGGCCGGTCGGGCAGCCCAGTCGACCTGCGCGGCACGGGCTGTCGCCACCTCTGCGTCAATACCATCGACCGTCGTCGTCACCGGAGTGCTGACCGGTTCGAACGGGCGGGCGGCCAGGACGGCCAGTCGCCGGCGGGTGGCGGGAAGCGTCGGATCGTCATCGGGCTGGTTCCGGAAGGTGCCACCGCCCGAGGGCGGCACCTCGGCCTCCCGGCGGGGCAGGTCGGCGACGTTCCAACGATCGGCCACCGCTAGGCGGAAGCACCCGGCCTGCTCCTCGAAGTCCGCCGTGCCCGGACGCAACGTGAACAGGTGGTGGAGGAAGTTCTCCTTGGAACTATTCTCCTCCAGCCGACGGAAGAGGTAGCTGACGGCCACGTCGAAGTCGTCCCGTCCCACGATCGGCGTGTACAGGAGGAGTCCGTCTGCGTCGGCCCGGACCGTGCGGGCCTGGGATGGCGCCATGCCCTGGAGCATCTCGAACTCCACCCTGTCGGCCACGCCCCGGGCCTCGGCCAGCAGATGGGCCCACGCCACGTCGAACAGGTTGTGGCTGGCCAGCCCGATGCGGACGGCCCGGGTGTGGACGGGTCGCAGCGCCCAGTCCACGCACCGCTTGTAGTTGGCGTCGACTTCGGCCTTGGTGTCGTACGGCGCCTGTACCCAGCCGTGAATCGCCGCGTCCACCTTCTCCATGGCCAGGTTGGCACCCTTGACCAGCCGGACCTTGACCTCACCGCCGCCGGAATCGGAGCGGGCACCGGCCCACGCCGTGATTCGCTGCAGGGCCCCGAACGCCTCCGGCAGGTAGGCCTGCAGCACGATGCCGGCATCCATGTCCCGCAGGTCGGGCTCGTCGAGCAGTTCCATGAACGCCCGGATGGTGATCTCCACGTCCCGGTGCTCCTCCATGTCGAGGTTGACGAAGGTGGTCCGACCGGTGTCGGTAGGCGCTACGGCCGCCCGCTGGTACAGGATCCGGAGCCGGTCCTTGACGCGCTCCAGGGTGTGGTCGAACGCCCACATGTTGAGTTGGCTGGCGATGGCCGACACCTTCACGGAGACGTAGTCGACCGCCGAATCCTCGATCAGCGCCAGGGTGCGTTCGAAGCGGCGGGCAGCCTCACCCTCGCCCAGGACGGCTTCGCCCAGGAGGTTGACGTTCATCGAATAGCCCTCGCCCCTCCGCCGGGCCAGGTGGTCGTGAACAGGACCAGGTGCGGCATCCACGACCATGTGGCCGACCAGTTGGCGGAGCCGTCGTCGCGCCAGCGGCATGACGAGGCGGGGCAACACGGGCGCGAGACGGGCCCCGACTTGCAGCATGAGGCGGTCGAACCGACCCAGGAACCCCGGCAGGTCCCGGTCGGTGACCAGGCGAACCAGCTGGTCGGCCGCCAGGCGATCATGGCGGTGACGGGCCACCCGGTCGACGAACCGCATGGTGAACCCGATGCCCTCCGGGTCGGCGATAATCCCCCGCATGCGGTCGGCCGACCGTCGTTCGGCGGGCGTCTCGGCCGAGTGGGACTCTGTCAGCCAGCGGGCGACGACCGCCACGGCGTCCTCGGCGAGGGCCTCCGGGTCGACGTCGCCGAGTGCCCTGTCAGCGGCCGGGTCAGCGGTTCCGGGGACGGGTTCGTCGGCATCGGAGGCGCGGCGCGCAGCTTCGGTCATGGCCATGCCTACATCGTCGGGATCGGACCGGTCCGGGTCTTGTACGATCCGCGCGCAGATGACCCCGGTATCGAACAAATCGACGGCGGACCCGGCGCCAGACGGATCGGCGGCCCCCGGCTGTCCACCGGAACTGCTCGACCTGTTCGACGCCCTCCCGAACGTCATGTTCTGCTGGAAGGGCCCAGACGACCGGTACGTGGCCGTCAACCACGCCTTCGTCCGACGGTCGGGCCGAATCGACCGGCGGGACGTGGTGGGCGCCAGGGCCGTGGACCTCTTTCCGGGGCCGCTGGCCGAGCGCTACGAGGAGCAGGACCGCCAGGTGTTCGCCGAGGGCGAGGCACTACGCGACGAGCTGGAGCTGATCCGACGGCCCGACGGTTCCACCGGCTGGTACCTGACCACCAAGTTGCCGGTGGTACGCACCGGCGAGGTGGTCGGCCTGGTCAGCGTCAGCCGCGACCTCGAGACGCCCAGCGACGAGGGCATCGCCGTCGAGTCGCTGACACGGGTGGTGGAGCTGGTGCAGGCGCATAGTGGCGAAGCCCTGAAGGTGGCCGACCTGGCCGCAGCTGCCGGCTGCTCGGAGGGCCAGCTGGAGAGGCGGATGAAGAAGGTGTTCGGCCTGACCGCGACGCAGTACGTGCTGCGGACCCGCGTGGACCGTGCAGCCGGCCTGCTGGTCGACACCGACAGGCCCATAGCCGAGATCGCCGCCGAGTGCGGGTTCTCGGACCAGGCGAACCTGACCCGTCAGTTCGGACGCCTCATCGGGGAGACACCGGCACGCTTCCGGGCTGCCAAGGGCGGCTGACCGGGTTCAGGCGACGGACCGCTCCACGCGTATCGGCACGCCCAACTCCCAGAGTCCGAGGGCGTCGGCCACCGGCACAGGCCGGTTCACCTCGCCGTTGTGGTTGACGCCGTAGAGCTCGGCCGAGATGTCGTCGGCATCGGCCCTCACGACCACCGAGTACACGTCGTGGAAGGCCTTCAGGCGACGCTCGGCACCGCTGATGTTGGGCCTGGCATCGACCACGAGCGTCGCCGTGGTGGACGAGTCACCGAAGCTCAGGACCGAGCCACGGTCATCGATCTCGACCGACTTCACGATTCCGATTGCCGCCGCCGTGCTGGACTTAGAGGTACTTGCCACCAGGGTGCCTCCCGCAGGTGTGGACCCGTCGATTCTACCGGCGGTACCTCCCGGCCCCGACCGCCGTCAGATGTCCCGACCGCCGTCAGATGTCCCGACCGCCGAATCGACTCCATCCAGCGGCAACACTGTGACGATGGTGGACGGAATCAGTATGGATCGGAGGCTGGTGGTCGCCGATGAGGTGTCAGGGGCTCTGGCCGACGGGCGAGCGGTCGTGGCCCTGGAGTCCACGATCATCAGCCACGGGATGCCCCCTCCCGGCAACGTCCAAACGGCAATGGCATGCGTACGGGAGGTCCGCGACGCCGGGGCGGTCCCGGCCACGGTCGCCGTGATCGACGGAGCGATCCGGGTCGGCCTGGCCGCCGACGAGGTGGAGAGGCTGGGCCTGGCGGACGGGGTGGCCAAGGTGAGCCTCCGCGACCTCGGCGCCGTGGTTGCCGGTGGTGGACTTGGTGCCACGACGGTTGCCGCCACCATGCACGCGGCTGCTGTCGCCGGCATCCCGGTCTTCGCCACCGGCGGGATCGGTGGCGTGCACCGCGGCGACGACCACGACGTGTCGGCCGACCTGACGGCACTCGGAACCATCCCGGTGGCCGTGGTCTGCAGCGGCCCCAAGGCCGTGCTGGACGTGGCCCGCACCGTCGAGGCCCTGGAGACGCTCGGGGTGCCCATAGTCGGACAGGGCACCGACGTGGTCCCAGAGTTCTGGACCTGGGGAACCGACGTGGCGGTGAGTACCAGATCCGACGACCCGGCGCAGACCGCCGCCATCCTGGAAGCCCACTGGGGTTGCGGCCTCACCACCGGTGTCGTGGTGGCCAACCCGATCCCCGTCGGGCACGTGGTGGATCGCGACCTGATCGCCGCAGCGATCGAGTCCGGCCTCGCCGCCGCTACCGCCCACGGGATACGGGGACGCGAGGTCACCCCGTTCCTGCTCGCCCACGTCGCGGAGGCCACCGACGGCCGGAGCCTGGATGCCAACGTGGCCCTGGCGCGCCACAACGCAGCCACCGCCGGTCACATCGCCGTGGCGCTGGCGGCCCGTCGCGGCCGCCCGCATGGTCGGGACGGGGACGCCGAATGACGCCTGGTGGGGTGATCCTCACCGGTGGGCCAGTCCATCCGATGGCCGTCAACGCCGTCGGCGCCGTCGAGGCGGTCCGTCTGGACGGTCGTCGGATCACCCACGTTGGGAGCCTCGCCGAAGCCCGCTGCATGGGCGACGCCGACCTCGTGGACCTCGACGGTGGGTGCCTGATGCCCGGGTTCGTCGATGCGCACACCCACCCCCTCATGCACGGCCAGTGCAGGAGCTGGGCCGACCTGTCCATGGCCTCGAGCGTGGACGAGGTGGTGAAGCTGCTGGGCGAGCACGCCCGGACAGATGGTCGGCCGGGTCCGATCCGGGGCTTCGGCTACGACCACCACAGGCTCGCCGAGGGCCGCCACCCGACAGCAGCCGAGCTGGATAGGGCGGCCGACGACCGGACGGTCACCGTCATGCACGTCAGCGGCCATGGGTTCTCGGTCAACACCCACGGCCTCGCCGCGGCCGGGATCACGGCCGACACCGAGACCCCCACGGGAGGCCTGATCGACCGCGACGCCGCCGGGAGGCCGACCGGGCGGGTCTTCGATGCCGCCTGTGACCTCCTTACCGGCGTCGACGGGGTGAAGGTCGGCAGCCACGGACCGAACCTCCACGTCCCGGACCATCCAGACGACCTGGCGCGGATGCTGGACGTGGCCCAGGAGGAGTTCCTCGCCGCCGGGATCACCTCGGTGGGCGACTGCCAGGTCACAGAACGCGAGATGCGGACCTTCCTGGCCGCTCGTGACGACGGTCGGCTCCGGCTGCGCGTCACCATGTACGTGCTCTCCAGCCACGTGGACGCCCTACGGCGCCTCGGGTTGGACTCCCGCCTGGGCGACGACCTGCTGGCCTTCGGCGGCGTCAAGCACTACGCCGACGGGGCGCTGACCGGTGGCACCGCCTACCTGCCGTGTGGCTGCGGGGTCACGCATGGCTACCTGTACCACCAGGCGGGCCGGCTCGAGGACCTGCTGGCTGCCTCGGCGGCGACCGGCCTCCAGACCGCCACCCACGCCCAGGGACCGGACGCCATCCAGCTGGTGCTAGACGCGCTGGACCGGCTGCCTCCACGGGCAGGGCTCCGCCACCGAATCGAACACTGCGGCTTCCCCACCGACGACCAGCTGGCGGCCATGCGGCGCCTCGGCGTCGTCCCGGTACCACAACCCACCCAGGTCCACCTCTTCGGCGAGGGGGTCCGCCGAGACCACCCGGACCTGGCCGACCGGATGTACCCATCGGGCCTGATGGCAGACGCCGGCCTCCCGGTCGTGCTCTCGTCGGACGCCCCTGTGACCACTCCGGACGTGCCGATGGCCTGCTGGGCGGCCGAGACGCGGACCACCTCGGCGGGACGGGTCCTGGGCGAGGCGTGCCGGATCACCCGCCGGCAGGCATTCGAGGGCTACACCCGGGGTGGGGCCCACGCCCTGCGCCGCGACGACGTGGGATCACTGTCGGCTGGACGCCTCGCCGACCTGGCGATCCTGGACGCCGACCCGTTCGAGGTCGCCACCGACCGACTCCCGGACGTATCGGTCATCGGGACGTGGGTCGACGGGCGCCCTGCGTGGACCGCCGACGCCGGGCTGGTCCAGCCGGAGGGTCGACCTGTCCGGTCCGGCGGGCCGCCTCCACCGTCAGTCGGGGGTTCAGCTGGTCGGTGGCCGTGATCAGGTGCAGCAGGGCGCCGGTGGGCGAAGCCATGGCCCGCTCGAAGGCCGGAGCGAACCCCTCGGTCCGGGTGACCCGCTCGGCGTGCATGCCGTAGGCCCCGGCAATGGCCACGAAGTCCGGGTTGACGAGGTCGGTGGCCGAGACCCGTCCGGGGTGGTGCAGTTCCTGGTGCATGCGGATGGTGCCCCACGAGGAGTTGTCGATCGCCAGGATGATGGGCCTGGCGTCAGCCTGGAGAGCGGTGCCCAATTCCGGCAGGTTCGTCTGGAGGTCGCCGTCGCCGGTGAAGCAGATGACGGTCCTGGAGGGATCGGCGACCTTGGCGGCCACGGCGGCCGGCATCCCGTAGCCCATCGTCCCGTTCTGCGAGGCCAGGAGCCGGGCATCCTCGCCGTAGAGCAGGAACTTGTTGGGCCACACCGAGTAGTTGCCCGCACCGTTGGTGACCACGACGTCGGCCGGCAGGCGGTCGCGCAGCCACGCCGACACCTCGCCCATGTCCAGTTCGCCCAACTGCGGCGGACACTCGAGGGTCTCGAGGAAGGCGGTCCGGCGGTTGGCCCGCCAGTCGGCCCAACGGTCGGCTACCGCCACCTCGACGTCGGCAAGGGTGCGGCAGGCGGCGTTGGGGCCGGCGTGGACCGTCACCTCGGCCCTGACCACCTTGCCGAACTCGTAGGCCGAAGCGTGCACGTGGACGATCCGTTGGTCGCTGGACGACCCGTCCGTCCCGAAGAGGGTGTACACGTCGGTGGTGATCTCGCCGAACCTGGCGCCGATGGCCAGCACCACGTCGGCCTCGACCAGGGTCCGGCGTACTGCGGGCGGCATGCCCACGCCGGCCTCGCCGACGTACCGGTCATCGTTGTTGTCGAACAGGTCGTGTCGTCGGAAGGTCGCCACCACCGGCAGGTCGTACCGGATGGCGAGGTCGCGCAACGCCGCCCGGCCGCCGGTAGTCCACCCTCCGCCGCCGATCAGCAGGACGGGTCTCTCGGCGGCGGCCAGGACGGCTCGCACGGCCTCCACGTCGTCAGCCGAGGGTGCCCGTTCGACCGCCTCGACACGCGACCCGGGCCGGGCGGACACCACGTCGCGCAGCATGTCCTCGGGGAGCGATACCACCACCGGGCCGGGCCGGTCCGACATGGCCACGGTGAACGCAGTCTCCACGACCCTCGGGAGGTCGTCGGCGTCGTCCACCTCTACAACCCACTTGGCCAGGTCGTCGAAGAACGACGTGTACTCGATCTCTTGGAATGCCTCCAGGCCACGGTGGGACCGACCCACCTGGCCCACGAACAGGATCATGGGGGTGGAGCACTGGTCTGCCGTGTGTACGCCTATGGAGGCGTTGGTCGCACCCGGGCCCCGGGTCACGAAGCAGATCCCGGGCCGGCCCGTGAGCCGGCCCCATGCCTCGGCCATGTAGGCGGCGCCGCCCTCCTGGCGGCACGTCACGAACCGCAGCCGATCCTCCACGTCGTGGAAGGCGTCCAGCACCGCCAGGTAGCTCTCACCGGGCACCCCGAACGCCGTGTCCACCCCCTGGGCCAGCAGGCAGTCGACGAGGAGCCGACCCCCGGTCCGTTTGGTCACCACGACGAACGGGGCCTAGGTCCGGGGCGGGCGGTCACGCCCGATCAGGAACAGCACGCAGGCAGCCAGGAACAGCAACGAGCCGATGATGAACAGCGTGTCACCGGCCCGTATCGACCCGGCGATGAAGAAGGCCGCGCAGGCCACGAACAGCCACCAACTCATTCCCTCGGTGTCTCGCATCCCGCCAGCCTGCCAGCCTGGATGCCAGGACGGCGACGCCGCGGCGCGAGCGGACTACCGTCGGCCCCCACCACCGGACTGAGGAGCGACCTGTGGACCTGGGACTCTCGGGGAGGACAGCGCTGGTCACCGGTGCGTCGAGTGGGCTGGGGCTGGCAACGGCACGGGCACTCGCCGTCGAGGGCGTCCGGGTGGCCCTGGTGTCGCGTTCCGCCGAGAAGCTGGCAACAGCCGTTGCCACCGTGAACGGCGACCCGCTGACCGTCACGGCGGACCTCTCCGACGGTACGTCGATTGACGCCATGCTCACAGAGGTCACGGAGGCCCTCGGCCACGTCGACATCCTGGTGGCCAACGCCGGCGGCCCACCGCCCGGCGGCTTCGCCTCCACGGACCTGGAGACCTACTCCCTGGCCCTGCAGCTGAACCTGCTGTCGGCGATCCGGATGTGCAGGGCACTCGTCCCGTCCATGCAGGAACGCGGTTGGGGAAGGGTGGTGGCCATCACCTCGTCCACGGTGCGCGAGCCCAGCCCGGTGCTGATCCCGTCGACCACGGCCCGTGCCGGCCTCACCGGCTTCCTCAAGACGATGGCCACCGAGGTGGCCCCCGACGGGGTGACCGTCAACTCGGTCCAACCCGGCCCTCATGCCACGGATCGCCTGGCCGAGATCTACGACGACCTGGATGCGGTGGCCGCGGGCGTGCCGGTGCGCCGTCTGGGCGACCCCGACGACTTCGGGCGGGTCGTGGCCTTTCTCTGCTCCGAGTCGGCCCGGTCGATCACCGGAGCAGCGCTGCCCGTGGAGGGTGGCTCGCTGCGGGCCATCCAGTAGGCGGCCCGGGCAGTTGCCTCAGCCGCAGCAGGTCGTGTCGGCCTCGTCTGTGGAATGGCTGCCGAGCACGACGTTGGCGGACTGCTCGGTATCCGCGGTCTTGACGTACCACTCCCACCGGAGGTCGTCGGGGGCCTCCAGCCAGGTCTCGGTCTTTTCGGCGTAGCAGCACTCGGTGTCCTCGATGCCGGTGGTCTCCAGGTCGGCGCCAGCCAATCGGGCCTCGGCGGCCACCACCTCGGCGGTGGTGCCGACCTCCACGCCCAGGTGGTTGATCGTGCCGCCACCGCCGGGCTTCTCGAACAGAACCAACTTCAGTGGTGGTTCGTCGATGGCGAAGTTGGCGTAGCCGGGCCTCACCTTGGCCGGTCCGGTTCCGAACATCCTGGAGTAGAAGTCGACGGCCTCGTCGAGGTCGCCGACATCGATGGCCAACTGCAGCCTGCTCATGGGGGCTCCTTCTGGTGGATGCCAGCCTACGTACCGGCCGTCGTCACGGCGGCGAGCGTGGCCAGGAAGCGGTCGTTCTCAGCCGGAGTTCCGATGGTGACCCGCATGCCAACGGCGGGGAACGGCCTGACCACCACGCCCCGTCTCTCCATCTCACCGAAGACGACGTCGGTCCTCGGCCC